>Ga0209212_1000828_pt1 | contig 56754 bp, 67 predicted proteins | sample RifGroC2_FD_183996 | JGI IMG/M metagenome (GOLD analysis project Ga0209212, IMG submission 183996) | Groundwater microbial communities from Rifle, Colorado, USA - Groundwater C2 (SPAdes) (version 2) | ecosystem: Environmental > Aquatic > Deep subsurface > Groundwater | place: Rifle, Colorado...
AAAAGCAAGTCTCTCGTTCGCAACACTTCGTGTTGATCACTCGGCTGTCGTAAAGTCGTGCGCAAATGATGAAGACGGTGTCGAATCCCTGCTCGCATGTTTGAAAAAAGAGAAAACGGCTATCACTAATATACTCTCATACAACAAAGAAGTTGTATCATGATGTCTGGGCGCGAAGTCAAATTCGACACCCTACGCCTCGCGTGTCTCCGCTAGAATTCTTCGCGCCTAGAGATCAGAGTGAAAAAGTCACTAACGGGTTACACCATCGAGTGTCAATAACCAATTAGGCTACTTCACACGCTCTGAATATTATCAGCTTAATTTTAATTTGTATGAACACATCACTTGTTTCAAGTATTGGAATCGATGTTTCAAAAGCAAGTCTCTCGTTCGCAACACTTCGTGTTGATCACTCGGCTGTCGTAAAGTCGTGCGCAAATGATGAAGACGGTGTCGAATCCCTGCTCGCATGTTTGAAAAAAGAGAAAACGGCTATCACTGTTCCGTGCGTCATTGAATCCACTGGAGATTACCATCTCCGGTGCGCGCTCATGGTGTCGCAAGCGGGCTTTACCGTGAATGTCATTAATCCGCTCATTACCAAACAATATCAGCGAGCATCTGTTCGCAACAGCAAAGATGACAGCGTAGACGCTGTCAGGCTGGCTCGCATCGGACTGATGGAGCCTAACCTAAAGCAGTTTAAGGCAACAAAACAAAGCCTAGCGCTCAAAAAGATCGTTGCATCCGCCGGTAAGCTCGACCACTACAAGCAACAACTTAAAGCCCACTTGAAGCAACTGGAAGAAGCAGAAGTGTTGCTTGGTGTGAAAGTTAATCTTTCTCAATTGGAAAAAACAATTAAATCAATTGAAAAACAAATTGATGAGTTTGAAACCTACATTCACGACCACGCTCCGAAAGAAGCGATTGAAATTTCCAACGGAGTGCGTGGCGTTTCTCAAACGAGTGTTGCCAAAGTTCTCTCGCTTCTTGAAGGGCATGAGTTTACACACAAAGACAAACTCGTTGCCTTTACCGGCCTCGATGTCGCCGCCAGAAGAAGCGGAGCGTGGAAAGGCAGAGAGAGAATATCCAAGCGAGGCAATCCGCATTTTCGAAAACTTTTGTTTCAAATGGCATGGGGATTAAAACAACACAACGTTATGTATCGAGAGTATTATCAAAAGATGCGAGAACGAGGTAAACATTACTTCACCTGTCTCATTGCTGTTGCTAGGAAATTCCTGAGATTTCTTTTCGCCTATGTGTGGAAAAAATCCATCTCTTTTTCTTGACTTTTTCTTCTAACGGGTCTAGCGGAAATGCCCGAGGCGGAAATACTCGCGCTTGCCCCAGCTCGCGTGATTACACGCGAGCTATCCCGCCCGTGCGTGCACGCGGGTTCACTCCCTTTAGTCATGAGAGGAAAAGTGAAAGCGGGTTGTAAAATTCTAAGATGGACTCCATGCAGAAAATAATCTTTAGATTATTTTCTGCATATTTTCTTTTCTTTAGACCCACTAACAATAATAACTTCTCCATCTCTGAGTGGTTGATGGGGTATATTTTTATTTTTAAAATATTTAACAAGTTTCTCTACAGAAGAAGATTCTGGATGATCTGATTTATGGTGTGGTGCTATCATGTAACTAATTAAATTTAATCCTATCATAGAAAATTGGGCTAAATACCCCTTTGGAACATCCTTTGCATTATCAACAATATCTAGACCCTCAAGAGAGGGCCCGGCAATAACTGATCCGGCACTTTCCCCAGCATAAACAACTAAATCCTTATCAAGCATTTCATGTATGATTTTATCAAAGCCACTTTGTTCAAAGGCTCGTTTAAGAAGAAAAATATTTCCTCCTTTAACCCAAATTATTCCAAATTTTAATAAAAAAATTTTTAGTAGATCTGTTTTGCCAAAATATTTTCTAAGGTCAATCTCTTCGGCAGTAAAACCAAGTAACTTCAAATTTTTTATATTTTTTTCTAAACGGATAAGGCGTTCTTCCTGTGTATCAAAATCGCCAGCATTAAAAATAATACCGACATGCTTATTTTTACCGGCCAGGTTGAATAATTCTTCCGGATTGTCACCTAATTTGTAAGATGAAAGATATAATCGCATATAACTTATTATACATTAAAATAGAATGCCGGCCCGCATTGAATGCAGGGCCGGCATGTGTTGTCTATCTCCAGAATTGTCGTAAGCAATAATCGCTAAGCGCAGTTCCGTCGCTTCTCTCAGCGGTTCTGCGTGCATACAGCAGGGTGGTAGCCACTCCTTCTTTCCCGCAGGCATGGTATCCGTGTTCCCATGCGACGTGCTGGAAGCGGTTGTGGTCTCGATCGATTCCGATCGCGATTTCTACTTTCCGTGTGGCACAGCGCTGGCCCCAAAGATAGTAGAATGCAGTTTCGTACAGCGCCTTGGCGGTCGGGTGCATTACCTGTACCTCGAAGAATCTTTCAATTACACGCCGAATGAGATCAGTTTGTTCAGGGCTCGAATCAGGCGCTGACTCGATATTCTGAGCAATGTACAATGTCTTCTTATTCTGATGCTCCTTGCCAGGTTGCATCGCTGAATAAAAAGGCATCAATCTGACCACTTCCGAAAGTGTAACCTCGAGCGCCGTGTGCACCAAAGCGTCTTTGGGTGTTGTGGACTTGGAGAAGTCGGTAAGCCGCCAAGCTTCGCCATACTTCTCCGCCAGAAAGGACAGTACTTCAAGGGTTACTTTATCCAAATCCTCCAGCCCTGTGTTGATCTGGTTTGGATCAGGTGTTGCCATAACCTCATGAATTTGAACGAAGTGTTTCCGGAGCAGACTCAGGAGGAGAGCTATCCTCCCAGAAGTCAGATAGTTCAAAAACATTTCCGGAAACATGTTGAGGCACGCCCACTCCGTCGATCCTTGCTGATACCAACGGATAGAACGACTCGTGGCCCACGGATCGTTTACCAGCACCCCTTTGATTAGATTAAGGGTGACCTGTGCTTTTTTTACAGGCACAGAGTCGATTAGTATGTGCTTTTCCGTCAGGCTTTTACCCCGATGCGCGCACAGAAAGCTTCGCGCGACAGGGGTGGGGTTCTCGTGCAGGCTAGCAATGAACGTCGCCACATCTGCCACGATGTTTGAGTCTGCCTGGAAGTATTCGTCCAGGTGGGTTTTGAAACCGATGAGGACATACGGGAGAATCGAGAAAGCTATCTTCTCCGCGTTCTCAATCGTTCGGAGTTCTTTGGGAAGAGCCATCATGATTTGACGACCTCTCAGAACTTCTTGCCGAAGGGGTACTTGCCCACACAAGCAAAAGATTACGGAGGACATGAGGTTCTCCCATCGCCCCGAATGCTCAATACCACGAGGGTCGATGCCGTCTTTTCGCAGAGAATTCATCTTGTTCCGGATTTCATCCGGAACAAAGCTCTGCTTAAGAGTTATGGCAATCAGAGCCATAATATCAAGCTTTGTCCCGTCCGCGACATGGCCCAATGTGTCGTTGAGCGACACGTTGTAGTAGACTATATTACGCACCGTACCCCCTTTCTAGGGATGTGAAGAACAGCCACTTTTTCTATTATGACACAATAATGATATTTTGACAATACTACATTTTGGGTTACATATTCTATTATTTTAAATATGGAAAAGAAAAACAATCTAGAAAATATCAAGGATGTAGTTAATCATGCTTACGGCATAAACCCAATTTCTGTGTCTAGATTTAATTTAATTTTCTCAAAATTTACCACAACGGACCACCACTTCCTGGTAAAAACCAAAAAGGAAATTTTTTTTGTAAAAAGATACGAGATTTCTAATTTAGAAAAAATAAAGAATGAGATTAGAAATATTAATAAAGTAAGCAATAAAATCAATATTCCACGAATTGTAAAAACAAAAACCAAGAAAAATTATTTCACAGCATCAAAAAATATTTTTGTTTTATATCAATATATAAATGGTAAAAATCTTAAAGAGATGAGAGTTTCATTACCTTATTTTTTTAATGTGATTTGCGATATTGAGAAAAAATTTTTAAAAGTTAAAACAAGCAAACAAATTTTTTATAGATTTCATTCAAGAATTGAAAGATTTGAAACAAAGGCAAAAAAACTTTTGAAAATATTAGAAAGGGACAGTAGTTCTCCGGTGATAGAAAATAAAAAATACTTAAAGTTTTTAATAAAAGAAGTAGAGGAAATGAAATCGAAAATTTTAGCTCTAAATATCAAGCAACATTTTATCCATGGTGATTTGTTAATGCAGAATATTATTTTGGACCAAAAAGAGGTTTTCTGGGTTGTGGATTGGGAAAAATCACACGAATACATTACATCTATTGATATCCTTAAAAGTGTTTTGTTTACAATTTTTGATCCCTCTAAGAAGAATCTTAATCTGAATATAAAGCAAATGGTTAAATGGTCGGAATATTGTTTTAAACGTTTACCCCTTGAGAACGAAGAACTAGCCAATGTTTTTGATGTATATTATTTTCATTTTATAACTGGGATTGATTTTCTAGAGAAAGTTTACATAAAAAAACAAAGTTTAAATAAAAAAATGTTACATGAAGATTTTTTAATAAGTAAATGGTTGAAAAGGAATAAAGCAAAGTTGCAGACTAATCTCAATAAAATTTTATTAATCTTGTAAAAGATAATATTTTATGGTATAAATGAGTTTATATAATATGTCAAGAAAAAATAAAGAACAAATTGTGAGAGATATGCTTATGGCAATTGGAGAAAATCCTAATCGACAAGGATTGAAGAATACTCCAAAACGAATCACACGTATGTGGGAAGAAATATTTTCAGGGTATGATAAGAAAAATAAGCCCTCTATAACAGTATTCCCAAATAAAACTGACGGTGTTGAATACAATCAGATGATAATTGACACAGGATATTTTTACTCTCATTGTGAACATCACGGTGTACCTTTTTTTGGGAAATATTATTTTGCTTACATTCCTAATAAAAAAATTATGGGTTTAAGTAAAGTTTCAAGAACAATAGATTATTTCTCTTCTAGGTTACAGATTCAAGAACGCTTGGTAAAAGATGTAGTTGATGAAATTGAAAAGGTGGTTCAACCTAAAGGAGTTGCTCTCGTTATGAAGGCAAGACATTTATGTAAAGAAATGCGTGGAGTTAAAAAAATTGACGGAGAAATGACTACCTCTGATGTTAGGGGAGCTTTTAGAAAAAATGCTTTAACTAGAAATGAGTTTATGAGTTTAATTGGACTTTAAAATAAAGATTTATCATAAATGAAAATAAAATATATTGCTTACATGGCATCAAGCATTGACGGTCGAATAGCTCAAAGTAATCAATCTGGTATCGATTGGACAAGTAAAGAAGATTCAAATTTTTATCAAAACTCTTTAAAAAAGGTAGACGCTGTTATTGTTGGACATAATACTTATAAATTAGCTAGTCGTCGCAATTGGAAAGATGCTATAGTTTTAACTTCAAAAGTAAGTTCACCAAAAGTGAAAGGTAAAACTATTTTTTTAAACCCAAAAAAGTCTAATCTGAAAAAATTTTTACAAAATCAAAATTATAGAAAAATAGCTATAATTGGTGGTAGTAGGGTGTATGATTTTTGTCTTAGAAATAAAATGATGGATGAACTTTATGTGACAATTGAACCGTATGTTTTTACAGCTGGCATTTTAATGTTTTCTGGTAATGAATTTAAAAAAAATAAATTCTCCTTACAATCAATAAAAAGACTTAATAAGAAAAGCACAGTTTTGTTAAAATATATAAATAGAAATTAAATTATAGAATTTTTATGGATTCAGAAAAATTAATCTATATTTTTAGACATGGTGAATCACTGGAAGATACGGATAGAACAGTATACGAACGCATGTCTGACGAAGAAATACCCCTTAGCTCCAAGGGTGTTTTGCAAGCACTAGATCTGGGTAGCCAGATGTCGGGAGAAATAAAAAGTAATAATATACAATTATATCTTTCTCCTAGTAAACGTATTCTTCAAACAGCAGAATTTTTTACTTCTAGGTTAGCCATAGACACGAAAATAGACTTTAAAATTCTTAACATTCTCCGAAAACAAGATTAGGGAGAAGTAGCATTTACTGAACGATCAAAAATAGAAAGGGAGCGTTATGAAACTGGGATACTTAGATACAACTTTGAGAAAGGAGAATCCGCTAAATCTTTCATTGGAAGACTTTCAGATTTCGTACAAATGATTCGTGGGGATGATTTTTTGCAAAATGTTACTATAATCATCACACATGGATTCGAGATGCGTATAATAATGATGCATATGTTTGGATGGTCTGAAGATTATTTTGAATCACTTGAACACCCCGACAGGTGTGAAGTCAAGAAGATAATTCTTACAAAGGATCATGTATTCAAGCTAGAAAGTCAGATGCGAAAATTTAATCCTTATACAAATACAAAATATATTCTAAGAAAGAAAAAATAAAAATATCTTTTTGAAAGTTGTCCTTATAAAAAATTATTATTTTAAAAATACCCACCTTTTCATTAACTTCTTCGCCTCATCTTTAAATTTTGTTGGGTCTAAATTATATTTTTTTGCAATATGTTCTAATTTTTCAATTTTCTTTGAATTACGCACTTCCGTTATTTTTATATTCTTATTAAATTTTTCTCCCAGAACTCTAAAAAATCTCCACCTTAGAGTATATTTAGGTAGCATATATAAAAATCCGATATATAAATTTATTTGCTTAAAAGGAAATTCAACATTTTTGTGTCCAGACCATTGTGCGCGCGTATAGGTATATGCCACATCTGATAATTCGCTCCATTTGTCTATAAATCCTCTTGCTTCTTTAAATTCTTCAAACTCATCAGCAATGTCTTCTGTATGCCATGCTAAATCATGTTTAGGCATATTTAAGAGTGAGTGCCAAGATTCAATTAAGTTTTTCATATTTATTTCAAAAGTTCGTTAGTCGAGACATTTAACGCTTTTGCTAATTTCGCAATAGTAGAAAGTGTAGGGTTTGTTTTTCCATTTTCTATAGTACTAACAAAACCACGACTAACCCCTAACTCGCGCGCAATATCGCCTTGCGATATTGCTTTTTTAGTTCTAATCCTTTTTAGGTTCAGACCCAATTTTGCGGACTCATTTTTCATTATCCACAGTATATCGCTTGTTATAGTGTATCACAATGTTATGATATATCATAACACCTGCCCTCTCGCCCCATCGTCCATACCAAAAAAAAGAATTCCCCCCGCCAAACAAAAATAGAATGGAAAAGCGATGGGGTGAGGGCAGACGCTCCGACTTCGGTCGGAGCGTGGCGGAATTGTTTTGCATTACCACATTAGCCGAGCGTAGTAATTAGTTTGGAGTTATGAGGCACGCGGAGCGTGCGCATTAGCCGGAGTTTTGCTAAAATAGGTTCGAGCAAATTTAAGTAATACGCACAACAAAGGACTTCGCAATTTTGGAGAGGCGGAAATGCGGAGCGAGCCGTTTTGCCCAAATTGTTTTTGGGCAAAACGGCGAAGTAAAGTTTGGGCGAATTCGTATTCGGGCTTCCAGACCCATGACACGGATTTGGCGGAGAGGAGGCGGTTCGTTAATCCGCTAAAGCGGATTATTTAAATAAATTTCATTCCAATTTTTTGAAAAGCGATTTTTACTAAATTAATTCCATCGCTATGGATACCACGCTAAAATATTACATCTACATTCGTAAAAGTACTGATGAGGAAGACCGTCAGGTCCTTTCGCTCGAATCTCAACTGAATGAGCTCAAGGAGTTTGCCGAGCGAGAACATATAGAAATTGTTGAAACCTTTATTGAAAAGAAAACTGCCAAAGTTCCGGGACGAGAAGTTTTCAACAATTTGCTCGACAAAATAGAAGCAGGTCTTCCTCATCAGTTCGGTATTTTAGCGTGGCATACGGACAGGTTGTCTAGAAACTCTGTCGATGGTGGACGGTTGATATATCTCTTAGACACTGGCAAACTTGCCGACTTGAAGTTCCCAACATCTGTTTTTGATAATTCGCCATCGGGCAAGTTTTTTCTTTCTATCGCTCTTTCTAATGCCAAGTATTATATAGACAACCTGTCCGAAAATGTAAGGCGAGGGAATCGCGCTAAATTAAGGCGAGGCGAATGGCCCGGGCAAAAACCTTTCGGATATGTTTATGATCACCGCTTGAGAAATATTGTGCCCGAACCAATGGAAGCCAAAATTGTAAAGAAAACATTTGAAACTTTTGCCACCGGACGACATACTTTCAAATCAATATCCGAATGCCTCGTCAAATTTAGCGGAAATAAAAAAACAAAATCAAACCACGCGATGGAATTGTTTTTGCGAAATGAACTCTATATGGGAATCATGCGTTGGAACGGCGAAGCGCATGAGGGAAAATACAGACCGCTCATCACAAGGCAATTGTTTGAAAAAGTGGCGGAAGTGTTAAAAAATCATAGCAAGCCTCGCAAGACCAAAAAACAGCATGATTTTCCACTTCGCGGACTTTTTCGCTGTTCGTGCAATTCCATGATCACCGCTCAATGGGCCAAGGGCAATGGTGGCATATATCGTTATTATCGTTGCACCAGAAAACAAGGCGAGTGCCACGAAGAATATATTGCCGAAGATTTATTGAAACAGAAAATTATTGAAAAGTCGCAAGCAATTGCCTTGCCAGAGGATTGGGCGAAAGAACTTTTTGGAAAATTAGAAATTGAAGAAAAAAAGTCCGCCCAATCGGCTACTGCTTCGAGCGAAGAAGTGAGAAAGAAAATATTTTTGCTCGATGAAAGATTAGACAAACTTGTTGAAGGATATTTAGATAATTTGATTGACGAAGATACTTACAAGCGAAAGAAACAAGAACTAATCGAGCAAAAAATTTCTCTCAAAAACGAAAAAGAATCACTTCGCTCGAAGCAGATGAGCGGTTGGATTGAACCAACGCGAGATTTCGTAAAAACCTTATGCCAAGCGGAAAAAATCGCTAAAGAGGAATCTCTGAAAGAGATATCTATTTTTGTGCAAAAAATTGGAACGAACCGCCTCCTCTCCGCCAAATCCGTGTCTTGGGTCTGGAAGCCCGAATACGAATTCGCCCAAACTTTACTTCGCCGTTTTGCAGTTCGGCAAAACGACTCTATTTGCATTTCTGCCTCTCCAAAATCGCGAAGTCCTTTGTTGTGCGGGATGCAGGGGTCGAACCTGCGACCTTCGCTGTGTAAAAGCGCCGCTCGTACCAACTGAGCTAATCCCGCGATAAACTTCTTAATTGTATAGGAATAATATACTAATTTCAAGGTGTCGATAGAAAATTAAGGAACTAACGATTACTAATAAAGTATGATATCTTTAAATACAAATGAAAACAAAAGTTTTATACGAGGATACTAATATTCTAGCTATCGACAAGCCGTCCTGGATTTTGGTTGATGAGATTGCCACTAAATATCCGAAGTTCATTTTAGCTCACCGGCTCGATCAGGGAACTTCGGGTGTAATGTTACTGGCAAAAAATGAAAAAGCATACGAATTTTTGAAAGCGCAGTTTAAGGGCAGAACCATAAAAAAAATTTATCACGCCATAGTTTCCGGCCATCTAAAAAATGATCATGGAATAATAAATAAACCAATTGGTCGCAGTCCGAAAGATTTCCGGAGACACCTCTCTGGACGGGGAGCGAGAGGGGAAATGCGGGAAGCTGAAACATCATACAAAGTTTTGAAAAGATTCAGCTACCCCACCCAACCCTCCCCGAAAGGAAGGGCTAAAATCCTCCCCTTTGGGGAGGAAAAAGGAGGGGTGAAATTTTCTTATCTAGAAATAAAGCCCAAAACCGGTCGGACGCACCAGATTCGGGTGCATATGAAATATTTAAATCATCCGGTGGTCTGCGATTCGCTGTATAATCCGGATCAGCCTTGCCCGAAGGGTCTCAAACGCCTAGCGCTTCATGCGAAATCTATAGAATTCACAAACTTGCAAGAAAAAATTATAAAAGTAGAGTCACCTTTACCAAAGGAATTTGAAATGGTGGTAAAATAATAATATGGAACCTGAAAATAAAGTTTGCCAGAATTGCCAAAAAGGCTTCATCATTGAGTCGGAGGATTTTAATTTTTATGAGAAAATTTCCGTTCCGCCGCCTACTTGGTGTCCGGAGTGCCGGATGATTCGGAGATTTTCTTTTTTAAATGTTTGGAATCTTTATAAGAGAAATTGCGATAAATGCGGAGAAACAACTCTGACCAATCATTCTCCAGATAAATCAAGGATTGTTTATTGTAGTCGTTGTTGGTGGAGTGACTCATGGGATGGGACGGAATACGCGCAAGACTATGACTCAAACCGACCTTTTTTTGAACAGATTGAAGAATTGGAGAATAAGACTCCTTGGCAAGCACTTGAAGCAGATTATTTGACTTTAAAAAATAGTGAATATACAAACGCTATCGCCCACATGAAAAATTGCTATATGACGTTTTGGGCCGATTATTGCGACAATGTTTTCTACTCTTCCTATTTGGCTGGACTGAAGGATTCTTTGGATTGTTACCGAATGAAAGAGTGTGAATTATGCTATGAATCTATAGGATGTCATAAATGTTACAGAACTTTCTTTTCTGAAGAATGTGATTCTTGTACAGACACATGGTTTTCTCGATCTTGTACTGGACTTGTAAATTGCTTTGGCTGTATAAACATTCGGAATAAAAGTTATTGCATTTTTAATGAGCAATTTTCACGTGAAAATTATTTTGAAAAATTGAAAGAATTTAATCTTGATACACGAGAAAAGCTGGATGAAATGCGAAAAAATGTATTTAAATTCTGGAATAAATATCCGCGGAGATTTTATATTGGGAATGCTTTGAATAAAAATGTATCTGGAGATTACATTTACGAATCGAAAAATGCAAAGGATTGCTATCTGTCAGCCGACAAAAATTACGCTTTAGCCGCACCAACTTACCCATTTTCTATAATCCGCGCATGTATGAAATGCAACGACCTTATTAAAACTTCCTATGCCCTCAACCGACCCGAGATAGTTTACTGCGTAAAATGCTATCAGCAGGAGTTTATCTAAAATAATATGTCGTGAATTTATGTATATGCTCAATTTCACGACAAAAAATTTGCCAAAAATCTATTTGCCTTTCAAAATTTTTTATGCTAAAGTTCTTTCAATGAAAACAAGCAACATTAAATTCAGTCCGGTAGATATAGAGGCCCGCAAGGGGCTTGTTTTTAAGGCCGGGGACACGATAAATGTCTGGTCCAAAATTTTGGAAGAAAAAACTGAAAAAAGGGGTGACAAAAAGAAAAAAGATGCAAAAAAGACTGAAGCCAATAAGTTTAGACTGCAGGCTTTTGAAGGTATAGTGCTGGCAAGAAAGCATGGGGGAGAAATGGGAGCTACTTTTACTGTCCGAAAAATAGCTTCCGGAATCGGGGTGGAGAGAATTTTCCCGCTGTATTCTCCGATGATTGACAAAATTGAAATAACTAAAAAATCCCGCGCCCGCCGTTCCAAACTTTACTATATTCGCACTAAAGCGGTCAAAGATATTCGTAGTAAGATGCGTTCGATTGCCAATCAAGAAGAAGAGATAGAAGCAGAAACTCCAATTAAAGAACCTGCCAAAGTGGCGGAATAAATTAGTTTAGTGCTCTTGACAAAATGTCGCGCGGGTGTCGTAACAGTAGCCGAGCTGCCTTGAGGTGGCAGTGTCCGTAAGGGCGTGGAGGTGCGATTCCTCTCCCGCGCACCACAAACGAACTGAAAGGTTTTTTAGAAGCCCAAAGGTGGGACGCGCGAAGCGCGTCCCACTGATTTCCCCCCTTTTTTCCAAACGAATTCGGATTCCCGCCTTCGGCGGGACGGAGGATTTTTTCGCCGAGGAGGAGGTGCGAGCCAAAGATTTCTTTGGCACAGACCTTTTTAGCAAAAAGGTCTGAATCAGAAGCAATTTTGTCCAAGGATTGAGCGTCTTTTAGCCAATTTTGGAAAGGTGCGAGCCAATCATTCTGCTTGTGTGAAAAAGTAGAGATTTCTTCTTCGAGCGACTTCTTTTCGGATAGCAGTTTTGCTTTTTGTAAACAGTAGTCTGGTTGGTCAATCACTTGGTCTAAATATCCAGTAAGAAGTCGCTCCACAAAATCGGCGCGGTTGTTTCGCGATGAGTATTTAACACATAGCACAAACACAAATCTCAATAAAACAACCTAGGCAATCGCAAACGAAAGAATTGCATTCAGGTAATTTCCGATATACCCGTTCACCGAACGGGGCAATGAGGTCACAAGCCCATGAAAGAGCTTGAGAGATCGGAAATCAAACTCGATGGCAAAACGGGAATTATAGAGGCGATATTGCCACCTCGTACACATTCTTTTCATGGTCTTGTACGGCTTCACGAGAATCCATCTTTTGCCTTCATCAAACATGTCTCGTTCCAGTTCCTGTGAGAGGCACTCCTAGCGCATCCAGGGAATCACTTTTCTCTGGATGTGTTGCGTTTTGACGAAGTCTGTCTACCAAAATACTTGGCACATGGTAGACCGGATATTTTTCATACAAATATTCCGAAAGTCGTTCACCATATCCTCTGACATCTTCTAATCCAAAGAATGGCGAAAGCGCACCTCTCATTTCTTCCACTTTTTCTTTCAAGTTTTCAAAATCATCCCTGTAATTGCCGACTGTGATTTCAAACAGCTTCTCTCCGTATGGAGAGATACCGACTGCGGTATGGGTGTCCTTGTGGACATCGATACCGACAAACATACAACTTTGCTTTTGTGCTGTGGTCATATATTTTTCTGTTAATTGCTAATCCTGTGTTTCGAAGACAGGCGTGCATGAATTGAATTCCTTACAGGAACTGTACACCTTTTGGCTTGAGTACAAGCTCAAAAGGTCTTGCGAATGTGCTTTGGCACATTCTCACCCAGTATGCGAGAGTCATGTTCCTTTCGGAGCGACCATCCGCTATTTGCTCATGTTCGTGCACAGAAGAGATGTGGAGCAATCCTCCGTGAGTCGTCTTCCTTTTGGAGCGACAGGGTGCGGGTATGCTATGCCACATCTCATCTCTGCACTCTACTGTTTTCTTGAAAAAATTCGCTAAATTAATTAATACAAAAACCCAGTAGATTCTCTCATACTGGGGTGTGGGGGGAGCCGACAAAAAATGGAAAGGAAATTTTTGGTTTTGCTTCACCGTATTCATATGGAACTATAATACCACATAGAATTAAAACGCTGCAACTGCTATGATGTGGATATCTTATATATGGCTCAAATTTCCAAAAAACTGGGGCAGAATATCAAACAAATACGGCTTCGCCGTAAAATGTCGCAGGGCGACATTTGTCGTAAGTTAGATATGGATAGAAGTTATATGAGCGCCATTGAGAATGGCAAGAAAAACATCACAATTCAACAGTTAGAACGATTAGCACAGGCACTTGGTGTTTCGGTTGATAAAATGCTAAAATAAGAGTATTATACAAATATATGAAAAATTCACAAAAAGGTTTTGCAAATATTGCTTTAATTGTAGTCATTATTGCCATTGTAGCTGTTGGTGGATATTTTGTGTTAAAGCCTAAGACTAATATTGCTCCGCAACCGTCGCCTACGGCGGATACCAATAATCCTTCCAGTAACAAACCTCTGCCTGCTGGTGGAAGTGCAGGAAGGGGCGATGAGGGCGGTATACGGAGTGCTGACGGAAAAAAGATTATTTTGATCGAAACAAGTGAGGGTGAGGGCGCGGAAGGTCAATACATATACTACATAACCATTGATGGCAAAGATGGAAAGGCATACAAGCTTATTGGGGATGCACTTTTTAGTCCAGATAGTAAACAATACGCATATGCGGCGGGAAATGGAACTAAACAATTCATTGTTTTGAACGGCAAAGAATTGAAATATTACGACTATGTTTATACTCCTGCTTTTAGTCCAAATAGTTCTCGTTTCGTTTATGTCGCTTCAGTTGGCGTAGCCTCTCCTAATTGGAAGCAATTTGTTGTTATTGATGGCGTAGAGGGAAAACAATATCAAAAAGTTGAATTGGCTTTTGCTGATTCCGTTAGAGGGTTCAGTCTTAATAGTAAACATCTTGTCTATTCTGCTTCAGAAAATAACAAGTGGTTTGTTGTGATTGACGGAAAAGAAGGAAATAAATATGACCGCGTATCAATGCTTACAATCAGTGCAGATGGGAAAAAAGTTACATACGAAGCTCAAACCGGTTCCAGTAAAGAAACGATAACAGAAAATCTAGACTAATTTTATAATTTGTCGGTAAAGAAAAATACAGGTTTTCTTTACTCTAGTGCCAGTGGGAGCAATCCCAGCCGTTTTATAATTTCTCCTAAAAACGGCGGGGATTTGCGCGCGCACAGGGTGGGCGGGGACCAGTTATGTCCCTGTCAAATCATCAACTGTTGATAACTTCGTCGCATCAAATATTCTCCTCTTTTTCAGAAGCGATACGGCAATGCGAAGGATTTTTCTACCCAAGATGCAAAGAATGGTATTGTGATGCAATCCTCTTGCCTTGTAGCGGACATAGATGGATTTCATCGGTTCTCGTTGGAATGAGCCGAATGCGGCTAAAAACAGAGCTTCGCGAAGTGTCGGCGATCCTCTCTTGGAAATATGCCCATGATGTCCGGCTTTTCCTCCAGTCTGCTTGACTGACGGATCAAGACCAGAGAAAGCCACAATCTGATCAATCGTTTTAAATCTCTCAAGCGGAAGAAGCTCTGCCAGTATGGTAGCGGCCAGAAACGGCGTAATGCCCGGAATTGAATCAAGATACTTAATATCATTGCCTTTGTCCCACTTTTTCACGATGATTTTTTTCAGAGCTTCGCATCTTTTAATCATAAACTTGGAAACAGATTCATCATTAATTCCTCGATATTCTTTCATATAGCGGTCATGACGCAAGTGGTCTGTGGCTGACTGACGAAGTTTCCAGTAATGTCTAACCATGGCTTTTCTTTTTGCCATCGCTTCCGTCTCCACGAAACGATAGCCGTAATTTTGTGAAGCCAGAAAAGCCAGATTCTGCGAATCAACTTTGTCTGTTTTTCTTTTTCTAATTGATAATCTGGCGATTTGCTTGGTATGCAGAGGATTGGCCACCTTGATGAAATATCCTTCGTCAGCGAGCGTCCGACACGCTCTCCAATGATACGGTCCGGTTGATTCAAAGAGTATTGGATCATCGGATGAGATATTGTTGGTTTTTAAGTAGACAAGAAACTTTTTAAGTCCTACACTTGAATTGGGAAAGAGAGCTGGCATCGCCGAATTACCATCAGAGTCTCTGATGCTTGCGACCAGCTCTGTCTTTCCCACATCAACGCCGATTGATTGGGTTTGCATATGTTTTTTGAATATTAATTTGTAAAAGAAAGAAGAGAAAAGAGAAGAAAGAATCCAACCGCAAGCCTGTTTGTGTTCGCACGCTCTAGGGCGTAACCAGTCATAGGCGTTTTGAAGAGAAACGAAGCGATATTCCCCGCCGGTAGCTAAAAGCTAAGTCAAGCAAGATCGTCTTCATCTTCATTTTATCTCTTCCTAGTTTAATGATACAGGCAAGCACAATAAGATTTGTTTGTGCCTTAGCACAATCCACTTTTATGAGTTACCACGAGCAGTGGACGAAGTCACAGAGTTTCAAGTTACCACTCAACGCGGAGAGGAAGCGCCTCGTCTCGCCGTGAGGGCGGAGAAAAGAGCAGTCAAAAGTGTTAAAAAATAATAGTGCTCTTTTCGGAGACTGAAACGGCGAAGCAAAAACCAAAAATTTCCTTTCCATTTTTTGTCGGCTCCCCCCACACCCCCCGCCGAGGAAAAGAAGAAAGGTAAGGAAAATTTTTGGTTTTTGCTCCCGCGACCGAAGGGAGCGGACGAGGCGCGCAGAATCCGAGCGTACAATTTAGTTTCGCTTCACCACGCGCTCCGCGCGTGCCACATCATTTGTTTTGAAAGTAAGTGCGAGTTTGGTACAATAGAGACACCAATAGTATGTTATAAAAATATGCGGTCGTCCTGTTTTATAGCATCAGGATTATTTATTTAATCGCACCCTCTTTGCGCAAAAGTTTTATTTTTGCTTTTAGTCCGCCGCGATTATAGTTGCCGAGTGTTCCATCGGATTTTATGACTCGATGGCACGGTACTTTCTGATCAAAATTTTTGGCCATGATGTTACCTACTGCCCGGGCGGCTAGGGCATTGCTGGATCGTTTGGCTACTTCTTTATAGGTCATAGTTTTTCCTTTTTGAATATTTTTTACCACATTTAAAACTCTTTGCCTGAATTTTTCTTTTAGACTGCTCATATATTTATATGTTATACTATTTTTATGCGCTTGGATGAAGATATTTGGACTCAAATAATTATTTTTATTTTAGGGGTATGTGGTTTTTTGGTGGCCAAGCATATTCGCAATCATAAAACCAAGAACACGCCCTTGGTCTGCCCGATAAATTTCGATTGCCATACGGTGGTGCATAGCGACTATGCTAAATTTCTCGGCATGCCGGTGGAAGTTTTCGGAATGGTTTATTATGCTGTAGTGTCGCTCGCTTATCTGTTCTTTATTTTGATGCCGGATTCGCTTAGGGGCGGGCTGAATATTTTGCAAATTGATCTGGTGGTTCTGCTCATCATTATGTCTCTGGTCGCTTTTCTTTTCTCTGCTTATTTGATCGCTGTGCAAATTTTTATATTGAAAAAAGGATGCTCTTGGTGCATTGTCTCGGCTTTCATTTGTCTTTGTATTTTCTTTTTAACGGCGCTTAATTATGATTTTAGTTCGATTGCGCAAATTTTCATAAAATAAAAATGATTACACAACCATGGGCTCTCTCTACCACTGAGGTTATAGATAAATTGGAGACAAAACCGACTGGACTAACGGATAAAAAAGCGGCTAACCGCTTGCTGCAATATGGAAACAATACTTTCCACAACAAAGAAAAAATAAGTGTCACCGCTCTTTTCCTAAAACAGTTTTTAAGCCCGCTCATATTTTTACTTCTCGGCGCCGGGGTACTCACTTTCATCTTGGCGGAATTAGCCGAAACTTTCGTGATTGCGCTTGCCGTTCTATTGAATGTGTTGCTCGGATTTTACCACGAATATCATGCCGAGAATACCTTGGTTAAATTGACCACCTATATCAAAGACCGAGCTAGAGTCATCCGAAACGGCATTGAACAAGAAATAGATTCTCTGCTTTTGGTGCCGGGAGACATAATCAAATTATCATACGGCGCCAGAGTACCCGCAGATGCCCGGATTCTCACGGTGAATGATTTCAGCGTAGATGAAGCCATTCTGACTGGGGAATCTATGCCGGTCGGGAAGAGCGAAGAACTGGTTTCTCTCACAGCCTTGGTGGCCGAACGTAAAAATATCGCTCATGCCGGGAGCTTGGTGGTGCAGGGGTATGCCACGGCGGTGGTGTATGGGACGGGCAATGAAACTGAAATTGGCCAGATCGCCAGCGTAGTTTCGAAAACTACCAGAACCAAAACTCCCTTACAAAAAGGCATCGGTCGCTTAGCTTGGCTCATATTTTTTATGGTCTGTATTATCGTAGTAGGAATTTTATTTTTAGGAATCACTCGCGGGGAGGCGCTTATCCCTATGCTTATCCTGGCGGCGGCGGTGGCCGTCGGAGCGGTGCCGGAAGCGCTGCCGATTGTGCTCACGGTTATCCTAGCGATTGGGTCCGAACGGATTGCTAACAAAAAAGGTGTTGTCAGGAAACTCACTGCCGCCGAGACGCTCGGTTCGACGACCCTCATCATGACGGACAAGACCGGCACTCTCACTCTCGCCGATATGCAGCTGGTTAGTGTGAGCGAAGTGGGAAAAATACTAGAAAGTCACTTGTCCCAAGCCGTAGAAGATAATTTATCAGCCAAAGCATTATCCCCAAAACAGAAAACTTTACTGGAACTATCGCTCCTTAATGTAGATGTCTCGATCGAGAATCCGGGAGAAGACCAAAGTAAGTGGATTTTTCGCGGCCGACCTTTTGAGGTAAATATCGTTAAAGCTTGCCGGACGCACGATATTTCTCTCGACACTATTTCCTCGGCATCCTCTAATTTTACTTCTTACATTGTTTTACCTTTTAATTCCACCAACAAATTTTCCGTTGCCGAAAAAGATGACACTTATGTATGCATGGGAGCGCCGGATGTTCTTCTGGCAAAGTCAAAAATTTCTAAAGAAGAATATTTACAAATCGAATCCTGGATTGATGAGACCAGCCGAGAAGGGAAACGGCTTATTGGCATTGCTACCGTTCCTAAAAAACAAAAAAAACATTCAATCGAAGATATCAAAGATTTGAATTTTTTAGGAATGTTTGTGTTCTATGATCCGATCCGGCCGGAAGTACCGATGGCTATAAAAAATATAGAATCCCATGGAGTGAAGATGGTTTTGGTTACCGGGGATTTGGTGGGGACCGCACTGGCCGTAGCCAAGAGTTTGGATTGGGAAGTTTTAGAACGAGAGGTGCTCACCGGCAATGATATCCGAAGTTTGTCCGATGAACAATTACTGGCGGCCATACCCAAAATAAAAATTTTCGCTCGAGTTACCCCCGAAGACAAACTTCGAATTGGCCACCTTTACCAAAAATTAGGGGAGGTGGTGGCCATGACCGGGGATGGCGTCAATGACGCGCCGGCCTTAAAAGCTATGGACATAGGCATCGCGCTTGGCTCCGGAAGCGATGTGGCCAAGTCGGCTTCCGATTTGGTCCTTTTGGATGATAATTTTGAAACTATTAGTTTGGCGATTGATGAGGGGCGCAGAATATTGGCCAATATTCGAAAAGCTTTTACCTATTTAATGTCCAATTCTTTTGACGAGGTGTTTGTCATCGGCGGGAGCTTGCTTCTGTCGCTGCCGCTGCCTATCACCGCGCTCCAGATTATTTGGGTCAATCTTTTTACCGGCAGTCTGCCGGCCTTGGCTTTTGCCTTTGACGAAGATATGGATAGGGAGGGGAGGAAAGGTCAGGGCACGCAGGACTCTAATCTTATATTTACTAAAAATGTGAAAATATTTATTTTCGGCGTCGGCATTTTAAGCTCCCTACTTCTTTTCCTTTTATATTTCATTTTATTAAAAATTAACGTTGACATAATGCTGGCCCGTTCTATTTTCTTTGTTTGTTTTGCCTCATATATTTTGGTAATCTCTTTTTCTTTCAGAAGTTTACATCGCCCGCTTTTTTTCTACCCCGTTTTTTCAAACAAAAAATTGAACGTCAGTATTATTGTAGCCGCTGTTATTTTAATTGTCACTATGACCGTTCCGGCCATCAGAAACGTTTTTGAGCTGGCGGCCCTGCCTTGGTCCTGGACTCCGTTCGTTATTTTTTGGCTTGTCTTAAATATTCTCTTAGTGGAAGGAGCAAAATATTTTCGTCGCAACAAAAATCATTTCTTTACCAAAGAATTTTATCTAAAATTATTGAGGGTGAAATAAATTAGCGTTTGTACATATTTTTTGGTAAATTAAGAATACATGGTATCCGTGGTGTATTGGTTCGCACGCACCCCTGTGGAGGGTGAAGAAAGGGTTCAAATCCCTTCGGATACCCCCATTTTCTTCTTCCCTACCAGAGTCTAAAGCTCTGTAGGCTGCTCTGTAGGCTATACGAGATAAGGAAATTAGCCTATTCTTTTTTATCATCTTGTGTAATTATACACTAATGATAGAATTATCTCTACATGCATAAAAATCAAACGGAAAAAATATTTCAAAGCATCAAGGCGCGATCTGATTTTAGAAGAACTAGGTCAGAGCGAATTGCCGACTGGATGACAACGCATTTTGGCAGTTTTACTTTTCTACTTTTGAATCTATTTTTTTTCCTGGCCTGGTTGGCAGTTAATACCAACCAGATAGAAGGAATTACCGCGTTTGACCCTTTTCCTTTTAATCTCTTGACCACTTTTGTTTCTCTGGAAGCTATCGTTCTGGCTATTTTTGTGCTTATTTCTCAAAATCGCAATTCCAAAATAGATGATTTGCGAGAAGAAACCCATTTGCAATTAGACATTATTTCAGAACAGGAAATTACTAAACTCATGAGAATGATTGCGCTCCTTTTGGAAAAAGAAGGCATAGATTTGTCGGAAGATCCAGAACTGAAGAAAATGATTCTTCCCGTGAATGAAGAGGAGATCGAAGAGAAATTAAAAAAAGAAATTTTCTAGGCCGAGTAATGTAAATATTATGTGGACTGATCCTAATCTCATTAAAGTATTAAAAGAAGACGGTGTCGCGGTTATGCCGACTGATACTGTGTATGGAATTGTAGGAATGGCGCAAAGTGAATTTGTTGTTAACCGTATCTATGAACTCCGAAAACGTGCACCAGACAAACCCTGTATCATAATCATCGGAGACGAGAGTGATCTTGAAAAATTTTCTATTATTCTTTCTGATAAACAAAAAATTGCGCTTAAAAAATATTGGCCAGGGCCTGTCAGTATTGTCTTAGATTGTCCAGATGAAGGACTGGAATACTTGCACCGCGGCACAAAAACTTTGGCCTTTAGAGTGCCCAGAGAAGAGGAGTTGCAAAAATTACTAAAAAAAACCGGCCCGCTCATCGCGCCTTCGGCGAATACTGAAAGGTTTCCGCCAGCGACAAATATCGCCGAAGCAAAGAAATATTTTGGAGACCAAGTGGATTTATATATAGACGGGGGAGAAATAAAAAGTCCAACGTCTAAGGTTATTAAACTACATAAAAATTGTTTTGTGGATGTATTAAGAAATTAACAGAAATAAACTTTTTGTGTCTTTTTAATTATGGTATTATACCAAAGACCTAGTTCTTTAATTGGGGGTATGAGGCCATCTTATGAGTGGATAAGTACCCTTTTTAGGGAACATGTGTCAAAGCTGGGGGTCGAAAGACCCCCAGCCCAATCCGAAGTCGCCGAGACTTTCTCTCTGAGAGTTCCAGCGACTTTTTTATTTACATTTTGCTATACTAGAAAAGTATTATGCAAATTCAAGAAAATTACAATTTATCAAAATTAAACACCTTCAGCATATCGGCGAATGCGGAGTTTTTTGTGGAGGCGCATACGGAAGCAGATTTGGTGGAAATTTTTACTTTGCCACAGTTTAGGAATATTAAAAAAGTATTTTTGGGCGGCGGCAGTAACGTTCTATTTACCAAAGATTTTGACGGTTTGGTTATTTTGAATAAGCTAAAGGGTATTGAGATTCTTAAAGAAGACTCAAAAAATGTCATTGTCAGGTGCATGGGCGGAGAAATTTGGCATGATCTCGTAACCTTCGCCGTAGATCGCGGCTTGTGGGGTATTGAGAATTTATCGCTCATTCCGGGTACGGTTGGCGCGGCGCCGATGCAAAATATCGGGGCTTACGGGGCGGAACTCAAGGATGTTTTAGAGAATGTCGAAGCTATTGATATTAACACGGGAAAAAATAAAATTTTTTCTAAAGAAGAATGTAAATTTGGCTATCGCGACAGCATTTTCAAAAATGATTTAAAAGGAAAATATTTTATTACAGCTGTAACTTTAAAATTAAGCAAAGTCGAGACTAAAAACATAACTTACAAAATATTGCAAGAATATTTGGAAAGAAACAAGATTGAAATTAAAAATTCTAAAGATATCAGCGACGCGGTTTCTCGTATCAGAAAAAGCAAACTCCCAGACCCGATTATAATTCCGAATGCCGGCAGTTTTTTTAAAAATGTTTTCGTCAAACCGGCTGAATTAGAAAAATTAAAAAAAAAATATCCCGAGATACCTTTTTTTTGGGAAGAAAAAGGAATCTCACCCCAACCCTCTCCTTCTAAAGGAGAGGGGGTTATTAAGGTTCCCGCTGGCTGGTTTATTGAACAATGCGGATGGAAAGGCAAGAGGATAGGGAATGTCGGAGTGCATGACAAACAAGCTCTAGTTTTGGTAAATTTTGGCGGAGCGACGGGGGAAGAAGTATTAAATTTAGCCAATAAAATTATGACAGCTGTAAAAGAAAAATTCGGCTTAGGGCTTCTCCCTGAAGTGAATTTGATTTGATTTTTAGAAAGTATATAATTACTTGCAAGTATGAACATAATGGCGATATTGTGGGGTGGGGGTCTCGCCGGGATCCTTATTGCTTGGGCATTGCCCAAGCAATACGGCCCCTTGGTGGGGCTGGTTGTGTTCACCATCGCCGCACTTATTGCGGCGATGGTGAAATAAATGATAGTATGCAGACGGACGCGAGCAGGATGCTCGCGTTTTTTGTTGTACTAAAACGGGTTAGAAAATTGATTTTTTATAGACTTAGGAGTATAATAGACTCATGGAAAATAAAAATAATATGAATATTGTGGTAGCGGTCGTGGTTTGTTTGGCTTTGGCGGGAGTTTTGATCTTTATCAGCATAAATAACAAAGTAAATATGAACTCAAACAATAATACAGCTTCTGTTAATAATGCAGCCTCTATGAACAATTCGGTGGAAGTCGAAGTAGCTAAAGCAGGCGATATTGTTTCCATGAATTACACTGGTCGTTTAGAAAATGGTACAGTTTTCGATTCTAATGTTGACCCAAAGTTTAAACACGTGGAACCTTTTGTCTTTACTTTAGGTGCGGGACAAGTAATTTCTGGTTGGGATAAAGGTATTGTCGGAATGAAAGTCGGTGAGAAGAAGACTCTTACTATAGCGGGGGAAGATGCTTATGGTGCAAATGGTATTCCTGGAGTGATCCCTCCGGATTCCACACTCGTTTTCGACGTCGAGCTTGTTTCTATTAACAAATAAGGAATATACGCATGGAAACATTAGAACAAAATAAAAATAAATTATTCAAGGTGTCGTTTATTTTGATCGTTATCTTATCCGCATACTTTGCCGTCAAAATATTTTCCGAAATAAAAAAAGACAGTATGCTGGGAGAAAGTGCGACGCCGGCGACGATTTCATTTTATGGACATGGTGAAGTAAAGGCTGTCCCGGATATTGCGAATATTTCTTTTACAATTAGCAAAGTTGGCCAGACAGTCAAAGAAGCGCAAGACAAAGTAGCGGAGGTAGAGAAAAAAGCACTGGATTTTTTGAAAGGTAAAAGTATTGCGGAAAAAGATATAAAGACTATCAATGCCTCTTTTAGTCCTAAGTACGAATATAAACAAGAAATATGTCCACAAATCGCGGGAGCAGAAGGCAGGCCCTACTATTGTGTGGGTAAACAAACGCTATTGGGTTACGAAGCAAGCGAAAGTCTCGCCATCAAAGTCAGGAATGTAGATGACGTGGGTTCAATTATGCAAGGTCTCGGCACGACGGGTGTTTCTGATTTAAATGGCCCGAATTTTGCGATTGATGATGAGGATGTGTTAAAAGCGAAAGCGAGAAAGTTGGCCATCGATGATGCCAAAGAAAAAGCGCGAGTTTTGGCTAAAGATTTGGGAGTGCGTTTGGGCAAGATTACAAGTTTTAGCGAATCAGGTTTACGATATCCGGTTATGTATGAATCAGCGATGATTAAGGACAGTGTAGGCACCGCACCGGCTCCGGCAGAGCTTCCCAAAGGGGAAAATACGATTAGTTCGGATGTGACGATAACATACGAGATACGGTAGAGAAGTTATCCACATCCAAGTTTGTTTAATATATGAGGGGGGGGTATTATTAGGTATATGAATCCCGTACGAAGTTTATGTCGTATTTCTCGCGGGAAAGTAAAATTTTGATTATTATTTAATTTAGGTAAAAGTGAAAAAATATCTTTTACTTCGTACGGGATGAAAAAATATAATTTGTTTTTGGTCGTTTTTCTTTTATCATTTACATTACTAGGTTTTAATGTTAATTCTGCGAGCGCGCAAACTAGTGGCAGCGGCGGCGGAGGAGGTTCTTCATCTTTGCCAGCCGGTTGTGCTTCAACACAAGGTTATAGTCCAATTACCGGAGTAAAATGCGATACTATAGTTCTTGAGTATCTTCCGGAAGGTTGTACCTCGACATTTGGCTATAGCCCAACCACGGGGATAAAATGCGACAATGGTATTTACACATCGCTTCCAGTTGGCTGTACTTCGACAGTGGGATATAGTCCAGTTACGGGAGAAAGGTGTGATAGTTTAACTTTCCCACCAGGCTGTAATTCAAATCAAGGTTATAGCATAACGACAGGTAGACCTTGTAATAATGGGGCAATTTTTCCTCCCGGCTGCGCGTCAAACACAGGTTTTAGTTCAACCACCGGTCAATCTTGCGGATCAAATAGTAATCCAACTATCACCGTCTTGAGTCCGAATGGGGGAGAACAAATCAAGAAAGGAGATACATACAGAATAAAATGGGAATCTAAAGATGTAAGTCAAGTATATATAAAACTTAGAAAAGGCAATGGTACTTACCAAGGAAACGAGCGGGAAATTTCTCGTCCAATATATAATCAAGGCTATTTTGATTGGAAAGTGCCCACAACTATTCCAGACGGCAATGATTATGGCATTGCTTTAGTGCAAGAAGGAGGTAATAGATTTGATATTAGTGACTCACATTTCACAATTACCACTTCTTCAACTCAGCCTTCTATTAATCTTCAAGTTAATGGTTCAGACTTTCCTTCAGCAGTTGAATATGGATCAGTTATTGAAGCATCTTGGGGATCGACTGGCATTGATATATCAAAAACCGAATGTAAAATGGGTGGCCATTATGTGCCAACAATAGATGGATGGCTTTGGAATGATCAAACAAATCAAAAACCAAATGGAGTAGTTAAGTTATATGCTAGACATGCAACACTTGGATACATAAGCCCTCTTAGTCTCACCATAACATGTTTTGATGGTATCAAAAATTATTATGATAATGTTTCTATTACTGTAAAACAACCTACCACCAGCACCCCTTCCATCACCGTTTTGAGCCCGAATGGGGGAGAGAATTATAAAGTAGGAGATGTTGTGCCGATCAGATGGAGTAGCTCTGGTCTTCAAAGTGGTGCGAGGTTTGGCATTCAGCTTTCTTACAGAAATAGTGGAGAAACTTCAAACATTGAAGATTCAATGGTTACCAGTATAGTCGGCAATACATACAACTGGACTATTCCTGCTACATACGGGACTGGTAAGAGAAGTGATCTGTTTATGGTGAGAGTGATGGCATTTGAAACTGGAATGTCTCCCGCTCCTCAAGATTATAGCGATTCTTTTTTCACTATCGCCACCGCAACTACCACCACTGCCGTGTCATGCACCGATTCCGATGGCGGGCAGAACCCTAATGTTTTAGGAATAGCGGACGGAAGAGCGAATGGCATTGGTTCATACTTTACCGACGCGTCCGTGGCTTCGAATGGCGGGGTGTGCTCCGGTGATTCCTGCACGTCCGTCGCCGAAGGATATTGCACGAGCGCCGGGCAGGTTTCAAATATTTTGATGAGTTGTTCCACCGGTTATTCCGTAAACGGCGCTTGCGCCGCGGTTCCCACCAGCGCGAGGATTACCTATGACGTGAAGACCGATAAATCGACATATACCTCCAGCGAAAGTATTCAGATCTATATTACCGCTACGAATAATACTTCAGAAGTTAAAATTCTAAATTGGAGTAATGGTTGTCAGACTTCATACGCGGTTGCCAATTATGATTCAAGTGTTGGCCAGATGTGTACGCAAAATCAAACATCCGTCAGTATTGCGCCCGGTGCCTCGAAAACTTGGACTATCACGCACAATCCGGCCGTATACAGAATTCCCGCGGGGCAATACAAACTTTCCGGGAAAGTTTTGGGATTCGGAGGGGCGGATATTTTGATTACGATTAGCGATACTCAACCCACCGCCTCCATCGTCCTTACCTCAGCGAATGAAAACAAAACTGGAACAGCTGGGGTCTATACTTCGGGTTCCTTCAACAACAACCCTAACGATTGGAAATGGACGTTAAATCTCAATATGAATGGAAACACTAAGACCATTTTTTCCATAAAAATCACAGGAGCCGGAGCGATGCAGGGAGACATTTGGACCACCAACACCAGCAACTGGCCTGTTGTTGTTTTCCGAAACGGCGAGCAGTTGAATACAAGAATGGGACAAACATTCTCCGTCGGTCCCAACACCGAAACTCTCTATCTCTACGGCCAACAATCGGCTAAAACCACCTGGGGAGGAGGGACGCTTACTGTTACCTTTACTGATGGAACATCAGTAAGTTCCGCTATTCCTTCTCCTGCCACCGCCTCTTTATCTTCTTCCGTTTTAGGTTTGCCCGCGGGGTCTCTGACAGCCAGCGCGATAGGCGCAACAACAGATGCTCAAGTGTCTGGGAATATCGCCAGCGCGAGCAAATTCAGATTCACGCAGTTTCTGGAGCAGGGTTCATACGGGAATGAAGTTAGAGAACTTCAGAAGTTGTTGAACAAGGCAGGATATGATGCCGGAAATGTCGACGGAGTATTAGGCGCGAAAGTCAAAGCGGCTCTGATGGAATTTCAAACAGACAATAAATTGAAAGTTGACGGACTTGTCGGATACGAAGTTCGAACGTTTCTGAATAGATAACCTTCTCAATTTGATCCGGTAGTGAGATTCTCTACTATCGGGTTGACTGTTTTATGTAAAATAGAGTAATATTGAACTTATGAAACAATTAGATCCAAAAGCAGTGTGGTTATTCTTTTTTAGTTTTGTTTTACGATCCATCATTCCAGTTTTCATCTTAAGTATTTGGGGTTCGGCGTTTTTGGGCGGAGTTTCCTTTGATTTTCTTAAGTGGCTATGGATTATCATTCCCGCATATCTCCCATTCTGTTTTATTTGGGCCAAACTCACCTATCACTTTTATCGTTACGAGCTCATTGATTCCGGTTTTCGAAAGGAATCAGGGGTGATCTACAAGAAATATGTAACTATACCTTATGATCGGATTCAGAATGTGGATATTCATCGAGGTATCTTGGCCCGTTTGCTTGGGTTATCCGATCTTAATATCCAGACTGCTGGATTTAGCGCCACAGTTGGACGTTATGGGGTAGGCGGCGCTAGCGCAGAAGGGAGATTGCCGGGTACTTCTCGAGAAGTTTCTGAACAGTTGCGAGACGAATTGATTCAGCGATCTCGCCAATCCAAAAATCAAGGACTCTGATTTTGTTTCCAAGAAAAATTTCAATTTGACTATTTTGTCTAAAAAGAGTAGTATCAAAAAAGCCCCTCGGAGGGCTTTTTTGAAAAATGTCAAAAATCACTGAATATTTTAAGGAAACCAAGACAGAATTAAAGCATGTAATTTGGCCATCCAGGAGCCAGACCTTTTACTACACTTTAATTGTGATAGTTTTATCGGTTGTCGTGGCTTATTATTTAAGCGTTTTCGATTTTATTTTCACTAAAGGCCTAGAGAAGATATTAAGTTAGTGAATAGGTTATAGCTTGTAGGGGATAGTAATACTAAAACCTAAAACCTAAAACCTAAAACCTATACAATGTCAAAACAAGAAGAACAAGGAGTTCGAAACTGGTACGCCATCCACACCTATGCTGGATATGAAAGTGTGGTTTTGCGCAATTTACGTCAGCGTATAGACTCTCTCGGCATGAATGATAAAATTTTCAATGTTATTGTGCCGATTGAAAAAAAAATAAAAATTAAAGGAGGCAAGAGGGTGGAAGTGGAAGAGAAAATTTATCCGGGTTATGTTTTGGTGGACATGATTGTGACGGATGATTCCTGGTATGTGGTTCGCAATACGCCACGGGTTACCGGTTTTGTCGGCGCTGGAGTTATTCCGGTACCTCTTAAAAATGACGAAGTAGAATATCTTTTCAAGAAAATGAATGCTGGCACGGCGAAACACAATATTGACATGGTTATCGGCGAGAGTATTTTAATTACCGATGGTCCGTTTAAGGAATTGGAAGGGAAAGTCAATTCAGTTGACCAGGAACGCGGGAAGGTAAAAGTGCTGGTTTCAATGTTTGGCCGCGAAACTCCGGTCGAACTTGACTTTTTACAGGTAAAAAAGATATAAATTATTATGGCAAAAAAGATCACCAAAAAAATAAAAGTTCAAATTCAGGCTGCAAAGGCCACCCCAGCGCCGCCACTCGGACCCGCGCTCGGCCAAGCCGGCATCAACATCGGGGACTTCATGACTAAATTTAACGCTGCTACAAAAAATATGGCCGGCGACAAAGTTGGCGTCTCGATTACTGTCTACGAAGACCGCAGTTATGATTTCGTAGTCAAAACTCCGCCTGCTTCCGATCTTATTTTAAAAGTGGCTGGGATAGCGAAAGGCTCAGGCACGAATGTAAAGACGAAAGTCGGGAAAATCACCCGCGCTCAAGCACTCGAAATTGCCAACAAAAAAAGAACAGACTTGAATGCCAAAGATGACGAAGGAGCTATCAACATCATTGCCGGAAGCGCCCGAAGTATGGGCATCGAGATTAAATAATTTAAAGTTATAAAGTAGAAAGTTTATCAAGTTAATCAAGAAAAAAATGAAAAAATATTTTACAAAGAAAAATGTTTTGTTTGTAATAGTTTTCGCGATTGTCGGATTTATTGCTTTGCAGATTCCGATAGCTCAAGTAGAAGGGTCAAAAGCAAAATTTATGCTTTATGACGCTTTTGCGCCGGTAGCGGGAGCCTTTATCGGCAGCTTGCCCGGAGTGATGGCGGTGTTTTTAATGCAGTTTGTTAACTTCTTGGCGCACGGGGCAATAGTGGAAGATGTTGGGACAATTATCCGCTTTCTGCCGATGCTTTTTGCAGTACTGTATTTTGCTCGGAAAGGAAAACTTAATCTGGTCATTCCAATAATAGCTATCATTGCTTTCATAGCGCACCCCATCGGTCGGGAAGTTTGGTATTTTTCTCTTTTCTGGATTATCCCTATAGTTGCTCATTTTTTACGCGACAAATTTCTCTTGGCGCGAGCGCTTGGCGCCACTTTCACCGCTCATGCGGTCGGCGGAGCTTTGTGGATTTGGGTTTTTGCTCTGCCGGCGCCGGTTTGGATTTCTCTTATACCCATCGTGGCGCTGGAGCGTTCGTTATTCGCGCTCGGCATCTGCGTTTCTTTCGTCTTGGTTAATAATCTTCTCGCTTTCTTGGAAAAGAAACATATCTTAAATCTCGGTTTTGTGATAGAACCAAAATATCTTTTTTCCATATTTCGTTAATGCGAATTAAAGCAATCAAAACCAGAATATTCCGCGAAAACGAAGATTTGTTTTCGTTTATTTTTAAATACTTTAAAAAAATACCAGAAAAATCTATTTTAGTTGTCACTTCTAAAGTTGTGGCGTTATCGGAAGGCAGAACGAGGGAACTAAAAAGTAAAAAAGACAAGATTAAGCTAATAAAAGAAGAAAGTGATTTTGCTCTTAAAACAAAACAGGTTTGGCTCACGATTAAAGACGGCATGGTGATAGCCAATGCCGGCATCGATGAGTCAAATGCCAAAGGCAAACTTATTCTTTTGCCCAAAAATAGTTTTCAAAGCGCGGCAATGCTGCGAAAAAAATTAATGCAAAATTTCCGGCTGAAAAATTTGGGAGTTTTACTAACGGATTCCAGACTCATGCCGCTTCGAGCTGGAGTTGTGGGCGTGGCTCTAGGCTACGCCGGTTTTCAGGGAATTAAGAATTATATGGATCAAAAAGATATTTTTGGTCGGGTTTTTAAGATTTCTAAAACCGATATTGCGGATGGCTTGGCTACTGCGGCGGTGCTATGCATGGGAGAGGGTGAAGAAAGACAGCCCCTTGCTTTAATTACCCAAGCGCCGGTTGTTTTCCAGAGCAGGGTCAATCGCCGCGAACTTATTATTGATCCCAAAGAGGATATTTATGCGCCACTTTTTTCCAATTTAAAAGTCATCAAATCTAAAAAAGACTTGTCCCGTACTAAATTTTTGATTACGGGCCATAAAGATAAACATTAATAGTTAAAATTTTAGTACTGGGATGCCACAAAATCTGGAAAATAAAAAAAGGTTGGTTAAACTCCTATCTAAACTAGCTCTAAAAGTCGGAGCCAAATTTATAGTTGAACCAGAATGGGGTAGGGCCGCGCAGCTGATTTTCCCTAATGGCGTGGTCCGGTCATTTCTGGGTTATCTGCTCGATTTGAATGGTGCCGCTTCATCTGGCATTTCGACCGACAAAAGCCATGCGAAGTTTTTTATGAAAACAAAAGGTTATCCGGTGGCCCCAGGCCAGACGATTTTTGAAGATAGCTGGGCCAAAGAAATGAAAAGCAATCGTAAAATTCCTTACGCCGTAAAATACGCCAAACATTTTGGATATCCGCTAATTGTAAAACCAAATAGCAAAAGCCAGGGTTCTGGTGTTTCTCTGGTATACGACAAGTCCGAACTAGCAGTAGCGTTACGGGAAATTTTCAAGGAAGACAAGGTAGCGATCATGGAGAAATATCTGCCGGGGCGGGATTACCGGATTGTGGTTTTAGACGGAGAGATGATCTCCGTTTATGAGCGAGTGCCGCTTTCGGTTACCGGAGACGGACGGAGATCGATACTGGCTCTGCTCCAAAGAAAAATCTATTTTTTGCGCAAAGAGGGCTATAAAATAGATTTAAAAGACAGGAGAATCAAATTGAAATTGAAGCATGCGAGCTATACTTTTAAAAACATTTTATCTAAAAATGAAAAAATTTACTTGCTTGATAACGCGAATTTGTCGAGCGGGGGAGACATGATTGATGCCAGCAAAACCATCAGCGCTGGATTCAAAAAAATTGCCATCCAGCTGACGAAAGACATGGGGCTGCGTTTTTCAGGGGTTGACATTATGATAACCCGGGGCGACATTACTAAAAATCCGAAAGCTTGTAATTATTATATTATTGAAATTAATTCTTCTCCGGGACTAGCTCCAGCGAAGACAAAGTATCTGAAGATTCTGAAAGCGCTTGCCCGCACACCTAACTAGGCATTGCGCGAAGCGCGTTATTTAAAACGATGCCTAATTAGGTGTACGGGCTTGGAAAGAAAGATTAGAATTTATTTTTCCACATCATAGATTCCTTTGGCAATTTTTCGGTGTTTCCGTATTTAGCGGTCGCTTTTTTATTGTAAAGTCTATCTACTTTTCCTTCTACAACATAATAAATAAGTTGTGCGATTGGCATTCCTGGATAGATACGAACTGGTTTAGAAGTAGACATTTCCATTGTCCAATAACCACAGAAGCCCACATCGCCCTTGCCAGCGGTGGCGTGTATGTCAATACCAAGCCGACCAGTTGAAGATTTTCCTTCTAGAAAGGGTACATGCTTGTGAGTTTCAGTATATTCCATGGTCGTGCACAAATATAACTCTTTAGGTTTTAATACATAACCTTGTTTTGGAATTTCAAAATGTTTCACCTTATTGTGCTTCTTTGCATCTAAAGTCTTATTTTTATATTTTGCAAAATATTTACTTAAATGAACATCATAAGAATTTCCTCCCATGTTTTTAACATCAAAAGGTTTTATCACAATTGTACCCTTCTCTATTTCCTCAAGAATTTTTTTATCTGATAGAATCATATTGCAAGTCTCGCATAATTCATCACTTTGTCAACCTTTCGTATACCGAAAAAGTATAATCAAAAGGATTTTCTTTGTCGGCCTTGTGTTCTTCGTGCGAGACTTCGTTCCAGACTACCGGAATAATTTCTGGGAAAAATACATTGGCGTCTTTATCAGTCGCGTCTATGTGAGTGATATAAAGCCGGTCGGCCAAGGCAATAGCTTTTTTGAATATTTCTTCTCCACCAATAACAAATACCTCATCCCCCGCCTTCCCCGAAAGGGAAGGGGCCCCCTCTCCTTCGGAGAGGGGTTGGGGTGAGGTTAGATTTAAAGCTTCTTCCAGTGAATGCACCACTTCAATGCCGTCTTTTTTATAATTTAAATCGCGGGTGATTATTAAATTTCTTCGGTTCGGCATTGGCCGGCCCACCGATTCAAAAGTTTTGCGTCCCATAATAACTGAATGACCGGAAGTAATTTGTCGAAAATATTTTAGATCTGTGGGCATGCTCCAAACCAGAGTATTGTTTTTCCCCAATTCATTATTTTTACCGATAGCGGCAATGAGTGAAATCATCTTATATTTTTTACACTGCAATTTCTAAAGGAATTCGAGGATAACTTCCATAATCAAATAACTCTGTATCTTCTGCTTTCCAATCAAACAAAGATATCCATTCTTTTGTTTCAATGCGAGGTAAGGAATATTTATTTGCATCTCGAGAGAGTTGTTCTTTTGCGCCTTCCACATGATTTTCAAATAAATGTATGTCCGCAAGAAAACCGACCAGTTTGCCTTCCTTTAATCCAGATTCTTTGGCGATTAGGTGAAGCAGTAATGCATAACTTGCTATATTAAAGGGGAGACCCAACATTACATCTACAGATCTTTGGTTCCAAAGAAGATTTAATTTTTCATTAATGACAGTGACTTGAAAAGAATAGTGGCAAGGAGGAAGTCCCATTTCTTCTAATTGTAGAGGATTCCACGCGCTCACAATCATTCGGCGGTCCCGCGGGTTTGTTTTTAATATTTCTATAAGTTTTTTTAATTGATCTATTCCTTTTCCACTGTAGTCAGTGTCATAACTTTCATATTTAGCATTAAAGTGTCTCCATTGGAATCCATAGATTGGACCTAAATCTCTTTCTTCCAACATGCGTTTTTTTGAAATTTCATCATGTCCATATATGGCTTTTTTGGGGGATGCCCATTCGTCCCATATGTGGTTGTTTCTTTCTATTAGCCATTTTTTATCGGTAATACCGTTTATGAAAAATTCTAGTTCAGTTGAGATCAATCGAAATGGCATTTTTTTAGTTGTTAGCAATGGGAAACCTTTTGACATATCGTGTTCGAACATGGATCCTGCAATGGTATATGCCGTCAGACCTTGGCGGGTGCTAACTTTATCGCCATTTTCTAAAACATTTTTCACTATATCTAAATAAGCTTTCATCTCATCCAGTATATCTTTTCAATAAAATTTTGTCGATTTTCTTTGTAAGTATTTTGGGAGGTGTGGATACTTGCTTAATTTTCTCTAATCTAAAAAAATCCTGTAAAAGAGAGAAAAAAGGTTAATAGCTGGGGAAAGAATATAGTCGAACCATTTTGGTCTATAGATCTCACAGTCAAACAAAATGGCATCTTTTTTCCAATTCTTCGCAATTTGTAATAATTTCAAAACCACCTTTCTATCTTTAAAAAAAATACCTATTTCGGAGTTAAAATCAAAAGACAAAAAGTCCAGATTCTGCGACCCAACCATGGCTTCACTCTCATCTAAGATGATAGCTTTGGCATGATTCATCTTTGGCTCAATATAAAATTTAATTCCTAATTTAGCGAGCTTGTAAATGTAAAAATAATTTACCCGATCAATAATAAAATGGTCGGTAGTTTGAGGCACCAAAATTTCTACATTCACTCCGCGTAAGACAGCCTGGTGCAGCGCCGCTCGGAGCCAGCGTTTTGGTATGAAATACGGGGTGATTAAAATAATGCTATTTTTTGCCTGATTTAAATATTTTTTATAAATGCGTTTGAAATGGAACTTTTTATTGACTGGAGAATGTTCTACGATCCAAGTATCTACTCTCGCTTTTTTGGTTTTTGTGCCGGCGCTTCGAAGTTCCCGGTCTTGACCTCCGGCCGCTAGGTAAGATTTTGCGAAAGACATGACTACTTTTTTTATTAAAGGGCCTTTTATGCTTACCATCAAATCATTCCAAAATCTGGAATTTTGGTGCAGATTAACGCCGCCAATAAAAGCCAGGCGTTCATCCACAACCAAAACTTTCCGATGCATCCGATGGAGCAAATAGGAAAGAGAAAGCACTTCGACTCCTGCCCTTTGCAGTTCCAAGATGGCGCCATCCTTTAAACCAGTGCTTCCCAGGGAATCTATTATAAGTTTTACTTGGAGACCAAGTTTTCCTTTTTCTTTCAATAAATTAAAAAAGTCGAAATCCTGCATATCGTTCTGGAAAATATACATTTCCAAATAAATTGACTTTTGGGCCAGAGATATGGCTTCATACATAGCTTTCCATGTCTTTTCGGAATTGGTGAAAAATTGGTAATTCATACGTACATTATACACAATTTTATTGATGTGCTATGATGGAGCTATGGCTAAAAGAAATACAACTTTAAGTCCGAAAAATAGATCCAAGCATTCTCATAAGACCAAGAAACGACTGGCGATCAAGAAATTAATGCTGGCTAGAAAATCCAAAAAGATTTCGGTGTAACTTTGCGTTGGGTTTTGTCCAACGCATCTAAATATTGAAAACTGCCCCCTGGGTTTTGCCGTGTCTGGTTTTAGCGTCATAATCTATATTCGTCTCATCCAGTTCGGCATTGATACTCCGGAGACGTTTTTCGATGTATTGTTTAGAAGGCGCGCAGGCGCGAGTGCTAGATAAATTATTCAGATAATAAAAAATCTCGTTGGCCGATTTTTTGGCAAATTCTATATGGCTGTCTTCATGCGTCCGTAAATTGGATATAAAAGTGTTCCATTTATGGGTGAGCGCAGAATTCGTCGCCGGCTGATTTTTCCACTTTGGCATAACAATATTTATATGCAAACCGACCGCAATATTTTTTATTTCACACACTTGACCTTTCGTATAAGTGAAATCATACTTCCAATTTATGTTTGAATTGGTCACTGCCGTTCCGAAACTGCTTTCTTTCTCGTTTTTGAAAGGCGCGCAACTGGAGAGCTGGTAAAACACTTCGCTCTCCGTCTGACCTCGTATTTCATAATTTGTTTCGTCGATCAAAGTAGTCAGTCCGGTTTCGGATGAGAGATCGATAAAATTATCTGACGGATTGATTAAACCGATGGCGCAGGCGATGGCGCTTTCAGAATATGAATAATATTTCCCGTTTATCACAACTAACACTGCCAGTCCGATCAAGATTGACCAAATGACTCTTTTTCGATGTTTTCCCATATGGGCAATATAGTAAATCAAATCAGGCAATAAGTAAAGGTATCGAATAGCTTCACCAAAAAGGTTGCCAGCCAAGGTATCGTACCATACATTCAATTTGCATCCCGTCCTTTTTTCCCATATAATGCATAGATGAATTCTGTTAGAAGCCACGGTCGTGGTTTAATAATTTTAACTAAGTCTAGTTACGGTTTTTTGACCGCGACTTGCTTCTAACGGGATGAACTGGAAACCAGTCATGATTTTTTATACCAAGACGACTTCTTGGATTGTGTTGTCTTTGCTTATCGGTCTGATAGTTGGCAAGTTTACCAAAAATCAGATCCTATTATTTATTTTCTTGATGATCGGTTTTGGCATTACATGTTCAGGAATTTATAAGGAGATAAAAGAATATAAAAAACAACTAGACAAAGAAAACAATGGCGGCAAATAATATAATCCACGAAACAACTATTTACGCAGAACCGGTTTTCCATATCGGCAGTTTTCAGATTACTAATTCACTTTTAAATTCTTGGCTGGCGGTTTTGGTTATCATTGTTTTTTGCGTGGTGCTTAGGCTAAGGTTAAAACAGATTCCCGGCAAGATCCAACACATTTTTGAAATTCTTTTGGAAGGCGCGCTATCCTTGTGTGACCAAGTGACCAACGACCGTAAAATAACTCTCAAAATTTGTCCCATCGTCCTCTCTCTTTTTATTTTTATTTTAATAAATAATTGGTTTGGACTTTTGCCTTTTGTGGGTTCGATCGGGTATCTGGAGAGTATTGCCGGACGTTCTGTTTTTGTGCCTATTTTCCGGGCCGGTACGGCTGACATCAACACCACGCTAGCTTTAAGCATTGCGATTGTTATCGCTTCAAATATTTTTGGCATCATTACCATTGGCGTTTGGAAAATTTTTAATAAATATGTTAATATCAAGGTGCTCGCAGATTCGGTGACCAAGTTCCGAGCGGATAAAAATGTCATCATCGTGGCGCCGATCAGTTTCTTCGTCGGCATTTTGGAGTTAATCGGGGAAATGGCCAAAGTGGCTTCGCTTTCATTCCGGCTTTTCGGCAATGTTTTTGCCGGAGAAGTGCTCTTGGCCTCGATGGGCGCTATTTTTCTTTATCTTCTGCCGGCCCCGTTTCTGTTTTTGGAGGTTTTTATCGGATTGATTCAGGCGCTTATTTTCTCACTCCTTGCGGCCGTATATTTCACTATTGCGGCCCAGGACCACCAAGAGCATGAAGAAAAACATTAGTAAAGGTTTAAACATTATTAGTAATTAATTAGGTTCTAGTTTCTAGTTTTTAGGTTCTAGAGAATTTAAATTCACTAGCAACTAGTCACTAGCAACTAGCAACTAAAACATAAAATGGAAACAGAAGCAGTTAGTCAGGTTGTGAATTTAGCGCCATTAGCCAAGTCCCTAGCGATCGGACTTTCGGCGATTGGAGCGAGTGTGGGTATCGGTTTGATTGGCGCCAAAGCGATGGAAGCGATTGGTCGCAATCCGGAAGCGACAGGTAAGGTTTTAGTGCCTATGCTTATCGCTTCGGCGTTTGCGGAAGCTGTCGCAATTTACGGTTTAGTTATCGCGTTTTCGATATAATAGGTCACTAAGCGCTAGGTTCTAAAAACTAGCTAAAACCTTATGAATGGATTCATAGAAACATTTCACATAGATTGGAGGTTGATGATTGCCCAGCTGTTTAACTTTGGGATTGTTTTTTTGGCGTTTTATTTGCTCGCCGCCAAGCCGCTGCGTAAACTAATGAAAGAAAGGGGGGAAGAGATAGAGACAGGGCTTCAGAATGCTAAAGCTGGTATGGAAATGATTCAAAAAGCTAAAGAAGAATATGAGGAAAATACGATAAAACTTCGAAAGCAATCAATAGATACTCAGAAAGAACTTAAAAAAGAATTGGAAAAATTAAGAGATGAAAATATTGAAAGGATAAAAAAAGATGAAGAGGAATACGTAAAAAAGAGAGTCGTGCAATTCGAAATAGAGAAGAAAGCCTTGATTGAATCAGCTAAAGTTGAAATCGTATCTTTAGCCACATTGGCGGCTGAGAAAATAATGGATAAGAAAAACCAATAAGAATATGAAAAATATGTCAAAAATTTCCCCAAAAAATATAGCCGAAGCGATATATGAAACCACAATTGATAAGTCAGGCGTTCTGCTTGCTGAAACATTACGTCGCGGAGTGAAATTAATCCACAACAAACGAATGCTCGGCAAATCGGATGAGATTTTAAAAGCTCTCCAGAATATTTCTGATAAAAAAACGGGTACGATCAGAATGAAAGTCACCACAGCGAATAATTTGAGACCAGAAGAGAAAAAAAGAATTGAAAATGAAGTCAAAGAAAAATATAAAGGCAAATCGATCGTAAGTGAATTTTTTGAGAAAGAGGAACTGCTGGGCGGGATGCGGGTCGAGGTCGGAGATGAAGTTTTGGATACCTCCTACAGAAGTGGATTGAGGAAATTAGAAAGTTTTTTAAAGCAAGAAAAATAAAAGAAGCCTATGTCAAACCACATTGTAGAAAATTTAAAAAAAGAGATCGAGAATTTTTCACTCCAATTGAAAGTCGAAAAGGTGGGTCAAGTGCTGGAAGTTTTCGATGGGATTGCCAAAGTTTCCGGTCTCTCTGAAATTAGATCTTCCGAAATGGTAACTTTTCCAAATGGCGAAATGGGGGTGGCGCTCAACCTCGAAGAAGACGCTGTGGGGGTGATCATACTTGGCGACTTTTCAAAAATAAAGGAAGGGGATGAAGTCAAGGCGACTGGAAAAATTTTAGAGATACCGGTTTCGGATAGTATTTTAGGTCGGGTGGTAAATGCGATTGGCGGGGCGATTGATGGCAAAGGAACTATCAAAGCTGTTAAGACTTATCCGATCGAAAAAGTTGCTCCGGGAGTGGTCACTAGGCAGGGCGTGGATCAACCCGTTTCCACTGGAATTAAGGTGATCGATAGCATCATTCCAGTCGGTCGCGGACAGCGCGAGCTTATCATCGGCGATAGGCAGACAGGGAAGACTGCGCTTGCGATCGATGCCATTTTAAATCAGAAGGGGCAAAATATGATTTGTGTGTATGTTTCGATCGGTCAGAAAGATTCTAAATTACGAAAACTGCAAGCTCGCCTTGAAGCTGGCGGAGCTATGGATTACACCGTGATCGTTTCGGCTGGAGCCTCCGAAGCCGCGGCCATGTCTTATATCGCGCCCTATGCCGGTGTGTCCATCGCTGAATATTTTATGGATCAAGGAAAAGATGTATTAATTATTTATGACGATCTCTCCAAACACGCAGTAGCTTATCGAGAAATTTCTTTACTTTTGCGTCGTCCGCCGGGCCGTGAAGCGTATCCGGGAGATGTTTTTTATTTGCACTCTCGTCTTTTAGAGCGAGCATGCAGACGCAATGCAAAATATGGCGGCGGATCTATCACCGCCTTTCCAATTATTGAAACTCAAGCTGGAGACATCTCGGCTTATATTCCGACCAACGTTATTTCGATTACCGATGGACAGATTTTCTTGGAGACTGATCTTTTTTATAAAGGGATTCGTCCGGCGGTAAATGTAGGCTCCTCAGTTTCTAGAGTGGGTTCTAACGCTCAGATTAAAGCGATGAAAAAAGTAGCCGGAACGCTTAAGCTAGACTTGGCGCAGTTCCGCGAACTGGAAGCGTTTTCCCAGTTCGGTTCGGACTTGGATGATTCGACCAAACGCCAACTTGAGCGTGGCAAGAGATCAGTAGAAATTTTAAAACAGCTTCAATATGCGCCAGTCAAGACCGAGCACCAAGTGGTAACATTCTATGCTCTAACTAAAGGTTTTATGGACGATGCGCCGGTAGAGAAAATAAAAGAATTTGAAGCTGGGTTGATTGATTACACTGAAAGTCATGCCAAAGTTTTTTACAAAGAGGTCAAAGAAACTAAAATGTGGACTGAAAAAGGCGAGGAGCAACTTAGAAAAGCGATTGGGGATTTTAAGATGAGTTTTGGGAAATAATTTTTTATGGCCGGAACAAAAGAAAAAAATAAACACATTGCATTATTTGAAGGAAATAAAGTCCGAAGAGTTTGGCATGATGAAAAATGGTTTTTTTCTGTGGTGGATATTGTGGCAATTCTTTCAGAAAGCGCAAATCCGAGAAGATATTGGAGTGATTTAAAAATCAAGCTTGCTACTGAAGGATATTCTGAGTTGTACGAGAAAATCGTACAACTGAAATTACAATCAAGCGATGGAAAATTATATGAGACAGACTGCTCTGATTTGGAAGGTATTTTTCGCATTATTCAGTCTATTCCATCGCCAAAAGCTGAACCATTCAAACAATGGCTGGCAAAAATTGGCAAAGAAAGAGTGGATGAAATTCAAAATCCTGAACTTGCGATGGAGCGTATGAGAAGTTTATATGAGCAAAAAGGATATACTGGTGATTGGGTTGCAAAAAGAGTTCGTGGTATCGCTGTTCGGAATACTTTGACAGACGAATGGAACAAGAGAGGTCTCAAGAAAGGAGTTGAGTACGCTATTTTGACAAACGAGATAATGCAAGGAACTTTTGATATGAAAGTTGATGATTATAAAAAACATAAAAATCTTTCCGTTCAGCACAATTTGCGAGACCATATGGGAGATATTGAACTTATACTCACTATGCTTGCCGAAGCTACCACGACAAAACTTTCTGTAGATCGGGATTCTGAAGGTTTTAATAAATTACATAACGATGCGAAAGAAGGAGGGGAAATAGTTGGAAAAACACGCAGAGAAATAGAAAATCGTTCCGGTAAAAAGATTGCAACCAAAAATAATTTTTTGAATATCAAAAGTAAAAAGAAATTAAAAGATTGAAAAAAGACTAATTCTGTAGTAATATTAACTTATTATGAAGAAATCAATTCACAACTATACAGCAGTATTTGAACGTAATGAAAACGATGGTTATACCGTTACTGTTCCTTCACTTCCTGGTCTTGTCACAGAGGGCAGGAATCTTGATGATGCTCGTAAAATGGCAACAGAAGCCATTGAGTGTTATCTAGGGGGTATAGACAGGAATAAAATTCCGGTCGAAGGAGATATTGCAAGTATTCGGCTTTCTGTGTTGGTCTAATATGCCTAGATTAAAGCGTCTGACTGCGAAAGACGTTTGTAAAATTTTACACCATATTGGATTCTTTGTTCATCATACTCACGGCAGTCATGTCCACTTAAGGCATAATGAAAAAATATATTTGCGTGTTGTAGTGCCTTACCACAACCGAGTTCTCGCACCGAAAACATTAAAATCAATTATTGTACAAGCAGAATTATCAAAAGAGGAAATAAGATATTTTTTTACCTAAAACCTGGAACCTAATTTATGGCAGGCACAAAAGAAATTAAAAGACGAATAAAGAGCGTCAAGAACACCAAGAAGATCACCAAGGCTATGGAGCTGGTGGCGGCTTCGAAAATGAAGCGGGCGGTGGCTTCGACTTTAGCTTCGCGGCTTTATGCAGAATATTCTTGGGAAATTTTGACTTCAATTGCGCGAAGTCTAGATGGCGTGGAAGAATTAAATCACCCGCTTTTTAATGAACGTGAAAAAAACACTGGTAAAATTTTGCTTATTTTGATCACTTCGAATAGAGGCCTGTGCGGCGCTTATAATGCGCAGGTTATCAAACAAGCCATTTTATTGTTAAAAAAACAACCCGCCTCGGCGGCGGGTAAAAATCTAAATATCGAGGTCATAACCATTGGCCGAAAAGGCGACGTGGCCATGCACCGGTTGGGGGTAAACGTCGTCGCTTCTTTTACCGAATTAAGTGATCATATTTCTTTATCCGAAATTATTCCAATTTCAAAATTGGCTATCGATGAATACAGCGCGCTTAAATATGATAAAGTGCTAGTGGCTTATACAGACTTTATTTCTGCTCTGACGCAAAGAGCCAACATCAAGCAAATTATTCCAGTTACTAAGGCGGATTTGAAAGAATTAATAGAAGAAAAAAGTGCAGAAGTCAGACTTCAGCAGAACCAGAAAATTAATTATTTAATCGAAGGAGATATGAACACACTCATTCTTTCACTCGCCGAAAAAATAACCCGAATGCAAATATATCAGATGCTGCTTGAATCCAATGCTTCCGAACAGTCGAGCCGAATGGTGGCCATGAAAAATGCCAGTGATGCCTCGGGAGAGATGATTGATGATTTGACTTTAGTGTTCAACAAAGCCAGGCAGTCGAATATTACCAGAGAGATATCAGAAATAAGCGCGGGAATGGCGAGCGTGAGTTAAATAATATAATCCCGTACGAAATTTATGTTATAGTTCTTACGGGAAGTTAAATTTTAATTATAATTAATATAAAATAAAGGAAAAAAATAACTTTTATTTCGTACGGGATGCAAACAGGTACAATCAAAAAAATAATCGGGCCGGTCGTAGATGTAAGTTTTTCTGTTGAAGGTGGCGGGGAGAATTTGCCAGATATTTATACAGCTTTGGAAGTAACGAATGCTACGAAAAAAATAATTCTGGAAGTCGAACAGCATTTAGGCGGCGGGGTAGTGCGAACGATTGCCATGGATACGACGGATGGTCTTTCACGTGGAATGTCAATTACAAATACTGGTGCGCCGATATCTGTACCTGTCGGCAGTGCGACCCTCGGTAGAATTTTTAATGTTTTAGGAGAAGCGATAGATGATGGTAAATCTGTTGCAATCGACAAAAAATTACCCATCCATCGCAAAGCTCCGGAATATTTAAAGCAGGCGACAAAAGTCGAAATTCTAGAAACTGGAATAAAAGTCATTGACCTTATCTGTCCGGTACTAAAAGGCGGCAAAGTTGGGCTGTTCGGAGGCGCGGGCGTGGGTAAAACGGTCGTGATTCAAGAGCTTATTCACAACATTGCCTCGAACCACGGCGGCTATTCGGTCTTTGCCGGAGTCGGCGAGCGCACGCGCGAGGGTAACGACCTTTATCACGAGATGAAAGAGTCTGGCGTGTTGCCAAAAGTGGCCATGGTCTTCGGGCAAATGAACGAACCGCCGGGCGCGCGCATGCGGGTGGCGCTTTCCGGGCTCACCATGGCCGAATATTTCCGTGATCAAGAAGGCAAAGATGTGCTCTTCTTTATTGATAACATTTTTCGTTTTACCCAAGCTGGCTCCGAAGTCTCGGCCCTCCTTGACCGTATTCCATCGGCGGTGGGTTACCAGCCGACTCTGGCCACAGAGATGGGAAACATGCAGGAGAGAATTACTTCGACCGATAAAGGCTCGGTGACTTCCGTGCAAGCGGTGTATGTGCCAGCGGACGACTTGACTGATCCAGCGCCAGCCACAACTTTTGCACACTTGGACTCGACCGTGGTCTTGAACCGCTCACTTTCGGAAATTGGTATTTATCCGGCGGTTGATCCGCTGGATTCTTCTTCGACAATTCTGGACCCGAATATCGTCGGACAAGAGCATTACAATGTCTCCCGCGAAGTTCAGCGTGTGTTGCAACGTTACAAAGATTTGCAAGACATCATTGCCATCTTGGGTATGGAAGAACTTTCCGAAGCGGACAAAGAGCTTGTGGCTCGCGCTCGTAAAATTCAGAAATTCCTTTCCCAGCCGTTTTTCGTAGCCGAAGTCTTCACTGGCACCAAGGGGCAGTATGTGCCGCTCTCCGAAACTATCCGCTCCTTCAAAGAAATTCTGGAAGGCAAGCATGATGATAAAGCCGAGGGTGATTTTTATATGAAAGGCGCATTGTAAATTATGTCGAAACAATTAAAACTGAAAATAGTCACTCCGGAACGTCTCATTTTGGAAGAAATGGTGGATCAGGTTACCTTGCCGACCACGGAAGGTGAGATTACTATTTTGCCGGATCATATTCCTTTGATCGCCGGACTCAAATCTGGAGACGTGGTTGCGATTTCGGCAGGCGAACATATACCGATAGCAGTGGTTGGTGGATTTGTGGAAGTAAAAAAGGGGGAGAAAGTTACCGAAGTCGCCGTCTTGGCTGATTTTGCCGAGCATGTGGCCGAAATTTCTGATGAAAAAATTACGCAAGCCAAAGCTCGCGCTGAAGATCTAAAGAATAAGATGCAGGATAAAGACCATGTTGATTTTGAACATTTTGAAGCCGAACTCGAACGTTCGCTGACTCGGGTAAAAATCGCAGATAAGTGGAGGAAGAAGAAGTATAGAAAGTAATATATCCTTGACTATTTTTTAAGCTAGATATATACTATATATTAGTATTATAAGTTAATATTATATAATCATATGTCTACAATATCTGTGCCATTGAACTCAAAATTAGAATCCTCATTAGATTATCTGGTAAAGTCCGGAGTTGCGGATAATAGAGCCGCAGTAATGCGAAAAGCTTTAACTCGTCTTTCTGAAGAAGAGGCTGTTTCTGCTTTACTTAAATCAGAACAAGAAATAAAAGATGGCTTAATTTTGAGAGGTGATCTGCGAGAACTAGCAAAAAAGATAAAATAATTTTTATGAAAATAGCCTATACGCCAGCTTTTGTTAGACAATTCAATGCTCTTCCAAATGAATTACAAGAAGAGGTGTTGGAAAAAATCGAACTTTTTAAAAACAGAGGAAATTATAAGATGCTAAAAGTTCATAAATTACATGGTCAGTTTGCTTCACGATACGGTTTTTCTATTGATTATAAAAATAGAATAGTTTTTGGGTATCTGGCAAAAGACGAAGTTGTTTTTATGGCTGTTGGAGATCACGATATTTATAATAGATAATTTTTATGTCAAAATTTTACATTGTGGCGACGCCGATTGGGAATATGGGGGATATAACGCTCCGAGCAATTGAGACGCTTAAAAGCGTGGATTTGATATTATGCGAGGATACTAGAGAAACTAAGAAAATTTTAGATAAATATGGTATCAATAAGCCTACGATGAGCTACCCATCCGACGATATAGTCGGAAAAAACTCTAGACAGAGTAATAAATTTGCTAAAATTTTTGAATTATTAGAAGAGGGGAAAAATTTGGCTTTGGTTTCGGATGCTGGTACGCCGGGAATTTCTGACCCGGGAGCTATGTTGGTTTCTAAGATTAAAACCAATCTACGCCATGGCGTAGATGTTATTCCCATACCGGGACCGACGGCACTTATTACCGCTTTATCTGCATCAGGGTTACCAATTCACGAATTCACTTTTCTGGGTTTTTTGCCGCACAAAAAGGGTAGAAAGACTTTATTTAAAGAAATTTCTGAATCAAAAAGGACTGTAGTTTTTTACGAATCCCCGCATCGAATTTTGAAAACTTTAGAATCGCTTGTTAAATTTTGTCCCAAAGAGAATCAGAAAAAAGTTTGCGTCGCCCGAGAGCTGACAAAAATTTATGAAGAATTCAAGATTGGCAATCCGGCGGAAATTTTAGAATATCTGAATAAAAATCCGGAAAAACAAAGAGGGGAATTTACGGTAATCGTGGCATAGAAATTAAGGGGGCATGACGGATCCTTCCGTATGCCCCCTAACTCAATCCCAAGTTTCCTTGGGATTGAGTTCGAACTTGATTCCTTTGGAATCGAGTTCTATCTGGTTTGGGGAGTGTCCCAAACCTTTAATTTGTCCGAAAAGTTCCCCCTTTCCGTACTTCTCCTCGGCCTCTTCCAGAGTAAAATTCTCTGTTTCCTCGAGTGTTACTGAACCAGTCGACGTTATATAGATATATTTCATGTTGTTTGTTGTGCCTTTCGTTTCAAAATCTAAACCATAACCAGAAAAATTGCAAGCTATCTTAGTTTGTGTTTAAGGCAGGTGATAATAGACCATTCAAAATTTCCTTTTTCGGCCAAATATTTCATCCGATCAAGGGCCCAGATAGTGTTGTCTAGATTTTTCTCGCAAGCCTCGTAAAGTCTCTTTGCCTCGGAAGCCAGCTTGGCATAACTTCTTTCTTTCTTTTTATAAAAACGCTTCGGCTTGTTGTCCCAGCCTTTCATTTCGTAATACACATTGACTATTTCATGCACAGGACTCACGGCGTGCTTATGCTTCTTTACATTTTCGAAGTAGCCCTCAAAAGGATTTTTTAACTTATTCTCTTGGTCATCCATACTTCTATTTTAGCATAAATATGCTATATTCTTTTTGTGGGTCCCGTACGAAATCTTGCTAACTAAGTCTCGTATAAAGGGATGGTCAATTTATTAGTTTAATGAAATTTCGTACGAGATGGGAATTTTTACCAAAAAATTAGGCATTGATTTGGGGACGGCCAATACTTTGGTTTTTGTGCCCGGTAAGGGAATAATTTTAAACGAGCCTTCCGTGGTCGCCGTTTCCGAGCAGGACAACAAGATTTTGGCGATTGGTTTCGAAGCCAAAGACATGATCGGCAAAACGCCGGAATCTATCATTACTTACTTGCCGATGAAGGACGGCGTGATTGCGGACTATCGGGTGACGGAGGCAATGCTGCGGTATTTCATAAATAAAGCCATGGGGAAGTTTAATTTTTTCAAGCCGGATGTGATGGTCTCCGTGCCGGCGGGAGTCACCAGTACCGAGCGTCGTGCTGTCATCGAGGCCACGATCCGCGCCGGAGCCAAGAATGCCTATGTGGTCAAAGAGCCCATCTTGGCGGCGATCGGCGCTGGAATACCTATTTACGAATCCAGGGGGCACATGGTGGTGGATATCGGCGGCGGGACAACAGATGTCGCGGTGATATCGCTTGGTGGCATTGTGTCTTCAACTTCGGTCAAATGCGCGGGAAATAAAATTGATCAAGCGATTGCGGACTATATCAAAAAAACTTTCAATCTGGCGATCGGCGATCGGACAGCCGAAGAAGTAAAAATAAAAATCGGCGCGGCGGTGCTTTTAGAAGAAGAGCTCACAGTCACTATCAAGGGCCGGGATTTTATTCAAGGCTTGCCTCGTTCAGCGAGAGTGGGGACGAACGAAATTGTCAAAGCCGTAGACGGAGAATTGAAACAAATAATCAAAGCCATCAAGGACGTCTTGCAAGAAACTCCACCGGAACTCGCTTCCGACATTATTGATCAAGGTATAATTATGACCGGGGGGTCATCGCAGTTGCGCAATTTTACGGATTTGGTTTATCGCAAGACCGGGGTGAAGGCCACCTTGGCCGAAGATCCACTTTTTTGCGTGGCCAAAGGCACTGGCATAGCCCTGGAGCATTTGGATGTGTATAAAAAGACAGTTTTAAGTAAGAAGTAAAATTAGGTGCTAGGGACTAGTTGCTAGTGACTAGAACCTAGAACCTAGAAACTATGAACCTAATCAATCGACATTTAGACAAAAATAATTTGCATCATGCGTATCTGATCGAAGGGGCGCGAGAAGAAATTGTGCCAGAAGTTTTTGATTTTATAAAAAGTTTAGGCATCGAGACTGCCGGCAATGCCGATGTTTCGCATATTTCGCTCGACTCTTTTAAAATTGAAGATGCGCGCAATTTAAAATCATATGCCACCGAAAAAAGTTTCTCCAACCAGAAAAATGGCAAAAAAATATTTATAATTTCGGCCAACAGTTTTTTATTGGAGGCACAAAACACCATGCTTAAAATGTTTGAAGAGCCGATCGAAAATACGCATTTTTTTATTATCGTCCCGGATGTTAATTCTCTTTTAAAAACTCTGGTTTCTAGGTTTTACTTGATTTCCACTAGGCAAGACCTAGAGGAAGAAGGGAAGGATGCCGAAAAATTTATAAGTCTGCCTTTGCAGAAAAGAATCGATTTTATCAAAGAATTATTGGCCGAATCAGAAGAAGACGAAGAAGGGAATGAAATTGTTGCTTTAGATTCTGCTCGCTCAAGAGCTTTAAAATTCTTAAATGCTTTAGAATTCACTTTGCATCAAAAGCTAGTGTCAAAGAGACACTTTGACATCGGTTTTTTCGAGCATTTGTTTAAGATCCGAGAATTTCTCCGCATGCCCGGAAGTTCCGCCAAGACTTTGATGGAATCAGTGGCATTAGTTATACCCAATTTATGATATAATAGCGGGATGCAGTACAATTTTTTAAATTTTAAGACAGAGCTCAAGAAAGTAGGAGAATTTTTGGGTAAGGAATACAATCAATTAAATATCGGTCGGGCGTCGCCGATGGTTTTAGATGGTGTTTCCGTATTGTCTTATGGTTCGCATGTGCCGCTTAAGAATATAGCGAATATTTCGATTGAAGATCCGAAAACTTTGCGGGTAGCGCCTTGGGACAAAAATCAAATCAAGGATATCGAAAAGGCCATTACCAGCGCGAATTTGGGGCTTTCAGTAGCGACCGACGATGCAGGTATTCGAGTTATTTTTCCGCAACTGACGACCGAAACCAGGCAGAATCTGGTAAAAGTTTTAAAAGAAAAATTGGAAGAGACTAGGATCACGGTGCGTCGAGAGCGCGAGCGCATTTGGGAAGATGTTCAAACTAAACAAAAAGAAGGAAAACTGACGGAAGACGAAAAATTTCGGGCCAAAGAAGAACTGCAAAAAATTATTGACGAAGCTAATAGAAACTTGGAAGCGAGTTTTGAGAAGAAGCAGCGCGAGGTGCTTGGTTAGGTTATAAAATCAAATCTATGTCAATCATTATATTTCTTATAATATTATTAGTGCTGGTTCTAGTCCACGAAGCTGGGCATTTTTTTACGGCGAAAAAGTTTGGCATTCGGGTGGATGAATTCGGCTTTGGTTTTCCGCCAAAATTGTTTGGCTTTAAAAAAGGGGAGACGGAATATAGCTTAAACCTTCTGCCAATCGGCGGTTTTGTGAAAATTTTCGGTGAAAATCCGGATGAAGAAAGTATGAATGGGCCGGATGCAAGTAGAAGTTTTGTTAATAAGCCAAAATGGCAGCAAGCGATCGTTCTCTTTGCCGGAGTGTTTATGAATTTTTTGTTAGCCTGGCTTTTGTTTTCCTTTGGGTTTATGTCTGGACTACCTGCATCTGTGAATAGTCAGTCTCAAAATTATCCTCTCACTGATGTGCATTTGGTGGTAGTTTCGGTGCGAGCAGATTCTCCAGCTTCTCTGGCCGGACTCCAATCCGGAGATAAAATAGTTTCCTTCAATGATCCGGAAGCTTTAAAATCTTTTATTGCAACACACTCCAAGGAAGAAATTAAAATAGAATATTTGCGCGGACAGGATAATAATATTCGTGTTGCCGAAATTATACCGACCATAAATGAGAGCGGCGTGCCGATGGTGGGCATTGCCATGGATCAGATCGGAACAGTCAAATTGCCTTTTTTCAGAGCTTTTTGGGAGGGATTGAAGTTGGCCCTCGGTACGGCTAAGGGCATGGTTGTGGGGCTTTACGGCCTGATTGCTAGTAGTCTGCAAGGGCAAGGTAGCTTTGATTCACTTAGCGGCCCGGTCGGGATGGTGGGGATTGTGGACGATGCTTCCAAATTCGGTTTTGTGTATCTAATGAGTTTCGCGGCGCTGATTTCGGTCAACCTGGCAATTATCAATCTTTTACCATTCCCAGCGCTCGATGGTGGAAGGCTTTTCTTTCTCTTGATTGAAAAAATAAAAGGTTCAAGGATAAATCCGAATGTCGCCAATATGACCAACATGATAGGGTTCGGGATTTTGATCCTGCTCATGTTGGTGGTGACTTACAATGATGTTTTGAAATTGTTTTAAAGGTATTAATCTCTATGGTCTTATTCGCGCGAATAGGTAAATATAAAAAATATGAAAAGTGAAAGTAAGGTATGTCAAAATTGTAAGAAAGATTTCACAATAGAGTCGGAAGATTTCGGGTTTTATAAAAAAATAAATGTTCCGCCACCCACCTGGTGTCCAGAGTGCCGAATGATAAGAAGGATGAATTTTCGTAATGAAAGATCTTTGTATAAGCAAGATTGTGATTTTTGCAAAAAAACTGTGATTTCAATGTATGCTCCCGAAAACGGATACATAGTTTATTGCAATGATTGTTTTGCTTCCGATAAATGGAATCCGATGGATTACGGTCAAGATTACGATTTTTCTAAAAACTTTTTCGAACAATTAGGCGAACTTTTTAAAAAAATTCCCCGCCGGGCTTTATATCAAGATTTTGCTGTAAATAGTGAATACACCAATCAAGCAGTTTATCTAAAAAATTGCTATTTGGTCTTTGGTGGACATCATTATGAAGATTGTAGTTATTGTGCACAGAATTTGTTTATAAAAAATTGTCTTGATGTTGATTTTTCTCGCAAGAGCGAGCTTTGTTTGGATTCTGTTAACTTAGCCAGCTGTTTTAAAGTGAGATTCGGATACTATTCAGAAAATTGCATGGATTCATGGCTTATATATAGTTGCCGAAACTGTTCTGATTGTATAGGATGTACTAATTTAATAGGCCAAACTCATTGTATTTTTAACAAACAATATACCAAAGAGGAATACAAGAAAAAATTAAAAGAATTAAATCTCTCTGACAGGGGAAATTTAGAAAAAATAAAAAAAGAATTTTGGGAATACTCGTTAAATTTTCCAAGAAAATACGCAAATATAAAAAATATCGTAAATTCTAGCGGAGATAATTTAGAACAAGTAAGAAATTGTCGGCGAATTTTTTGGGGCTTAGATTGCGACAATGTCAGTTATTCTTTTTACATTCCCAGTGGGGCAAAGGATTGTTTTGATTTAGATCATGTAGGATTAGGAGCGAGCGAAAACTATGAATTACATAGCTCGTTTGCGTGCAATCGAGTTTTCTTTTGTAGCCGTGTATATGATTCTCATAATGTGTCCTATTCGGATGACGTTTATAACAGTGAAAACATTTTTGCTTGCGCTGGACTTCGCAAGAAATCCTACTGTATTTTCAATAAACAATATAAAAAAGAAGAATATGAAATTCTAGTAGAAAAAATAAAAAAACAAATGGATGACATGCTGTACAAAGACAAAAAAAGCAGGGTATTTAAATATGGCGAATTTTTCCCAATAGAAATTATACCTTTTAGTTATAACAATTCGGCGGTTTCTGAATATTTCCCATTAACTAAAGAAGAAATTTTAGAAAAAGGATACAAATACAAAGAGCCAGAAACAAAAAATTATAAACCCACGATTCTTTCCAATCAGTTACCAACGATAAAGGACGCAAACGAAGAAATCTTGAAAGAAATCATACAGTGTGAACATTTGGGCCATTGCAATCATAAATGCACAACTGCTTTTCTAATTATTCAAAATGAACTAAATATTTGTAAAATGTTGGAAGTGCCATTGCCGAAACTTTGCCCCAATTGTCGTCATATGGAAAGAATCGAAATATCAAATCCGCCAAGGATCTATCACCGGAAATGTATGAATAAGGGATGTAAAAATGAATTTGAAACCAGTTACGCTCCGGAGCGACCAGAGATTATTTACTGTGACAGTTGTTACAAGCAAGAAGTGTATTAAAATATGAAAATAAAACTAATCCACGAAGTTCGAGCGGTAAAAAGTAAGCAAGAGCTCGCGAATATAATCAAGGCGCAGCGGATCAGCGAGCGAGTATTACAAGATGTTTTACAGAAACTCAAGACCGGAGTGACAGAAATTGCAGCCGCAAAGTTTGTCACTGATGGATTTGCAAAATACCTGCCTGCGCAGGCAGGCGGCACACCGATTTTAGCTTTTCCTCCGATTGTTGCTTTTGGAAAAAATACCGCCAATATTCATCATGAGCCCGGCAGTTCCAAGCTCAAGAAAGGAAACATCATTATGTTTGATTTCGGCTGCACAGTGAACCATTATTGTTCGGATATGACTCGCACATATTTCTGGGGTGAGCCGCCTGCTAAACAAAAGAAAATTTATTTGGCAGTTTTAGAAGCGCAAAATCGGGCATTGAAAAAAATACAGACAGGTGAACGTAGAGCAAAAGTAATAGACAACGTTGCCAGGAAATTTTTGAGTAGCAAATTTAAAAACAATTTTAAGCATGGTTTAGGTCACGGAGTCGGCACAGTGATTCACGAATGGCCGAATTTCAAGCCAAAAAGCGAAGACATAATTCCAACGGGCTGCGTGATGACCATCGAGCCTGGTTTATATTTTAAGGGCTTTTGGGGAATTCGGATCGAGGATATGGTCTTAATTACCAAAAAAAGTTGTAAAAACTTGACTAATGTTGCAAAAGATTTAAATAGTGCTATCCTGTAAGGATATGTCGAAAACGATTTTTCGCAAAAATTTACAGAAAAAATTCAGAATAGCACTACTTACCGGCGGACCGTCGCTGGAGCGGGGAATATCTTTAAATTCAGCCAGAAGTGTTTTGGACCATTTGGGGAGCGAAAATATTGAAATTGTCCCAATTTATTTTGACCAAAAAAAGAGAGCCTATAAAATTTCCCGGGCCGAACTTTATTCCAACAATCCCTCGGATTTTGATTTCAAATTAGCGCAGAAATTTTCTCCTTTAAGCGAAAAATCTTTGGTCAAACTTTTAAAGTCGGTAGATATCGTCATGCCGGCTATGCACGGGTCTTTTGGCGAGGACGGGCAAATTCAGTCATTTTTAGAAAAAAAAGAAATTTCTTTCATTGGTTCGGGATCAAATGCTTGCAAAATAGCTTTTGACAAATATAAAGCGAATCAAACTTTAAATGAAAAAGGTTTTTTTACTCTTCCTTCTAGCCTTCTAAAAATTTATTCCAAAGACAACAAAAAAATTGTTGAAGACTTTTTCAGAAATAATAAAATAACGCGTGCCATTGTAAAACCTGCGACCAGTGGATCTAGTATTGGAGTTTTTTCGGTAAATTCTGCGCCTGAAGCCTTAGAGAAAGTGAACTTTATTTTTTCCAAGCGGATGGATACCCGAGCAATTTTGGAGCCTTTTGCCGAGGGCAAAGAATTTACCGTCATAATTTTGCAAAACAAATTGGGCTTGCCGGTTGCATTAATTCCTTCAGAAATTGAACTTGCATATCATGAAGGCAGAATTTTTGATTTCCGCAAAAAATATTTGCCGACCAACCAAGTCAAATATCATTGTCCGGCCAGATTTCCCGAATCCATAATCGAAAAAATCCAAACCGAAGCCAAACAGCTTTTCTCACTTTTCGGCATGAAAGAGTTTGCTCGTTTTGACGGTTGGCTCTTATCTAGCGGTGAAATTTGGTTTTCTGATTTTAATCCAATTTCCGGAATGGAGCAGAATAGTTTTCTTTTTCAGCAAGCGTCCCGGATCGGCATGAGTCATGGCGACCTGCTTCATTACATTGTCCGAAATTCATGCTTGCGGCAGAGAATTAAATTCTCGGAGTTCGAAAGAAAAAATATAGAAAATAAAAAACCTGTGCCCGTTTTATTTGGCGGTAAAACTTCTGAACGGCAAGTGTCTCTCATGACTGGCACCAACGTCTGGCTGAAATTACGCAAATCAAATTTATACAAGCCAAAGCCCTATTTGCTAGACTTTGAAAACAACATTTGGGAGTTGCCGTATGCGCTTATTCTGAACCACACGGTGGAAGAAATAATTACTAATGCCAAAGATGCGCAAGTGGGATTACAAAATACGGAAAATATTGTGAGAAAAGTCCAAACCGAACTTCTTTTAAAAGAAGGCGAAGCGACCGAGCCATTTTTTGTGCCTAAGCAAATATCTTTTGAGGATTTCATCAATCAGGTCAATAAATCCGAATTTGTCTTCCTCGGTCTGCATGGCGGTGACGGCGAGAACGGTAATTTCCAGAAAATGCTCTCCGAGAGGGGAATTAGATTTAACGGCTCCGATGAAGCGACTTCCCGGCTTTGCATGGACAAATTTGTGACCGGGGAATTTATCCGGCAGGCCAATATCGAAGGAGTGACCACCGCGCCGCAGAGAGTTTTGTCTCTGGATAAAATAGAAATGGATAAGATAAAAGATCTTTGGCGGCATCTTTGCTTGGCGCTCAATACTAAAACTATCATTGTCAAACCAAAAGACGATGGCTGTTCGACGGGAGTGGTTCATTTGTATCGAGATATGGATTTGAAAAATTATCTCTTGTATTTGATGAAAAAAGAAAATTTTATTCCGGCCGGAATTTTGCGCAACCAAGCAAGCATAATTGAAATGCCGAGCAGTGAGGTGCGAGAAATTCTTTTTGAAAAATTTATCCGGACAGATTCGATTCATTTCAAGGGTAATAAATTAAAATACACAAGAAAAGACGGCTGGATCGAAGTCACTATCGGACTCTTAGAAGAAAATAAAAAATTGAGCGCTCTAAATCCGAGCTTGACCATAGCCGAAGGGGAAGTGCTTTCGGTGGAAGAAAAATTCCAAGGCGGCACTGGCATAAATATTACTCCGCCGCCTATTTCTATTATCAAACCAAAAATAGTTTTGAAAACTCGGGAACTGGCGCAAAAGCTCGGGGAGAAAATCGGAATCAAAGGTTACGCGCGCCTCGACGCTTTTATGAACACGAGAACTGGAGCGCTCATAATCATCGAAGTCAATACTTTGCCTGCTCTTACTCCATCGACAGTGATTTACCATCAAGCCTTGACCGAGAAGCCGCCGATTTATCCGTTACAACTTTTAGAGAAAATTATTCAAAATGCGGGATATTAATAAATTGCCGCTGGCTTATATTGAATTATCGACCCAGAATTTGATTCATAACATCAAACAGTTTCGGAATTTGGTAAAGACGGGAACGAAAATTTGTGTCGCTATCAAGGGCAATGCTTATGGTCATGGGCAAAATGAAATTGCAAAAATTCTGGAGCCATATGTGGATTATTTTCAGGTAAATAGCTTGTGGGAATTGAATTTATTACGCCAAGTAAGTGAGAAGAAGACTTTTCTTTTGGGATATGTGTCAAAGGCAGATTTATTAAAGGCGGTTAAACCAGATTGTATTCTAACAATTTTTTCAGTACAACAATTAAAAGAATTAAACAAAGTGGCACATAAATTTAGGACCCAACAAGAAATTCATATTCCAGTAGATGCGTATTTGGGACGTGAAGGCTTTTTGCTTCGCGACTTGCCGCAACTTTTCGCTGAAATAAATAAATGTAAAAATATAAAATTAGCTGGGATCTACGCACATTTTGCAAACATAGAAGACACCCGCGATTTTTCGCATGCGCAAAAACAAATTGATGAATATCAAAGAGCCATAGAGCTAGCAGATGAATTTGGTTTTAAAAACTTACAAACCCACATATCTGCGAGCTCTGGTGTTTTGGCCTATGAAAAAAATCAAGGAATTCATTCTCTGGTCCGGCTTGGATTAAGTGCTTACGGTCTGTGGCCCTCCGAATATTTAAAATCTCTGTACCTAAAAAATAAAAATTTCAAATTTAAACTAAAACTGGTTTTGTCCTGGAAGACAAAAGTCGCTCAAGTGAAAATTTTACCAAAAGGTCACACTATTGGCTATGGACTGACTTATAAAACCACCAAGCAAACAAAAATCGCTATTATTCCTCAAGGTTATGCAGATGGTTTTGATAGAGGGTTGTCAAATAATGGAGAAGTTTTGATCAAAGGCACTCGCTGTAAAATTCTCGGACGGATATCCATGAACATGTTTGCCGTCGATGTCAGCTATTTACCGAAAGTAAAAATAGAAGACGAAGTCGTAATTATCGGGATACAAGGCCGGGAGGAAATCACTGCCGAAGAGATAGCGAAAAAATCGGATACGATAAATTATGAAATAACTACCCGTATTAGCTCGCTTTTACCTAGAGTTGTTGTATGATTAAAAAATGTCCAGGAAAACTAGAATAATGGTTTTTGGAACCTTTGACGGATTGCACGAGGGGCATCTTAATTTTTTTAAGCAGGCCAAAAACCTCATTAAGAATTCATTCTTGATTGTTTCAATAGCCAGAGATACAAACGTGGCTAGAATAAAAAAAAAGCCGCCGTTTTTGAATGAAAATGAAAGGATGATTTTGGTAAAAAATTGCCCCTTAGTTGATAAGGTAGTTTTATCTGGCGTCAAAAATCATATTCCACATATCGTGAAAGAATGTCCCGACATAATTGCCCTAGGATATGACCAAAAAGAATATATTCAGAATCTCAAAAAAGGTCTAAAAAATAAGAACATTTCGGCCAAAATAATGCGTTTAAGGCCTTACAAAGAAAAAATATACAAAAACAACTTGCTAAAAATAAGAAAATAAATATAATATTTTATTATGCAAAACATTTTTAAAAATAAAGATTTTGTTTCAATTTTTTTAATCAGCTTCTTATCGATTTTGCTGATTATCCTCATGGGAATTGGTTTAATCTGGTATTATCGGGCTAATATCTTCGAATATTTTGCGAGAGAATATTTACAAGAATCCCAAAATCAAGATGACACCAAAGCCGGCACTGAAAAAATTTTAGAAAAGCAGACAATTTTTTCGCAGGAACATTTCGTGATTGATGCGGTCAAAAAAACCAATCCGGCTGTTGTCTCGATTATTATTTCCAAGGAAATTCCGAAGTATGAGACTTATATCGATCCGAATCAGCCAGCCAATCCTTTCGGTGATCTATTCCCCGGTTTTCCCAGTTTTAATTTTAATATTCCGCAATACCGCCAAAATGGCACCGAGAAAAAAGAAATTGGCGGCGGGTCGGGATTTTTTGTCTCGAGTGATGGCTTGATTGTCACCAACAAGCATGTGGTGGACCAAAAAGACGTGGAGTATACTATTTTTACCAATGATGGCAAGAAACACATAGCCAAAGTTACGGCTCGGGATCCGGTTTTGGATATCGCGCTCATCAAAATAGACGGATCGGGCTATCCCTCTCTTTCTCTCGGCAATTCCGATACCCTCGAAGTCGGGCAAAATGTGATCGCGATCGGGAATGCCTTAGGTGAATTTAGGAACACAGTTTCGGTCGGAGTTGTTTCGGGACTGGCGCGTTCTATAACCACTGGCGATAATTCTGGAAAATTAGAAGTTCTGGATCGTGTCATTCAGACCGATGCGGCGATTAATCCGGGAAATTCCGGTGGGCCGCTTTTGGACCTCTCCGGCAAGGTGGTCGGGGTTAATGTGGCCGTAGCGCAGGGATCACAAAATATTGGTTTTGCCTTGCCGATAAATAGCGTTAAGAGCGCAATCGAATCGGTAAAATCGATCGGTAAAATTGTTCGCCCCTACCTGGGTGTTCGTTATTTAGCTGTGAATCCAGAAATGAAAGATAAAAATAATCTCACAGTGGACTATGGGGTGTTAGTTAAGGCTGGAGCCAACAGGAATGAACTTGCGGTTATCCCGGGCAGTCCGGCTGACAAAGCGGGTATTGTGGAAAACGATATAATTCTCGAAATTGATGGAGTAAAATTAGACGAGAAGGCAAACCTCGCTTCGATTATTCGCGAAAAAAGAATTGGCCAAGTCGTTAATCTGAAAATTCTGCACCGCGGAGCGGAGAAGAATGTGCCGGTTACTCTCGAAGCGGCGAAAGACAATTAAACTCGCTAAGGTGCGGAAGCCTTGCTTCCGCAAAATGAATTATTTATAATATCTATATGTCAATGCGCAAGGTGCCGCTAGTTAGTGGTGAATACTATCATATATACAATAGAGGTAATAGCAAGCAAAAGATTTTTG
>Ga0209212_1000830_pt1 | contig 56699 bp, 57 predicted proteins | sample RifGroC2_FD_183996 | JGI IMG/M metagenome (GOLD analysis project Ga0209212, IMG submission 183996) | Groundwater microbial communities from Rifle, Colorado, USA - Groundwater C2 (SPAdes) (version 2) | ecosystem: Environmental > Aquatic > Deep subsurface > Groundwater | place: Rifle, Colorado...
CTAGTATGGCAGAGCGCTAGGCGTCAAGGGGCGAAGGTAAGATTTGGCCGGTGGCGCGCGGATTGAGGACAGGGTTGCCTCTATGCTATCCCTCGATGGAAGGAGATCGATCATGGGAACGAAAGTCAGGCTGTCAGTCGCGTGCGGTGATTACGAGATTGTGCGCGCCCTGCTGGCGGAGGGAGAGCTTCCGGCGATGATCAACCCATATATCCCGAAGCCGATAGTGAGCGGCGACCAGCCTGGTCAAAGCTTTCGAGAAAGCCAAACAAATGGCGTATCGGCGGATGGTAAACCCGAGGATTGTCCCCCTCGCTTGGTTCAGCGCGGCATGGGATAAGGAGCGGCAGGTTCTTGGGCCCGATCCCTGGGCCTACGGCTTGGGCGAGGCCAACAGAAAGAATCTCAAAACCATTGTCCGCTATTGCCACCAGCAGGGGCTGATCGGGAGGGAAATGTCGCTCGAAGAGCTGTTCCTCGACACCGATCCAGGGGACGCGGGCGGTGACGAAGGTCACTACTGACCGAAGGGTCGCCGCTTCGGTTCGTCAAATTGGAGAAAAGATGACGGTCCTTGAACAATTGGGGGCCTATGTTGCGCACGGGGGGCGCGCGAGCCTTTCGGATTCCGTGCGGCAAGCTGTGAGGCTGCATCTCACAGACACGGTTGGCGCCTGGATTGCCGGCAGCAGCACACCGGAGGGGTGGGCGTTGGCCGGCCTCGGGTCACCACCTCGTGAGCGCGCCGGCCTGAAATCAACCGGCGCTGGCGCGCTCGACCGGGTCATGACGAATTGCGCGCTCGCGCGGCTGAGCGAAATTGACGACATTCACCTCTCCTCGGCCACGACGCCCGGCGCATTGATCGTCCCAGCCGCGCTGACGATCGGCGGATCGCTGGCGCTCGACCGCACGGCAATCGCCGAGGCGATCGTCGTCGGCTACGAGGCGATGGTGCGGCTCGGCGCTGCGCTCAAGGGGCCGGCGATCCTCTACCGGGGCATCTGGCCGACCTATTTCGCGGCGCCGTTCGGAGTCGCTGCGGTTGCGGCGCGGCTTCTCGGGCTCACCGACCGGCAGGCGGCGTACGCTCTCGGCGTCGCGCTCATCCTGGCTTCCCCTGGCGTCGGCCACCAGAGCGGCGCAGCCATGTCGCGCTGGCTCGCACTCGGGCACGCGGCCCGTGACGGCGGTTCGGCGGCGTTGTCGGCGCAGGCGGGCTTCACGGCGGATCTCAAGATTTTTGAGGGAGATTTCTTTCCATCGATTTACGGCCTCTCGCCTGACTTCTCGGCGTTGACAGAGGGGCTTGGCAAACACTCGATCCTCGCCGATGTCAGCTTCAAGCCGTGGTGCGCGGCCAAGCAGACGATGGCAGCGACGCAAGCCCTCAAGGAGATCATCAAGAGCGGGGTTTCTCCGGCCGACATGACCGAGCTCGTCGTTTCGGTGCCCGGACCGTATGTTCGGATGATCAACCATGGGGTCGTTTCAGGCGAGCGCCTTTCCCACCTGACAAGCGTTCCTTACCAGATGGCGTTATCCGCCTTTTCGCCGGATGCCATGTTCAACGTCAATCAAACCCCGGCAAGCGTGTCCGAGGAAATTCGAGCTTTTATGACCAGGGTGACCGTCGAGGCGGACGACAACCTGCTCCAATACTATCCGAGAGCCTGGCCGGCGCGGCTTGTAGTCGGCGCGCCATCGGGAAAGCACGAGAGGCTCCTGACCTATATTCCAGGCGACCCCGAGCGGCCGTTCAACGAGAGGCAGGTGGCGGCGAAATTCCGGCGCGTGGTCGCCCCGCTGATCGGTGACCGAGCAGCGGAAGATCTGCTTGGTCGTAGTCTTGCCGCGCTCGCGGAGGATGGAGGGCCGGCCTCATTGCTGGCCGAAATCGAGCGCGCCCGCATTGCCGTCACTGGTCGCGCAAATTGACCTCGTGCCGCAGTAAAGACGGCAGCAAATGTTTCCTATCAAGGAAAAGATTGGTGGCGGTGGACGGACTCGAACCGTCGACTCCGCGGATATGAGCCGCGTGCTCTGACCAACTGAGCTACACCGCCACAGGTTCAAAAAAGGGGAGAGGGTTCAGCAAGTTCGGGAGGTATGGCAAGGCTGCATCCGCCCCCATTCATCCCTTACCACCCTCCGAATCATCTTTTTCCTTCCCTTCCCGATCTGATAAAGGAGCTTGTCACGTACTTCCAGGCAGCTTAGCCGGTTACCGTATACAAGGCCGGTATCCAGACCAATCTTGTAAGGGAGGTGGAAGAGGACGTCCCTTTGGGGGGTATGCCCAAAAAGGACAGTATAAGGAAGGGTGTGAGTGCCGAGAATAAATTCATCCCGGATCCAGAGAAGCTCCTCTTCGATTTGTTCGCCCCATGGCCTCAACGGGTGAATGCCTGCATGGACGCAAAGATAAGGCTCCATCAAGTAGAATGTTTTCAGGTTCTGAAAAAATTCAAGATGCTCTCCGGGGATCAGGGATAAGATGTCCCGGGTCCCGGCATTTTTCGGCGCGACGCCGTAGCTCGCCAACGTGGCGCCGCCGCCGTTGAAAAGAAACATGTCACCGTATCTGCCCGGAAACCCGAGGTAAGAAAGAAACATGTCTTCATGATTCCCCTTAAGAAATATCATTTCCGGCATCCCCTTGCGCTGAGCCTCGATGAGATAAGAGACAACCCCTTTCGAATCCGGCCCTCTATCCACATAATCGCCGAGGAAAACAATACGGTCTGACGGTTCGAGAGGAAGCCCCTCCATGAGATAAATCAGCTCATCGGTGCAGCCGTGGATGTCGCCGACAACGTAATCCCGCATAGGGTATTTATCCTAAGCTACTATTGGCTTCAGTTCAAGACACTTTGGCCGTTTTTAAAGTAAAATTTGACCTTTGCCGCAGGATTTGATATTCGAGAATTACACCGTGAAACCGCGTGACATCTATTCCAGTTATCTCCTGGTTGCCGGCGTCCTGTGCCTGATTTTGGGGCTTGGCAATTGGATCGTGGGGGCGGTTGAGATGACAAGGTATCAGGGGCTGCTCCACAAAACCGCCGAGACCGGCCTTGAGGATAGCTACCGCAGCTTTCAAGAACTGGACCATCAAAAAAACGAAGAAGTACTGCGACCGATCAATGAAGACCGCGAGAAGTACAATACCGCGCGGGTCAAGCTCGACTTCTACTACGTGGTGGTTAGCGGGGGCAGGCTACTTTTCCTGGTCGGAGCGTTGTTGACTTTTTTTGCCCTGATTCGGGTGATCCGGCAGGATACCCTTATAAAAATGAAAAGACTGGCCGCTGCCACCTTAAGGAATCAGGATTAACGGAAGTTGCTTGCCGGTAGGGGGAGGAGAGTAATCCCGGATTACTTGGAGGGCTTGGACTTCTGGTATTTTCGGTAGTCATAACCTGTCGCCATAGCAAGTAATATATCTTCCATGCCTCCGCTCTTTTCCCGCCTGAGGATCAAGAGACGGTCGAAAAATTCTTTAAAGTCTTTGTAAACTCTATGGCCTTCATCCATCTTTCGAAGATAGAAGTCCTTGATCCTTGTGACCGTGAATCTCAGCGCGGAAAAACGTAGCTCGTTCGGGAAAGAATCCCATTCCGGAAGTGATAACGGTCGCAAGCTCTCATATCCCGTGATCAAGGGTTCAAAGCGATCGATTCTGTAGCGACCGTCCAAATAGCAAAGGGCATTGACAGCTGTAGCCAGGTCATAAATGAGCTTTCCACGGCAGGCCGCTTCGAAATCCACTATCCCCACCAATCTCGATCCTTTAAACTTCACGTTATCCGAAAAGAGGTCCCCGTGAACGATCCCTTTGGGCAAATTGTTGTCCAGATAGTTTTCCAAATAGACTACCTCGTCATCCAGGACCCGCACAATGTTTTTAAGGTGTGATGGAAGCTGCTTCCTCACCTCACGATACATCGATACGATCTTGGTGAATCCGAAACGGTTGTCGATCCCTTTTTTATAGCCTCTGCCTATGAGGTGTAGATCGGCTAGGGTGTGGCCCAGCGTCTCGAGGTGAGATGGGGTTAAAGCTTCCGGCGGAAGCTCTACCCCCTCCAGATACCGGCTGACCGAGAGATATTTACCATGAAATTCGTGGTAATATTTACCTTTTTTGCTTTTAATAGGTTGCGGACACGGGCAGCCCTGGCGTTTGAGGTAAAAGAGGAGCTCTTGTTCCTGTTTAACCTCGACTTCGCTCTTGACTTCATCTATCTTTATAAAAAAACGGCCGCGCTTGGTTTCCAGAAGATAGTGGGTGTTGACTGAACCGTTTCGGATGCCGGTGTAGGAGACAAAATCACCTAGCCCGAACTCCTCCGCGATGCGTACCGCTTCTCTCTTATTTAGCGGGGTATAAATCGCCATCTTTGGTCCCCGTTGGTTTTATTGGATAATTGTCTTACAAGTACAAAAACTCAGGATAATTGCTAATAAGTTTTAGTAGAAAATTGAGGGATTGTCAATATAAAAGCGTTTTTCTGTTTATAATTCGATTTAATATGTAAAAAACTACTGGAAAAATAATAGGTTACGAATTGCCTAAAAAAATGGCAGGAGCTCTTTCTCGAGCTCCTTGATGCCATTGACATGATTCACGCCAGCAATTTCACTCCATGCTCGCAGAGCTATGACGGGTTTGCCTAGCTTGAGCGCGATTGCAATCTCCGACCGTGTGCCGTGTGATCCCGGCAGGGCAACTACCGGATAATTTTCTTCTTGACAACCGCACTCGCCTTTATCTAATGTCCCGTGCTAAGAAAAGCAGTCGCGAGTTTTAGGCTCACCGGTTCTCTTAAGAGGTTGGTGAGCAGGGAGGCGTGAAATATGGCAACTGGGAAGGTCAAGTGGTTTAACAATTCTAAAGGGTACGGCTTCATCGAGAAGGATGGCGGAGGAGATGTGTTTGTGCATTATACGGCCATTCAGGGGGACGGATTCAAAACCCTAAATGAAGGGCAAATGGTCCAGTTTGATATTACTCAGGGAGAAAAGGGGCCCCAGGCGGTCAACGTAGTGAAACTATAGATGACGCTTTGGTTGGCAAATCTGAAGAACTCCCGCTCCATCACGACGACGGGGGTTCTTCGTTTAAGACCAGAAGAATTATTTCAAAAGCTTTTCGACCTTTTTCTTCAGGATATTATAATCCATTATAGGTTTGGCGATATAATCGTTGCAGCCGGCCTTCAACGCCTTTTCCTCGTCCTGCTCCATAGCCTGGGCTGTCAAGGCAATGACGGGCAAATCCTTCCCCCAATCGGTCAGTCTTAGCGACTTGGTCGCCTCCCAGCCATCCATTACGGGCATTTTGAGGTCCATAATGATTAGGTCGGGGCGCGAACGGGTTGCAAGCTCCAGAGCCTCTTTGCCGTTGGAGGCAAGCACAACGTCATAATTGCCCATGTTTTTCAGCCGGTAGAAGAGGATCTCTCGGGTATCCTCGTTATCTTCGACCACGAGAATTTTTTTAGCCTCCATGAACGGATCTCCTAACTTGGTTAGGGAACGGAATCCCTTCCCCGGTGTTAAGGAATATTCTTTTACGCTCCGGCCAGGGTAAAACGGGGGTATCTCCTTGTCAAGGGGAGGTAATGAGAGGTTATAAATATAAGGGGATTCATCGAGCGGAGGGGGAGTTGATTTCTGCGTAACAGATAGTTTATATGTACGACATGAGCACGGATAGATCCAAATTTGAATCTAAGTATGGCGATGATAAGCTGCTTGCCGAGTCCGTGGTTCTCACGCGTGTAGATAAGGCGATTGGCTGGGCGCGCAAGTACTCACTCTTCCCTTATCCTTTTGCTACCGCCTGCTGTGCGATGGAATATATGTCGCTCTCGATGTCTCCCTACGACATCGACCGCTTCGGAGCCCTTTTGCCCCGGTTCAGTCCGCGTCAGGCCGATCTTCTTATGGTGATAGGAACGGTTAACCATAAGCTGGCGCCGGTGCTCAAGAGGGTGTATGACCAGATGGGCGAACCGAAATGGGTCATGGCCTTTGGGGCCTGCGCTTCCAGCGGCGGCTTTTACGATAACTACGCGACCGTACAGGGCATTGACCGGATTGTCCCTGTCGATATCTATGTTCCGGGATGCCCGCCGAGACCTGAGGCTGTTCTCGATGGTTTGATGGAGCTTCAGGGCAGGATCGCTCACCAGAAACATCCCCTGCTTTAGATTATGGCTTGCAAGCTTGACTTTCGTTATGGTTTTATATAAAAACTAACTTAATAAATAGAAAATATCAGGATTAAGCTAACGAAAGCTCCTGAAGGGAATATCTTATGACCGCAGTAGAGTCCTGGGAGCAAAAGCTTGCACACCTTATGCCGCCCGATCTTGCCCGGGAGATTGATATCTTTGAGACGCAGATCGAGTTGAGAAAGCAAGGCAAGATCGACGAGCGGGTTTTTGCTGAGACGAGGCTGCGCCGGGGAGTATACGGCCAACGCTACGATAACGGTCAAAGGCATGATGGGGTAAGGGTGCAGAAGCTTCGGTTGCCCTCTGGAGGTCTGACGAAGGGGCCTGAAACGGTGTGGGATGCCCCCGGCATGATACGCATAAAAATACCTTTTGGCGGGTTAAACCCTGAACAGATGGAAGTTCTGGCCGACTTGTCAGAGGAATATGCGGACGGCATATCACACGTCACTACCCGCCAGGACATCCAATATCACTTTGTCCATATCGATGACACCCCATCTCTGATGCGGCGACTTGCCGCGGTGGGCATCACTACAAGAGAGGCGTGCGGCAATGTGGTTCGTAATGTAACCGCGTGCCCTCTCGCAGGAGTCTGCAAAGATGAAGTTTTTGATGTAACCCCATACGCTAAGGCTTGCTCAAAATTCTTGCTGGGTCATCCTGACACGCAGGATTTCGGGCGCAAGTTTAAGATCGCGTTCTCCGGCTGCAAGCAGCACCCATGCGGTTTGACCAGCATGCACGACATGGGGGCAATCGCCAAGAAAAAGGTTGTGAACGGTGAGGAACGGCGCGGTTTTGAGTTCTACGTTGGCGGCGGTCTCGGAGCAGTGCCTTATAGGGCGCAACTCTTTAACGATTTTCTGCCTCAGGAGGAGCTTCTGCCCATTGCGCAGGCCGCGTCGCGCGTCTTCGCTCGGTTGGGGGAGAAGCGCAATCGCGCCCGCGCACGGGTCAAGTTTCTTGTCGCAAATCTAGGGATTGACGAGTTCCGCAGGATGGTGCTGGAGGAACGCGAGAAGCTTGCAGCGGACCCGCGATGGACGGACTATCTTTCAAGGCTCCATGAGTGGGCGGAAAAGCCCCTCAAGCCTGGCGTGAGTTTGGACGGGAGCGAACGTCCCGCGGGGTTCGATGCCTGGTATGCCACGAACGTCTATCATCAGGAACAGCCCGGTTATGTTGTGGCGACAGTTACTCTTCCTCTTGGCGACATAACGGCCGACCAACTCCGCACCCTTGCAGATATTGCGCCACGCTTTGTCAAGGACACTATCCGGACTACTGTGGAACAGAACCTCGTGTTTCGATGGGTCAGTGAAGCTGATCTACCTGATCTTTATAAGGCGCTTTGTCAGATTGGTCTCGGAGAGCCCAATGCCGGCACGATTGTGGATGTTACCGCCTGCCCGGGAACGGATACGTGTAAGCTAGGAATTGCTTCCTCACGAGGGCTCGCCAGGAAGCTGCGTACCCATCTGAGTGAAGCGAGCCTTCAACTGGACGAAGCCGTCAAAGGGCTCCGCATTAAGGTAAGCGGTTGCTTCAATTCATGCGGTCAACACCATATAGCGGACATAGGTTTTTACGGCATTAGCAGAAATGTCAATGGCTACACCGTACCCCACTTTCAGGTCATGTTGGGCGGGAAGTTCAAGGATAATGCCGGGGCCTATGGGCTCCCGGTCGGGGCGGTTCCCTCGAAACGGATACCGGAAGTCGTCACGCTGGTCACCGATCGCTATGTCAGGGAGCGGCAGAGGGGGGAAAGCTTTCAAGATTTCATCAGCAGGATCGGAAAGAAAGAGGTTAAGGCCATGCTCGACGGTCTCACCAAGGTTCCGCTCCACGATGTTGACCCTTCCTATTACAGCGATTGGGGTGACCCGCGGGAGTTTACTTTGACCGACATGGGGGTTGGAGAATGTGCTGGAGAAGTCGTTTCTCAGGCACAATTTACGCTGGCGGCAAGCGAGCGGGAGCTCTTTGAGGCGCAGATATACTTTGATTCTGGGGATTTTAAAAAGGCAGTACTGACGGCTTATGGAGCTATGGTCCAGGCGGCACAGGGTATTGTTAAAACCCAGCATTACGATATTTCGGACAACGAGGAGGCTATTCTTAGCGAGTTTCAACAGCGATTTTGTGATACGCAGTTGTTTTATGACAAGTACGCCGGCAGGCAATTTGCTGATTACCTATTCAAGGCGAGAGAGGCCTTGAAAAGCAGGGGTGAGATAGGAGAGGACTTGGCGCTGCGGCGTCTTCAGGAAGCGCAGCTTTTTATCGACGCAGCGCACAGTTGCTACAAGAAACTGAGTGAACTGCAAAGTGCCAGCCGTGCTAGCGTCGCTGGGACTGCCAGCCCAGGCGAAGGATAGTTGAGTCGATCATGGACCTCCAGAGGATCAACGTAAAGTTTTTTGTTGAGAATCCCGACGGCATCCTTCTGACGGATTTTATTCGAATCTTCAATTCATGGATTCAGGCCTCGGACGGAGAATACTATGATATCGCTGATTACCATCATGTTCATGCCGGCCCTGGGGTCTTGCTGATCGCTCATGAGGCGAACATCAGCATCGATAATACCGGCAATCGTCTTGGACTCCTGTACAATCGCAAGCAGCCCCTTAGCGGAAACAACCAGGAAAAACTCGATTTCGTCTTTAGGAGCGCGCTTGAGTTTTGTCGCCGGATAGAGGAGGAACCGGCCCCTCAGGGAAAGATCAAGTTTGGTGGAAACGAGTTCTTATTTTTAATCAATGACCGCTTGCTTGCGCCGAATAGCGCAGCGACCTTCCGTGCCGTGAGTCCGGACCTTGAAAAAATAGCCAAGACGTTGTATGCGGGGGCGGAATTCCTCATGGATCATAGGAATGATGCTAGAGAGATTTTTGCGGTGAAAGTAAAGTCATTAGTTCATTTTGAAGTTTTGGAACTGCTTCACAACCTCCAGGATCACGGGGAGCTTAAAAAGGAAGGATCATGGGATACTACCCGATCTTTGTCGAAATGACGGGAAGGCCGTGCGCCGTCGTGGGGGGCGGGCTGGTAGCTGAGAGGAAGGTGGCGGCGCTTTTCGAAGCGGGAACAAGAGTCACTGTCATAAGTCCCAATCTGACAACATGCCTGCAGTCCTGGGCGTCAGAGGGGAGATTGAATCATGTGGCACGGGACTATCGCCGGGGAGATCTGGGCGAATTTGAAATGGTTTTTGTTGCCACTGATAATGCAGAGGTCAACGCGGCTATTGCCCGGGACGGAAGAGAGCAAAGAGTCTGGGTCAACAGCGCCGATGATCCGTCCCATTGCGACTTTATTCTGCCTTCCGTCTTGCGGCGGGGAGAGCTCGTCGTGGCGGTAGGAACGGGAGGAAGCAGCCCGGCCCTCGCAAGAGCGATCAGAGAAGAATTGGAGTCCTATTTCTCCGCGGACTACGACTTGCTATTGCAGGTCGCGGCTGAAGTCAGGGTAGAACTAAAAAATCGTTCCGTGATCGCAAACGCGGAGCTCTGGCGTAAGGCCTTCGCCGATGGCTTTCGTAACCTTATAGCTGCGGGAAAAAAAGCGGAGGCAAAGGCCTATCTGGTGAGGCAGTTGGAGGGGGCGCCATGCAAGTAGGGAAGGTCTATCTCGTCGGCGCGGGCCCCGGCGATCCTGGTCTTCTGACAGTTCGCGGCCTCGAGGTATTGCGGATTGCGGAAGTGGTCATCTATGACCGCCTTGTAAACCCCGTCCTCTTGGAAGAGACGCCGCCAGAGGCCGAGCGCATCTTTGCCGGTAAATTCGCGGGAAATCACAGCCTGCCGCAGGAGGAGATTCATCAGCTCCTTATTACCCACGCAAAACGCGGCCTGGTGGTCGTGAGGCTCAAAGGCGGGGATCCGTTTGTTTTTGGTAGGGGTGGAGAAGAAGCCGAAGCGCTGGTAAGCGCGGGGATTCCCTTCGAGATCGTCCCGGGGATAAGTTCGGCCGTGGCAGTTCCTGCTTACGCCGGCATTCCGCTGACGCATCGGGGAATGTCCTCCTCATTTGCCGTTATTACTGGCCATGAGGCCTGTAAAGCGAGTCCCGCAGTGGATTGGAAGGGACTGGCAACTGCGGTCGACACGCTAGTCATATTGATGGGACTGAAGAACCTCCCCGGAATCGTCGCCCAACTTCTTGTCAATGGGCGCTCTCCCGAGACGCCGGCGGCGCTTATTCGCTGGGGGACAACCGGGAAGCAGGAAATAGTAACCGGCACCCTCGCCGATATCGCCGGTAAAGCAGCCACCCTGCGTTCCCCTGTGGTGGTGGTAATCGGCGAAGTAGTCAGCCTGAGTGATAAGCTTCGCTGGTTCGAGGCACCATGCCTGACCGTCGAAATGCTGCCGCGCATCCGTGCAGATGAATTGGCAAGCCAGCCTTAGTCAATTCTATTCCGTGGTGAATCTAACCGAGACGGGAGATCTTAGGGTGAAACGCACCTCCTTATGGTAGCGAACGCGAATACCGGCCTTCAGGGGCTTAGAATAGTATCGTTTGAAAGTAGGCGGGCGCAGGAGATGGGGGAACTGATCCGGCGCTACGGAGGGGAGGCTGTCATCGCACCATCGATGCGCGAAGTTCCTCTCAGCCAAAACAGCGTCGCCTTCGATTTTATCCGTCAACTTGAGGCCGGGAAAGTTGATTTCGTTATTTTTCTCACCGGGGTTGGAACTCGAGCGCTCGTTGAAGCGGTCGCGAGCGAGTTCCCGCGCGAAAGACTGGCGGCGGCCCTGGGACGAGTTCCCCTAGTGGCGCGCGGCCCCAAGCCGGTGGCTGCTCTTAGAGAGTTAGGCCTGCAACCAACCATCAGCGTCCGTGAACCCAATACCTGGCGTGAGATTTTATCCGAACTGGACTCAAGCTTATCCATCAGGGGCCGGCGCGTGGCGGTGCAAGAGTATGGTGTTACCAACCCAGAGTTGTTAGCTGGCCTTGAAGAGCGCGGGGGAAAGGTGCTGCGCGTGCCTGTTTATCGCTGGGCACTACCCGAGGACACTGGCCCTCTCGTATCGGCCCTGCATGAGATTATTGATGGTGGGATCGATATCGCCCTGTTCACTAACGCGACGCAGGTCGTGCATCTGTTTCAACTGGCAGCCGTGGAAGGGTTAGAGGAAGCTCTTCGACAAGCCTGTGGGCGTATCGTGGTTGCTTCGATCGGTCCGGTATGCAGTGAAGCGCTAGAGCATTTCGGTCTCAAAGTAGATCTTGAGCCCGATCACCCCAAGATGGGGCACCTGGTTGCCGTCGTGGCGGCACAAGGTCCGGTTCTTATAAAGGTGAAACGGGAGCGAGGAATTTAGCGAAGGGGTCGAGGCGAAAAGTTGGGCGGAGCCTTGATTGTTCCATGAAAGAGGTTTTAAATGTTCCATGTGAGCGCACCGGAAAAAGATCAAGGGACAGGAGAAAAGAAGGACCTTTTCCATCAGGGAGTCATCAGCAAGCTCTTCCCGAGCAACAACATGGGGATGGTTCGGACGGAGAGCGGGCGGGAGGTGCCTTTCTCTTTTGAGTTCGTGGTTCTTTTAGGAGAGGCCAAAAAACCTGCCGACCTTAGCGAGGGGCAGGAAGTGGGATATGACTTGGGCTGGACCTCCAAAGGGCTGAGGGTGACGACGATAAAGGCCTACCCGCTGGATTTGCCGAAGATAGAAGATGGAAGATAGAGGATAGCGATCTTCGATCCTCGCCAATCTCAGAAGGGGAGGGAAGTCAGGGCCAGGATTTGCCTTCCTAAAATCTCTCCGACAAATACTCCTAGCAAAGCGGTATAGAAAAGTCCGGTGGCCGCCATCGTGTGGGGGATTTTTAAAGTCCGCCAGATCATAATGGAAATTATTATCGGGGCGGCCTGGCCCACCAATACCCGGGTCCAGAGGAGAAAAGCGTGTTCTTCCCAGAGCCGTTGCAGCGCGAGCACGGTGTTTGGGTTTCCGGGCAGGTAGAATAGCAGCGGGAGAAGGAGGAAAAAAGCAACCTGAATGATCAGGGTGATGCAGAAAAACTTGAAAATTCGCACGAATGGATCAATGCTTTGGCCGGTATCGATGAGATACCAGTGGCCGAGTAACATGCCGACAGTTACGCCCCCCAGCAGCAAGGCGGACAAAAAAAAGCTCAAGGGATAGAGAATCGTCTCCAACGACCACAAAGAGGCTTGGGTAAAGCCGTGGGCGCTAGTGACGAGTCCGGCGAGACCCGTCAAGAGGGCAAGAGAAAAAAAGCGGGCCCTAAAGACAACGTGTTCCCCCCAAAGCGAGATGAGGTAGAGGGCAAAAAAGAGCAAGAAGAGGACGTAAAAAGAGAGCTCGACAGCCGAGACCGGCCCTATCCCAAGGGAGAGAGATTTCCAATAGATATCGGCCTTGCCCAGCAGCCCCAGGAAACCAACAACAAAAAGAACGCCTGCCGTTGATTTGTAAAACCCCCTCTCCAGCTGATGAAAGGGTGTGGCTGCTATTGCGAACAATCCCCCTAGGGAGACCTGGTAAAAAAGCAGCAAAAAACTTGTTGGAAATGGCTGCATGGATGTTCAGGCCGGTTTTGTCATTCGAGGTTTTTCTCCACCATGGATGCAGACGGCGCCACTCATAAATTTCTCGACTTTAACGCCCTCGAAGCCGGTCCGGCGAATGAGTTCGGCAATGGTCTCCGGGGAATCAAATGTCTTTACGGAGTCGGAGAGATACTGATAGGCGCTGCGGTCATGCGCGAGAGCCGCGCCGATCCATGGAACCAGCCGGTAAAAGTAAAAGGAGTAGATGAAGGAAAAAGGAAAGCGGGAAGGGGGAAACATGTCCAGGGAGACGAGTCTCCCGCCGGGCCGAAGCAGGCGATAGGCTTGACGGAAAAAAAGATTGAGGTCCGGGATGTTGCGCAGAACAAAGGCCGTCATGACTGCATCGAAGACCTCGTCTTTAAAGGGCGGGGCCAGCGCGCTCCCGAGAATGAAGGCTGTCCTATGGCCGTAAGGAAGGCGTCGTTTTTTCTCCTGCGCCAATTGAAGCATCCTGAGCGAAAAATCCAATCCGATAATCGTTCCATCCTTTATCTCTCTGGCTGCCGTGAGGGAGAGATCGCCGGTGCCGCTACCGAGGTCCAAAACGATGGGATCTCGCCGCCGTAGAGCCAATGCCTCGACGGCCTTTTTTCTCCAAAATGTGTCAAAATGGAAACTGATAAGGCGATTTAGGAGGTCGTATTGATCGGCGATCCTGCTAAACATGCCGCGGATTGATTCTTGACGTTTGTCGTTGGAAGAGAGGGACATCTTGTTGGCCAAAGGCAAGCGGGGATTAGATAAATAGGTAGAAAAAACTGCTACCAAAGCCTATCGAAAAAACTAAAAATCTCTTTCGACGATGAGCTGGACCAGGGTCTTTAGCCCATTACGGCCGAGCGAAGGGGGAAGCTTTCTGATTAGTGTGAAGGCCCGCCCTGCATAGCTCTTGGAAAAAGTCTTGGCTTGTTGGATCGCAGTTCCCTGGGAGATAGCCTCGATGGCCTCGCGGATTTCCGCATTAGTAGGTTGGCTGCATTCAAAAGCCTCTGTCACAGCTTTTTGTCTCGCATTTAAAGCCAGGATGATGGGGAGAGAGGGATTGCCATCGCGGAGGTCCATTCCTATCGGTTTACCCAGAAGCTCCTTGTGGCCTACGATATCCAGCACATCATCTATCATTTGAAAGGCAATTCCCAGGTTCAGGCCGTACTGGTCCATCTTTTTAACCACGGATGGATTTGCCCCGGCCAGGTAAGCCCCCACTCTGGCCCCGGTCTGAAATAATGAGGCGGTTTTGCGCCTTACAATCTCCAGATAATCCTCAAAAGTAACGTCGGTATTCCGGTTAAAGAAGCCTTGAAGCATCTCGCCTTCGGTGAGCCGGGTGCAAGCATCCGCGGTCCACTGGACCACAGTGTCATCAAATTTTCCTGCGAACTCGAAGGCCTTGATAAAGAGAAAATCGCCGGTCACCAGGGTGGCCTTCAAGCCGAACTTCTTGTAGGCCGATTCCTTCCCGCGCCGAAACTCGGCGCCGTCAATGATGTCGTCATGAAGCAGGGTGGCGGTGTGGATCAGCTCGATAGCGGTGGCAATATCCACGATATCCTCTACCTTTTTACCTCCGAACGCCTTGAAGGCAAGCAGGGTAACCATAGGGCGAATGCGCTTTCCGCCTCCGTAAATCAGGTGAGAAGAGATTTCGGTCAAGGCTTTCTCGGAGGAACGAATCGAGCGCTTGAGATTCTGTTCCACCAGCTCGAGCTCCTCGGCAACGCAGTTAAAGGGATCAATGGCTCCCTTAAAGGAGGGCCCCTTTCTGACGGCATCCGCAAGAAAGGATGGGATCGGCGTTTTTCTTTTGCTTTCCTGAAACAGAAAGGACTCCGTGGATAGGACTAGATAGCAGGCAAAATGGCACAGATCCTGAGATAGGTCAAGTTGCTCACGCGGTACAATTTTATCCTTGACAATAGCTCGCTCCCGTTAATATAAGAATGGAGCTAGCAGGACATACTGTACCCCTAAGTTCGGAAAGGGGTAGAAGGAGGGGAATCTAATGGAATTTATTATGTTTTTATTGCGGTGGGCCCATTATCTCGCCGGCGTAACCTGGATTGGTATTCTTTATTATTTTAATTTTGTTCAGACCCCGTTTTTTGCTGAAGCGGATGCACCGGTGCGCAGCGGGGCTATACAGAAGCTGGTCCCCCGGGCGCTATGGTGGTTTCGATGGGCCGCAATGGGCACTTTTCTTACCGGCCTTCTTATGTATCTCGACCAGCTTGGCCAGCAGGGGGTGACTGAATTTTACACGAGGTCGTATGGCTGGGCTGTCAGCGTTGGCGGTCTAATGGGTACGATCATGTTCCTGAACGTTTGGCTGGTAATCTGGCCCAAACAAAAGGTCGTGATTGCGTCCGCTACTCAGGTGGCCCAAGGTGGGCAAGCCATTCCAGAGGCAGCAGCGTGCGGGCGTAGGGCAGCGCTTACTTCCAGGACGAATGTTGTCTTTTCAATTCCTATGCTCTTTTACATGGGAGCGGCAAGACATTACACCCTATTCGGAGAAGCCGGGGCGGGTTCGATAGTAGCGATGACAATCATTGGGGGAGCGATTATTGCGGCCATAGAATTAAACGCCCTTGCCGGATCCCAGGGTCCGACAAAAAAGCCTTTGGATACAGTTGGGGGAGCGCTATGGTCGGGTTTTATCCTGACGGCTGTTCTTTTTATCCTTTTCATGATCATTTTTTAGACCGCCTAATGCCAGGAGCCCCACTTTGGCTGGTGGCCCGATCGCAGCAAGCTATTAACTCAAAAAGGCTGCCAGGTCGGCTATTGCCGATTTGAGATAGGGGAAGGCGGGCATCGTCGTTGTTTTTCGTTTGGGGGTATAACCCGGGGGATAGGCCCGGTGAAGAATACGGGCTTCAATCAATGCCTCCGAAGCGCCTTTTACGGCTGGCGCTACCGGTCCATCCTTGGAAGGGTCGCTGTTATGGCATTGAATACATGTTCCCATGTAAACTCTTTTCCCTCGGACCGCGTCGGGCAGCCGGGCCGCTTTAACCGGCTGATCGGAATCTTTTTCACAAGCGCCGGATATTAGCGCCAGCAAAAAAATCAAAAGCAATTTCTTCATCAGATTGAGTTGACCCTCCCGTTTTCCTGCTGGCACACCCCGGTCAAATGTTCGTGACGATCATTAGGGAAAATTAGGCGAGTATGGTAAGTTGTTCAGCTGATTGGTGCGAAAGGGGGGAGTTGAACCCCCACGGGTGTTAGCCCACAGGATCCTGAATCCTGCGCGTCTACCAAATTCCGCCACTTTCGCATGCATGGCAAGCCAACTTCTCCTATGTAGCTTGCCGTTTGCGCCTTGTCAAGATAATGTCTGAGCGATATTAGGAAAGGGATGGGAAAGGTTTTCCTCATCGAGCCTCTTAAGGTTTTACGACAGGCCATCACCTTGTCCCTCTTTCCAGAGCACGACGTGATGGGTAAAGGTGATATCGGCGCCTCTGAAGTCGCCGGTTTCAAAGACTACGACCTTCTGATCGTCGATGCGGCCGCCCTGCGGGAGAGGAATAGCTTAACTCCGGATATTATCCGGGCCATCCAGGGTTGCCAGACGCCTACAGTTTGGCTGGAGGAAGATCCGTCCTCCCATACGGTCAAACGCGAAAAGCTCGTGATAGTAAAAAAACCCATTGAGAAGGAACCATTCCAGCTGGCCGTGGCCGGTTTGCTCGCACCACCCGGCCATGCCAAAGAACGGATCGGCTCTTTAGTCGCCGCCACTTCCAAGGGGACAGCGAAGAAGGGGAGCGGTGAGACCTCCGAGCAATCGGCCTTCCGGTTTATTGATCTTGTGGATGTGGTGGATGATAAACCCCCGCCAAAGCAAGGAAAAAAAGCTCCCAGGAAGTCGAAATAGCTTGATGCAGCTTCTCAAGGCGTATTCCCACAATGAGATTGAAGGGAAGTGGTACAACTACTGGGCGGAGCTGGGCGCATTCCAGCCTGACGAGTCGGCCGCTCCCCATTTTTCCATGGTGATACCGCCGCCCAACGTCACCGGATCGCTCCACATCGGGCATGCCCTCAACAACACCCTCCAGGATATTCTCTGTCGATACAAACGGATGGATGGGTATAACGTCCTCTGGGTCCCGGGAACGGATCACGCGGGCATAGCCACGCAAAACGTAGTTGAGAGACAACTGGCGATAGAAGGGCTGAGCCGGGCCCAATTGGGAAGAGCGAAATTTGTCGAACGAGTTTGGGCCTGGCGGAAACAGTCCGGGAGCACGATCTTGCGCCAGCTCAGGGCGTTGGGGGCTTCCTGTGATTGGAGCCGCGAGCGCTTCACCATGGACGACGGCCTGTCACTGGCTGTCCGGGAAGCCTTTGTCCGCCTGTGGGAAGAAGGATTGTTGTATCGCGCCGAGCGGCTGATCAACTGGTGCCCACGCTGCAAGACGGCGCTGGCCGACATCGAAGTGGTTCATGAGGAAGTTGAGGGGCACCTGTGGCATATTCGCTACCCGTTTGCCGATTCTCCATCCGAGGGCCTCACGGTGGCAACGACCCGTCCGGAGACCATGCTGGGCGACACGGCAGTGGCTGTCCATCCGGAGGACAAACGCTACCAGGGCGCGATCGGAAGGAGAGTTACTCTTCCCATTGTTGGCCGGGAGATTCCTGTCATTGGCGATCTCTTCGTTGACCCGGCATTTGGGACCGGCGCTCTTAAGATTACGCCAGGGCACGATTTCAACGATTTTGAGATCGGGGAGAAATATGGCCTTCAGAAGATCAGCATTTTTGATGAGGAGGCCAAGATCCGTCCCTCGGCCTTCTCCCAGGACGGCGAAGAACCGGCTTGGCTAAAGCGCTACCGTCTCAAAGATCGCTTCGAAGCAAGAAAACTCGTCGTGGAGGAGCTGAAAGAAAAGGGATTACTGGAGAAGGTAGAGTCGTACCGCCATGCCTTAGGCCGGTGCTACCGCTGCCAGACCGTCGTCGAACCCCGCCTTACGCCGCAGTGGTTCGTCAGCATCAAGCCGCTGGCCGAGCCCGCCATCCAGGCCGTGCGCGAGGGAAGGGTTCGGATCGTTCCCGAAGGATGGGCCAACTCCTATTTTGCGTGGATGGAGAATATCAAGGACTGGTGCATCTCGCGCCAGATCTGGTGGGGACATCAGATCCCGGCCTGGTACTGCGCGAAATGCGATGCGGACAATCTCCTCGAAACCGGACATGGTGATTTCATGCTGAGCAAGGAGGCTAGCCCAATCGTTGCGCGGCAAGCGCCGGAGAGATGCGCGAGGTGTGGCGGAGACAAGTTTATCCGCGATCCCGACGTACTGGACACGTGGTTTTCTTCAGCCCTCTGGCCTTTCTCTACGCTTGGATGGCCGCAGGTGACCGCAGATCTTAAGACCTTCTATCCTACCTCTGTGCTTGTCACTAGCTTCGATATCCTCTTTTTCTGGGTGGCCCGGATGATCATGATGGGTCTCAGGTTCATGGGGGATGTTCCCTTCCGCGATGTTTATATTCATGCCCTGGTGCGGGATCAGGAAGGGCAAAAAATGTCGAAGTCCAAAGGGAATGTCATAGACCCGCTTGAGGTGATGGGACGGTACGGCACGGACGCCTTTCGCTTCACCCTGGCATCGCTTGCGGCAATGGGGCGGGATATCAAGCTGGCGGAGGAGCGAATCGTTGGGTATCAAAATTTTGTCAATAAGCTCTGGAACGCCGCGCGCTTCGTCTTGATGAATCTGAGTGATTCGGTGAGATCTGAAAGCTTTTTCTTAGATTCTTTACGGGCCGACGAACTGAATCTGGCGGATCAATGGATCCTGTCGCGATTGCACAGCACCATCCGCGAGACGCGGTCAGCGATCGATTCCTATCGCTTTAACGAGTATGCGCATGCCCTTTACCAATTTACCTGGCATGAGTTTTGTGACTGGTACATCGAGATGAGCAAGCTTTCGCTGAACGGAGCGGTCGGCGACAGCGCGCAAAAAACCCAAAAGGTGCTGGCCGGGCTCCTGGAGCAGATTCTCTTGCTGCTCCATCCCTTGATGCCGTTCGTTACGGAGGAGATCTGGCAGGTGTTAAGGGAAAGAGAGGGGAGCATCATGACGCAACCCTACCCGAGGGTGAACGCAGATTGGCTCCGCCCGGAGGTGGAAGAAAAGATGCGCTTCCTGACCGAGGTCATTCGGGCCATAAGGAACCTTCGTTCGGAGATGAACTGCGCCCCTGCCAAAGAGGTAAAGGTCATTCTATTCGGGCCGGAGCAGAGCCTCGCCCTGCTCAGTTCCCATGAAAAGTATCTTCGCGCCCTTGCGCGCGCCGGGACTGTGAACTATGTAGATCCTTTAACTCGGGGGTGGGAAAGGCCCAAGGGTGCGGCAACAGCGGTGGTGCAGGGTATGGAGATCTACCTCCCTATGGGCGACATGATCAATTTACAGGAGGAGCAGTCGCGGCTGACGAAGGAGGTTGGTAAAGTGGCGGAGGAGCTGGCCCGTATTCAGAAAAAGCTCGGCAATCACGACTTTCTCGCCAAGGCCAAGGAAGAAGTGGTTCAGCGGGAGAGGGAGAAAGCGGAACATTTTGAGGAAAAGAGCCGCACGCTCCAGCGCAGCTTGCAAAGAATCGTCGAGGCCCGACAAGGTAAAGGGGATTCGTAATCATGGATGTTGTAATCACTGCGCAGATCGAGAGTCTCATCAAGATCGCCCTGGAGGAAGATATCGGCGCCGGCGACCTCACGACCATGAGCACGGTCCCTCCCCAGGCTCACGGAAAGGGGTTGTTCCGCGCCAAACGGGACTGCGTCGTGACTGGTCTTTTCCTGTTGGATAAAATCTTTCTGCTGCTGGATCCCTTGGTGAAGGTGCGCTGTCTGTGCCGCGATGGCGATCAGGTAGCGAAAGGAAGCGTAGTTGCCGAGGCTGAAGGGCCCATCAGGGCTCTCCTTATGGGAGAGAGGACCGCCCTCAATTTTCTTCAGCGCCTTTCGGGAACGGCCAGCTTGACCCGCCGCTACGTCGAGGCAGTGAAGGATTTCCCGTGCAAGATCATCGATACCAGGAAAACCACTCCCGGGCTTCGCACCCTGGAAAAGTACGCGGTGCGGATGGGCGGCGGCACGAATCATCGTCTCGGTCTTTATGACGCAGCCCTGGTCAAGGATAATCACATTGCCGCTTCCGGCTCCATAGGTCATGCGGTGAGAGAGATCCGCCGGCATGCCCCTTTCATGGCCAAGGTTGAAGTGGAATGTTCGGATCTCCAGCAAGTACAAGAGGCGCTTGATGCGGGCGCCGATGTGATCATGTTGGACAACATGGGGACTAAGGAGATGGCCGTGGCCGTGCGCCTCATCAACAAGCGGGCATGGGTGGAGGCCTCTGGCGGAATCACCATGGAGCGGCTGCGTGAAGTGGCGGAGACCGGCGTTGACTTCATCTCAGTCGGCGCCTTGACCCACTCGGCGCCGGCGGTCGATTTTAATATGAAGATCGCCGCTGTCGACGCCGGGCGGCAATAATTCATTTTCAAGATAATGAACAATGGGATTGACGGATTGGAAGCGCCCCTCAGGGCCGAAGAGATCGAAAAGGTTTTGACAGGACAGCGCCTGGGTCGAAAGATCCACTATTTTTCCGCGCTCGATTCCACCAATCTTTATGCCCGTAAGCTGGCGGAGGAAGGAGCATCGGAAGGAGAGGTCGTTGTTGCCGAGAGCCAGACAGGCGGGAAGGGGCGGCTGGGAAGGATCTGGATATCTCCCCCCAATCTGAATGTTTATCTCTCTGTGATCCTCCGTCCCAAGCTCCCTCCGCTTCACGCTCCTCAGATTACCTTGATGTCTGCGGTTGCTATGGCCGAGACCGTGCAATCGTTTGTACCTTTCCCTCCGGAGATCAAATGGCCGAACGATATCATGGTAAAGGGGGAGAAATTGGCGGGCATCCTCACCGAGTCTTCCTGCGACCGCGAGCGAATTTTATATGTGATCCTTGGAATCGGGGTAAATGTGAATTTCCCGCGAGAGCTGATGCCGGAATCGATAAGAGGAATCGCCACCTCTTTATTGATCCTGGGCGGCAAAGCGGTCGACCGCTCCGCCTTTGTCCTGCAATTGATTCAGAACCTGGAGCGGTGCTATGGGGAGCTTGAGAGGGAAGGCTTTGCGCCTATGGCGGAGCGCTGGGCCGGCTTCTTCCGTTTGCAAGGCAAGCGGGTGAAGGTCGAGATGATGGGCCAGGCCGTGCAGGGAAAGGCTATAGGGATCGACAAGGACGGCGCTTTGCTTCTCGAAGACGAGAGGGGAACGCAGCAGCGAATCATCGCCGGGGACGTGATCCCGATGGAATCGTAGGCTCTCTCGCTTTACAAAACCAAAAACTCCGTGCTGCCCTCGACCTGCTGCTGCCCCGGCTGATGAGGGGGAGATTGCCGTTTGAGGCTTTGTATTCTATTATGGCTTAATTGCTTGTCAGGCAATTTGGGCTTTATAGAGTACAGTCATGAAAAAAAGGCTAGGACGGCTGGAGCAGCAGCTATTCGCCTTTGCTCAGCTCCGCAAACTTCGGACGCTGCGTACGGGTGACCTCAGCGGCCCGCTTCAGATTACCACGAAACAAGAGCGGGAATTACTCAGCCGGCTGTCACGCGCCGGCATGATTGCACAGGTGCGTCGCGGCCTGTATCTCGTGCCGGAGCGCCTGCCGCTCGGCGGGCTATGGAGCCCGGATGAGGGCACGGCTTTAAACACGCTCTTTGCGGCCCAGAAGGGTCGCTATCAAATTTGCGGCCCGAATGCCTTTAACCGTTATGGCTTTGACGAGCAGGTGCCGACGCGGGTGTATGTCTATAACAATCGTGAGTCGGGCGACCGTCGCATCGGATCTGTGGCGCTCACCCTGATCAAAGTGGCGGACGAACGCTTAGGCGACGTCGAAACGATGGAAACGGCGGAGGGTTCAAAAACGGCCTATTCCTCGCGCGCTCGTACTTTGCTCGACGCAGTATACGACTGGTCGCGCTTCAATAGCCTGCCGCGGGGCTACGAGTGGATTCGCAAAGAGCTGAAGACGAAGCGGGTGACGGCGGCCGAGTTGGTTACCATGACACTGAAATACGGCGACATTGGAACGATCCGGCGCATGGGCGCGCTGCTGGAACGCGAGGGCGCGGCGAGTCCGTTGTTAAAGAAACTCGAAAAGGCGTTGCCGAAGACTACGAGCCCGATTTCCTGGATACCCACCAAACCAAAACGAGGCACGGTGAACCGCCGCTGGGGTGTGATCGTCAATGAGCAAAGCTGAACCAATCAGTGCTCACGACGACGCGGCGCTGTTCCGGGATGCCGTGCGATTTACCGCGGAGGAGAGCGGCTTTGCGCCTCGGCTGATCGAAAAGGATTACTTTTGCACTCTGCTGCTAGACTACCTCTCCACGGCAGTCGGCGGGGAGTTGATTTTCAAAGGCGGGACTTGTCTTACCAAGGTCCACTCGGAGCTTTACCGTCTGAGCGAGGACTTGGATTATGCTATACCCGTTGCGGTGGATGTCCCGAGGTCGGAGCGCAGCAGGCGAGTTGAGCCGGTCAAGACGGGCTTGAGCAGATTAAACAAAACGGTTCCGGCATTTCGGGTGATCGATACGTTGAGAGGGGCGAACAGGTCAACGCAATACTTGGCCGCTGTCGGGTATAGTTCAGTGCTCAACCAACAAGAAGAGACTATCAAGATCGAAGTCAGCTTGCGCGAGCCTTTGTTGACGCCGGTGTTCCATGGCCTGGCGCGAACGATGCTGCGGAGTCCACTCACAAATAACCCAATGGTTGCGCCGATCGGAGTGCGTTGCATCGCTAAAGCTGAAGCTTTGGCGGAAAAGTTCCGCGCAGCTCTGTCACGCCGGGACGTGGCGATTCGCGATTTTTATGACATTGATCATGCGGTTCGAAAAGGTGGGCTTAGTCCGGAAAAGCTAGTGAAACAGGTGAGTCTAAAGCTGGCCGTGCCCGGCAATGATCCGGTGGACGTTTCCGATAGACGCTTGGCGGCTGTGCGCAAGCAGATCGAGGCTCAGTTGAGACCAGTGCTGCGAGAACGGGATTTTGGGGAATTCGACCTGGAGCGGGCGTTTAAGATCGTCGCGGAAATGGCCGAAGCGGTGAGTTGAGTAGAATGATCACCGACATCAACAGCGAAGACCGCTTGGTTCAAAAGACGTTTCCCGACCATCTGCGCGACGCGAGTGACCCGCTGCTGCTGCCACGCCTGATGAGCGGGGAGACCGCCGTATGATGAACGCTGGCGCCATTACTCCGGACACCTGGATCCCCCAAACCGCCAGAGAGTGGCACGAGTGGCTTGTCCAGGAAGAGGGAAAGACGCTTGCGGCCTATCGCGACAAGCCGTCCCTCCTAATCGCGGATTATCACCGTGAGCGCGCCATTGCCCGCGACTATGAGGGCCGAGAAGTTCTCGAACTGCTGCAAAACGCGAACGACCAAGCGGCAGAGCGAGATCAGCGTGGGCGCGTGCTTATCGAATTGTCGCCAGCAGGGTTGATAGTCGCGAACACCGGATTGGCGTTCTCCGTCGGGGGCGTGGCTTCGCTTCAGACCAGCCATCTCAGCCCGAAACGCCGCATCCGTAAACAGCTTATCGGTAACAAGGGGCTTGGATTTCGAGCTGTCCTGAACTGGTCGAAAACGCCAATCATTCTGAGCAATGCGCTGTGCCTTGCCTACTGCATGGAGCACGCGAAGAACAAGCTCAAAGTATTGACCGATGGCCACCCGGAACTTGCGCGAGTAGTAAGGGAGGAACAGCAAGACGGCCATGCGTTGATCCTGCCATTGCTCCCGTTCCCGCTGTATTCTGCGGACGGTGATCTGGCCAAACGCCTGGCGGACGAGCAGGCTCGAAAGATTTTTGAGCGGTGCAAAGCCCTGCTGGTCGAGGACTACGACACGGTAATCGGGATGCCTTTCGATACTCCTAGCGGGCATCAGGCCGCCAGTGCGCAGATTGCAGAGATTCGTCCTGAAATTCTGCTATTTGCTCGATACCTGGGTGAGCTGTGTTTCCGCCGTGAGGGTAAAGATCCTATTACATGGCGGCGAGAGGGCGGCGAGGAAGTCGCGGAAGTTCTGGCGAATGGTGAGGCGCTCGGTAAGTGGCGAATCCACCGAATCGCAGAGAAGTTGCCCGCGTCGGTCATCGAGTCTGACCAAGGAGAGGCGACCGATTACGAGATCGTGGTGGCTGTGCCCATTAAGGGCTGCGGTTCGCCGGGGCCGCTGTATTCACATTTTCCGACGGACATCGCGCTGCCGTTGCCTCTTGTCTGCCATGCTACGCTGGAGCTGGAACAGAATCGCAAGCACGTACAGCAAGGCCGCAAGTGCAACGGTTATGTGCTCGGCCGACTCGCGGAGTTTCTGGCCGAAATTGCCGAAGGCGTAGCGGTACAAGCTACTGACGATCCTTGGGCCGGGTGCACGCTGCTGATGCCTGCGGCGGACTACCCCGGCGAGTTGACGCGCGAGGGTTTCGCTGAAAAGCTGATTGAGTCCGCGAAGGCGCGCAGCATTATACCGACGCTGGGTGGAAGGCCCGTTACCCCGAATTGCGCTCGTCTCGTCGCTGGCGCCGATCCGTCCTGGCTTCCGGCGAAGCTGTTTCCCGAGGTTGTTCCGATCAGGGATGCGGCTGATTTCCGATTTCTCTCTTCGTTGGACGTGCCGGCTCTGGGGGTGGGAGAAATCAAGAATCGCATCGTTGCTCACAGCGATCTCACTGCTGACCAGCGGATTGCCCTGATTACCGGTTTGCTCGATCAGGATGGGCTGCGTGGGGCATATACCTCGGCGCTCCTCCTTGACTCATCGGGACAAGGGCTCGGCGATGGTATGCGTGTTTTCCTGGCGCCTAGCAGCGGGGAGATACCGGAGTTGCCGGAGTGGGCTGACCTGAGGTTCCTGAACCAGGACATGCGGGCGAAACTCGCCCAGCGGCTTGGAGCACGTGACGCCCGCGAGCTTCAACAGAAGCTCTCGGGATTTGGGCTTCTCGAGTACTCACTGGCTAACGTCATCCGGGCACTTGTCGCGGAAGCCAATCGCGCCGGAAAAGGAAATCCAGAAAGTCTTGAAACTTACCAAGCGAACCTGCTGTGCACGGTGTTTGAACTCTATGCCACCGAGGAGCCGGGGAACAAACGGCCGGAGTATCCGGAGCAGAGCCCGCTTCATCTCCCTAACCAGAGCGGTAGCGGGGTGGCGGCCACCATGCTCTATCTCGGACACGGGTTTGGCACGCATGGAGAGATCACGCAAGCATTGTATGGGCCGTGGGCACCTGAAAAGTTGGTGGACGTGGCAGGGATGTTAGGTTTTACGGATGACAGGGAAAAGCTCAGAGATTTCCTTCTTTGGATCGGAGCGGCCGAGTGGCCGAGGGGCGTTAAAGAACAGAACGCAGACAAAGGATATCTGCAACACACCCTCCGAGCGATCAGATTCCCTGCGCAGTTCGAAGAAAAGGTGGTTAAGTCGGCGCGCCAGGCGCCCAGTGCCTCGGTTTCAGATGTTCAAAGCATTGACGGGCTGGATGAGATCCTGAGCAAAGCCGAGCCTTCCGCGATTGCGGCCTGGCTGGCGAAGGACGATCGCGCCCTTGAATGGGGTCGCCAAACGCGAGAGCATGCGAAGTTGCAGGCCTACCCGGACGGGGTTTACAAAGCCCGCGTCTATCAGGGGTCATTGCCCAGCTATGTGCGTTGGCGCATTGAGACCACAGCATGGCTCCGATCCGCTGACGGCAAAGCACTGAAACCCAAGGATTGCGTCCTTGGCGAACGTGCTATCGAAGAACTTTTCCCGCGTCCGACGATGCCCGAACAAGAAATGTTGGAGCGTTACGGAATCCAGCAGGGAGAGGTTCTGGAAGGCTGGCGGCGAGCTGGAGTGCTAACCAGTCTGGCCTACCTCGAGCGCGATGAGATCTATGCGAAATTGCTGGAGCTTCCGCAGCGCAGCCCAGACGGAACGCTGGCCCGTCCACTCTACCATTGGCTTCTCGATGCGAGCGAGATCGCACTGGGTGGCGACGGACCAAACCAGGAAGAATTCCTGGCTCGTGGCACAATGTGGGGGCGTTACGGTAAGGATGAGCGTTATTTTCCAATTACGGAATTACATCATGCCGATGCAGAAGGTCTGCCGGATGTGCTTCTACAGAGGCTGAAGATCGTCGATTTGCGCAAGCGGGTAGGTGCCGAGAAAGTGGAGCGTCTTTTCGGCGTGAAGCCCGTTGACCGAGCGGGAATACGACGAACGCTTATTGCTAAAGAAATTGCCGTAGGATCGTCCCAGGCTAACGCAGATTTTCAGCAGGCAAAGCCCTACCTGCACAAACTCCGCGCTTCTCAGACGAGCCAGTTGGCGCAGTTGCAGATGCTCAAGGATTTGCAGCTGGAGGCTTGCTCGACGCTTCGGGTCGAAATCACGTTTGAGCAGGTGCCATTTGAATATGACGTCCCGGTCTGGGGGTGGTTGCTCGAGGACAAGACCCTTTACGTGCGCTCCGATCCCGCCAGACCCATGTCACTTGCCGAGTCGCTGCTGTCCGATGCCATTGGCGAAGCATTGGCTTCAGTCTTTCGAATCGCCGATGGCGGGGACTTTGCGCGTATGCTGATTTGCAAGGAAGAAGACCGATTGGTACTCCTGCGACGCTTGCGAGGCGAATCGGTTTTGGAGGACATCGAAACGATCAAGGCTGAATACGCTTCATTCAAGACTCGTGCTGTGATCGAGGCTCCGTTCCCTGTCGCGGAGCCGCCTAAGGTGGTTCCGCCACAAGTCGAAGAAACGGATACGTTGCCTGGTGATTCCGAAACAATGAAAGCTCCCTCTGAATCGACACGGGCGGAGCCTGGCAGCCCCCTCCATGTTATCGAGAAAGAGCATGTTCCGGCGCCGCCAACAAGACCGCGGAAGCTCCAGATAAAGACCATGGCATCTTTCGGTGGTCGGTCCGGGAGCCAACATCGCGTCACTGACGGTGACTTCTGTGAACGGAAGGCCATGGAATTTGAGGAGGCGAGTGAGCCTGCGCGCTGGCCGCTCGCAGTGGGACAAGTCATGGGTACTGAGGGGCCAGGCTGTGATGTGCTGAGCTTTGCGACCCAGGAGGCACGCGATGCCTTTCGGCAGGGCCCAACGCACGATCTGAATACTGTGGTCCGCTTTATTGAAGTTAAAGGCCGGGGTGGCGCCGAAGCAACGATTGACCTGGACGGGAATCAGCTTTCCACCGCTGCACAGTACGGGGAACGCTACTTTCTGTACAGATTGTTTGAGGCGGAAGACGGGGACTTTGAGCTAACGGTCTTAGAGAATCCCCTTATACACAAAGAAGCCTTAAAGCCAGCTGTACGCGTAGACATGAAGTGCGCTGAGGCCACACGGCGGTTCTCTCTAATTGGTGGATTGAAGAAAGTGGCGGCGAGTTGACGATCTGGGGTTCAGGCCCTTCAATCTAGACAATCTTGATCGGCGCATGGAATTGTACGACGCTTGAATTTAATTCTTGCTACCGGGTTGTCCCCCGGAACCCGCACCATTGTCAACAAGAATCCCTTTGGTGTAGAAAATACAGACAGGTAGGGCTGTCAGGGAGCACGGGGTCGCATCTCTGCCTTTGATCCTTGCTGAGGAGATCGTCGAAGACCTCGAAGCGGCCCTCGAACAATTCCGCGAAATTGCTACGGACTTTGGCAGGGAGCCCGCCGAAACTAAAAAGAATGAATGACCATGACCGGTCTGCCTTTACGGCACTGGCGGGCATGCAGGCAGGAAGATGGCGAATCAATGGACTTCCGGCACTTGGAAAAGGCTGAATAAGTAGGCAAAATAGGGTCAAAGGCTGGGTGGCTGAAAGAGATTGGGGCCGGTGGCCTGGCAGCAGGCCCATCAAAGAGTTGCTTGGCGCCTTGAATAACTAGCACGGAGGAAAGCATGAGCCTAGAAAAATCGGTTTTGGAAAAGCTGCTCAAACTGCCGGTGGATAAGCAAAAGGAGGTGCTGGATTTCGTGGAGTCTCTGGAAAAGAAAGCCGTTCACCGCCACTCCCGCCGCAGCCTGAAAGGCCTTTGGGCCGATTTGGGAGTGAACATCTCGCCGGAGGACATTGCCGAGGCGCGCCGTGAAATGTGGGGCGGATTCCCCCGAGAGGATGTTTAATGGCGGCCGTGGTCGTCGATACGCACGCTGCGGTCTGGTATCTGCTTAACGCGAAAAATCTCTCTTCCAACGCGCAGAGAGCGATGGACGAAGCGGTTCAGGCGGGCGACCCGGTCTATGTCTCCTCTATTTCCTTAGTCGAAGTTGTGTACCTCGTGGAAAAGGGAAAACTGCCCGCTGTTGTGCTCGATCGTTTAACCCGCGCTCTTTCTGAGCCGGATTCCGGTTTCGTCATAGCCCCTCTCAATCTCGCGGTAGCCCTGGCCATTCCCTGAATTTCTCGAGAAATCGTTCCTGACATGCCCGACCGAATCATAGCGGCAACCGCATTAGATTTAGGCCTGCGGCTGGTGACCCGGGATTCAAAAATTGCCAAGACGGGGATAACAACAATCTGGTAATAGTCGGTGAATTCAGATATTTCGCACGCTATGCGTTTGGATTCTGAAGCTGACATTTGCCACACGCTGTGTGGCAAATCCGACGCAGCGCGTCGGAAATCTTACTTAGAGGATTATGACTTCTTCGGCAATCGTCCAAAAGCTCTGGAACTACTGCAACATCCTGCGGGATGACGGGTTGTTATACGGCGACTATCCTTCGGCGTGGCTCAGGACAGGCTCTGAGCAGTTGACGTAATTGCTTTTCTTGAAGATGGCCGATGAGCGGACCTAAACGCGGTCGCAAGGGGTTTTGAGAGGTGGTAAGATGGCGGTAATCGGAAAGGGACAGTTATGAAAAGCATCGACGAGCGAATTAAGAATCTGCCTCCGGCCTTGAAAAAGGAAGTGGAGGAGTTCGTAAACAGCCTGCTCAAGAAACGGAGAAAGAAGAACGGCAAAAAGGTTCGCCAGGATTGGGCAGGCGCCCTTAGAGATTACCGTGACCAATACACCTCCCTTGAGTTGCAGAAAAAGGCTTTAGAATGGCGCGGTGACTAGACCTTGTACTTGGAGTTATTCTACAGCGGGAAAAAGGGGACACTCTGATTTTTCGAGGAGGGAAAAGAGTCTTTTATGTTCCGGCTCAGGCGGCGGACAATTTGACGTATTTGCTGTTTCTCAAGATGGCGGATGAGCGGGTGTATTTCTAGGTCGGAAGACAAGAGCAAATGAAATTGCCCCATGCTGCCAGGGCGCGTGTCGAACGGAAGAAGATTGTCGAATATTTACTTTCGTCATCCCATCCTGACGGAAGCAGCAAGGCCAGGTTTTTCCGCCGTTTCGGATTTGACCCTGGCGATTGGGAGGTCTTTGCTCGTGCTTTAAGAAAGCACGCAAGGACTCATCCTGTGAGTGATTCAGTAGAATCGCGGCATGGTAAACGTTATAGTGTTGACGGGGCGGTTGAGACGCCGGATGGCCGCAATCCCAAAGTCCGCACTGTTTGGATTTTGGCTAGAAGGTCGAAGTCTCCGCGACTTATAACGGCGCATCCGATCTAGGAGGTTTGTATGATCAAGGAACATGACCGGGTGGTTTTGAGAAAAGAAATTCCCGAGCAGGGATTGAAAACGGGGGATGTTGGCACTGTCGTTCATGTGTATAAGAAAGGGGAGGCTTTTGAGGTCGAGTTTGTAACTCTCGATGGGGAAACGGTAGCGATAGCGACTTTAGTTGCCTCCCAGATTCGTCCGGTTCAGAGAAAAGAAATCACGCACGCCCGTTTGTTAAGGGCCTAGGAATACCTCAACTTACGTCGCTGATGCCGCCACTAATGCCCCCTAAATTGTCATTTTAGCGGAGCGCTGGCGGTCTGGTCCGACTACAGCAATGGCAGGCCCCTGATCCGGTAAAAAGGGCTTTGCAATCCAGGCGATTTTTAGATACGGATAGCCACAGCTGAATCATTCAATAATGCCATGCTTCTAGCTATCGATATCGGCAATAGCAATATTGTATTGGGGGTCTATGAGGGAAAGAAGCTCGTAACTCACTGGCGTCTTCTGACCGACGCGGATCGGACCGCCGATGAATACGGGGTCTTGATCTCCCATCTTGTCTCCGCCCACCGCATCCATCGCGACCAGATCGATGCCATTATCGCCTCCTGCGTTGTCCCGCCCATGTTGGGCATGGTTCAAGAGCTGGGGGAAAAATTCTTCGGCATAAGCCCGCTGATTGTCGGGCCCGGGGTCAAGACCGGAATGCCTATCCTTTATGACAGCCCCAAGGATGTGGGCGCTGACCGGATTGTTAATGGCGTTGCGGCATACGAAAGATACCATGACTCCTGCATCGTGGTTGACTTCGGCACGGCGACGACTTTTGATTTCATCTCAAAAAAAGGGGAGTACCTGGGCGGCTCTATTGCCCCGGGTTTGCTTATCTCGGTGGAGGCGCTGTCCCAAAGGGCATCGAAGCTTCCTCGGGTGGAGATCGTCAAGCCCAAGGAGGTGGTGGGGAAAAACACAGTCCATTCCATTCAATCGGGGATTTTTTATGGTTATGTGGGACTGGTTGAGGGCATCGTCCGGCGGATCCAAAAGGAGAACCGGGTGCGGGCCAAGGTCATCGCTACCGGAGGGCTGGCGCCGCTGATAGCTCCCGAGTCTTCCGTCATCGGGGAGGTGGACGAGTTTCTGACTCTTGAAGGTTTGCGGATCATTTATGAAAGGAACTCGGTCCAGGAACTCAAAAAGAAGGCGCAGGATTAAAATTAACAATGGTTGAAAGGTTAAAGGGTTGAAGAGATAGAAAAAAGGGAGGGCAGCGCTAATGATAGAGCTAGACAAGCTGCGCAACGTTGGAATCTTGGGTCACCGCAGCAAGCTGCGGGGTATCAAAGAACATTGATGAGAATTTATCCCAAAGGCGTCACCCCCGAACGTTTTTATCGGGGGTCCAGTCCCAGTTTCGTCTGGATTCCCGATAGAAGCATTCGGGAATGACAGACTTTTAGAGGTCTGGGAATAGCTCTTACGCAGCAAGCTGCGGGGAATTAGACCCCGTAGAGATTAAAAATGGTTAAAAGGTTAAAGGGTTGAAGAGATAGAAAAAAGGGAGGGCAGCACTAATGATAGAGCTAGACAAGCTGCGCAACGTTGGAATCTTGGGTCATGGGGGAGCCGGGAAGACGTCATTGGGCGAGGCGATGCTTTTTGCCGGAGGGGCATCCCAGCGGCTGGGTCGGGTAGAGGATGGCACTACGATCTTTGACTTTGAACCCGAAGAGATAAGGCGTCGCATCTCTCTCTCCACCGCGTTTCACTCCTTATCATGGAAAAAAGTCCGTCTTACCCTCATTGACACTCCCGGGTACGCAGCCTTCCTTCCGGACACCATCAATTGTATTCGCGGGTTAGGAGGAGCGGTATTTCTGCTCAATCCCTCCACCGGACTCAGGGTCGAGACTGAAAGGTTATGGACGCGAGCCAACGATTGCAGCTTGAGCAGGCTGATCTTTATCAGCAAGATGGAGCGCGAAAAATCCAACGTTAGGGAAGCCCTAGAGGCTATTTTTAGCGGCCTGGAAGTCAGAGGGGTCTACCTTCAACTCCCCATCGGGGCCGAGGAAGGCTTCAAGGGAGTCGTCGACCTTCTGCTCATGAAGGCTTTTATCTTCGATGGTGAGGGCGGAAAGTTCTCGCAAACGGAGATTCCGGATGACCTCAAGAAACCCGCCCAGGATCTGCGTGTCCAGTTGTTAGAGAGTGTGGCGGAAACGGATGACGCCCTGCTGGAAAGATATCTCGAAGCCCAGGACCTTCCCCTGGAAGATCTCAAGAAGGGTATCCGCTCAGGCACCCTCAAAGGGAAGCTCTTTCCTATCCTCTACGGCTCGGCGATGCGCCAGATCGGTGTGTCCCAGCTCCTGGACGCCATTATTGATTATCTCCCATCGCCTCTGGATCAAGGTGAGGTCCAGGGGAAAAACCCCGTCACGAGGGAGTTGGAAAAACGGGTCCATGATCCGAGTGGTCCGCTTGCAGCCTATGTATTTAAAACGATCATTGATCCCTTTGCCGGAAAGCTTTCGGTCATGGAGATCGTTTCCGGGAAGATCGCCACGGATATGACGGTCTATAATCCCAACAAGCAGGTGAAGGAGAAGATCGGCCAGCTCTTCAGGCTCGAGGGGAAAAAACAGGAGCCGGTCCGGGAGGCCTACGCCGGCGAGATTATCGCCGCCGCAAAGCTCAAAGAGGTCGCATCCGGGGATACGCTCTGCGAAGAGAAGTCGCCCATTCAGTTTGAAGGCCTGACGCACTTCTCCCCGCTGATCTCCTTTGCCCTCGAACCCAAGACAAAGGCCGACGAGGAGAAAGTCCCGCAGGGATTGCATCGCATGATGGAAGAAGATCCAACTATAGAAATGCACCGCGATCTGCAGACAAGGGAATTCATCATTTCCGGGATGGGCCAACTCCACATCGAGGTGATGGTCGAGAAGCTCAAGCGAAAGTACGGCGCCGAGGTAGAGCTTAAGGCCCCGAAGGTGCCCTACAAAGAGACCGTCAAAGGGGCGGCCAGCGCCCAAGGCAAGTACAAAAAGCAGTCGGGAGGAAGGGGGCAGTACGGGGATACCTGGCTGAAAATCGAGCCGCTCCCGCGCGGAAAAGGGTTTGAGTTTGTAGATCAGATTGTCGGCGGCGCCATTCCGCGCAATTATATCCCGGCGGTGGAGAAGGGGATCAGGGAGACCATGGTGGAAGGTCATCTGGCCGGCTATCCGATGGTGGATGTGCGCGTGACGCTCTACGACGGCTCCTACCACGACGTGGACTCCTCCGACATGGCCTTCAAGATCGCCGGTTCCATGGGATTCAAAAACGCCATCGAGAAGGCCAAGCCGGTGATTCTCGAACCCATCATGCACATGGAGATCACGGTGCCGGATGAATGCATGGGGGATGTGATCGGGGACTTGAACAGCAGGCGCGGAAAAGTGCTCGGGATGGAGACCAATGGCCACTCTCAAACCATTAAGGCTCTGGCGCCGATGGCCGAGGTGTTAAAATATGCTCAGGATCTGCACTCGATGACCAGCGGCCGGGGCGGGTTCCATTTGGAATTTGCCCGCTATGAAGAGCTTCCGCCGCATCTCGCCGAAAAGGTAATCAAAGAAGCCAAAGCGGCTGCAGAGGCGCATCGGAAGGCCTGAGAAAGCGTTATTCATTACTCGTGTATTCGTTATTCACTTATCTGTAGTGTCACGAGTTAACGAGTAACCAATAACCAGTAACGATCTATGGAGAAGACATTTGACCAATTTACCGCGTCCCTTCTTTACTGTAATAAATGCGGCCGGGCGATGCCGGTTCGGGAGCGGCTGCTTTTGATCCTGCCGGACGGAGAGCTCTATGATTATCTCTGTCAGGGATGTGGAGGCTCCGTCGGTTCCAAAACCGAGCGGGCGGCGAAAGGGCCGGATGCAGACCGGCTGGTAAGGATATCATGACCGGAGATTATCAGCAGGATCCTCGACGACAATCCGAAAGCCCTCTATGGTGATCGACTTCCAAAGCCATCTCTTTCCGGAAGAATACTTAAGCGAGATGGCCCGCATCCAGGGGAATGTGATTCTGGAGGCGCCGGATTCCAACAGCGGTATGAGTTATTTCTACGACCGGACGCTGAAGTGCCGAATCAATACGGCGACATTTCAGGGGCGCGATCCGGACCGTAGGGTCGAGCATATGGATCGCCTCGGCATCGACGTCCAGATCCTGAGCGTGCCGCCTCCCGGAGCCGATCGATTTGATGGCGCAGGGGCCTCGTCGTTGGCGCGCAAGGCGAACGACGCCCTGGCGCGCATCTGCAAGAAATATCCGCGCCGTTTTGCCGGTCTTTTTACTCTTCCCACCGCCTCCATCAAGGCTTCTCTGGAAGAAATAGAGCGCTCGGTCAATGAGTTGGGGCTAAGCGGTTTCGGTTGTTATTCGAATCTCAATGGCAGGCCGCTCGATCACGAAGATTTTTTTCCGCTCTACGAGCGGTTGGCGGGACTAAAATTGCCGGTCTATATCCACCCCACGGCTCCGCTAGCAACCCAGGCGACCGGTTTGGATATCATGCCCGTGCTGATCTATGGCTGGGCCTTTGATTCCACCGTCGCGATGACGCGGCTGGTTACGCGGCTGGTTTACGGGCGAGTGGTCGAAAGATTCCCGCAGCTTGACTTCGTTGTGGCGGATGTGGGAGGCGTGCTGGCTTTTTTTGCTCAGCGGGCAACCAACATCTACAGAGGAAGAACTGAGGAAATTCGGGAGAAGTACGGTCTCAAAGAAAATCCGTTGGACTCTTTCAAGAAGTTTTATGTTGATACGGCGGACCACCCGTGTTCTACCCTTCGGTGCGTGCTCGATTTTTTTGGCCCGGATCGGCTCGTGCTCGGCACCAACTATCCCTACGGGCCGGAAGAAGGATGTCTCTTCGTTAAAAATAGCCTTGGCTCCATCGAAGGGCTGGGGCTCAAGAAAGCGGAAAAAGATATGATTCTTGGCGGCAATGCGGCCAGGGTTCTCAAGATAGGTTCTTCATGATCTTCGGCAGAGCAACCAGACCGGTCGTTATGGGGCGTAACGGGATGGTTTCTTCCGGCCACTACCTGGCGTCGCTGGCCGGCGCCAAGGTCCTGCAGGAGGGAGGCAACGCGGTCGACGCCGCGCTGGCGGCTTCCCTGACGCTGTCGGTAGTGGCCCCGGAAACCTCCGGACCCGGCGGCGATCTATTCGCCCTCGTTTCTATGCGGAAAAGCGGCAAGGTCGAGGCCCTGAATGCCAGCGGGGCAGCCCCAACGAAGGCATCGATAGAATTTTTCCGCTCCAAGGGCATGAGTAAAATTCCAACGGATGGTCCGCTGAGCATCGCCATCCCGGGCGCTGTTGATGGGTGGATGGAGCTCTATGGCAGATACGGGACCCTGGACTTGGGGAGGATTGCCGCTGATGCTATCGGCTATGCCCGTGAGGGTTTTCCCCTCTACGGTCGCCTTGCGGCGCGGATCGAGGAGATCGGAAGTTCCTACCCATGGATTGATCGATGCTACCGTAAGCCGTTGGGTGATCTCAGACCGGTAAAAATACTCGTACAGAGGGACCTTGCCGGCACGCTGGAGCAGATCGTAAGGAACGGCAGAGAGGGATTCTATCAAGGAGAGCTGGGGGCGAGGATGTGTGCGGCGGTCCTTAGGGAGGGAGGCATCATTGCTCGAGAGGATCTGCGCGGCCAACACGCAGAATGGCTCGAGCCTCTGACGGCCACTTACAAGGATTATGTCTTGTTCGAGCAACCACCGGTGTCTCAGGGATTTCTCGTTCTCGAGATGCTCAACATCATCGAGGGATTTCCGTTGGATAGGATGGAGCCGGCTGAAATTATTCACGCCATGGTGGAGGCGAAGAAGCTTGCCTTCGAGGACAGGGTAAATCATCTTGAGGATCCCCGCTTTGGCGATCCCCAGGTCGCTCGCCTTATTTCCAAGGAACATGCCGGGAAGAGAAGGAGTCTGATGACAAATAATGGCGCGGCTCGCCGCCATCTCGCTGGAGCGTTCGGCAGCGATACCACCTATCTCTGTACGGCTGACAGGGAAGGCAATGCCGTCTCCCTCATTCAGAGCATTTTTGCCCCTTTTGGCTCGCGCATCGTGGCCGGAGATACGGGAATGATCATGAACAACCGTCTGTGCAGTTTCCTCCTGGATCCGGGCAAGGCCAACGCCTTGAGGCCGGGTAAGAGGCCTGCCCACACGCTTAATTCCTATATGGTGTTTCGCAAAGGAGAATTCTTCGCCGTAGGAGGAACACCGGGCAACGACGATCAGCCGCAGAGCAATGTTCAGATCCTGGTTAACCTTCTTGACCGCGAGCTGGATCCCCAGGCCGCGATCGAGGCGCCGCGCTGGAGCCATATGCCCGGAACTCCGCCGCGATTGGAGCTGCCCGAGGAGCTGAGTCTGGAGGAGGGTTTTGCGCCGGAGCTGATTTCCGGGCTCGAGAAAAAAGGCCATAAGGTGAAAGTTGTGGGGCGCTGGTCCTTTGGGGCGGCACAGGTGATAGCAAGGGATCCCGACACCGGGACCTGGTTGGGGGGAGCCGATCCGCGGCGAGAAGGATATGCGGTAGGTTGGTGACAGTCAGAGTCATGGGACTATTTCATCTTTATGGAAGCCTTCAAGGGAGAATCACAATGGGAGGGAATAACATGCGTCGTTTTTTCGTCGGTTTGCTCCTGGCAAGTTCTATTTTGAGCTTCAACACGGAGCCCGGGGCGGAGGTAGTCCGGGCGGCTTATCCTTCGGCCAACGTGCAGTTCCTTCCTGCCTTTGTCGCCCTCGAAAAAGGGCTTTATAAGAGCGAGGGGCTGGATGCTGAGCTTATCTCCGTGCGGTCGGCCCCAATAGCGGTCCAGGCGCTACTCGGAGGGCAAATTCAGTATATTTTGACCATCGGTCCACAGATGCCGGCGATATGGGAGGGCATGGACATTGTTCTCCTGGCTCAACAAGTCGGACGGCCTACCTTCTCGCTCATCGTCACGCCGGATATTCAAAAGATCTCGGATCTTAGAGGAAAGAAAATAGGGGTGAGCTTCGGTGGTTCCACCTACTCGGGGATCAAGGCGTTGTTAGAGGTAAACAGGATTGCAGAAAAGGAAGTGGAGTACGTCAATATCCCCGGGAGCAGCCCTAAAGTGGCGGCGATGAAGCAGGGGATCATTAAGGCGGCGTTACTGGCCCCGCCGGCCGACTACACAGCCATAAACTCGGGCTTCAAGCGCCTGGTTAACCTGGCCGATGTGTTCAAGGATACGGCCTTTACCGGGCTTGCGGCTACCGGAAAATTGATCCGCGAAAACCCGCAGCAAGTGAAAAGGATGGTGCGGGCGATAGTCAAAGGCGTGATCCATACTCGAGACTATCCTGAAGATGCCATTCATACGATGGTCAAACATCTCAGAATGGAGCGGGACGCCGCTACGGATGCATACGGCCTGATCCGGGCTGCGCTGAATCCTGTCCCGACAGTGCAAGGGGTGGAACTGATGGCCCAGTGGCAGGCAATTGCCATGGGAACAAAGCCAAAAAAGAAAGCGGTGGAATACATGGATTTGAGGTTCGTCAATGAGGTCATGGCCGAGCTGGGGCAGAAGTGAGGGGACGAAGACAGAACTGTCCGAATGCCGGACAAATTTGTCCTTTGTGTCAGTGTGATCTCCTCCGAATCTTTTTCTGAGACCATATAAATCCATTGGGGATCTGCTCTCGCGGGTTCTCGCCGCGTTCTTGGAATGGATGGCACGGCTTTTGCTGTTTCTCCAAGGGAGCGAGGTGAGACAATGATCGGCCTTGAGGTACTGAGGGATTATGCCAATGGCGGCTTTATCATACCGATGTGGGAAATTGCCTTCTATGTTACCGTCATGAGCCTTTACGCTTTGATGGGCCGGGCAAAATCGTGCCTCATCAACAGCTTTGCGTTCACCTTTTACTGGGGGTATATGTACCTGCTGCCAAACGCTTTTTCGGCGAATGGGCTCTCGCATCGAAGCCTCATTATATATGTTATTAGCGGCCTGAGCTTCTACACGCTGGCGACACTCGGTTTATCAAGACGGCCGGCTAATGGACGGGGAGCGCGCCGGAATTCGATCGAGTCAGCACAATAAACGCCCTGGTTCTTTCCGCACTAGTATCCTGCTAAATTTTGTCATTCATCCGGGTTTTGTCATTCGTAGAATTGCCTAAGCAGTAAACCGGATTCATTGAACGACACATTCCAGTCCTCCGCTTCGATAGTATTCTCCGGGGAAGTTAATGTAAAAACGATTGAGCCGATTTCCAGCTTATTATTCCCTATAAAATCTAGAAGTTAATCCGCAAATATAATTCATCAGATGATTAATATTTGTGTTGACATGTAAAAAGTGAAGGAGTAACTTTCGCCTGTTATTTCGGCCCGCTTGAATAAAAGGGCAAGGAGGTGTCATGGGCACAATATTCTGGCGCAATACGTTGGCTATCAGCGTTTGGCTCTCGTTGGCTTTGTGGGTTTCGCCCACCTTGGCTCAGGAATTTTACAAAGGTAAGACGATCCGCCTCATTGTAGCCACCACCCCAGGAGGAGGATTTGATGCTTACTCGAGGGCTATTGCCCGCCATATGAACAAGCACATTCCCGGCAATCCTACGATTATTGTTGAGAACATGCCAGGGGCTGGGATGTTGATTGGCACTAACTACATCTATAAACAGGCAAAGCCAGATGGCTTGACTATCGGCAACTGGATCGGAACCCTAGTCCTGGGGCAAATCACGGACCGCAAAGGGGTCGAATTCGATGCGCGAAAATTTGAATACGTTGGCGCTCCCGTAAAGAATCATGATCTCTGCCTCATGACCAAGACGAGTGGAGTCACGAGCGCTGAAAAGTGGATCGCCTCCAAGGCTCCGGTGAAGTTAGGGGCGACCCCTCCAGGGTCCACTCCCTTTGATGTCGCTGCCATTCTTAAGGAGGCCACTGGTCTTCCTATGCAACTTGTGTCCGGGTACAAGGGCACAGCCGATATCCGTGTGGCCGTGGACTCAGGGGAGGTCGCGGGGCTTTGCGGCCTCTCATGGGCATCCGCCAGAGTAACCTGGAGAAAGCAGTTCGAAACCGGCGATGTCGTCGTCGTTTTGCAGAGCGCTCCAAAGGCTCATCCCGATCTACCCAAAGTTCCTTTGTCCATAAGTCTCGCGAAGAGCGACGAGGGACGAAAACTGATCCAGGCAGGTATTCATGACACGAGTGCCATCACGTATCTCTACTCATTGCCGCCGGGTACACCCAAAGGGCGCGTACAGCTTTTGCGGCAGGCATTTCAGGATACGATGAAGGACCCGGACTTTCTGGCGGAAACCGGCAAGGCCAATATGGATGTCGATCCCGTGGCCGGTGAGGATCTGGAGAAGATAGTGAACGACTTCTTCAAATTGGATGCGGCGGTGGTAAACAAACTCAAGGAGATTCTTAAATAGTCGGAAATGCCGGCATTGATATTGACACCTGAAAATCAATGATCCGTCGATGTGAAAGCGTGAAAGGAGGGAGCATGAGCAGGAGAATCCCGGTTTTGAAAATGGCTATCGCCGCATGGCTCGCGACCTTTTTTTGGAATTCGCCTCTGATAGCCCAGGACACATTTTATAAGGGCAAGACCGTCCGCATCATCGTGGGCTCCGCCCCGGGTGGAGGCTTCGACACCTACGCCAGGGCTATCGCGCGCCATATCGGCAATCACATTTCCGGTAAGCCGACTGTTATTGTCGAGAACATGACCGGAGCCGGGAGTTTGAGAGCGGCCAATCACCTTTATCGAGTGGCCAAGCCTGATGGTCTTATTATGGGTCACTTTCTTGGGGGATTACTTCTGGGCCAGGCTATGGGTCGTGAGGGCATAGAGTTCGATGCGCGCAAGTTCGAGTATGTCGGTGTTCCCGTCAGAGAAAGCAGCATCTGCGCCTTAAGCAGGAGGGCCGGGGTGACGACGATGGATCAATGGCTGGGCTCCAAGACGCCTGTCAAGATGGGCGGGATTGCCCCCGGCAATGCCACTGACGATATACCGAAGATCCTCCAGTCCTCCTTAGCCTTACCCATCCATCTCGTATCTGGATATAAAGGGACCTCGGAAGTCCGGCTAGCGGTAGAGAGCGGGGAGGTTGCGGGAGTTTGCATGGGATGGGATTCGATCAAGGCGACCTGGAGGAAGGCACTGGACGCTGGAGATGTGCTTATCGTGCTCCAGATAAACCCCAGGCCGCACCCGGAGATTGCCAAGGTCCCCCTTGCTATTAATCTTGCCAAGAGCGAAGAGGGGCGCCGCTTAATAGAGGTAGGTGTTCATGACATGAGCGCTATTTTCCGTCCTTACGTCGTGCCGCCGGGTACTTCCAGTGAGCGTGTGGAGATTCTAAGGCGGGCCTTCCTGGACACGATGAGGGATCCGGAGTTCCTGGCGGCAGCGGAGAAAGCGACGATGACTATCGATCCTGTTCCCGGCGAGGAGGTAAAGAGAATAGTCGCCGGGTTGTTTCAGCTTCCGCCAGCTTTGTTGGCTAAACTCAAAGATGTTCTCAAGTGGTAAGGGAGGCTAGGCAAGGCCTATTTTAGTATTATTGAACAAAAGGAGGGAGCATGAGTAGGAGAATCCCGGTTTTGAAGATGACTATCGGTGTATGGCTCGCGACCTTTTTTTTGATTTCGCCTCTACTGGCACAGGATACGTTCTACAAGGGCAAAACTATTCGGCTGATCGTGGCCTTTAGTGCCGGGGGCGGATTCGATACCTATTCGCGCGCCATAGCCCGTCATCTGGCAAAGCACATTCCCGGCAATCCCGCGATTATTGTGGACAATATGACTGGAGCGGGAGGTATCATCCAGGCGAACTACATGTACCTGCAGGCCAAGCCGGACGGTCTTACCATCGGCAGCAATATCGGCGGCCTGTTTTTGCAACAAATCTTCGGCGCCAAGGGCATCGAATTTGACGGCAGGAAATTTGAATATCTGGGCGGTCCGGCAGTCGATAATCCGGTATGTGCTTTAACGAAAGCTAGTGGGATCACCAGTATAGAAAAATGGTTTGCCGCCAAGGAGCCCGTTAAGCTGGGTGGGGTTGGTCCCGGAGGAACAGCCTCCGACGTCGCCAGAATTGTGCAGGCGGCCCTTAACCTTCCGATCAAGGTGGTAGATGGCTACAAAGGGACTTCAGACATTCGCCTCGCCGCGGAAAGCGGAGAGCTGGCCGGCGGCTGTTGGGCATGGGAATCGATCAAAACCACCTGGCGCCAGGGTCTCGAGTCAGGAAATGTGTCCGTTGTCGTGTTGGTGATGCCGAAGAAGCATCCTGAGCTTCCCAAAGTGCCATTGGCCATGGACTACGCTAAGACCGAGGACGCGCGCCGACTTCTGAAATATGGGGTTCATGATACGGCGATCATTACTCGCCCCTATTTCTTGGCTCCCGGAACGCCGAAGGATCGCGTGCAGCTCCTGCGCAAGGCCTTCTCGGAAACTTTGAACGATCCAGAGTTCTTGGCAGAGGCGAAAAAATCCAATCTGGATATCGAACCGGTTTCGGGGGAGGAGATGGAGAAGGTGGTTGCCGGGCTGTTCAAGCTAGAGCCCGGTATGGTAGCTAGACTGAAGGATGTGCTCATGCCCAGATAACTTTAGGGCAATTTATGAATGCAAAGCGAGGAGAAAGGGTTAAAGGAGGGTAACATGATGATCAAGCTGTGGAGGCTATGGGTTATCATTGCCGTTTTGATGGTTTCAGGCTCGCCGGTATCCGCGCAGGATTCCTTTTATAAGGGGAAGACTGTTCGCATCATCGTCGGTGCTTCCGCGGGAGGCGGTTACGATACCTATTCCCGGACCATCGCCCGGCATATGGGGAAGTACATCCCCGGTAACCCGACGATTGTTGTCGAAAACATGCCTGGGGCCGGCTTTCTTATCTCGGCGAACTATATGTACAAGGGGGCTAAGCCCGACGGCCTTACCATCGGCCATTTCATTGGGGGACTCTTTTTGCAGCAGGCATTCTCTTTAAGGCCAGGGGTTGAGTTTGACTCCCGGAAGTTTGAGTACGTCGGCGTGCCAACGCAGGATAATTACATGTTGGGCATATCCAAAGCCACTGGCATAGCAACCTTGGAGCAATGGCTGGCCTCGAAGACGCCGCTCAAGCTCGGGGGGGTCGGCCCGGGTTCAGCCACCGACGATATTCCCAAGGTCCTCGGGGCTACTATAGGCCTCCCTATTCAACTCGTCACGGGATACAAGGGCACAGCCGACGTCCGTCTGGCCTTCGCCAGCGGCGAGGTCCAGGGGGTTTGCAACGCCTGGGAGTCGTTTAAGGCAACGTGGAGCAAGGAACTTCAGGCTGGCGAGCTCATCATTGTCGGACAAAATATCGCGAAACCACACGCGGACCTTCCTAAGATCCCATTGGTGATCGACTTTGCCAAGAGTGAGGAAGGCCGCAAGCTGATCCGCGCGCTTGTCCATACCGTTGGACCCACGGCGCGTCCCTATATGCTGCCTCCCGGTACGCCAAAAGAACGGGTCGAAAACCTGCGGAAAGCCTTCATGGACACGATGAGGGACCCAGAGTTCCTGGCTGAGGCGAAGAAGGCGAAGTTGGACATCAACCCTCTGGACGGCGCCGAGTTGGAAAGGAACGTCAAGGAAGTTTTTAACCTGGACCCGGCGCTGGTGCCTAAGGTCAAGGAGATTCTCAAGTAAAGTTCCCGCAGCCGCTAAATCTTATAGAACCGCGCGGCATTCGCGCCGGGGGTCTTCTTTTTTACCCGGTCCAGCAGATCAGCGCGCTCCCGGAATGACATTCATCGAATTGAAGGTTTTTTTAGCGCCCCGGGTGAGCCGCCCTGTGGGTCTCAACCAAATGGTTAGCCGTTCTCATTCCAAGGGCGCGATCTTCTGGAGATCCTCTGGTGCTCGTGCCCTATCCCAGGCTGTCATTCCCCAATTAGCCGATTTACTTTTCTTGTTTTTATCCAGGAAATGATTGCTCTGACGACAAGCTCCTCGCGCCCCTGGTAGGAGTGTAGGTGGGTACCGCCACAAGGATCACCCTCGGGCACGCCGCCGCGCACCGTCAGCAGATTCTCACCGGCATATTCTTTTACGATCGAATAACGAGTACTCGGGCAGGCATCGTTCTCGTTGTGCACATGAAGAATCGGAGCGGCGATGGTGTCGTAGGGAAAGCTGGAGAAAAGCGAACTCCCGTACCCCCCGCGATTGGGCGCGTTTATCGACGCCGAATGAATGCTGCCAGCGATTTCGTTGCCTAGATTCTTCGCCAGCCACCTCGAGCTGATCGTTCCCAAGCTATGGCCCAGCATGTAAATCTTTGAATAACCGTGCTCGTCCCTGAGCCTGGCGAGGACGCTTCTCACATCGTCCGCATGCTCTTTCGATGATCGATAGCTGTCGAGGCAAGCGGTCGGGTAAGGTCCGGGCGCACCCCACTGGTCGGTGGGGCAGTCCATGATCACCAGCGCAAGACCTTCTTCCTGAAAAACTCGTTGATTCATTCTCATGAAGGGAAGCAGATTGCGCTGCTTGTCCGCCACGGATTGAACTCTTGCAATGCCCGGGTATCCCCGAAAAAACAAGAGCGCCGTATCAGTGGGTTTGGCCGGCTTGGCCAGGATTGCCCGCTGAAACACAGGGGCTTTTGTGAAAAACCCCTCCGTTCGTCCCGTGTCGATCTCGATCAGCACATCGGTTTGCGCGTGCGCAAGCGAAATGCCAAGCAAGGCTAGTGCAACCGCCAGGAATGCTCTTCTCATCTGCCTACAGTGTCCATAACCGTTGCTGAAATAGCACGGAGAATTGAGTGCGGTCACTCTTCTAATCTTCGGATACTGATCCTTGATGTCTAACGTTCACAGGTAGCTGCTCCACCGTGGGGTTAGAGGGCTACTGCTTTGCTCCATACTGCCGCAGCACTTTGGCGATATCCTTGTGACCCTTTGATGACGATGCCGCAGAAACGGCTGATCTCAGGCATGGGTAGGCTGATCGCGTAGCGCAGGGAAAATGTCTTCCGGCTTCTTGCCCGTCACCTTGAGGTAGAGCGCATCCGGGCACAGATCAATCCGGTCGTCCCAGACCAGTTCGCCGGATGAACCGATACGAACCCGATCGAAGGCGAGCGGGTCGCGCCAAAGGGCGAACACACCTTTGCCGACGGCTTCAGAGAGGTCCACAGTCCCGGATACTCCGTCGTCAAATTCCAACTCCAGCCGATATCCCGGCAATACCTTGACCTTGGAAATCCTTCTCATGGCTCAATTCCTCCGCACCTCCCGATAATACCAGGAATGAAGGTGTCCGGAAAGGACTCCATTACTAAAACGTCATTGGCGACCAAGCCGATGCAACTGCTCGGCCATGATATCGGCATACGCGCTACGATCCTTGTCGTTGCTGAAGATGGGGATTGAGCGTACGCCCCTCTGCGTTACATGATGTGGATAACCAGGCACCACGAGTCTGGAAATCCGAGCCATGGGCGAAGCGTATTAGATTACCTACGAAGCCGTCAAGAAGAATTTAGTATTGTGTCCCCGGAATTAGAAGTGCCAAGTTAGGCTTGAAAAAGTAGAAGGTCCCGTTTATCTCCCCTTTGTATAAGCACGGTTGACTGAGCAGGTTTTCATTTGGTAACTGAGCTGATCCACTTCACGATCGTGTCGGCGACGTTAGTGTCGATACCGCTGAAACCGTGGTAGCTCTTCGGATGACACGCCGCCGCACGTCCAGCGCCGATGCCCTCATCGCTTCCACCCTCTAACACGATGACAGTTGAGCTTGATTTCTTCATGTCTCTCGCGAACGAGCGTAGCGCACTCTCCGATCTGGAGGAGACACAGGCATCTCGATTGTGAATCAAGAGCAGCGAGGGAGCGGAGATGTCAGCAACGGGAGCGTCGCGAACGGTACCGTCGTAGGTACTACCTGTGACGGCTGACAGTAAGATCATGCCGGAGACCGGTACTCGCGAAGCAACGTTGGCCGCGGAGATTGATCCTCGACTGATGCCGGCAACGAAGACAGGCAATTTCTCCGAGTTCTCTTGCTCGATCATCTTGCCTACCGACCGAGCATACTCAGCATCGCTTCGGGAGAACTGTCTATCCGAAATGTCAACGTACAGCAGCTTCATACCAGCAGCTTCGAGAGCAGGTCGCATGCGGATTAGCAGGTTTATCCCTGACAGCGAACCTCTCTGTACCAAATTGAGGTTACCGTCACCGCCGATAAACATGACCAGGATCGCACGAGGCTTCTGCTCAGGTTCTATCACGGCGTAGGCATGAACGCCGTCTTTGAACGGTACGGTCTTGATCGTCTGAGCATTGGCACTGATGCACCAGGCTGACAGGGCGCACGCGAGACTTATCCGAATTGTCATATAGCTATATTGTCATGATGATGCAACGGCGAGAGATTCACTCAAAACCGTAGCGGCCTCCTCAAATGACACTTTGTGATCCTTGAGATTCCTCGCCGCCTTCTTAGGGTCCCGGCCAAAGTCCATGCGGCCGTTACAGGAGAGCGACCCTACGAGCACCTAACTATTAGTCTATTACTTGCTAAATATCTCCAGCGTTTTTAAGCCCAGAAATCAAAATCAACCGTAATATCCTTCCCTTGTTTAATGTTTGTCAAGGCTCTAGTCACCGGGATACCCTGCCCAGGTTGCAGTGTATCTGGATAACAGCCCGCACAGGAAAGGGGCAACTTCCATATTCCTTATTAACGAAATCGATGGGATTTATGTGGTTGGCTGCCGAAAATCCCCTTAGGTCTTTTAAGGGGAGACGCGCCTGATTTTTATGCTCACATCACACGGTCGAGAACGATATCGACGTTCTTAGAGCCGCCGGCAACAGGGTTTTTCTTGTATTCGCCCGCCAGATTGCCCGGTTCCTTGGTCATCGGGTTGCCGTCCTTGTCGAGGCGGGCAGTGACCGCAACTTTACCGGAAAGAGACGCTCCCGGCATCATGACGCTCTCCGGACCCAGCGAGTAAGAGAGAGGAAAAACCGGGCGGTCTATCTTTTTGACCGCGAGGGGAGCCCCTGCGGTCGAGTTTCCCGAATGCACAATAATGAAAAGCACGGCCTGCGCCTCCGGTTTAGATTTGAGCTTTGGGTCGATGGAGATGGTCCCGCTTATCTGTTGGATCTTGTCTGGAGGAGATCCAGCCTTTGATTGCTTTGGGGTTTGCTTCGGCCGGCTACTAAGCTCGGAAATTTCAGCGATAGTTTTCTTAACTTCCTCTTTTTCCGTCCCTGGCGGCATGACGCTTAACAGATTTTCCAGGGTTTCCCGCGCGCCAGCGAGATCTTCTTTGGCGCGGAATAGCAGCATGCCTTTGCCCCACAGGGCGAGGGGGAATTTCGGGTTTACGGAAAGGGCGCGATCGAAGGCCAGAAGGGCGCCGTCGGCATGGCCGGCTTGGGACAGGAGCAAGCCCATGTAAGTGTGCGCTTCCGGCTGGTTCGGATCGCTGGCGAGAACCTTCTTGAACGCCTCGATGGCTTTAGGGTATTCCTGCCGCTCGTAGGCAGCTCTGCCTTGGACAAGAAGGGATGAGATGTCCTGGGATGAGCCCTCCATCCCCGGCATTCCGGCCATTCCCGAACTCTTCCCCACACCTCCTGGGCCAGTGCCGGTGAGAAAATCGCCGGTTATGCTATCTTGCTCCGAGCCGCGGGGCCTTAGCGATTTGGTCAACAGGACTCCGACGGTTAGCCCAAAAAGTAACAGGAAAATCCCTCCGGCAGCGAGCTTCCAGCCCGCAACGGCGGCTTTCCGTATCTCAACGGTTTTTTTCGTTGCCGGCGCGGCTTTAGTCTCAGAAACCTTTGCTGCCGCGCCGGCACGAGTCGCAGGCGAAGCCTCGATCTCCTTGAGCACCAGCGCGGCTTCGGTCGCAAGCTTGTGGCGCAGATCCTGATAGTCCTCCTCCGAGAGCCTTCCTGCCTGGTAGTCAAATTCAAGCTCTCTCAGATCGGCGTAAAGTCTGGCCTGCTCCTGTAGCAGGAGAGATCCAGGGCTCTCCGTATCAAGCTCCACTTTCAGGACCGTTTCCGCTGTCGCTTCCCGTAGTACCCGCTCGATCAGTGAAGGATCCACCGGCGTCGGTTGGGGGCGGCCCTTTTTTCGCGCCCAGCGCGAGATGACAAACAGCACCAGAACTATCCCGGCAGCCAGGGCGACAAACGGAAGCACCCAGATCAGCAAGCCAAAGCCCTTCGCGGTGGGGGCGAGGAGGACCCACTCGCCGTATTTGGAAACGAAGTAGGCCTTGATCTGATCAGGGCTTTTACCCTCCTTGAGCTGCTGCAGAATGATCGCGCGCATCTGCTGCGCCAGTTCTGAAGGGGAGTCGCCGGCTGAGAGATTTTGACAAACCGGACAGCGCAGCTCGGCGGCAATCTGGCGTGTCTGCTCCTCAAGATCCGGCTGTTGCGCGGGCTGAGCCGCTGCCGGCATCAGAAGCATGAGAATAAGTAAATATCGCCACATAGCTGATTACCGGACGGCTTGATACGCCCCTTTTCCCTCTTTGGCGCTGACAATCCCGCGGCGCGCTTCGTCCAGCTTGGCGGTAATGAGCGCCGATCCAAGGCTCCCCACGTGCTTGTAAGTAATTTGGCCCTGAGGGTCAATGAAAAAAGTCTCAGGGATTCCCCATACGCCGTAGTCGACAGCGACCTTTCCCGAAAGATCACGACCGTTCGGGTAGGTGACGTTAAACTCCTTAAGATAAGCCCGGGCATCCTCGTCTGTGTCCTGTATATCAATCCCCAGAAACAGAACATCGCCATCCTTAAATGTCTGCCAGGCGGCTTCGAGGTCTCTGGCTTCGGCCCTACAGGGGGGGCACCACGAGGCCCAAAAGTTGAGAAACACGGTTTTCCCCTTTAAATCATCAAGGGTGAGCTTCTTGCCGTCGAAGAGAGTTACCGCAAAGGGCGCAGCCGGGCGACCGATCAGAGGGGAGTTGATGTAGCGCGGATCACGTGTGAAGCCGTAGGCAAGGATGCCGATGAGCGGGAGTAGGACTGCCAGAGTAATGATGATGCGTCGCCAGGCCATGGTCTCTCTCGAAGATTGAGAATTGACGATAGAGGATCGCGCTATCCTCAATCTTCTATCCTCAATCTTCTATCCTCCATCCTCGGCCCTTCTGGCGGAAGGGCCACACAGCCACGATAGTGCCTAAGAATATGACCAGTCCACCCACCCACATCCACATTACCATGGGTCGCACGAGAATTTTCAGAGTAGCCTGATTTTCCTTAAGCTCGCTGAAGCCGGAGAGGATCAGGTAAAGGTCATCGGATATGTTGCTGCGATAAACCGCCCGGCCTACCGGCGATTGCTGGGCAGGAAAGAACTTGAGCGCCGGCGAGAGAATTCCTAAATCCTCGCCTTTATTGAAGACTCGAAAGGCGCCCTCTACCCGGAAGTGCGTTGGTTGCTGAGAGCCTTTAAGCCCCTGGAAAAGAATACGGTAGCGTCCGAGCGAAAGACTCTCGCCGGTTCGCAGAGTGGCCTCCCGCTCCACGCTGTAACCCATCGAGCCCGCAATACCCATGGTGATCAGGACAACGCCCAGGTGAACAATAAAGCCCCCGTAACGCCGCTGGTTTTTTCTTGCCAGGGTTGCCAGGGCGCTAAAAATTCCCTCTCCGGCGATTCTGTGCCGAGCGCGCACTGCCAGCGCCGTGTCGAACAGGATAGTCAAAACCACAAAGGCCAGGAGGGTAAAGCCGAGGAGGGGGAAAAAGTCGCGCACATTCCAACCAAAGAGGAGCAGGGCAAAGAGGAGCGATGCAACCGAGGGCCAGAGAAAGTTTCGTCTCAGGTTGTCCCAGGAAGCTTTTCTCCAGGCAATCATGGGGCCCACCCCCATAAGGAACACCAACAAGAGAAAAAGAGGAACAGTAACCGAGTTGAAGTAGGGGGCGCCGACGCTCACCTGAACCCCGGCCACTGCCTCGGAGATGAGGGGGAAAATAGTTCCCAAAAAAATCGTGAAGAGCGCGGAGACTAAAACCACATTGTTAAGGAGAAACGCCGACTCCCGGCTCACCATCGAATCCAGCTCAGGTTGTCCTTTCAGATGATCGGCGCGGTATGCCAAGAGTCCGAAAGAGCCCAAGAGCACAATGGCAAGAAAGACGAGAAATACGGTCCCTACCGGGCCACTGGAAAAGGCGTGGATGGAAGAGAGGATGCCGGAGCGAGTAAGGAAGGTGCCGAAGATGGTCAGGCTGAAGGCAATGATGATAAGCGAAAGGTTCCAGACTTTAAGCATGCGGCGGCGTTCCTGCACCTGCACGGAGTGAAGAAAAGCTGTCGCCGGAAGCCACGGCATAAAGGCCGCATTTTCCACCGGGTCCCAGGCCCAGTAGCCGCCCCAACCGAGGACGTGATACGACCAGTAGGCGCCAACAAGGTTGCCCATGGTCAAGAAAAACCAGGCGGTCAGGGTCCAGCGGCGGGTGGTGACAATCCAGGCCTCATCAAGCTTGCCCCTGATCAGGGCTGCCATAGCAAAGGCGTAGGGAACGGCAAGGCCGACAAAGCCGGTGTAAAGCAGCGGCGGGTGGGTCATCATATTCGCGTCCTCAAGCAGCGGGTTTAACCCGCGCCCATCGGCCGGAACGGGAAAAACGCTCTCGAAGGGATTCGAGACAAACCCCAATACGACAAGAAAAAAAGCTGAAACTATCGAGAAGATCATCAAGACCCAGGGCATCAGCTCCCGGTGTCTTTCCTTATAGATCCAGGCCACCAGGCCCGAAAAAATAATCAGGATCCACTCCCAAAGAAGCAACGAGCCTTCCAGGGCGCCCCAGAGACCGGTCACGCGGTAGTAGATGGGGGTTGCCCTGGTAGTGTTGAAAGCGACGTATTTGATGGAGAAATCGGTCGTCACAAGCCCATAGATCAGAGATAAGCTGGCCAATGTCACCAGAAAGAATTGTCCCATGATAGCGGCCCGGGTACTGGCGTAGAATCTTTCCCGGCCGGGTCGAGAGCCGATAACCGGCGCGATGATTCCCCATACCGCGAGGAGGAGCGCGGCGATAACGCTCGCATGACCGATAGTGGCTGTCACGGCCGTTTTTCCTCCTGGCCCGGGACAAAGCTTCTCGGGGTAGAGGTTTTTCCCTGTGGCGGAGGGCTGTATTCTTCCGCATGCTTGGCCATGATAGTGCTGGCCACGAAGACTCCGTCCGGACCGATTCTCCCCTCGACCACGGCCCCTTTGCCTTCCGAGAAGAGATCCGGAGGGATGCCGCGGAAAAAGACCGGGACCGATTGCGCCCCGTCGCTTAATTGGAAGCGATAGGTAAGGTTCGGAGGATCTTTTTGCAGCGATCCCGCAACCACCATTCCTCCCATCCGCAGGAACTTGTCTTTGGAAGAGCTCTCTTGACCCTTGAGTTCCGACGGCGTGACAAAATAGACAATTGCCTCACGCATGCCCCCATAGATCAGGTAGGCGAGGGCGGCCAGAATAATCGCCGCTCCGATGAGGAACCTTCTAGTCTTATGCATTTTTCTTAAGACCTCCCGAAGAGCGCAGGCTGGAAAGTTCCCTCTCGACCTTGCGAAAGCGGCGTTTGAGGTTGCCGAGATAAATCAGCAGCGCGAACCAGACAATCCCATAAGCCAGAAAAACGAACCCCCAGGCGCTCACGAGGCACCGCCATAAAGCTTGAGCGTTTTGACCTCTTCTTCCATCTCGCCCACGCGGAAACGCAGAGAGAGCAGATAAAAATAGAGCAGGATGAAGGCCGCGAAGTTGACGGCTAAGGCGATCAGCATCGAGGGGTGGACATTCTCCCAGGGCAACTTATCCGGACGAAGAATGGACGGCGGTTGATGGAGTGTCCGCCACCAGTAAACCGACATATGAATCAATGGTATATCAAGAAAACCGATAACGCCAACGACGGCGCTGCACACCGCGCCGCGGTTTTCATCTTCGATAAGCGAGCGCAGCATCAAGTAGCCGACGAAGATCAATAAAAGAATGGCCGTTAGGGTCAGGCGCGCATCCCACGTCCACCAGACGCCCCACGTGGGTTTTCCCCATATCGATCCTTCGATAATCGTCAGGCTGGTGAAAAGAACCCCGATCTCTGCGGCCGAGCGGGCCAAAATATCATCCCTCTTCTCTCTCTTCCATAAAAAGAGACAGCTCCCTATGAAGACAATGAAAAAAGAAAGGTAGGCCGTAAGGATGCTGGGGATATGGACATACATGATTCGCTGCACGTCCCCTTGGTAAGCATCCGGAGGAGCCTCAATCAGAGCGAAATAGAGACCGACAAGAATAAACGCCAGCGCCAATATGCCGGTGACCCTTCGCCCGCGACCTCGTTTTTGCATTGTTCCTGCCATGGTTAAGCCTCAATCACCCATTCGAAAATCAAAAAGCCGACAGTAAAGAATATAACATCAAATCCGATCAAGAGACGCAACCAGGAGAACGCCTCGGTAAATTTCCCCGTGCGCAGGATGATCTCCATCCCCCGGACCGTTGCCAGGATAACGGGGATCATGAGCGGGAAAAGGATGAGGGGGAGCAAGAGTTCCCGCGCCCGCGCTTTCAACGTCACCGCGGAGAAGAGAGTCCCCAGGACGCAAAAGCCGATAGTCCCGAGAAAAGCGACCAGAAACAGAGAAGGCAAAAGATTCCAGAAAGCCAGGTTGAATAGCACCCAAAATAGAGGAAAAACAACCAATTCGATGAGAAGCATCAAGAAAAGGTTGAAAAACACCTTGGCCAGATAAAGACTTGCCCGGTCCATGGGGGACAAGAGCAGGGCATCCAGGCAGTGATTTTCTCTTTCCGCTTGAAAGAGCTGGGTCAATCCCAGCGTGCCGGTAAAGAGAAACGCCAACCAGAGGAGACCGGGGGCCATTTCCGCCGCCTTCTCTGCGGGAATCTCAAAGGCAAAGTGAAAGACAAAGAGAAGCAGGGTGCCGAAGAAAAACATGGCCAGGATGCTCTCCCGGCGGCGGAGTTCCAGGAGCAGATCCTTCCACAGCACCCAGAGGGTTTGTTTCAGGAGTTCCATTTTTCTCCACGGGGAAGAAATTCGGCAAATGTGCGCTGAAAGCTTTCCCAGGGCTCTTGCCGGGGTTCATCAAAAATGAGGCTTCCCCGGCGCAGAATAATCGCCCGGGAACAGATGGTAAGAATGCGCGACACATGATGGGTTGCCATTACCACGATGCCTCCATGCTGGCGCAGACGCATCAGGTATGCTTCCAAAAGATCTACCCCGTTTCCGTCCAGGACGCCGTATGGTTCATCCAGGAGTAGCAGTTTAGGTTCGAGCAGAAGGCACTTGGCTATCGCCAGGCGGCATTTCATCCCGCTGGATAGGGAGGAGACGTAGTCATTCGACCAGTTGCGGAGGCCAACGGTATCCAGGGTTTGTTCTATCTCTTGAGGGCTCTTTACTCTGCTGTAAAGAGAATTGAAAAAGCGCAGGTTTTCTTTAAGCGTAAGGCCTTCGTAAAAATGTTCGCCGGGCGCGAGCAGCCCGATGGCAGAGCGAAGGGCGGAAGATCCCTGATGAAGCCTCTGATCGTCCAGCGTTATCTCTCCTGTCGTCGGGTACAGCAGGGCCGTGAGGAGCTTCAGTAAAGTGGTCTTTCCGGCCCCATTTGGGCCGAGAAGGGCAACGCATTCCCCGGACTGAAAATCGAGGTCGATCTTTTTCAGAGCCCAGAGCAGGCCATAGCTCTTGGATAAATTACGGATCACTACGCGCAAGCTTTTCTCCCTTGAAACGCGCCTGTCTCGAACGATTGGAATAATCCGTGCACTATAAACTTCAGGTAGAGTGGATTCAAGGGCCATTGCTTGGAAAAATATGAAGTTGACAAGTCGGCGGCGAGTCTCCTATGGTTAGCGCCGAGGGCGAGTCGATTTCAGGCGCAGGAGGTGCCTATGAATATTGTTGCCACGGTTACAGGTGCGTGGGATGCTTTTGCCACAAAGGTAGGAGCCTTCTTACCCGATTTGTTTGCCGCGATCATCATCCTGTTCCTGGGGTGGATCGGCTGCAATATCGCGCGTAAGGTCGCTGTGCGATTGCTTAAAGTCTGCCAGTTTGATGTCTTGGCCGATCGGTCGGGGCTCAACCAGGCGCTGGCACGCGGCGGTATTAAACAGACCCCCACGGAGATCCTGGGTCTTTTGATTTTCTGGTTTCTGTTCTTAGTCGTCATCGTGGCAACGCTCGATGCGCTGGGTTTACCCGGGGTCACCGAGACCCTCAACGCGATCTTTCTTTACATCCCGAAAGTTGTAGCGGCCATGGTGATGCTGATCCTCGGTCTCTATTTGGCAAACTTCATCGAAACAGTGACCAGAACTTCTTGTGCCAACGCCGGATTGCAGCAGGCGGACAGTATCGGTCAAGTGGCCTACTATGCAACGGTTGTTTTTATCATTGCCGGCATCCTTGAGATACTGGAGATAGCTACGGAGATCGTCGTTTGGGCTTTCATTTTGATCTTCGGCTCCGTTTGCCTGGCCCTGGCCATCGCCTTTGGTCTGGGTGGTAGAGAGGTGGCTGCCCGTTTGCTCGAGAGGTGGTTGGAGGGAAAGGACAAAAACAAGTAAAGGAACAATGGAAAATACCGTTATCTCCGATCGGGGCGACAGTTTTTCCGCTGCCTTGACTCTTTCGTCTAAATCAGCTAAATAACTAAGGAAATCCATTAAATTTTTATTTTTTCAATAGCCTGAGGGTCTTTAGGGGAAAAGGAAGGCGAACGTGGCACGAAAAAAAATCGCGTTAATAGGGGCGGGCGCAATCGGCGGGACCATGGCCCATCTCTGTGCCTTGAAAGGGCTTGCAGATGTGGTCTTGTATGATGTCATCGATGGGTTGCCGCAAGGGAAAGCGCTGGACCTCTTGCAGTCCGGCCCCATTGAGAATTTCGATATCCAGATTACCGGGAGCACAAAATATGAGGATATCGCGGGCGCGGATGTCTGCATCGTAACCGCGGGAATCGTGCGCAAGCCGGGAATGAGCCGCGACGATCTGTTGGGAACCAACGCGAAAATCCTGCGCCAGGTTTCCGAGGGGATTAAAACCCACGCCCCCAATTCTTTTGTTATCGTGATCACCAACCCGCTCGACGCCATGGTGACTCTGGTCAAGCGCGTTACCGGCTTTCCGAAGAACCGGGTGGTCGGGCAGTCCGGCATCCTGGATTCCTCGCGCTATCGCACCTTTATTGCCCAGGAGCTCAAGGCCTCGGTTGCCAGCGTATCGGCAGTGGTGTTGGGAGGGCATGGCGACGACATGGTGCCCGTGCGCAGCAGCTGTCTGCTCTCCGGCGTGCCAATCGAGAAATTTATCTCCGGCAAGCGACTGGACGAGATCGAGGCTCGGGTCAGGAACGCCGGCGGCGAGATCGTATCTCTGCTCAAGACCGGCTCTGCCTTCTATGCGCCGGCCTCGGCCGCTATCCGCATGGCCCAGTCTTATCTCATGGATAGAAAAGAGATCCTGCCCTGCGCCACGTACCTGGAAGGGGAGTACGGCGTCAACGGCTATTACTTCGGGGTTCCTGTCATGATCGGGGCAGGCGGGATTGAAAAGGTAATTGAAATGGAGCTCAGCCCTTCCGAGCGGAAGGCCTTTGAGCAGTCCCTGACGCGTGTCAAGGAGCTGGTCCAGGCCATGGACAAACTCCTGGCGGCCTCTTAAGCGGCCTCATTAAGAAAATTAATTCTCGACCTTGAGACCCTGAGGCTTCTATATTAGTCTTAGGGTCTTATTTTATTCAGTCCGCTATTTAGATGAATATTCACGAATATCAGGCGAAAGAGCTCTTGCGGCGCTTCGGCATTCCGGTGCCACGGGGACGGGCGGCGCTTACGCCGCAAGAGGTGCGAGCCATTGCCAGGGAGCTTGGCGGATCCTGTGTTGTCAAAGCGCAGATCCACGCCGGGGGAAGGGGAAAGGCCGGCGGGGTCAAGCTTGCTGGAAGCCCGGAGGAAGCCGAGAAAATAGCCGGGGAGATGCTGGGGAAAAAACTGGTGACACACCAGACCGGCCCGCAGGGGCGGCAGGTAAAATGTCTCTTGGTGGAAGAAAGGCTGAATATTGAGCGAGAGTTTTATCTGGGCATGGTTATGGACCGTTCCCTTTCCTGCGTGTCTGTGATCGCCTCCGCGGAGGGGGGGGTGGAGATCGAGGAGGTGGCGCAGAGGAGTCCGGAAAAGATTCTTAAAGAGGCGATTGATCCTGCTGTCGGTCTGCTGCCGTTTCAGTGCCGGAGGCTCGCCTATGGGCTCGGGCTATCCGGCGAACGGGCAAATCTTCTCCTCTCCATCACCCAGGGATTGTATCGCGCCTTCGTCGAGAGGGACTGTTCCCTTGCCGAGATCAATCCCCTCTTGCTTACGCGGGAGGGAAAATTGGTTGCCCTGGATGCCAAGATGAACTTTGACAACAATGCCCTTTTCCGCCAGCCTGAAATCACGGCCCTGAGGGATCTGGATGAAGAGGATCCGAAGGAGTATGAGGCGTCTCAATTGGGCCTCTCCTATATAGCGTTGGAAGGGAATATCGGTTGCATGGTCAATGGCGCCGGACTCGCCATGGCGACGATGGACATCATCAAGCTTTATGGCGGAGAACCGGCCAATTTCCTCGACGTTGGCGGCGGGGCCACCAAGGATAAGGTCACGGAGGCTTTTAAGATCCTGCTCTCGGACAAGCGGGTGGAGGGAGTGTTGGTGAATATCTTCGGGGGAATCATGAGATGTGACGTGATCGCCCAGGGGGTAGTGGAGGCTGCGCGCGAGATGCGAGTCGCCGTTCCGTTGGTTGTTCGTCTCCAGGGCACCAATGTGGAGCTGGGCAAGAAGATACTTTCAGAGTCCGGCCTTTCCATCATCCCGGCGGAGACGATGGCGGAAGCGGCGGAGAAGATAGTAAAGGCAGTCACTAAAAAATGAAACCGAGGATCGAAAATAGAAGTTTGAGGATCGCGATCTTCTATCTTCGATCCTCTATCTTCGCGGTGTGACAATGGCGATACTGGTCGACAAAAACACGCAGGTGCTGACCCAGGGGATCACCGGTGCAACCGGACAATTCCATACCCGCGCCTGTAAGGAATATGGAACTCAGATGGTGGCGGGAGTGACGCCGGGAAAGGGCGGGAGCTCTTTTGAAGCCATTCCGATTTTCGACGCTGTAGAAAAGGCGGTGTCGGCGACAGGGGCGAACGCCAGTGTTATTTATGTCCCGCCGCCGTTCGCCGCGGACGCCATCATGGAAGCGGCAGATGCGGGGTTGGAGTTGATCGTCGCTATCACCGAGGGCGTCCCGGTTATGGAAATGGTTCGCGTCAAGAGATACCTGGAGGGGAAGAAGAGCCTGCTCCTGGGTCCCAACTGTCCTGGCGTCATAACCCCTGGAGAGTGTAAAATCGGCATTATGCCGGGAGATATTTTTCAGCACGGCTCTGTCGGGGTGGTTTCTCGCAGCGGCACGCTGACCTACGAAGCGGTGGATCAACTGAGCCGTCTGGGGTTAGGTCAGTCAACATGTGTTGGGATCGGGGGGGATCCGATCCATGGATTGGATTTCGTGGATGTGCTTATTATGTTCAATGAGGATCCGCAGACAAAGGCCGTGGTAATGATCGGGGAAATCGGCGGGAGCGCCGAGGAGGAGACGGCTCTGTGGATCAAGACGAATATGCGAAAGCCCGTTGTAGCTTTTATTGTGGGGCAGACGGCGCCGTCTGGCAAGCGCATGGGGCATGCCGGGGCGATTATCTCCGGAGGCAAAGGAACCGCGCGGGAAAAGATCGCGGCCTTGAAAAAGGCCGGGGTGCAAATGGCGCCCTCGCCGGCCCTTATAGGACAAACGGTTAAAGAAGTGTTGAAGGGTTGAAGAGTTGAAGAGTTGAAGAGTTGAAGAGTTGAAGAGTTGAAGAGTTGAAGAGTTGAAGAGTTAAAGGGATAAAGGGTTAAAAAGATCAAACCCTTAAACCCTGAACCCTTAAACGTTCGGA
>Ga0209212_1000831_pt1 | contig 56680 bp, 49 predicted proteins | sample RifGroC2_FD_183996 | JGI IMG/M metagenome (GOLD analysis project Ga0209212, IMG submission 183996) | Groundwater microbial communities from Rifle, Colorado, USA - Groundwater C2 (SPAdes) (version 2) | ecosystem: Environmental > Aquatic > Deep subsurface > Groundwater | place: Rifle, Colorado...
TTTGCAGATATTTCAAGGAGTTTTAATCTGTGTAATCTAATCTTTTATCTGTGTAATCAGAGATTGTTGAGTTTTTCAACAAGCTCCTAACAAGGTATGTTCTTTCTTCTTCGCTCAAAAACTGTCTGAATGTTGTAAGTATAATTACTAAGCAGACCATAAGTAAGAAGACATACCAAATTTATGTCATTCCCGAGGGTTTAATCGGGAATCTGGTTTTGATTGAAACCATATCCCCGATAGAAGCATTCGGGGATGACAGATGGTTGCCTTATTTATGACCGTCTTAATAACTTACAGCTAAAAATTATTTCCCTTATTTTCTGTGGGGTTGAGAAAATGCTCCAATAAGTTTTTCTTGGTTGTCAGCACAAACTGATCTAATATTTACTAAAAAATGCATCTAGACATAAAAAAGAATAAAGAATGTTGGGCGGCCTGCATTTATTAAACGAACTTCCAGCGAGTTACATGGCGAGTAAACCAAATGAGTAGAATTCTATTCTTGAATCAGCCTTCCATTGGGCATTTGAACACGCTATTAAGTATTGCCTCCCAGATGAAAGAAGATGGGCACGAAGTAAGTTTTCTAGTCCCAGGCATCATGAGGTCTAAGATGAATACCCAGAATTTAGGTCCTGGCGGCGCCGTACCATATCTCATTCAGAAAAACGATATCGCAGTCAACGTGATTCGACCGCATTTCTCTCTGGCGGTATCGGCGATTATTCTTCCTTTTATGTCAGGGTATAACGAAACGGTTTATGCCTTGGATATGTTTTCTAAAGGTATCGTGTATTACACCAAGAGCATTTTGAAAGCTATCGAATCTAACAAGCCTGATATTATGGTGTCTGATTTTACTTTTTTTGCATCAAGCGTGGCGGCAGAATTGACCAAGATTCCATGTGTGGTGGTTTACCATAGTGGCTTGCCCTTTCGTGGCGATACAGTTCCCCCCTTTGGAAGTGGTTTGCCCATCAGTGAAAATTCTGCCCACGATGGCGAAAAGTATATCCGCAAGGAAAAGGAACTCGTCCAGCGATTAGATGACCGGTTTAACGCGGCGCGGCGCAAATTCAATTTGCCAGCCCTCGCACCCGACATGCTCCGCCGCCCATATTCCGAATGGTTGAATTTGGTAACAAGCATAGAAGCTGCCGAGGCGCCGCGCAACAATCTAACGTCACACACGCTGTTTATTGGCCCATGCTATGGCAAACGTAAAGGGATGCAAATGGAGTTTCCGTTTGAAAAACTACGTGCAGATAAGTTCAAAGTTTACGCATCACTCGGGACAGTTTTCAACAACAAGCCGGACGTTTTTCGGAAAATCATGGACGCACTAGACGAGCCTGAATACCAAGTGGTCATTAGCGCTGGCGGCGCATATCAAGCATTGTCACAGCGTAAGATTCCCCAGAATGTCTTGCTGTTCAAGAGTGTGCCGCAAATTGAGCTATTGCCCAAAGTGGATTTGGTCATTGGACATGGGGGCAACAACAGTACAAATGAAACTTTAGCGGCAGGCAAGCCGCTGATTGTCATACCAGTAGGTGGTGAGCAAACTGATAACGCCAGCCGTATGGAATTTTTAGGCGTTGGACGGCGGATAAACATGAAGCAACTTGATAAAAGCAAAATTCGTCAAGCCATTGGAGAAATTCGCGAGCAGCCGAGTTTCTTGGAACGACTCGCAGCCATTAAGCAAGCGACCAGTCAAACGAATGGCCTTGTGTCGGCTAGTCGCTGCATTGAGTGGGTCGCGCGTCATAGAAAGCCGCTTCACCGTCCCAGTGGGTTTCCATTGACAATTACGACAGATAATTTAGGTCAACTGATGGATATGTGAATTGGGTTGTTACACCGCCCAACAAACGCTTGCAACCGATTTGCTCCCTTCGGTCGCAAACGGTTGAGGAAAATTGTTAGGCTTAAAGGTATAAAGAAAAGATAAAGAAGGTAATAAGTCAGATAAAGGGGGTAAAGGGGTCAAATCTTTTCGGGCTGTTGAAAAACCCTGAAAATGTCATTGCGAGGAGTGCTTTTAGCGACGAAGCAATCTCTAACTTATTGACTTGTTTAACTGCGAGATTGCTTCGCTTCGCTCGCAAAGACAACAAAATGAATTGGATAGAAAGTCTCGTCTATTCTATAAATTGTTAGGAAATTTTTTCAACTGCTAATAAAAAATCGCGATGCGTAAAACATTCCCTGTCGGCAAATTGCCCTTGCATATCTTAAAAAGATTTCTAAAAAAATACGCTGTGCTTGATAAAAGCGTCATTGTCGGCCCTGATATCGGGCTTGATGCCGCTGTCATAGAATTTGGGGGTAAATATCTCCTTGCAAAAACAGACCCCATCACCTTTACAGCCAAAGACATAGGATTATACACTATCAATATAAATGCCAATGACATTGCCGCCATGGGCGGTGTGCCCAGGTGGTTTCTCTCAACAGTGCTTCTGCCTGCCGGCAAGGCAGATGAGAAAATGGCAGAGACAATATTTTCTCAACTTTCTCATGCCTGCAAAAAGCTTAACATCTCATTTTGCGGAGGACATACTGAGATTACGTATGGTATTGACAGGCCCATCGTGATTGGCCAGATGCTCGGGGAGGTTAAAAAAGACAAGCTTGTAACAGCAGCAGGCGCTCGCATAGGGGACAATATTATACTGACAAAGGGCATTGCCGTTGAGGCAACATCAATAATGGCGAGAGAAAGGGAAAAGGAACTTATAGGAAAATTTGGGAAGGCCTTTGTCAGCCGTTGTAAAAACTTCGTAAAGAATCCCGGCATAGGCATTTTAAAAGATAGCCAGACTGCGGCAAGATTTGCTAAAATTCATGCCATGCATGACCCAACAGAGGGGGGGCTTGCAACAGGACTTTATGAACTTGCAATTGCATCAAAGGCTGGTATTATAGTGGATAGAGATAAGATACCTGTATTTTCAGAATATCAGAAGCTGTGCAATTATTTTCGGATAATCCCCCTCGGCGCAATTGCATCTGGTGCACTGCTTATTGCAGTTACTGAAAGGGATTCAAAGAGGGTTGTTTTTGGTCTAAAACGAAATGGTATTGAGGCATCTATAATCGGGAAGGTTGTTGAAAAGAAAAAAGGTGTGAAGATTAGAGAAAATGGTAAGCTGAAAAATCTAAAGTTTTTTGAAAGGGATGAGATAACGAAGATTTTTTGACTATTATAGGCATGAGGATATTAGTAATGAAAAGGATGAGAATTGGGATATATGTTGTTAGTATATTCATTTTATTTCTGTATTTGCCAGCCAACAGTGCTGAATTCTGCGGCTGGGCGACAAGCGGCGCTTGTGAAACAGATGCAGATTGCATAAAAGGCGGCTGTTCAGGACAGGTTTGTCAGGCTAAATCAGAAGAGCCTGTTATTACAACCTGCGAATACAGTGAGTGTTACAACAGCAAGGCCTATGGAGTTGACTGTGGTTGCGTGGAAGGAAAATGTCAGTGGCATATGGTTGTTGCACAGAATACTATAACAAAGGAGGATAAAAATATGCAGATAAAAAGCAGTTCATTTGAAGATAATGAGATTATACCCAGGAAATACACCTGCGACGGCGCGGATGTTTCACCGCCATTAACATGGTCAAAACCTCCGGTTGGCACAAAAAGTATTGCCTTAATCTGCGACGATCCGGACGCACCAATGGGCACATGGGTCCACTGGGTTATTTATGGGCTTTCTCCAGATACAACATCTTTACCTGAGAATGTGCCTTCACAAAAGGAGGTCTTAAAAGGCGCAAAACAGGGTATAAATGACTTTAGAAAGATTGGCTACGGCGGCCCTTGTCCGCCGAAAGGGCCGGCGCATCGCTATTTTTTTAAGGTATACGCCCTGGATATTGAATTAAATGTGCCTTCTGGCGCAACAAAACAGGATGTTGAAAAGGCAATGAAGGGGCATATCCTTACTGAGGGGCAGTTGATAGGCAAATACGGTAGATAAAAAGTAAAACATAAAACAAGGAGGCATACTTAATGAAAGGCACAAAGAAATACTCACAAAAAACAACAAAAAAGGCGATTGATACATACAAAGACCCATATCTTCCAAAGGAAGGACTTCATGATATGGCAATGTGCAAGAGATGCCATGCTGTTTATCACAATAAAAGATGGTCAATGGATGAGGCGCTATATCAGAAGAGAAAGGATAATAAAAAGACCTTGCTTGTCCTCTGCCCTGCATGCCAGAAAATACGGGACAGATATGCTGCCGGATTTGTCACACTTAAAGGAGATTATCTGAGGGGCCATAAGCAGGATATATTGAACCTTGTAAAGAATGAGGAAGAAAGGGCAATGGGATATAATCCGCTTGAAAGGATTGTAGAGTTAAAAGACAGAGGAAGTGTCGTTGAAATAACAACAACCCATGAAAAACTCGCCCAGCGCATCGGCAAAAAGATGCATAAGGCATGCCAGGGCGAATTGCAGATAAAATGGACAAAGGATAAGGTGGCAAGGGTTGTGTGGGAGAGATAGTATGGAGTAGGCAGTAAACAGTAGGCAGAAGCCAGAAACAAGATATCAGAAGCAAGAAATAAGATTGTTTCTTGCCCCTTATCTCTGTTTTTACTGCTTACTCCTTACTGCCTACCGTATTTATGGAAGCTCGTCTATACAGCAAAGCTGACAAGAACTATGCCAATTGTTTTCTCTGTGCCCATCATTGTAAGATTGCTGAAGGCAAAAGGGGCATCTGTGGTGTAAGAGAAAACAAGGGCGGCACACTCTACACCCTTGTCTACGGCAAGGTAATCGCCCAGCATATAGACCCCATAGAAAAAAAGCCATTCTTTCAATTCCAGCCAGGAAGCCGTTCGTATTCCATTGCAACAGTAGGCTGCAACTTCCGATGCCTTCACTGCCAGAACTTTGAAATATCCCAGATGCCCAAGGATGAAAAGCGGATACTTGGCGAGGATGTTACCCCTGAGGAGGTTGTTCACGAAGCGCTGGAGACCGGCTGTCAGAGCATATCTTACACATACACAGAGCCGACCATATTCTTTGAATTTGCCTATGACTGTATGGAACTCGCAAGAGAAAAAGGTCTGAAAAACAACTTTGTGACAAATGGTTTTATGACAAAGGAGTGCCTTGATGAGATGAAGGGGCTGCTTGACGGTGCAAATGTGGATGTAAAGGCATTTACTGAGGAGTTTTACAAAAGGGTGTGTGGGGCTCGGCTCGCGCCTGTGCTTGAATCCATTGAGTATATGCGTAAGCTCGGCATATGGGTTGAGGTGACAACGCTTATTATCCCGACCCAGAATGATTCAGAGGATGAACTCAGGCAGATTGCAAAGTGGATTTACAAGACAGATAAGACAATGCCATGGCACTTAAGCGCATTTTATCCAACATATAAACTGAACAACCTTCCGCGAACACCCGTCTCCATCATTGACAGGGCAAGGGAGATTGGCTTTGAAGAAGGACTTTTGTATGTCTACACAGGCAATGTGCCTGGCGACCCCGGCGAATCTACATACTGCTATAATTGTAAAAAGAAGATTATTGAACGGTTCGGCTTTTATGTGAAGAAGAATCTGGTCAAGGATTCGAAATGTCCTTTTTGTGGGGTTAAGATAGATGGGGTGGAGTTGTAGGCTGATGGGTTAAGACTGAAGAAAAGTGTTCTTAAGATTAACGCTCTAAATCAGCGGTAGCTATCAACCATCCGCTGGATTATTTTGTTGGGCTATTTATCTATTAATTGATAGCTTGCCTTCATTGTATTTATGAATCAGCATTGAGATAAGGGATTGATATGGAATGCCCTCTTCGATTGCCTTTGCCCTGATTTTCTTTAAATCTCGCTCACTCATTCGGATGTTGATTCGCTTTTGTTTATTGAGGCTATAGCGGGCATATTCCTCGTATTGCTTCTTTTCCTTCTTGGTGAGGTCGGAAACCCATTCTTCATTTTCAAGTGATCTTGCTAATTCCATCTCGTCTTTATCCAAGTATGTTGACTTTTTCATTTTTTGCCCACAAAATATTTTTTTGTTGCTTGACTGTTAGGTATTATTGGTTTAAGAAATAAAGGAGATTTATTTTCCACTTAAATTTTTCCTATTGTTGATGTTGTGTGCCAAACGACCACCACTGATAAGGTCGAACTCCAAATGTCCACCATCCTTTTATTTCTTTTACAAAGTATGTGAGTTCAGACTTTTTTTCATTCGGGTCAGATGGATGTATTGAAAACCCCCATAATTTATATTCGGGTTTTTTATCGATAAGCAAAAGAACATAAATGTTCTGTTTGCCATTTATCTCGTATTCAGCTGCGATAAAATCGTATAACTTGTAAGGGTCTAACGAGATCATTTCATCTAACCAGGAATATGAGTTGTGGAGCTTTACCCTTGTAAATTTATCACTTAACGTAAATTTTGCTCTAATCGATTCCAGCTGTTGCTGTAATGTTTCGTTTTTTATCTGATTGAGCAGTAAAGGATTTGCCAAGGCGTTAATTTTCTCTATATCACCTCTTATAATGGCTGTTATACATTCCTCTTCAAATGATTTCATCTCGTTTGCAACTTTTTTAGGCACCGGGCGATACAATGCCCCGCCGTTATCGTGGACATTTGCACCAATATTGTAAAGACTCGTACAGCCAGATATTAAAATTAATGGCAATGCTAAAAATATTTTTTGCATGTTTTCCCCTCGTATAACGCATAGGGCTTCAGCCACCGCCGGGCCAGCAAGACAAGACACACCTAAAGGTGACACCGCCGGCAAGGTGTGGTTGAAAATCCGAGTGGTAGGCGATCGGCTTGAAGCCCTTGTTGGGCCACTTTTTGGTGGATAAGTTACTATGCGTCTCCAAACTTACCAAAAATAATATCGGTTCGATAATAGTCACATTTAAGGTCAGCAAAGTGGAGCGTCTTATTAGCCCAAACTACAGTTCATCGTTCAGCAATGGTTTCCGACTTGGAACCTTAGCTAATATTTTCCTGAGAGCGTCCTTTTTCGCTCTTTTGGCTCTGATTTTTAAATAGTCTTCCGTTAACAATGCGGAAATTTTCTCTGATACAGCTGATGAAATAAATTGATTAATAGAGACCCCTTCTTGTCTTGCAACCTCTTTGATATGACGATGAATTGATTCAGGTAAGCGTAGACTTAAAGCACTCATAATATTTCCTCCATTAGTTCTTTTGGTGTTGTTGACCTTACACCAAATTCTGCAATTCCTTTGAAATCTTTCGCATTGTGTGTCACGATAAGGCCTGTTCCAGAGGCTACAGCCAATTCCAATATATGATAGCCCTTAGGGTCTGGCAGGCGCGGACGCCACAAGAAATGTATCTTTTGATGTTCGCTGTGCAGACAAAAATAGTCCAGTAACCTTTCAATTTCAACTTCTGATAAACCTAATTCTGTCGGATTTCTCTTTAGGACATCCTCATATTCAAACAGCAGAGTGGTTGATATTACCATCTTATTAAGGGTCTCATAATACTAACTACATTCTTTTAGCTTTTTAAATCTAACCAGCCGATTTGTCATGCCCGAATGTTTCTATCCCCGATAGAGACGTTCGGGGACTCATCCAGCGTCTTTTGTGATACCGGCTACAACAGAAAGACTCTGGATTCCCGCTTAAAGATTGCGGGAATGACAGCATGTGAAGTTTTTGATTTATGTCAATACAATTTTGAGACCCTTAATAAGTCTGCCTTTTTCTATCGCTTTTAATACCTTAAAAGAAGCCCCTTTTGAGGAATAAAGACCTGCGTAAAGCACATTCGTATCCAATATAATTCTGGTCTTCTTTCCGGCCATATTGATAATACTATATACGCTATATACGGTATCACAGAATTGTCAAGAGGGATTTTTGATTTTTGGCCAACCCTCTTTTTTATATCTACGTGCATTTTTTGGCAAATTTTAGGTTAACCTATGCGGAGAGTCAAGGAAATGTTTGCCACCGTAAAATAGCGATTGAAAACCTCCCCAAAAATCAATGTCTATTTTTGGGTTGCCAAGATTGGCCGAGGTATTTCTCTAATATTTTACTCGCAAAACTTATGATAATGCAGTATAAGAAAAAAATGAAGAGAGGGATTTAAACCCATATTGCCCCGAAAAACATCCTTGGCGTGCGGAGTCCGTTGGATAAATAGGGATTAACTTATGGAAAATGCCGATATAGCAAAAATCTTTGAAGAAATAGCAGACCTGCTGGAGATAAAGAACGATAACCCCTTCAGGGTGCGCTCTTACAGGAATGCTGCGCTTATAATAGGGGGCTTTCCTGAAAGTATGCGCTCCATTGTTGAAAGAGACGAAAAGGAACTCGAGAACATTAAGGGCATTGGCAAGAGTATCCACGAAAAGATAGTTGAGATTGTTAAAACAGGTAAATGCCAGTTTCATGATGAGCTTTTAAAAGAGCTGCCGCCAGGGCTTCTCGAACTGCTGGAGGTCTCTGGCATAGGTCCAAAAAAAGTGCAGCTTCTGTACGAAAAGCTCGGCATTCAGAGCGTAGATGAATTAGAAAATGCGGCAAAGAAAGGAAAACTTAGAGACCTGCCTCACATGGGGGAAAAGACTGAGGAGAAGATACTGAAGGCCATACAGGAGCTTAAGTCCAGAAAGGGACGTTTCAGGTTGTCCCTTGCATTAGCTTATGCAGAGCCTTTGGTAGCCTATCTAAAGAAGATTCCCGGTGTTATACAGGTAGAGCCTGCCGGAAGTTTGCGGCGTTGGAAGGATACCATTGGCGATGTAGATATCCTTGTTACCTGTAAAAAAGATGCTCCAGTTATGGATAGATTTGTGAAATATCCAGATGTCAAAGAGATAATTGCGAAGGGAGATACAAAATCAACCGCTATTCTTAAAAGCGGGCTTCAGGTTGATGTCCGAGTGCTTGACGAGAAGTCATTTGGCGCTGCGCTCCAGTATTTTACAGGCTCCAAGGCGCACAATATCGCTATCCGCGACAGGGCAAAGAAGATGGGGCTAAAGATTAGTGAATATGGCGTTTTTGAGGAAAAGACAGGCAAGAAAGTGGCAGGAGAAAATGAGGAGGATGTCTATAAGGCAGTAGGTTTACCGTGGATACCTCCGGAATTAAGAGAAAATATGGGTGAGGTTGAAGCGGCAGAAAGAGGAAAACTGCCAAGACTTGTAGAGATTAATGATATAAAAGGGGACCTCCATGTCCATAGTTCAGAGAGCGATGGCATCCATACCTTGGAAGAGATGGTGTCATATGCTATGCAGAAAAAGTATGAATATATCGCTATAACTGAACATTCAAAGGCAGTAGGCGTTGCCCATGGACTGGATGATGAGAGGGCGCTTAAACAGATAAAGGCTATAGATAAGATAAACATCCAACTTAAAGGGTTTAAAATATTAAAAGGAACTGAGGTTGATATAAAGGCAGATGGCTCGCTTGACCACAGCGAAGAAGTGCTGAGACAGCTTGATGTGGTGGTAGGGGCGATTCATTCAAAGTTTAATATGACTGTTGATGAGATGACGGATAGAATCATAAAGGCAATGTCAACCGGGCTTATAAATATCATAGCCCATCCAACCGGAAGGATTGTCGGCGTGAGGGAGCCATATCCTGTAGATATGCCAAAGATTATTGAGGCTGCAAAAAAATACGGTGTAATGCTTGAGCTAAATAGCTATCCAGAACGCCTTGATTTAAATGACAGCCATTGCCGACTCGCAAAAGAGATAGGCGTAATGGTGGCGATTTCTACAGATTCTCACAATAGGCTTCATCTGGATTATATAAGATATGGAATCCATACTGCGCGGAGGGGATGGCTTGAAAAAGACGATGTCTTGAATACAAGGCCGCTGAAAGAAGTCTTAAAGATATTGAAAAGGGAATAGCTAATTTCAGCTAAAATTAAATTTAAACCCAACCTGACTCTCCAACTTTTACGAAAGAACCTTAAATTATGAACTTATCATCTTTACTCTACAAAGACCTCGTTCTACTAAACTTTACAGCAAAAGACCATACAGAGGCGTTAAGAAATATGGTTTGCCTTCTCGGCAAGGTATGTGAGGACGAAGAATCCATCAGGGCATTGAAAGACCATGAAAGTATAGACGGCGTTCTTTCAGGCACTGGGTCAGCCATATTCCACACCTTTTCAGAAACAGTAGAGGATATCAAGATTGTTGTGGCTATATCACATCGCGGCATTCCCCACCCAACAAGAAAGAGGGAAAAAATAAACATACTCTGGCTTATAGTGTCTCCTATCAGAGAGAGCGGAACGCATTTTCAGCTCCTCTCAAGACTTGAGGGTTTTCTTTTAAATAAAGTTTTCAGAAATGCAATCCTCACAGCAAGGACAGAAGAGGCTGTTATCAACTTCGTGAAAATAGAAGAAGGACTGGGGAGGGATGCGTATATCCCTCTTACAGAAGAAGAGATATTTGCAGAGCTTGACACGCGTAAAACAGGGCTTACCGAAGAAGAGGCAAGGCACAGGCTTCATACTGTTGGTCCAAATATCCTTAAAAAGGTTGTAAAAAGACATCTAATCTATGATTTTTTTCATAATCTAACCAATCTCTTTGCAATACTTTTGTGGATTGGCGGCATTCTATCATTTGTTGCAGGAATGCCAGAGCTTGGCTGGGCCATATTTTTTGTCATTATCATAAATGCGTTTTTTAGTTTTTGGCAGGAGTATAAGGCAGAAAAGGCTGTAGAGGCGCTCCAGAGGCTTCTCCCTCAAAAGGTAAGAGCAATAAGAGAAGAAAAAGAAAAAGAGATACCGAGCAGTGAGCTTGTCCCGGGCGATATTATACTTTTACAGGAGGGCGACAATATACCTGCTGATGGAAGGCTTATTCACGCAGATGACATGCGCGTTGATAACAGCCCTCTTACAGGCGAGTCAAAGCCTGTGTATAAAATGTCAGAGTCTCTGGAAAATGGGAAAAATTTTATCTGGACAGAGATGCCAAACCTCATATTTGCAGGGACAGGTGTTCTTTCAGGCATTGGAAAGGCAGTTGTTACAGCAACAGGCATGGATACAGAGATCGGAAAGGTGGCGTATCTGACACAGGCTATAAAGGCAGAGATGAGTCCGCTGCAAAAGGAGATGGTGAGGGTTACAAAAGTTGTTACATGGATTGCCTTAAGTCTCGGTGTTCTATTTTTTCTGCTCGGTTTTAAGATCGCAGGCCTTACATTAACAGAGAGTTTCTTATTTGCAATAGGCATTATCGTTGCAAATGTGCCAGAAGGGCTACTTCCCACAGTCAGCCTCTCTCTTGCCATGGGTGTGCAGAGGATGGCAAAGAAACGGGCGATTGTGAAAAAACTCTCTGCTGTGGAGACGCTTGGTTCTACAACAGTCATATGTACGGATAAAACAGGCACGCTTACCGCAAACCAGATGTGTGTTACACGGCTTTGGGTAAATGAAAAGGTAGTAGAGGTTACTGGAGAAGGTTATGAGCCAAAAGGGGATTTTATATTGAATAATAAAGTCCTTTCTCCAGAAGATATCAGAAGAGAAGGCATTGAGGAACTTCTTAAGGCAGCAAGCCTATGCAATAATGCCCATCTTGCTCCCCCTTTACAAAGGGGCGCAAGCGGAGGTTGGTCAATATCAGGCGATCCTACAGAGGGGGCGCTTATTGTTGCAGCTGAAAAGGCAGGGCTTAGGCTTGAGGAATTGAAAAAGCAAAATCCGAGAATCGGCCATCTCGCCTTTGAAAGGATAAGGAAGAGGATGACGACGATACATGCAATACAGGGGCAGGGGGAAGAGATTGCTTCGCCTTCGGCTCGCAATGACAGGAACAAACAGATTATTGCCTATGTCAAGGGTGCGCCGAAGGAGATGCTGGATTTATGCACCATGATGTTTAAGGACGGAAATACCGTCAAGCTCACAGAGGGTGACAAAGAAGAGATTTTAAAACAGAACGATTTAATGGCATCAAGGGGCTTACGCATATTGGCAGTGGCATACAGAGAGGTTGATATGGAGCAAGCCAACCATGTTGGCGTAAAAACGGCGACATGGTCGCCTTGGTCCATAGAAAAGGATTTGATATTCCTTGGTCTTATAGCGATGTTTGACCCGCCAAGGCCAGAGGTTAAAAAGGCAGTTCAAGAATGCCACTCTGCTGGTATACGGATAATCATGCTTACCGGCGATTATGGCCTTACAGCACAGGCCATTGCAAAGGAAATCGGCATAGGCGACCATGCAAAAGTTGTAACAGGCGCTGAGATGTCAAGGCTTTCTCACAGAGAATTAAAAGAGCTTCTTAGAAAACAGGGGTCAGGAGTCAGGGGCCTGCCCCCGCAGGCTTTAAGCGGGGGTCAGGGGTCAGAAGATACAGCCAATGAAATCATATTTGCGCGGGTTGCGCCAAAGGATAAGCTCAGGGTTGTTACGGTTCTTCAGGAACTCGGCGATATTGTGGCTGTTACAGGCGACGGCGTAAATGATGCGCCGGCATTAAAAAAGGCTGATATAGGCATTGCCATGGGCCAGAGGGGAAGCGATGTTGCAAAGGAATCAGCAGAGATAGTCCTCACAGACGATAATTTCGCGACCATTGTAGAGGCTATACGGGAGGGGAGGGCGGTCTATGCAAATATAAAAAAGTTTGTAACCTATATTTTTGCAAGCAATATCCCTGAGATTATTCCATTCATTGCATTTGTGCTTTTTAAGATACCTCTGCCTTTGACAGTGATGCAGATACTTGCTGTGGATTTAGGCACAGATGTTGTGCCTGCGCTGGGGCTTGGTGTTGAGCCGCCTGAGAAAGGGATAATGAATCAGCCTCCAAGACCGAAGACAAAGAAGCTTCTGGATTTTTCTCTGCTCGCACGGGCGTATCTATTCTTAGGTCCGATAGAGGCAGCCTTATGTATGGCAGGTTTCTTCTTTGTCTATTGGCTTAATGGATGGCAATGGGGTATTTCAATGCCGTCAAGCGGAATTATCTATACAACAGCCACAACCATGACCCTTGCCGGCATTATGGCATCACAAATCGGAAACGTGTTTGCATGCCGGGCTGAGAGAGAATCTGTATTTAGCGTTGGATTTTTTAAGAATCGTCTTGTCCTCTTTGGTATTCTGACAGAGATAGCGCTTATCTTATTTCTTACCTATACGCCATTCATGCAAAGAATCTTCGGCCTCGCACCATTGGGAGGGAGAGAGTGGACATTTTTACTGTTCTTTCCTGTGGTTGTGTTGGTGATGGAGGAGGGGAGGAAGCGGGTGATGAGGGGAAGCAAGTAAGGGATTATGCGCTAATTGCAAAATGAAAAGTGCAGATTGAAAAATGCAAAATGATTTTATTGCTTAATTGACGGTTCACGGCTAAGAAGAAATAATTTTGCAATTTGCACTTTGATATTTTCATTATCCTAATATTGTTCCCTTCCCTCTTCCTTTATCTTCTCTACCTTGACCTTTACAATCCTTCTTCCATCTACATCTACAACAGTAAATCTATAGCCTTTGTAAAAAATAAATTCACCGCCGCGCGGGATTTTCTGGAGTTTTGAATACATAAATCCTGATAGAGTATTAAACCCCTCTGTGCCGTCAAATGGAAGCCCCACATCTGTTAAATCCCTCAATTGCGCAGAGGCATCTATTATCATGGTGCCGTCTCTCAGCCTTTCTATAAGACCGCCTTTTTCTATATCATACTCATCCTCTATCTCGCCTACTATCTCTTCGAGGATATCTTCTATGGTCACAAGCCCGTCAACCTCGCCATGCTCATTTACAACAATAGCCATGTGAATCCTTCTTCTCTGCAATTCTCTTAATAAGCGGCTTATCATAGCAGTGTCAGGCACAAAATAGGGAGGACGTATCAGTTCTCGCAGTACCACAGGCTTTTTCTCTTCCATGATCTTAAATACATCCTTGTTGTAAAGAATGCCGATAATATTCTCTCTGGTATCCCGGTAAACAGGGTATCTGGAGAATCCGCTCTCCACAATGAATTTAAGCACTTGTTCAGGAGTGGTATCTATATCTATAGAGTGAAACTTGAGTTTAGGAACCATAATGTCCTTAACCATTGTGTCTGCAAATTCAAAGACTCCGTGGATAAGCGCCTCCTCAGTTTCTTCAAATATGCCCTTTTCCTTTCCTTCCTTTATAAAATATTTTATCTCCTCTTCTGATACGAATGCCCTTTCTTCTAAGCCCTTGGCGCCAAAGATTTTCAGCACGAGATTGGTTGACATCGTCAGAAACTTTACAAATCCAGAGGCTATTCTGGATAAAAAGTCTATGGGTCTTGCAGAGATACACGCAAGCTCCTCTGCATACCTGAGGGCAAGTGACTTCGGTATCAGTTCTCCGAATATGAGCGTTACATAGGAAATAATAATGACGACGATGCCGACCGAGACGGGTTCAGCAAGTTTCTGAATAGTTTCTATGGGTACTGATAGCAAGATAGGCTTAAGCACCTCTATGGCTGCAACGCCGCCGATGGCAGATGCAAGACTGCCTATTACCGTGATGCCTACCTGCACAGTGGCCAGGAACCTATCGGGCTCATCCTTTAATTTGTTCACGACATCAGCAGAATGCATCCCCTTTTTCGACAACTCTTCTAACTTGCTTCTCCTTGCTGATATAATGGCTATTTCAGAGCCTGAAAAGAATCCATTTGCAAAGATTAACAGCAATATTATCACTGCTTCTATTAGTAAACCTTCTAAAGACATAGTACCCCCTTTGATTTTTAAGGTAGTCGGAAGATTGATTTTATTGGTTTAGCCTTCCAATTTCTGATTCTTTTTATATCTCTTTAAGAGATATACTGAGGTTATCATTACTACTACTATTGCAATGAGGGCTAAAAAGAGGCGGTTACTTTTATGAATTACAATCATTATATTGTCTATATGCCCGCCAAAATAATATCCAATAGAGATAAGTAGTGGGACGCTTAAAAGCGCTGCGAGTAAATCCATTTTAAAAAAGTCAAAGAGGTCCATCTTAAGGGCGCCGACGGTCAGATAGACCCCGGAACGTATTCCTGAAAGAAACCTTGCTATGAATATCGTTCTTTTGCCATATTTTCGCAAATATGCCTGTGCCTTTGCCATTCTTTTTTTGGTAAATATCCAGTTGAGACGATGATGGTTTACGAGTTCCGTGCCCCAGCGATTTCCAATATAGAACAAGGTTAAATCTCCCACCATAACGCCGATAAGCCCTGTAAGGACTGTCTGAGGATATTGAGTGAAGCCCTGGTACGCGAGGTAGCCGCCAATAACAAGCGTTATTTCTTCGGGTATCGGCGCTCCGAGGCCGCAGATGAAGAGGATAAAGAACAGCCCGATATAGGTGAAGCTTTCAAGATAGTGGGTCAGTATGACAACGTTCCCATCCATTCTTTTTCCCTACCTTAGTGCCGTTACAACTTGATACAGCCAACATATATCCTGTTAGAGGTAAATCTCTAATAGGGTAAAGTAACATTAAACTCTGGAAATAAATAGTTGTAACGGCACTAGCATGTAAGATGCAGGGTTGCTGCTGTTTTTCTGGTTTTACAGACCTTGTTATATGTCTCACAGGCCTTTTTGGTCTCAGCAATAATTATCTCAATGTTCTTTGAGGAAAGGCCTTTCCTTACCTCTTCTTCAACCTTCATCATACCGCTCGCACCAGTGCCTATGATAACAGTCTGAGGCGCATCGCGAAAAATTGGTTCTATATCAGCAAGATATAATTTATGTCCTTCCTTTCTCCACCAGTTGTCTTTTATCTTATCAGAAAGGATTATGACATCGTGGTCATACGTCTTGCCGTCAATTACTATCCTTCCGAATTCATAAGAGTCAATCATAATGAGCTTGTTGAAAAATCTAACAATCTCTGATTATAGAGATAAAAGACAAGATTACACAGATTAAAACTCCTTGAAAATCTGTGTAATCATTTTTCCCAATCTGTGTAATCAAGGCTGGTCAAGGTTTTTTCAATAGCCTATAAGGCCTCGACCTTGTGGAGTTTATCAACTCCACAAGCCCTTGTCAATTGACTTAATATTCTGTATGCTATGCATCTTAGAGAACAAGTTCTCTAACGGACGGGTAACGGCAAGAAAATGAAATTTTGAATCCAGCGAGAAGGGTTGCAGATGCAAGGCGGAGCAAGCCCCCGATTGAAACTGTCGGGGGGAGGCATACTTATTTGCTGTATGCTGAGTGCAGATGCCGCAGTGACAACGCAGCAAATGCGTCCTTATCGTTGGATTAAGTTTATACCTACTATGGATTACCTCATAAAAAACGGCCTTATTATTGATGGAAGCGGAAAAGACCCGGTTGAGGCAAATATCGGCATAAAGGGGGATAGGATATCCTTTGTTGGAAAGGCCAGGGTGGATGCAAAAGAGGTGATAGATGCCAGTGGGCTCATTGTCTCTCCAGGGTTTATAGATACCCATACCCATTCGGAATTCACGCTCCTTGCCGACGCACGGGCAGAGGGTAAAATCTCGCAAGGTGTCACCACTGATATAAGCGGGAACTGCGGCCTTTCCGCAGCGCCGCTTTATGGAGAGGTGCTGGAACAGAGGGAGGCAGACCTTGAAGAACTGGGTATAAAAGAGAGATGGGCTACCCTTGGGGAATATTTCAGTTTGCTTGAAAAGAAAGGTATTGCCACAAATTTTTCAACCCTCTGCGGCCATGGGAATATACGGGGCTCAGTAATAGGATATAAGAATAGAAGACCTGATAAAAAGGAAATGGATGAGATGAAGAGGTTCTTGTCTGAGGCATTACAGCAAGGCGCTCATGGATTCTCCACAGGGCTTATCTATCCGCCAGGTGTTTATTCAGATACAGATGAATTGATTGAACTATGCAAGGGTTTAAATTGGAAATTGGAAATTGGAAATTGGAAATTTGTCTACGCCTCTCATATGAGAAGCGAAGGGGACAAACTTATAGAATCTATAGAAGAGACTATTGAGATAGGCAGAAAAACAGGTGTTCATGTCCACATCTCCCACATAAAGACATCAGGCGAGCATAACTGGCAGAAGATAGGCAAGGTGATTGAATTGATGCAAATGGCAAGGCGTGAAGGCATAAAACTCACCTGCGACAGATACCCTTATATTGCGTCATCTACGGATTTGGATGTGATGTTGCCTTCGTGGGTATTTGAAGGCGGAAGGAATGAAGGGCTGAGACGGCTCAAAGACAGCACCATAAGGGAGAAACTAAAATCAGAATTCTCGTCAAAGCCTGTGGATTACTGGAAAAATATCCACATCTCATCTGTTGTAAAGGATGAGAATAAATGGATGGAAGGAGAAAATATCTTTAATATCTCCCAAAGGATGGGCAAGGCAATTGGGGATGCAGTCCTGGATATACTGATAGATGAAGGATTAAGGGCAGGAGCAATCTTCTTTTCCATGAGCGAGGAAAACCTTAAGAGGTTTTTATCGATTCCTTACGCAATGGTAGGCTCTGACAGCTCAGCCCGCTCCTTTTCAGGCATTACCAGAAACGGCAAGCCGCATCCGAGGGGTTTCGGCACATTTCCACGATTTATAGGCAAATATGTGCGTGATGAAGGCTTAATGCCGCTTCCCGAGGCAATAAAGAGGATAACCCATCTTCCTGCAGAGACCTTTGGCCTAAAGCATAGAGGGTTGATAAAGGAGGGTTATTACGCTGATGTCGTTTTATTCGACTACGAGAGGATTATTGATAAGGCCACATTTGATGACCCTTTTCAGAGGGGAGATGGCATTGAGTATGTATTTGTCAATGGAGCGCTTGCTTATAAGCAAGGCAGATATTCAGAGAGGCTCAGCGGGAGGGTCTTGAGATGAAACCTCGAATCGGCATAACAGCTGATATGGACAAAGAGCATCTAAAGCTAAAGAAAGACTACATCCGTGCTATTACAGATGCTGGCGGTCTTCCATTTGTTCTTGCGCCTATCCTTCCCCATTCTTCCCTTCTCCCCGTTGGGGAGAGGGATAAGGTGAGGGGGGATGATGTGGCCAGTATCGCAGACAACATAGACGGCCTTTTGCTAACAGGCGGTGATGACATCCCTCCAGAGTATTACGGAGAAACCCTTTCTGTCCCTCCGGATATCCTTAAGCCCATAGAAAAGGTAAGGATAGATTTTGAGCTAAACCTCTTTAAAGAGATGATGAAGAGGCAAAAGCCGATCCTTGGCATCTGTTACGGCATGCAAATGGTAAATGTAGCCCTTGGCGGAAGCCTGTATCAGGATATAGAGGTACAAGCACATAATCCCCCCTCACTCCCCTTTAGTAAAGGGGGGATGGGGGGGTTAAAAAATGGGAGTAAGGGGGGATTATTAAATCATAGACAAGGCCAGCACAGCATAAAAATTGACAGTTCTTTTTATTCCTTATTCCACATTCCGCAATCCGAAATTCGCAATCCGAAATTTGTTAACTCCTCACACCACCAGGCAGTTAAGAAGCTGGGTAAGGGGCTGGAGGTATTTGCCCAATCAGATGATGGGATTATAGAAGGATTCTATAAACCTGTCCCTGCAGGTAGTAAGCAGGGAAGGGATTATCCCTTCCTTGTCTGCGTCCAATGGCACCCTGAAAGGAATATTAAAAGGGATGGGATTTCTCTGGCCTTGTTTAGGTCGTTTGTAGAAATAGCGAAAAAGACAACAAAAGATTGAATCCAAAAATGAAGTTGCTAACATAATTAATTTGTAAGTTATACATTTCCTTGCTTGATTCGCCACACACCTTTGTGAGGGCTTTTAGAAAAACCACCAAAAAGTCTCCACCCCTCTTATGTAACGATAAAATTTGAACGAGCGACAGCAATCACTTATAAAACTTGATATCTTTCGTCGGATAATGTTTCCTGTTGAATGTCCACAGAGATATGCTGTGGTTGCTGACTGTTGCTGCTATTAATGCGTCTGCTATCTCGACCTTATGAGACGACCGGTATCTCTTCATGTATTCCCCTGCTGTATGTCCGGTGGTCTCGTCTATCTTAAGGCACTCCATGAGGCTAAAAAGTTTGGAAGTTATCTCTTCCTCCCCTTTTCTCAAACCTGCTATAATCTCAGCCCTATTCACAGGAGAATAACAGAGTTTTTCTCCCTTTTTGTAGGCAATGGTCAGCTTCCTGACCACCGCTTCATTTCCCCTAAGGTATTCAATAAGGACATCGGTATCAACCAATACTATCATTACTTTATCCCGACCCTTTCTCTCCTCGTATCACGTCTCATTTGACGGACATACTCATCCGTAGATAACATATCTTTTCTGTCTTTCCATATGCCGGCTGCCTTTTTCAGGATGATATCTGCATCCGCAGGTTTTTTCCCAATGTAGACCTTTCTTATGGCCTTTCTTACGAGCTCGGAGATAGAGACCATCTGTTTGTGGCTGATGTCCTCAAGGGCCTTAAACACATCATCTTCAATGTAAAGTTGAGTCCTTTTCATGGCGCCTCCTTTTGTTCACGATTTTATTATGATGTATAACATACATCATAATAAATGTCAAACTCGAAAGGCAAATTTCCCCTTGACCCATACCCACCTTTTAAGGATAGAATACAATCTTATGATGACAGGACTCGATATTTTGAACCTGCCCCTGCAGGCTTCAAGCAGGGGAAGCTCATGGCCGAAACAATTAAATGGCTCACGGGTTGGCCTTATCGTTCACCCTGCCTCTGTTACGAGAAGACTCGAACACGCAGTGGATGTTGCAGTCAAATCAAAAAGGCTTGTCCCCGCAGGCTTTAAGCAGGGATTTGAATTGAAGGCACTCTTCGGCCCCCAGCATGGAATCAGAGGAGAAACACAGGATAACATGGTTGAATGGCAAGGATTCGTGGATAAAAAGCTTGTCCCTGCAGGCTCCCCGATTAAAGATTTCGGGGACAAGTTTAAGCAGGGAACAGGACTCCCTGTTTACAGCCTCTACAGCAAGACAAGAAAACCCACTCCTGAAATGCTGAAAGATATTGATGTGATGGTATATGACATCCAGGATGTCGGCGCGCGCTATTATACATTCATCTGGACGATGGAGCTCTGCATACAGGCATGCCTCGAAAATGAGAAATCTTTTGTGATTCTTGACAGACCCAATCCAATCGGTGGACATATTACTGAAGGGACTATGCTTGATATGGAATATACCTCTTTTGTGGGACAGAGGCCGCTTCCTGTACGGCATGGGATGACTGTGGGTGAAATAGGCAATTATTTTAAAAACGAGTTTTATCAAAAACTCGACCTTTCTATTATCAGGATGAAGGGATGGAAACGCAGGATGTGGTTTGATATGACCGGACTTCCATGGGTTTTACCTTCGCCAAATATGCCCACTCTGGATACAGCAACAGTATATCCCGGCATGTGCCTTATTGAAGGGACTATATTGAGCGAGGGGAGGGGAACTACGCGGCCTTTTGAGATTTTTGGTGCGCCGATCATTGAGCCTAAAGCCCTGATAAAACGACTGAATGAATTTAAACTTCCGGGGGTGGTCTTTAGACCTCTTTATTTTCAGCCGACATTTCAAAAACATGCCGGCAAACTATGCGGCGGTGCGCAGTTGCATGTTACAAACAGAGAAAAATTTAAGCCCTTTAAGACAGGGGTTGCGATACTCAAGGCAGTGCATGATTTGTATCCTGAAGACTTTAAGTGGAAAGAACCTCCGTATGAATACGAGACAGAAAAACTCCCTATTGACATCCTTGCAGGCACAGATAGATTAAGGAAGGATATTGAAGATGGCAAAGATTTGGAGCAGATGGAGGAGTGGTGGACGGACCAGTGCCAAAACTTTAATCGGACGATAAGGGAAAGGTATCTTATTTATTAATAGCCCTGTTACTGCATTTACTCCATTGAAAAGCCATCAATTTACCCCCTAACGAAGTGCTCACCCGCTTACGGAAGCCGCCAGGCCCCGGAAGTCGGGTGGAGCACATTGTTGGGCTATTTTCCTCGAATCTGTTGTTTCTAAAGAGTTAATCACCATTCTCTTTCATGACTCCTTTACACAATTGTGCCTATTGCCCAAGTAACGTTTAAAGTCCGCGTATGCCTTACAGTGCAGCCGAAGATTGCTCCTGTATGAGAGATTGCCCACCAAGGTGATCATCGGTTTGCGGTATTGCCACAAGTTACTCCAGACCCTGCGCAGAATGCGCGACATTGAATAGAAGTTCCGGTCGCAGGAGATCATTTCTTCGATGATGCTGTCCGGAGAAAAATACTTATACCGAGCTACAGGGAAGGTTAGTGTGTAATATTTCCAGTCTGCCGGGAAGGTATCGAGGGCGATGTGGCCAGCCGATGTCATCTGGTTCCACAGGCGTGTGCCGGGCAAGGGAGTCAAAAACAGCACGTTGAGATTGTCCACACCGTACTGACTGGCAACTTCGGCGATATGTTTACCGATGCCCGGTTCGTCTATGTCCAAACCGATGATAAAGGAACCCACTACCTTAATGTTGTGCCGTTGTATGCGCCGTACTGAGGCGCGGAAGTCCCGGCCTTTCAAAAGGTTGAATTTCTTGCCGAGCTCCAGAAGCCCTTCCGGCGCGGGGGACTCAAAGCCGATGAAGACGCCTCTGCACCCGGCCTTCGCGGCCAACGCCAGAAGTTCTTCGTCGTCGGCGAAGTTAATGGTGGCTTGGGCAACCCATTCCTTTCGCAGGTTCGTCTGTGCCATGGCGCGGAACAGGTCCTTGGCGCGGGCGATGTGTTCAGGGCGCGTGCCGATGAGGTTGTCGTCCACCACCAGAACATGTTTCTCATGAATCAACTGGAATTCCCGTACTACATCCGGAATGGGGCGTTGCCGGTAGCGGGCTCCGTTAAACACCGTCACGCTGCAGAAGCTGCAATTCAAGGGACAGCCACGTGTGGTCTGAATAGCTCCGAAGATATATCCCGTAGCCAGCAAATCATGGCGGGCAAGCGGGACATCGTTCATCTCGGCAAGTCCTCCGTCATACCATCGCTTCAGGCGGCCATGCCGGGCGTCCTCCAGCACCTGCGGCCAGATGCCCTCGGCTTCTCCCGTGACGACTGAATCCACGCGCTGCATGGCCTCGTCCAGGCACATAGTCGCATGAATGCCGCCCATGACGACGGGTATACCCAGATTCCGGAAGAGAGTGGCCACTTCATAGGCGCGGTTTGCCTGTGCGGTGAAAGCGGTAATGCCCACCAGGTCCGGCCGAGGCATGGCCTCATAGTTCGGAGCTCCGAGGTTTTCGTCCACGATCGCAATTTCCCACTCCGGTGGGGTTAGGCCCGCGAGAACCATAAGGCTGAGTGGTTTCCACACACGGTAACGGTTCCAGCGGCTCTCCTTCACGTTGACGATGCTGACAAACGGGTTTGAAGGATTGATCAGATATAGTCGCATGGCATGTATTCACTCATAGCTATGTATTTACTTGTCTCCTGCTTTTACTCACTGATGTTTTAGTGAGTGGAATGTCGTAATTACTATTCGTTGGCCCAACATTTAATAGTCGAATTTCCGGTTTTCCAGGTTAGTGGTTGAAATATAGCACATCCGAAAGATTTTTAAATGAGAAAAATTACATAAAATCAATAAATGTTTGTTTATGGTACTTCGTATTTTGTGGTAATATGAACTAAAAACGATAAGAGACCCTTCCTGAGTTCCAGAAGTTTCTTCTGGACAGGGAGCTTGTGCCGGAAAAAATATCCCCTTCTATGCTTATTGGGTCAGTCGATTTCTTGATTATGCGAGGAAGCACGAATTGTCAGCTACAGAATATCAGGAGTCAGCAGTTTCGACACAGAATCAGGCATTCAATGCAATTCTGTTCCTTTTCCGATGTGCTTGGCAAAGAAACCGGCGATCTCAGCAGCACGGTGCGTGCACAGCGGGGACAGAAGCTTCCCGTTGTATTTTCAGTTGAGGAAGTAAAAGGCCTCTTTGCCCATATGACCGGCAAGAGCCTTTTGATTGCTGAACTGCGCAAATATGTACATTCACAGAGTGCGTTTTGCCTATAGCAGCATATCAGCCTCTACCCAGTTAGAAAGCCCAGCCATTTATGGGAAATGACATGGATAAAATTTTAATTCCTTCAAGAAACGGTGGGGACAAAGCCCCATCCCTTCTAACGGGGTTTATTCTGGCCGCAGGGCTTGGCGAAAGGCTCCGCCCGATTACAAACCTTATTCCAAAACCGCTTCTGCCAATCCTTGGCAGGCCTGTGCTTGAAATGATTATTGAGAAGGTCTCGCCCTTTGCGAGTGCTATTGGAATAAATCTGCATCATAAAAAGGAACTCATCTCTGAATATATAAATAATTCTGCCTTTAAAAACCGCATAACCATTTTTTATGAAGAACCCATACTCGGCACAGGAGGCGCATTGAAGAATGCAGAGGCGCGTCTGTCAAAAGGAAGTTTCCTCGTGCATAATGGAGATATATTGTCTGACATAGATTTGGAAAGGCTCATTGAATTTCACATTGCATCAGGTAATATTGCCACCCTCGCTGTCCATGATTATCCAAAGTTTAATAATCTTGCTGTAGACAAAGATGGCTATTTAACAAATGTTTTGTCATTCCCACAAAAGTGGGAATCCAGAGAATTTGAAAGTGGAAAAAATATGGATTCCTGCTTTCGCAGGAATGACAGCACTCGCAAGGCCTTTACAGGGATCGCAGTTTATGAGGCGGAATTTTTAAATTTCCTACCCACAGGGAAATCGAGCGTCGCTGATGCGTGGCTCAAGGCTATTGATGTAGGTCACAAGATAGGAAGCGTGGATGTGAGCGGCTGTTACTGGACAGACATAGGAACACCCGCTGCTTATGCTGCTGCTGTAGTTCATGCATTGCGTTCCTCTGGTGAGACAATCTATGTCCATTCCCTGTTTAAAGATTGCAGGGACAAGCCTGATATAGAATGTGGAAATATAGAGATGGACGGCTATGTTGTGATTGAAAAAGGATGTAGACTGTCTGGTATCACATCACTTCGGAATTGCATCATCCTGCCACCCCTTCCCCCTCACCCCCCGATAAAGACTTCTGGGGCAGGCTCTGACCCTCTCCCGCAAGGGGAGAGGGAACTTAAAGAAATCTCCCCTCCCTTGATGGGAGGGGATAAAGGGGAGGGTGAGGAATTTTCTTACGAAAACTGTATACTATGCGGCGATATAAAAATAGATTTAAATGAATCAGAGATGCTTGGATTTAAACATGTCCCTGAATGCTTTGATCAGGGAAAAGGTGAAGACCCCTGCTTAAGACATGCAGGGGCAAGCATTTTAATCGGTGTTGGCGGCTCAGACAGACGATATTACAGAAGGAGAAAAAACAAACAATCAGAAGTATATGTGAGATACTCACAAAACGATGCGGACTTCCATCGGCATATAGAATTCACAGAATTTTTTAGAAAACATAATGTCCCTGTTCCTGAAGTGATGGATGTTGACTATGAGAACATGACCGCAGTTTTTGAAGACCTCGGCGACCTCTCTTTATACAGTTGGCTCAAATGTAAAAGGGAAAAGAAGCAAATAGAGGAGATGTATAAAAAGGTCCTCAATATCCTTGTAGAACTCCATACAACTTCTACCTCTCATGTTGCTGAATGTCCGTCACTTCAGGAGAGGGTCTTTGATTATAGTCATGCAAGATGGGAGACAGATTATTTTATGGAAGAGTTTGTACGCCCCCACACCAAAAGTTTTGGTGTGGGGGTAAAAAAGGTCAAGGATATGACCCCATTAAATGAGGAATTTCACCGTCTGGCAAAAAGGCTCGACTCTTTTCCAAAGACCATAATCCATAGAGACTTTCAATCCCAGAATATAATGGTCAAAAAGGGCGCTCCAAGGCTAATAGATTATCAGGGTGCAAGGATTGGGCCGCCTGCATACGATGTAGCATCTATACTATATGACCCTTATTTCAGGCTTGATTACAGCAGCAGAGAAACCCTTTTGCATTACTATATCTCACAGATGAAACATTCATGTTGCACATATCCCCCTCTCCCATCCTCTCCCCTCGGGGGAGAGGAGAAAGGTGAGGGGGATTTTCGGGATATAAAAAGAGTCGGTAACATGTTCAATGAATCTGAATTTATAGAATCCCTTAAAATCTGCCGTGTTCAAAGGCATATGCAGGCGCTCGGCGCATATGGGTTTCTTTCATCTAAAAAAGGCAAGAAATATTTCTTAAAGCATATACCAGAAGGCTTAAGATTATTAAAGGAAGACATATTATCCTTAAAAGCAGAATATCCGGCGCTGTATGAACTTATCAGTAGGCTTTAAAGCAGGTTGACAAGCAGTAAAAAATCTATAAACTGGACAAAGAAAAGCTATAGAGGAAGGAAAAACAAATCTGTAACTTTTCCACTTTATATACCAGCGGATTTTATACAGGCAGGGCTGATTGATAATTTGGCATTTAATGTGTCAGTGTGAACATCCAGCGTTTTGTCAGCAAGACGGTTTAGGGGTATTGGAGGAGATTGCGATTGTGGAGGGGAATAGATAAAAATTCTGGTGCAATAAAAGGGATAATCAGGTATAATTAATTCAAAACAGAAATAGAGGAGATTAAGGATGACAGTAAAAGAGATGATTAAAACCGAGATAGAAAAACTTCCTGAAAACCTTCTTGCAGAGGTTTTTGACTTTATCCAGTTTTTAGAAATCAAAAGAGAAAAAAATCTTCTTGCAAAAGCCTCTCAAGAATTGTCAACTGCCTCATTTGAAAAGATTTGGGATAATAAAGAGGATGCTGTCTATGACAGCCTATATTAAGGGTCTCAAAATTGTATTGACATAAATCAAAAACTTCACATGCTGTCATTCCCGCAATCTTTAAGCGGGAATCCAGAGTCTTTCTGTTGTAGCCGGTATCACAAAAGACGCTGGATGAGTCCCCGAACGTCTCTATCGGGGATAGAAACATTCGGGCATGACAAATCGGCTGGTTAGATTTAAAAAGCTAAAAGAATGTAGTTAGTATTATGAGACCCTTAATAAAAGAGGCGATGTCGTTCTTGTCCCATTTCCCTTCAGCGATCAAACAACCACCAAAAAGAGACCAGCGGTCGTTATAAGTTCTGATGCTTATAACAATATCTCCTCTGACATTGTTATAATGGCAATCACCAGCCAAACAGAGAAAACTATCGGAATAGGAGAATGCTTGATTGCAGATTGGCAGGGTGCTGGGTTATTGAGGCCATCTGCTATTAAGCCTGCCATATCAACTATTGAACAAACACTTGTTTTGAAGAAATTAGGCAGACTTGCTTCCCAAGACTTAATCTCAATGGATATAGCATTAAAGAAATTTTTAGACTTGAAAACAAAATAGAAAATGTTTATGCACCAGCAGCCATTTATCGCCCTCGTTGACCGAATCCTCGCCGCCAAAAATTCCCCTCAATCCCCTTGTCAATGTTTTAACTCCCCTATCTCATCCCTAAATCTCCACAGAAGCCACAATCCCGGAAGGGCAAAGAGGGCGGAGACAAAGAAAAAGACCGCCCAGCCTGATATCTCTACCATATAGCCTGATGTCGGGGCGATGAATGTCCTGCCCAGCGCTGAAAGGGACGATAGTAAGGCATACTGTGTAGCGCTGTATCGGTGGTTGCAAAGCGACATAAGAAGGGCTACAAATGCAGAAGTCCCCATGCCTCCGCTTATGTTTTCAAGTGCAACAGTAAAGACCAACACCCCGTAACTTTTGCCGGCCCATGCAAGCAATACAAAAGACAGGTTGGAAACTGCCTGAAGTATGCCGAATATAAGGAGAGAACGGAAAAGGCCGAGCCTCATCATGAGGGTGCCTCCCACGAGCGCCCCTATTATGGTAGAGACGAACCCAAATCCCTTATTAATAGTCCCTACATCTGTTGCTGTAAAACCCACGCCCCGTATCAGAAATGGGGTGGTCATGGTGCTTGCATAGGCATCACAGAGTTTATAAAGGATGATGAGGAGCAACAGAATATATGCCCTGGGGCGGGAGAAGAAGTCCTTTAGCGGCCCCCATACAGCCTCCTCCAGATTTTTTGGAGGCGATGTTTCAGCAGGTTCTTTGCCAAAGAGCGCTGCGCCTATGCCTATGAACATCAGTCCAGCCATGAAGAGATAGGTTGACTCCCAGCCGATTTGGTCTGAGAGGATAAGGGCCACTGCGCCGCCAACAAGCATGGCTATGCGGTAGCCTGTAACAAATACGCCTGCGCCCAGTCCCCGCTCCTTCTCCTGAAGGATGTCGGTGCGGTATGCATCAGACACAATATCCTGCGAGGCAGAGGTAAAGGCAACCATCAGGGCTATAAGACCAATGAGCCATAACGAGTCCTGGGGATTATTCATCGCCAATGCGCCAATCCCGATGATAAGTCCGATCTGGGTGGCAATTATCCAGCCTCTGCGTCTTCCAGCAAACGGAGGGATAAATCTATCCATGAGAGGAGACCAGAGGAATTTCACGGTATAAGGCAGACCCACAAGAGCAAATATGCCGATGGTGCGGATGTCAATGCCGCTCACGGTCATCCACGCCTGCAATGTCCCTGCAGTCAATACCAGCGGCAGTCCTGATGAAAAGCCCAAAAAGAGCAATACCGGCATAGTACGGCTTTTGAATATGGTGAGATATGATTGAGTGTCTGATGACATGGAGATATTGCGAAACTGGGGACTGTCCCGGATTTACGGACGAAGCAAAGCGGAGTCCCCTCACTTGTCATTGAGGCGTAAGCTTCCTCGTCTGTCATTGCGAGGAGCAGAGCGACGAAGCAATCTCAAGACAGACTCGGAACAAGCTCCGCAATCTCAGCCGTTCGGGGCAGGCTCCGAATCGGGACTGTCCCCTCCAACATGTTTTAGAGCGGTTGTTTTTTTAATAAAATTAACATAAACTAACCTCTATATCAATGGATGCCTTAAAAGATAAAAATAACCTGATTATTTTGGGCAGATGGACGAAAGAGGAATTAGACCGCATCCTGCAAGAAGCCTCTGGAATAAATGATGCCGGGGAAAGGATAGAGTTTATCTCCGGAAAGTTTCTAAGTGTGGATTACAAAGAATCCACATTGATTGGTGATAAAAGCACACCTGAGGTCTTTGTCATAAATCTGGAAGGGGTGGATTGCATGACCTTTGTTGAATATGTTGAGGCGATGCGTCTGTCGAACTCATTCTCCGGATTCATGGAAAATCTAAAAAAGGTGCGGTATCGCATGGGCAAGATAACATTTGAGAACAGGAATCACTTCTTCACTGATTGGCTAGAGTCCAATTCAAGGTTTATTGCTGATGTGACAGAGGCGATAGGGGGTTCAAAAACGAAAAAGGTTAAAAAGAAGCTCAATCTCAAGCTTGTCCCCGAAGAGCCTGCCCCGTACTTGATACGGGGTTTTAGTCGGGGAAAGGATGGAACATACATCCTCCCGGGGATTGCAGTAAAAGATCGGGAGGTTAAATACATACCTGCTGATGCCATTGATGATGCGGTCTTGGATAAACTAAAGACCGGAGATTATGTCGGCATATATTCTAAAGATGATGGATTGGATGTCTCCCATGTGGGGATTATTATTCAGGCTCAAGGAACTACCCTTCTTCGGCATGCATCATCCCTTGCAGGCAAGGTGGCAGATGAGGATTTGAAAAAGCATATTGCCAAAAAAGAGGGGTTGGTGGTGTTGAGACCGCGCTATTTTTAAAGGGGTGAGCTAATGGAATTAAAGAAAGTGATTGACAATAAGTTTAATATAGATGTAAAATTTTATAATCATATTTTACATGAAATGGGGGTATTATGGAAAAAACAATTAGTGCAACAGAGGCTGTAAGAAAATTCTCAGAAATCCTTAATTCCATAAAGTATAGAGGAGACCACTATACAATCTTGAGAGGCGGAAAGCCCATAGCCTCTATCTCACCTGCGGAGACACCTTTAAAAGAGAGAACCCTTGGCGAGTTAAAAGGATTGATGAAAAAGATTCCCCGGCTTGGTGACGAGGCTGAGAGATTTGGAGCAGATTTAAAGAAGATTATAAAAGAACAGCCGTTTGTGCCGGAGCAGGGCAAATGGGAGTAATATTTGATACGAGCGTCCTTATTGCCATAGAGCGAAGCTCTTTAAATACTGATAGGCTTATTGAAGGAAGGGAAGACGAACCATTTGGAATAAGCGTCATTACGGTTTCTGAACTTCTCCACGGCGTCCACAGGGCTGATTCAGAAAAGAGGCGGTTGAAAAGAGAGTCTTATGTGGAGAAGATTATAGAAAACTTCCCGATATACCCATTTGATTTGAGTGTAGCAAGAATTTATGCGAGAGTATGGGCAAACCTGGCTAAAAAGGGTATTAACATAGGCGCCCATGACCTCATAATAGCCGCAACTGCAATCTCCTTAGGATTTTCGGTTATCACATCAGATATGAGGGATTACGGAAAGATTACAGGGGTTAAGGTAGAACAATTTGTCAGGTAAGCCGATTATATCTTTCTTTTTTATTTCCAAGGTAAGAGATTCTATGGAAAAAAATAAATCTGATAATCATCCTTGCGCCTGTACGGCTGCCTTCTGCCACGAAAGAGAAATTAGCATTGATAACTGCCTGACAAGCCATTCCAGCGGATGACAAAGCCCACCGCTGCTGATTTTTAATCGTTTGGTAAAAATCAAATGGAATTTAGTACTTTTTCATTAAGTTCATCTCATATAGAGGAATTTGAGCAAATAGCAAAAGAATGTAACGCTACATCTGGCTATAAATGGTTGCCATCAAGTCGAATACCTTCAGCTATACCAGAGTCGCTACGAAAACAAATGACTAGTGCCTTGCTTATGTGGGAACCTACAAGTAGTGGCTCAGTTTATCTTGTAGTTAATGGTATTCGACATGACCAGAAGGACAATGCTCTTGACCAAGAACCATTCGGAATCGTTGTAAATGCTACAGGTGCTAGTGCTTATGGTATTTTCGCCCACCATGGTAATTGGCCTAATAGAACTACACCTATTACTCCTGAAGTGCAGAAAATTCTTGAATCGACATCTCTTGGTAATTATTTCCCGCTTGCTGAAGTGCCACAAAGTTCTTCTGGCCCATTAACAGATCTCAAAAACACATCCCATGAAGGGGCGTTTAGGACAATAGTAAATAAACTGGTTAGTATAAATAAAAACAGTGCATGAAGAACGCGAATAAGGCGATGGAGAGGACTGAGCATGAACATGTGTCCCTAATTCCATACGTTTAAAACATATGCAAGATGAGTGGCAGATTCATTGGCTCAATATCACATGGTGGTCTTGGCCACCGGATGACCTGCCAGTCTTTTGGGCGACAATTATCGCAGCTGCCATAGCACTGTACTACGCCTATCCTCACGAGAAGGCTAGCAAAGGCAACCGCTGATGGCGTCGCCAATGCGTGGAAGGCTAATCAAGGTGGTCTTCTCAAGCAAATGCTGGAGGAATATGCTGGACTCGCAGATCATCTCGATGCAATTCGCCAATGGTGGCGCGAGGATCCCACGACGGCCATCCAAAGGTACGAGAATGAACTCCGTGCGTCAGAGCGATCTAGTAAGGCGACGAAAATGGGCGATGCGCGACGCAAGGTTTCTCAGTACTTCCTGCGTCTTCGTGCTCTTTGCGAGAAGGGCATGCTTGACCCCGAGCTTGTAGCAGCGACACTTGGCGATGAACCGGTACAGGTGTTTCTTTTGTATATTGACTCTCTGGATGAAATTGTTCGGAGGGTTGCAGGCAAGCCTCACAAGACGGCCGAGCGTGATTACTTCCACAGTTACTTGAAGAAGTACTTTTCTGATACCGCGACTACCGATCCATGGGGCTTACGAAATACGGCAGTCTCACAAGTACGTACATCTGAGGGCGGCTTGCGCGACAATGAGTGCTGCGGCTGAGACGCGGAGATTAGTTAAAATTCAGTTTCACCGGCAGTTCCCCCCTAAACTCCGTCTCTCCCTTCAGCCCCTTTATGACAGCCCTCTGAACTTGCTCAGAACTCCCATAGGCCGCAATCAGCATATCAGCATCTTTGAAATGAGATAGGATATAAGGGCTTCCAAAGGAAATTATAATTGACTTCTCTGTCCTTCCCATGAGTTCATGAATCTTTTGCCGTTCTTTATCTCCAATACCTGAACTCCCCCTCCATGCGGAAATCTCGGAGAATATAGCGATTATGGTTACCTCATCTGGAAATCCCCTCACCCTATCCCTCTCCCCAGAGGGGAGAGGGGACTTGTTTACTTCCTCTCCCAAGAGGGGAGAGGATAAAGGTGAGGGGGAATTCTCAGAGATGTTAGAGACGTTCCTGAAATGACTTTTCCACAGAGAAAGTTTATGGAACTTGGTCTCTCCTGCAAGAACTACATGGGCATCTGTGATTGACAGCATCCCGGTCCCTTTTACAAGAGTTATTGATGCATCAGTGACCTGTATTGAAAAGGTTTTATGAAGATGATAATCAAGTCGGGAGGGGACAAGCCTCTCCCCTACATCATTCCTGATATGCGGAAGCCTTGATTTTACTTTTCGGATACGTTTTATTGCTCTATCAATACATGCCTCATCAATCTCTTTTGTTTTGAGGGAGTTTTCAAGCTCTTTGACAGCCGCATCAGCATCTGCCGGATGGAGGAGCACATCAACCCCTGCCTTTAGACACTTTGCATGGAGATTATCAATGCCGCTTAGCGCGGCCATATTCAATGCATCTGTGATAACCAAGCTGTCAAAGCCAAGTCCAAGTTTGTCCCTTAGTATCCCTTTAATCATCTTTTCTGACAGAGTTGCAGGCATTGAATCAATGGCTGGCACAAGGAGGTGCCCTGTCATTATGCTGCTTACCCCTGCTTTAACCGCCTCTTGAAACGGCATGATATCTACATTCATCAGGTCTTTATATGATTTGGAAATTACAGGCAGGGCGATGTGGGAATCTATGGATGTGTCGCCATGGCCGGGAAAGTGCTTGGCACAACTTATTAGCCCTGAACCCTCCAGAACCTTGATATATGCTGAACCAAACCATGAGACATCTTCAGGATTATCTGAAAACGCCCTAGTGCATATAATGGGGTTGTCAGGTCTCTGATTTACATCAAGGACAGGGATGAGGGGCATGTTTATTCCTACATCTATTGCTTCAAGAGCTATTGCCTGTATAATATCATGGAGGAGTGAAACATCCTTTTGGCTATCTTTCCTGATGGCTGCCCTCACAGCCATCTGGCAAGGGAATTCAGTATAGCCTTTGACTTGCTGACCCACACCACGCTCTATATCTGATGCAATAAATAAGGGAACCTCGGAGATAGCCTGGAGCTTATCAATAAAGGACTTTACTTCTTCCTTTTCCCCGCCAAAGAGTATGAAGCCGGCAATGCCTTTTCTGACGAGTTCAAAGACCTTTTCCTGATAAGGTAAGGAAGAGACCTTTTCGCCATCGAGTCTGCTGATAATGAGTTGGTAAAGGTTGGTTTGCACAATTATTGCCCCCCTCACCCACCCTCTCCCCTCAGGGGAGAGGAGAGAGGTGAGGGGTGGTTTACATACTGGGGACAGATTTCAAATCTGTCCCCAGTATAAGTGCAGATGAAAATTTTACTAAGCCCTCAGATTATAAAATACTTCCTTCCCCAAAAACTGGGCAGTTTCTCCAAGTTCTTCTTCAATGCGGAGGATCTGGTTGTATTTCGCAATGCGGTCTGTCCTCGATGCAGAGCCTGTCTTTATCTGGCCTACGTTGGTGGCAACTGCTATGTCTGCTATTGTTGCATCCTCTGTCTCGCCGCTCCGGTGGGATATAATCGCTGTATACCCTGCCTTCTTTGCCATCTCAATTGCCTCCAGGGTTTCGGTGAGCGTTCCTATCTGATTTACCTTGATGAGGATTGCATTAGCGATGCCTTCAGCTATGCCTTTTGCAAGAATCTTTGTATTGGTGACAAAGAGGTCGTCACCCACGAGCTGAACCTTTTTGCCGAGCCTTTCTGTCAGCCCCTTCCAGCCCTTCCAGTCATTCTCTGAAAGTCCGTCCTCGATAGAGATAATCGGATATGCCTTAATGAGCCTTTCATAATAATCAATCATCTTTTCAGAGGAGAGGCTTTTCCCTTCGCCTTTTAAATTATAGACTTTCTTGGAAGTGTCATAAAATTCGCTTGATGCTGCATCGAGGGCAATCAGTACATCTTTGCCCGGCTTATACCCTGCTGCATTTATAGCTGCCATGATAAGTTCAATAGCCTCTTCATTTGTCTTTAACGAAGGCGCAAATCCGCCTTCATCGCCAACAGCAGTGTTGAGTCCTTTCTTTTTTAAGATGGCCTTAAGATGATGGAATATCTCAACCCCCATCCGTATTGCATTATTAAAATCTTCAGTGCTCACAGGCATAATCATAAATTCCTGGAGGTCAAGACTGTTGTCAGCGTGAGCGCCGCCGTTTATGATATTCATCATGGGTACAGGCAGGGTATTTGCATTGACACCGCCTATGTACCCGTAAAGTGGAATGCAGAGGGAGGTGCTGGCAGCCTTTGCAGTTGCAAGCGATACAGCGAGTATTGCATTTGCGCCGAGCTTGCCTTTATTGTCAGTGCCATCAAGCTCAATCATTGTCCTGTCTATGAGAACCTGGTCCAGGGCATCCATGCCAACTATCTCAGGGCCTATCTTATCATTTACATTTGCTACTGCCTTTAATACCCCTTTGCCAAGATACCTCTTTTTATCTCCGTCCCTGAGCTCTACAGCCTCATGTGCACCGGTGGATGCGCCTGAAGGCACAGCAGCCCTTCCCATAGAGCCGTCTTCCAGTATAACCTCAGCCTCAACAGTAGGATTGCCCCTGGAATCAATTATTTCTCGTGCTACAACATCAATAATCGTGGTCATTCAACCTCCCACTTATAGCTGATTACACAGATTATAAAATAGATTACACAGATTCAGACAAAACCCTCATTTGCCGTTAGCTCACACCCCGCTAAGCGGGGCACAAAGCGGATAAAAATTGAGGCTCCCCTCACCCTACCCTCTCCCCCTGTTAGGGGGAGAGGAGAAGAGAGATGGGCTATTTTCGGAGCAAAAGCTTAGTTTTAATCAGTGCAATCTTTCTTCAAAATCTGTGTAATCATTTTTTTGATTTTTGAGTATCTTATACTTTCCTCTGTCAAAAAAGCAAGGCAAAAGACAAGATAGATGCTCAAGTTAAGGTCAAGGTTGCGGAGTATTGCTGGAGCGGAAAATTTGGAGCAAGGCAACCATGTTGCCGTTTTTACGCCGACACGGTCGGCTCGCTCCATAAGTAAGACTCCACGCACACAGACACCTGGAGCGGAAGTAATACTCCGCAACCTTACCAGGGAGAATCCTCGCCATGTATACTGGGGTTCTTCAAAACATCGGTCTCAACATCAGCCTCCTGCTTTCTCCATCTCCGAAATGGCATCCTTCAGCTTCGCAACGATCCACTCATAATCATCCATATTTTGCGGTCTTTGAAAAAAGTCTATTGCATTTGCATAAATGGGTTTTCCAAAGGTGATGCTTATCTTTTTTAATTTCGGCAATGCAGCGCCTCTTGGGAGGGCTTCGTATGTGCCTTTGATAAATGTCGGCACTAAAGGGACAGTTAGCTCTCTGGAAAGTATCCCCACACCCTTTTTAAAAGGTTGAATGTTTCCATCAATCGCCCTACCACCCTCAGGAAAGATACAGATGGATTTGCCATTTTTTATTACATAGCCAGACATCTGGAATGCCCTTTTCAGATATCTATCAGGGTCTATGGGAATTACATGGAGTATATGGCTGAGGGGTGAGGTTAGCCAGTGTGTGAAGTATTTCTCAAAGCCAAGAAAGTATAAATCCATGAATAGTTCAAAGGGAACGGCTGCTGCTATTACAAAACCGTCAAGGTGACTGACATGGTTAGGTGTAATTATGTAAGGAGGCTTCGGTATATTTTCAACACCCTTAATCTCCAGCTTGAACAAGGTCTTTCCCAGAAGTTTTAACAGTCCAAGCCCGGATTTAATAAGTATCCTTGCAAACAATTCATTATGCAGGCCTGCTGATTTTATATCTTCTGTTGATGGCTCGGTCTTTAAAATCTCCTGCCACCCTTTGGAGACTGTTGATGTAACATCTTTTCCCAATCCTTCCCTGCTTAAAGCCTGCAGGGACAAGTTTTGAAATTCCTCTATCTTCGTTATCAAATCCCTTACCGTATAGATATCAGTGCCAAAGGTGTCAGGCAGTTCCATAGAAAAGGCATCGCCTATTGCAACAACTAACTCTACCCGTTTAAGGGAGTCAATGCTGAGGTCAAGCTCAAGGTTGTGGTCTAATCTTACGGGCCTCTTATCCGTAAGATTATAGAGCTGCGCTATAATCTTTTTTCCTGAAGGGCTTTCTAAAACAAAGGCATCTTCTTCAGGCGCCTTACCCTCTTCCTTGTGAGACTCTGCCAATAAAATCTCCTTCACTGCATATCTCTTGAGTTTTCCCATGGTAGTCCTCGGAAGGGAAGATTGAGATACCTCATATCCCATGATGCGTTTATAAGTAGGAAGCTGTAATGATAATCTATTCAATTCCCATTTTACTGCCTCATGGAAATTTGCAATATTCTGTTCTTTCATGTAATCAGTATTCGGCACGATTACAGCCTTGAGTTCATCTGCAATGCCAGGCCGTTTTTCCATGCCCAGGACGCATATCTCTTTAATAAGAGGGCTCTGGAGGTAATGCTTCTCAATCTCTTCAGGATAGATATTTTTGCCTGATGAGAGTACAATAACCTCCTTTGCCCTGCCGGTAATAGAGAGATAGCCCTCCTTATCCATGTATCCGAGGTCTCCGGTATAAAGCCAGCCATCCTTCAGAACCTTCGCAGTCTCCTCAGGATTTTTGTAATATCCCTTCATAACATTGGGGCCTCGCACGATTATCTCGCCTGCGCCGTCTTTATCAGGATTATCGATTTTTACTTCTACTTCTGGTAATGGCTTTCCAACAGAGCCTATCTTTGTCCTTTTCAGGGGATTAAAACTTATCACAGGGGATGTCTCAGTAAGGCCATAGCCTTCAACAACAGTAAAACCGAGGCTCGTTAAGTCCCTGCATACCTCAGGGTCGAGCTTTGCGCCGCCGCTCGCAAAAAATCTAAGCTGTTTGCCAAATTTTTTATGAACAGATGAGAAGATTATTTTGCCTAAGTTGATTCCAGATATATTTCTTGTAAATCCTGAGAAGCGCATGAGAAGGAAAAATATTTTACTGATAAGTGCTGGGAGTTCGCTCAATTTGCTCATTATTCCACGCCTGAGCATGGCAAAGAGCTGAGGGACTCCGATGAGAAGGGTTACGCCTTTTTCTACTATGGTCTTAAGGATATCAGGGCCTTTGAGGCTGTCAAGATATACAACCCTTCCGCCGATGAGCATTGGAGCGAGGAAATTAGTCATAAATGGGTATGAATGATGGAGCGGAAGGATGGATAAGATGCACTCATTTTTATTAATGATTTTCGCCTCGATGATGCTACGGGCATTGGAGAGGAGATTCCTGTGCGTTAACATCACGCCTTTGGGGATGCCGGTAGTGCCGGATGTGTAGAGAAGCGATGCTATATCATCAGGGTTTGCAGAAGGGAAAGAATCAAGATGTGGATGCTTAGCAATTTCCTTAAATTCTTGACTATCAATATTTATAACCTCAAGAGCCAACCCCCCTTCACCCCCCTTTACTAAAGGGGCGTAGGGGGAGTTAAAATCCTTTAAGCCTTTTTCTGACACAAAGATTGCCTTGCTCTCTGAATGTCGTAAAAGATTTTTTACCTCATCCGGGCTTAGTTGAATATCTATCGGCACGGCAGTAGCGCCTCTGAACGAAATTCCGAGATATGCTATCCCCCATTCCGGCCTTCCCTCAGAAAATATGGCTACTCTGTCGCCATGTTTGATATTTTTTGAAGATAAAAATGAGGCGATAGATTTTGCTGAAGAAATAATATCCCTGTAGGTGTAGCGCCTGTCTCCTGCAGCGCTGAGCAAGGCCATCTCAAGGGCAATTTTGTCCGGATTCTTTTTTGACGTCTCATCTATTGCACTCGGTATATTAATCCAATCAGGCATTTGGTCCGCCTCCTCGCACAGTTCTAAGAATCATAAGACCGATAAAGAAGAAGGCAGCTACAGAAAGTATAGCAGGTCTCTGGCTGCCAGAGGTAGTAGATACATAGCCAAACACAAGGGGGCCTAAGATTGCAGATGACTTGCCGACAAGGGAATAAACGCCAAAATATTCAGCCTCTCTTCCTTTAGGCACAAACTGCGTATAAAATGCCCGTGAGGCCGCCTGGACAGTGCCAAGACTGAGCCCTGCAACAGATGCCAGAATCCAGAAATGTGCTTTTGTCTGGATAAAGAAAGCTGTAGTGGCAACTAATGTCCACATAAAAAGGGCGGTTGTAACGACCTTTTTAGGCCCCCAGATATCAGTCGGCTTTGCCATAACAAATGCGCCGATAAGCGCAGAGGTTTGAACGATTAAATAAAGAAAAATCAACTCCTGTGGTTTAAATCCAAGAGTAGTGGCCGCGAAGATGCCGGAGAATACAATTACTGTATTCACGCCATCTTCATATATGAGATAAGAGATTAAGAACTTTCTTGGCTCTTTTCTTACCCATATTTCTTTCAATGTCTTGATTGTATACCTGAAACCGGTAATCCCTGCCCGAATCATAGAGGAGTTTCCTTTTATATCTCCTGGCAAAAAGAGAAAGGCAGGCATGGAAAAAATCATAAAAAAGGCTGCTACCATAAGCCAGGTTGCCTCAAATTGCCCTGTTTTTACTAAAGGTAAAGCAATGAGCAGAGAGAGGATAGAGCCTGCATATCCAGTTCCAAATCCCCAGGAAGATACTCGGCCGTGGAATTGTTGGGGAGCAATCCTGGGGAGAAATGAGTTGTAAAAGACAAGCCCACCCTCCATCCCGATATTGGCTATTACTATAAGCAGAAATCCTTCAAAGAGTTTTCCCTTTTCAAGTGTCGTCAGGCTTGCTATAGCCACGACACTGAGAAGCGTATAAATAAAGAAAAGCCTCTTTCTTAAGCCGCTGTAGTCTGCAATGCCGCCCAAGAAAGGGGAGGAGAGAGCAACAATTGCCATGCTCGCCGATATAGCCCTTCCCCACCATAGATCACCCAAGCCATTATTATTTCCAACAATGACATTTACATAATAGACAGGAAAGACAACAGATGCTATGACAGCAGAGTAGCTTGAATTGGCAAAGTCAAAGAGGGCCCAGCTTAGGATGTGTTTTTTATTGAGTTTCATAATTCTGCTGAAAAATGCCCACCTGCGGTGTTGCCGAAGCCTGTTACGAGCGAAACGTGGAATCTCATAAATTAATTTATCAGCCTTTCATCTGGAACATTTTGAGCAGCATTATAGTAAAGAATGCCTTGGTTAGCAACTGGTTGATTTCCGATCCCCCTCACCTTAATCCTCTCCCCGTAGGGGAGAGGGAAGGGTGAGGGGGCAAACGCAATCCCTTGATAAAATCTTTCAAGGGCAGGTTTTGGCCAAATCATGCAGTGAGCGAAGCGAATCTAAATAATATTTTGATATCTCGTAGAAAATCTGAGTATGTAAAACTTATTGAATGCGGGGCGTGCATATTATGAAAAATTTTCATAATTTTAACCTATTTTATAATTTCATGTAAATTCATTTTTGTTTATATCACTAAGAACCCAGATTTATCAGGTAGTTATCATCTTATGTTGTTGGCACAAAGATTGCTACAAAGAATATAATGTAGGAGATGATTTATGCGAGTTAAGGCTAATAATATAGGAATTAAACTAAGACTGCATCAGCAAAAAATATGGTGGTTAAATCATGTCCTCTTTTTTCTCGCAATCATAGTACTCTCTCTTTTATCAATCAGCGACTACCATAAGAATTTGCTTCTGGAAAAGGGGGGGATAGAAAATAGACAGCTTCTGTTTGTTAACCCCTTTAGTGATTGTAAAGGAGACGTAGGTTTTGATACAAAGGAGTTAGTATCGTTTAAGCAACATATGGAAGGATTTATAAAGGAAGGGGTTAAAGCTAATATTATAAAGAGTAGCGCCGTTTATTTCAAAGATTTAAATAATTGCTCGTGGTTTAGTATTAATGAAAGAGAGAAATTCAGCCCCGGAAGCTTATTAAAAGTTCCGTTGCTCACGGGATACTTAAAAAAAGCTGAAACAGATCCTCAACTATTTAAAAAGAGGGTGCAATTTGTAAGGGACGAAGAATTTGTTGATAGTCAATACATAAAGCCTGTAAAAGAGATAGAAATAGGTAAAACATATACAATTGAAGAGTTACTCTATAGGGCAATTGTCTATTCTGATAATAAGGCTGCACGCCAGTTATTTTATTTAGATAACGGCACCTCTTTTTTTAAAGCATTTAATGATATATTACTGCATCATAATATTAAATTAGAACAACATGTTTCTATAAATGTGAGAGATTATGCTGAGTTTTTTACTGCCCTATATAATGCTTCATACCTAAACAGAGATATGGCTAATAGTGCCCTCAAATTGCTTGCAGAGGTGGATTTTAAAAAGGGATTGGTGGCTGGAATTCCTGCCAATGTACGTATAGCCCACAAGTTCGGTGAGTGGGGTACGGGGCAAGATGTGGAGTTCCATGATTGTGGAATAATATATTACCCTCAGCACTCCTACTTGCTATGTGTGATGGCTAAGGGAGAAAATGAAGAGAATCTGATAAAGAATGCACAGGATATTTCAGGCTTGACTTATCAATATGTAGAGTATGTTGTTAAGAAATAGTCGGTTAAGACGCCTTCCCACACAAATGTAGTATTGGGCTTAAGATTTGGGAACTATCTATACCTTCCTTTAACGGCAGAGGTTGCCTCATGAGCTGATTTTAATTCACCATTCATCCTTCATATTTAGTCTATGGGATTTTATGCTTGTGATAGATTGCGTCCTCAATTTTTTAAAAAAATCTTTAAGCATTTTTTTGCAATCTGGGGATAATATTCCTGCTATCAGCTTAATCCTATGGTTTAGGCGTTTGTCATTGGACACATCGTATAAAGAGCCTGCAGCGCCTGCCTTTGGGTCATAGCAGCCGAATACGAGCCTCTCTACCCGTGCCTGAATCAATGCGCCCATGCACATAAGACATGGCTCTAATGTAACATAAATGGTTGCATCTGAAAGTCGCCATCTTCCAAGCTTTTTAGATGCCTTTTTGATGGCAATGATTTCTGCATGGGCAGTGGGGTCAAAGGCGGATTCTTTAAGGTTGTGGCCTCGTGCGATGATTTTGTTGTCAGATACTATAACAGCGCCTATGGGGACTTCGCCCTTTTTAAGAGCTTTTTTAGCTTCTTTGAGCGCTTCATTCATGAAGCGGGTATGCTTATCCGATTCTTTTTTCTTTCCACTAATCACTAATTCACTAATCTCTGTATTATTTGGCGCGCCCGGAGGGAGTCGAACCCCCGACCCTCAGATTCGTAGTCTGATGCTCTATCCAGCTGAGCTACGGGCGCAATTATTTTTAGTGCAATTTGAATATTTTTAACATCTTTACGGCATTATAGTCAATTCAAAAACTCCACCGTAAAATAGCGAGGTTTTCAATCGCTATTTTACAGTATTTTGTCAAGGGTTGACAAAAGAGACATTTGTAGTAGAATTAGTAAAGAATAGAACCCCCAATTGCCTTTATCGATATTACTTTAGTGGAGATAGTGTATGCCTAAGGAGAGGAAAAGAAATATTAAGGCTAAAGCATCAGCTGCAGCACGCGGCAAAAAGTCTTTTTACAGGCCAACTAGTGAATTAGATAGCAATAAAGGTGGCAGTAATAAAAGAGAGGAAAATAGATCTTATTGCTTGGCATACTGCAAAGTATGTGGTGAAAAACCGAGTGAAATCAGACCGCTGACAGCAGCTATACAAGATATATCAAAAAATGGTGTAAACATAAGATATATAGGCAAACCTCTGCCTATCGGAAGTTTAGTGAGCATGTCCGTATTAAATCTAAACATAAAAAAGTCAGCAAAGGTTATATGGTCGAATAGTATAGATAATACTTACGCGCTGGCTGGCTTGGAGTTTGATGAGCCGATATCTTTGCCCATAGCAATAGCCATATAGTCTATATTATGAATACCTTTAAGCAGGGGAGCCGCAAAATGGTGAAGCTTTTAATCGTTATTTTACATGGAAAATATGGCATTGACCTATATGGGGCAATATGCTAAATTTCCCAATAATCAACTAAAGGTGAGAGACCTGCATGCAAAGACAATTGTTTTTTCAGCAAACGGCTAATTTCTAAAAGGGGGCGGTATAATTAGTGAAAAAGGTTCTTTTAGTAGATGATGTTAAGTTATTCCTTGAATTGGAAAAGACCCTTCTTACCAGAAGTAACCTCCAACTTTTTACAGCAACATCAGGTAAAGAAGCTATGGAAATACATCGAAAAGAAAAGGTTGACCTTATTCTTTGCGATTTATATATGCCAGGGATGAACGGGGATGAGGTGTGCAGAATTATAAGGGCTGATGAAGAGCTAAAAAAAACATCTATTATCATGGTGACAACCAGCGCAAAGGATATTGAGATGTGTATGACAGCTGGCGCAAATGATTGTATATTAAAGCCAATAAATCCGACAGAACTTCTAAAAAAGGTGAGCAAATATGTCAATATAGCGCTCAGGCGTGATATACGCATCCTGGCGCGAATAGGCGTTGAAGGTGTAAAAGGGGTAGGCGCTGAATCATTCTTAGGGAATACAGTAAATATCAGCTTAAGCGGTGTTTTGATAGAAACCAGCCACATATTCACAATAGGAGAAACAGTAGCCTGCTCATTTTTTTTGCCGGGCAACTCTACGCCATTAACTGTTAGCGGCGAGGTGATGCGAAAAGCCAATGGCGCTCAGGCTGGTATGAACTATTATGGCATTAGATTTATAGACATAAAAGAAGAAGATAAGCGTGCAATTGAGAGTTATGTGAAGAGACATCCTGAATCCGCAGTTTAAATTTCTAATTTTTTTGTTAGATCGTCTATAAGGCTGTTGAAAAAGTCTTCACCAGCCCTGATTACACAGATTAGAGAAAATGATTCCACAGATATTTACAGAAATTTCAAGGAGTTTTAATCTGTGTAATCTTGTCTTTTATCTGTCTAATCGGAGATTGTTGAGTTTTTCAACAAGCTCCTAGTGGAGAGGTAGCTGGGTGAAAAAGATTTTACTTGTTGACGATGTGAAACTTTTTCTTTCCATGGAACAATCCTGTTTAGCGAGAGAGAATCTCCAGATATTCACAGCTACTTCAGGAAAAGAGGCTATAGAAATTCTCAGAAGAGAAATTGTTGACCTTATGCTGCTGGACCTGTACATGCCTGATATGAACGGCGATGAGGTATGCAAGCTGATAAGGAATGATAGCAACCTCAAATCTGTATCAATAATAATGGTGACTACAAGCTATAAAGATGATGATATTAAAAAGTGCATTGCTGCCGGCGCAAACGATTATATAGCAAAGCCGATAAATGCGACAGAACTTTTAAAAAAGGTTGGAAAATATATAGAGGTGCCGCACAGGAAAGACCTGCGGGTTTTATCTCGGATAGAGATTAAGGCTCAACGTGGGAATAAAGAATTCCTCGCCCATACAGTAAATATATCTACCAGCGGTATGTTGGTAGAATCTAAGGAAGATATCAGTATCGGTGATATAATGACTGCCTCTTTATTTTTGCCAGGCGGGTTTACTTCAGTAAGTATGACAGGCACAGTTGTGAGAAAGATTGATAATGGTGCAGGTAAATTACCATACTATGGGGTTAAATTTCTCAATGTTGCAGAAAGAGACGCAAAGATTATTGAAAAATATGTCATTGAACAGGGCAAGAGGGGAATGATATAGCCCTAACAGTTGCTGAAAAACTCTTTTTCTGTCATTCTCGAAGCCTGCCCCTGAATGCTCCCCGATTAAAGATTTCGGGGACAAGTTTAATCAGGGGTTTTTATCCGTCCCCGAGTGACTCTATCGGGGATAGAAACATTCGGGGATGAATCCAGTATTTGTAAAATCAATAGGTTATGGATTCCCGCTCCCTGCTTAAAGCATGCGGGGACAAGCTTCGCAGGAATGACACCATAGCGGACTTTTTAAGCACCCTGCTAAAATATGAAAACAAAAAAAGGCCGCATCAAAATACTGCGGCCTTTTTTATTTCGTATTTAAGAGAATTTTAATATCTTGGTCCGCCAGCCATTGCCTCAAGCCTCTTTATCCTTTCTTCAATAGGCGGATGGGTGCTGAATAATTTTAAGAGACCTCCACCGCTTAATGGGTTTACTATAAACATATGGGCTGTTGCTTCGCTTGTGCCTACCATTGGGATTCTCTTATTAGCATATTCAAGCTTTCTCAGGGCATTTGCCAGGGAAAGAGGATTGCCGGCTATTTTCGCTCCGCCTTCGTCAGCGCCATATTCTCTTGAGCGTGATATTGCCATCTGAATAATCATTGCTGCCAAAGGCGCGACAATCATCATAACAATGAGCGCTATAGGATTTCCACCCCGTTCATCATTCCTGTGACCGCCAAACATAGCTGCCCACTGCGCCATATGCGCAAGATAGCTTATAGCGCCGGCAATCGTAGCTGATATGGTTGATATGAGGATGTCTCTATTCTGGATATGGGCAAGTTCATGACCTATTACTCCAGTTAGTTCTTCCTTTGAAAGCAGCCGCATAATGCCTCTGGTTACTGCAACTGCCGCATGGCTTGGATTTCTTCCTGTTGCAAAGGCATTTGGCGTATCATTATCCATGATATACACCTTTGGCATGGGAAGCCCTGCCTTCATGGTCAGATCGCGAGTTATGGCGTATAGTTCAGGCGCCTCAGCATCGGTAACTGGCTTTGCCCTGTACATCATAAGCACTATCTTATCGCTGAACCAGTATGCGCCGAAATTCATAATGCCTGCTAATATCAGTGCCATCATTGCGCCGCTTCTGCCACCGAACGCATCTCCGGCAAACACAAGAATTGCAGTAAGCACTGCAAGTAGTATCGTGGTTTTAAAAAAATTCATTTAATCAAACACCTCCTGTAAATTGATTACACAGATTTTCATCTTTGATATAAAATATATGGCATTAAAACCTTTGTGTCAAGTAAATCCGACTATCCTAAAAAATCCCTTATTGCATTTCTCACATCTGAGATGTCAACGCCTGTGCCCATGCAGTAGCCTTGCGGTCTTTTATTAACTACGGCGATGACCGGGAGAGGATAGGCATCCTGAATCCCTGAGGTGAGGTCCCTTTCGCATGCTACAGCCACAATTGCGTTTGGCCTCTTTTCATATACCTTTCTTCTTGCAATTGTGCCTCCGGTGGATACAAAGAGGTCTATGCCAAATTCATCGGAAAGTCCTACCAAATCACCAATCTCGCACTTGCCGCAACCAACGCAATTTCTAACATTCTGTGTTACCTTAATCTTGCAGTCAATATACTGGATGCAGTGAGGCATTATAATCAGAATCCTTTCAGGTTTAAATTTTTTGCCCATTCCACGTACAAGCTGGTTATTTATCTCTATGAATGACTGCTCTATCTTTAATTTTGGTATTCTTAAAAGACCGCCGAGCATCATCATGAGGGGCAGGAAAAACTTTATCAGAATTCCTCTGAATTTATATGAGAGGAATATATCCTTTCCTTTTATTATAGCGAGACTGAGGCCGATAGCTCCTATTAGCAGTATGAGGCTTAATATGGCGAGTACTACTCCAAATACAATGGGAAGCGCAGGATGGATATTTACAAGCCCCACTGACGGGATATACCAGAATAAAAAACCTGCTACGATAATGATAAATGCGCAGAAAGAGAGGAGACCAAGGAATACCACTTTAGTGGGTTGATAAGGGATGCTCTCCGAGCTCCCTGTCCACTCTGCTTCTCTTTCAATCAAAGATTTGCCCTTTAGCAATCCTATACCCCTTAATAAATTCCGATACGCTCATCCTATTTCTATTCTCAGGCTGCAATTCTGTAATGAGCAGGCTTCCTTTGCCTGTAGCTACGCAAATTCCCTTATCTATTGAATATAGCACAGTACCTGGCAATTCAGCCACCTTTTCTTTCGAGGTAATTTCTGCCTTGAATATCTTTATCTGCATCCCTTCCCATCTTGTATATGCGCCTGGCCATGGATTTAAACCCCGTATCAGATTTCTTATCCCCTCAGGTCCCAGTGTCCAGTCTATACGGCCGCCTTCTTTTTTAAGCATGGGCGCATAGCTTGCCTGAAAATTATCCTGCGGAACAGGTTTTATCGTTCCCTTTTCAAGGGCATGAATTGTTTTTAGAAGCACTTGCGCGCCAAGGTCTTTCAGTCTGTCATGTATATCCGATGCAGTATCATCATCTTTTATCTTAATCTTTTCTGTCAGGAGTATGTCGCCTGTATCCATTCCCTCATCCATGAGCATGGTTGTTATGCCTGTTTCTGTTTCTCCATTGGTAATAGCCCAGTTTATTGGAGCTGCGCCTCGATATCTCGGCAAAAGTGATGCATGCACGTTGATACATCCCTTTGGAGGGATACCCAGAATCGCCTTTGGTAAAATCTTTCCATAGGCAATGACAACGATAATATCTGGACAAAGCCCTTTAATAACATTTATAAACGTCTCATCCCTAATCTTTTCTGGCTGAAGCACAGGTATGTTATGCTGTAGGGCAAGTTCCTTAACAGGCGGAGGGGTTAATACCTTTCCCCTACCTTTCGGTTTATCAGGCTGGGTTACTACAGATACTACCTTATTACCTGCAACTATTAGAGCCTTCAGTGACGGGACCGCAAACTCAGGCGTGCCCATAAAAACGATTTTCAACTTTCTTGAGCTTGTTGAAAAACTCAACAATCTCTGATTACTCAGATAAAAGATTAGATTACGCAGATTAAAACTCCTTGAAATATCTGTAAATATCTGTGTAATCATTTTTTCTAATCTGTGTAATCAAGGCTGTTGATGGTTTTTTCAACAGACTGTCTTATCTGAACCTCTGCTTGACCCGAAAAATGCAGTTGCATTTTTCGGGTTAAGGTTAAGTTTTAAAGTTACTTTCATACCCTACTATCTTATTTTTACCACGTGCCTTAGCAAGATACATTGCCATATCTGCCTTATCTATAAGTTCTTCTATGTTTACCGCATCAGACGGGAATTCAGCAATGCCTACGCTTACTGAAAAGATCTGGTCAGGAGGGATTTTATGCCCTACGAACCTGATATCTTCAACGCTCCTCCGAATCCTTTCAGCAGTTACGTAGGAATTTGCCTTGGTAGTGTAGGGAAGGATTATGCTGAATTCTTCGCCGCCATGCCGGACAGCCACATCAATAGAGCGGACTGCATCACGAATGGTATGGGCAATGCGTTTAAGAACTTCATCGCCGGCTGGATGACCATATTTATCATTTATCGCCTTGAAGTCGTCTATATCGATTATAAATATGGTAAACGGTTCATTATGACGCTTGGCCCTTTCCATCTCTTCAAATAGTCTTTCCTGAAAGTATCTTCTGTTGAAAAGCCCTGTTAATGAATCTGTCACAGATATCTTCTTTAAGTCTTCTGTCATTTTGTAATACTCGCCTCTCTCCAGGGCTATGGAGGCATAAGAGGCGAATGATAGCAAGAGGTGCAAATCTTCTTCAGAGAAGATTTCTCCGGTTATCTTATCCGATATATTTATGACGCCGATAGTGCGGAGGCCGACCCTTAAAGGTATGCTTACAAAGGATTTTGTCTTATACCTTGACCTGTTTTTCCTTGCAAATGGTTCGGACTCTGACTCAATATCCTTGACAATTATAGGCGTCCCCTTTTCCATTACTGTCCCTGATATGCCCTCGCCAATCTTGGCTTTTACATTTTCAAGTATACTTCTATCTATGCCTTTTGACGCCTTAACAGTCAGATGCATGTCTTCTTCACTCAACATCATGAGGGAACCCTGCTCTGCGTCAACTAATTCGGCGGCCTTATGCAAGATGGTATTGTGCAATTCCTCTTGGTCCAAGACCGGGGCTATTGTCTTGAATATCTCTTCAAGAGACGCAAGGCCTTTCATTTTTTTCTTTATATGGTGGTCAGCCCTGACGCTTTCCAGCACAAAGGAAAGCTGATTTGCGAGGAGGGCAAGGAGTTTAATAGAATCTGTGGGTATTTTTGTATTAAATATGCCTAATAGGCCAAAGATGTTGTCTCCTATTATCATAGGAAAAATGTTAACAGATGATATTCCCTCTGGTATGCCCATTTTATGGATTTCAGAGAAGTCATGGCAATCAACAGGTTTTTTTGTTGCAGTAAGCCGCTTGAACGCATCGTGGGAATCAGAGAGCATCCAGTTAGAAATCAGATTTTTTTTCCGCCCAAAGGCGGCAACTGTTCGATAAGTAGCCTTATTATGTCTTTCCATGACGCAGGCTGTGTCAACATCAAAGAGAACAGCCATAGCATTAAAGATATGTGTATACATATCTTTGACGCCCTCCTGCAGTAAACCGGGGGTTGTCACCTCTATTACGCTCTGCATCTGATAGTATTTTTTTTCATAGAAACTCTTGAGATAAAGATTCTTTAAGAAGGGCACGGCCATTTCCTTGACTACGGGAGGTTTTGCAAAGAAGTTTTGGGGTTGAACTATATTCAGCTTCTTTTCAAGTTCACGGATTGTGGACTCACTGAATCCGAAGCCGGCAGCCCCTTTTATAAACTCATTAAAGTCTTCTTTTGATGTATAGACATGGCCGCCAATAATAGCTGTAGATACATTGCTATTCAGATTTACAGGTATGATAAAGATATACTGGTTTGTATAACACTTATAGATAAATGGCTCAGTCATCTGCTGAGCCTTTGTTATAGCCTTTTTGTATGAGCTTATATAAAGCTCCCGACCTTTCTCAGTTTGCGCTTTTATAAACTCAGAAAAACTATCTTCTATGTTTGACGGTGAGATAATAGAGCCATCGTAGTTATATAGGGCTATGGGAATGCCAAGAAGGTTAGAGAGGCTGTTCTGAAATTCGTTCCATAGGGCAAAGTCAATATGCTCAGGCAATGAGTGAGAGGGGATGTCTTTCATATTCTTTGCATTCAGTATATTTATAGCCATAGAGGACATCATGTAATCAACTTTAGCACATCCATAACAGGAAGATTATTTGCTTCTGATATTCAACGCTTGAAAGCCATCAACGCAACAGTAAATATAGCGCCCTCTGCCTTTTATAACATCCTTTTTTCCTTCTCAATGGCCTTTTTAATTTTTCGCTTTATTATGTCTCTCTTTAATTTACTCAACCTGTCAATGAACAATAGTCCATTTAAATGGTCAATCTCGTGCTGAATCGCTATGGCAAGAAGTCCTCCTGCCTTCATCTCAAAGTCTTTCCCATCTTTGTCAAATGCCTTTAAAGTCAGATTCGCAAACCTTTTTATCTCCGATGTAAAACCAGGGATGCTCAGACAGCCTTCTTCGTATTTTATATCCCCTTCGTGATATACTACTTCCGGATTTATCAGTGTTATAAGATTTTTTCCCCTCTGATAATTTTCGCCATTTGGGACGTCTAAAACCGCGACTCTTTTGTCTGCGCCGATCTGTGTGGCTGCTAGGCCTATACCTCTTGCAAAATACATTGTTTCTATCATATCAGAGATTAGCTTTCTTATATCTTCATTAAATTTTGATACTGGTCTGCCCTTTGTTTTAAGAAAAGGGTCTGGGTATTTAAGGATATCTAATATAGCCATACATGGCTATAGAATACCGATTCTTAAATAATATGTCCACAAATTTTTGAAAATTTTGCTATGAAATTTTTTCATAGTGTGGTTAATGGGTCAACATCAATTACAAGGTTGATTGAATGTATTGTTTTGTCAGATTCGCACAAAATTTTCTCTGCAAATTCGTGGAGTGATTTTATGTTATTTCCTTTAATAAGCATATGCCAGCGATATTTCCCCCTGAGCTTTGAAAGAAAGGCTGAGGCTGGTCCAAGGATAGTTATATCTTTTTTAAAACTAGATTCTAATGTTCTATCAGCAAATCTTTTTATTTTATTGGCAAATACTTTTACGGCTTCTTCTTTATTGCCTTCAAAACGAAGATTGATAAGCCTCGAAAAAGGCGGGTATGATAACTCCATCCTATTGTTTAGTTCTTCTTTAAAAAAGGTCTCATAGTCCTGCATTATTGCCAGTTTTAGGCAGAAATTGTCAGGGTTGAGGGTCTGGATAATGACCTTTCCTGGAAATGCCTCTCTTCCTGCCCTTCCTGCTGCCTGAGTTATAAGCTGGAATGTCCGCTCAGAGCTTCTAAAGTCAGGGATATTGATAGAAGTATCTGCCATTACAATTCCTACAAGCGTAACATTAGGAAAATGATGACCTTTCGCAACCATCTGGGTTCCGACAAGCACATCTACGTGGCCTTTATCAACTGCATCAACTATCTTTTGATGAGCCCTTTTTTTTCTTGTCGTATCTTTGTCCATTCGGCCTATCCGTGCCTTATGGAGAATCCTTCTCACCTCTGCTTCTAACTGTTCTGTGCCAATCCCGACTGGCTCTATCTGATGGCCTTCACACTTGGGACACGCTTCGGGGATTGAGATAGACAGGTCGCAGTAGTGGCATTTTAAAACCCCAGCTCCTTTGTGCATTGTGAGCGATACATTGCAATTCAAACACTGGAATGTATATCCGCAGCCATTGCAGATCAGAAAATTCGAAAACCCCCTTCGGTTTAAAAAGAGAATTGTCTGATAACCAAGCTCATGGTTTTTCAACATAAGATTTTGAAGTTTTTCAGATATGATTTTGTTGTATTCCGTTTGACTTTTGACTTTTGACTTTTGACTTTCTTTTCTCATATCCACCAGCTCTACCTCTGGCATGGGTCTGTCCTGCACCCTTTTTGTTAGGTGAAGCGGCGTAATTTTATTGTTTTGCGCATTATAGAATGTCTCAACAGAAGGTGTAGCTGAGCCAAGGACAACTGTTAGATTGAACATCTTGCCCAGCATAAGACTCACGTCCCGCGCATTATATCTTACCCCCTCTTCCTGCTTATATGAGGGTTCATGTTCTTCATCAATGATGATAAGTCCAAGGTCTTTTACTGGCGCAAAGAGTGCTGACCTTGCGCCAACAACAATATCTACCGCTCCATCTTTTATCCTGTTCCACTCATCATACCTTTCTCCATCTGAGAGTCCGCTGTGGAGAATAGCAACCCTGCCGGGAAACATGGCAGTGAGATATTTGACCGGCCAGAGGGTTAAGGATATCTCCGGCACTAATAGTATGGCCTTTTTGCCAAGGTCTACAGCCTCTTCTATTGCCTTCAGATACACCAGGGTTTTTCCACTGCCAGTGACGCCATAGAGGAGAAAGGGGGAAAAGGCATTACTTTTCAGGCCATGAGAAATCGCACTCAAAGCCTTTTCCTGCTCATAGGTCAGTTTGTGTGAGAGTTTTTGCGGTAAGATATCTTCCAGAGGGTTCCTTGGGGCTTTTCTTTGAATGAGCGCAATGAGCCCTCTTTGCTGCAATTTTTTGAGGGCTGAATCTATAGCGCCGAGTTCGTTTCGAAGAGACTTAAGAGAGGTTTCTCCTTTTTCAGAAAGATATGCGATAATTTTTGCCTGAATAGGCGCCTTTCTCTTGAAAGTTTCATAGTTACATTCAGAGGCAAGTGATGCAAAGGTTTCTGTTCGTTCGCCGATTTTCCCTTTGATTTTAACCTCTTCCCGAATAAGTTTTTCCTGCTTTAATCTATTGATTGCATTGTATATGGATTTGCCTTTAAATGTCTTTAAAAGATGGGCAAGGGAAATGCCTTTTTTTGCCAGAATCAACTCAAAAAGGGCCTGGCTGAGGGGGCTCAATTTTTCTTGGTAATCGAAGAGTTCTTCTGTTGGAAAGAAATACCTCTGGCTTTTAATATTTGTCCAGCTTGGACAGGCAAGGCTTAGCGCTTCTCCGAGCGGCGCAAAATAGTAAGAAGAAAGCCACTGGAAAAATTTTAATCTCTTCTCATCAAATATAGGCTCATCATCAAGAATATCAAGGACATCTTTGAGGCTCTTTACCTCTGTTTTTTCTATAAACCCTACACAAAATCCGGTTATGACCCTCTTTCCAAATGGCACAAGCACACGTTTACCCACAGCAACTTGTTCGAGCAGGGTTTCAGGAACTTTATAGGTAAATGTCCTCTTGAGCGGAAGTTCTACGGCAACGGATATAAGGGTTTTGTTGTGCATAATTTTCTTAAGAGACGAGGGTAGGGATTAGCAGGCTGTTGAAAAAGCCATCAACAGCCTTGATTACACAGGTTAGCAAAAATGATTACACAGATATTTACAGAAATTCCAAGGAGTTTTAATCCGTGTAATCTAATCTTTTATCTGTGTAATCAGAGATTGTTGAGTTTTTCAACAAGCTCTTAGAAATTATCTTGATTTTACATGAAATATATATAAAAATCTATAGGCTTAAAATTGGGTAAAAGGGATATTAGAAATAGAGTATGTATGTTTAAAAAAGTACTGGTAGCAAATAGAGGCGAGATAGCCACAAGGGTTATAAGGGCTTGCAAGGAGCTCGGCATCTCAACAGTGGCCATATATTCAGAGGCTGATGCAACATCTCTTTATGTGAAAAAGGCTGACGAGTCTTATCTTGTCGGACCTGGTCCTGTAGAGGGTTATCTGAATATCCATAGGATAGTGGACCTTGCCCTCAAGGTAGGGGTAGATGCAATACACCCCGGATACGGCTTTCTCTCGGAAAATCCGAGATTTGCGGAGCTGTGTGAGAAGAGGGGCATAACATTTATAGGTCCGAGCAGCCAGGCTATTGCTGACATGGGTGATAAGGTAAGGGCCAGAGAGATGATGAAAAAGGCCGGGGTGACTGTTGTGCCGGGAAGCGAAGGAAGTCTTAAAAATGTCCATGATGCCATATCGTATGCAAAAGAGATAGGCTATCCAGTAATGATAAAGGCCTCTGGCGGTGGAGGGGGCAGGGGCTTAAGGGTTGCACGGGATGAAAAGGAGCTTTTAAAGAATCTGGATGTCGCCCGTTCAGAGTCAAAGGCAGCATTTGGCGTATCAGATGTATTTTTAGAAAAATATATCGAAAAGCCGCATCATATTGAGTTTCAGATTTTGGCAGATAAACACGGAAATGCCATACACCTCGGAGAAAGGGACTGTTCAATTCAGAGGAGGCATCAAAAGCTTATAGAGATTGCGCCTTCGCTCATCCTTGACGCTAACCTGCGGGAGAAGATGGGTATGGCTGCTGTAAAGGCAGCCAGGGCTGCGAATTATATAAATGCGGGTACTGTAGAATTTCTTGTTGATGATAAAAGAAATTTTTATTTTCTTGAAATGAACACAAGGATACAGGTAGAGCACACGATTACCGAAGAGGTAACAGGCGTAGATTTAGTAAAAAAGCAGATTGAGATTGCCGCAGGAAAACCTATTGGCATCGAACAGGAACGGATTCAGGCACGGGGGTTTGCTATGGAGTGCCGCATCTGTGCCGAAGACCCGAAGAACAATTTCAGGCCAAATAGCGGACGGGTTACGGCATACTACTCGCCAGGCGGCATCGGTGTGCGGATAGACGGTGCCATCTATAAGGATTACGTAATTCCAGGCTATTATGACTCTATGGTTGCAAAGCTTGTTGTGCGCGGAAGAGACTGGAACGAGGTCGTCAGTAGAATGCACCGCTCGCTCGATGAATTTGTAATTCGTGGTGTTAAGACCACCATTCCATTTTTAAGAAAGATAATGAACGACCCTGATTTTGTAAAAGGCAACTTTGATACAGGGTATATAGACAGGAAACCAGAGCTTCTTGATTACGCAGAGTATGAAGACCCGATTGACAAGGTAGCGGCAATCTCTGCTGCCATAGCTGCGTATCATGGATTTTAAAATTTTGGACCGAGGCAACCATGTTGCCGTTATTTTTACGACACGGATACCTCGGTCAAAAACGGCGACATGGTCGCCTTGCTCCAAAATTGGAGAAAACTATGCCTAAAAATAAAACTAAAAATTCCAAAGTCAAGATCACCGATACCGTTCTCCGGGATGCCCATCAGTCCCTTCTTGCAACCAGGATGCGCACTGAGGATATGCTAACTATCGCTGAAAAGTTGGACAAGGTAGGCTATTGGAGCCTTGAGGTGTGGGGCGGCGCAACATTTGATACCTGCCTGAGGTTTTTAAGAGAAGACCCGTGGCAGAGATTAAGGGATTTAAGAAAGGCCTTGCCAAACACAAAGCTTCAGATGCTCCTCAGGGGCCAAAATATTGTGGGCTATCGCCATTATTCAGATGATGTTGTAAGAAAATTTGTTGAGCGCGCTGTAAAAAACGGCATGGACATATTCCGTATATTTGACGCCCTCAATGATATGCGGAATGTGGACGTTGCTATAAAGGCGGTAAAGTCAATGGGTGCAACTGTGGAGGCAGCAGTGTGCTACACAACAAGCCCGGTTCATACCCATGCGGGCTTTGTAGAAATGGCTCTAAGGCTTGAGGATATGGGCGCTGATATTATCTGCATAAAAGACATGGCAGGACTTCTCACGCCATATGCTGCCTACGACTTGGTAAAGGCGCTTAAGGAAAAGATAGACCTCCCTGTCCACATCCATACCCACGACTCCAGCGGTCTTGCATCTATGAGCTATCTGAAAGCAATAGAGGCCGGCGCAGAGATGATTGACACAGCCATTTCATCCCTTGCCTCAGGCACAGCGCAGCCGCCTACGGAAAGTCTTGTAGAGGCATTAAAGGGTACGTCTCATGACACAGGCCTTGATATCGCCCTGCTGGCAGACATAGCAGAATATTTTCGTAAGATTCGAAAGAAATACAAAAGGTTTGAGAGTGAATATACAGGCATAGATACAAAGACCTTGGTTGTTCAGGTGCCTGGCGGCATGATTTCAAACCTTGCAGTTCAGTTAAAAGAACAGAATGCCCTTGATAAGATGAACGACGTATTGGAAGAGATTCCAAGGGTAAGAAAGGATATGGGCTATCCTCCGCTGGTTACGCCGAGCAGCCAGATTGTTGGGACTCAGGCAACACTGAATATACTCACCGGCGAGAGATATAAGGTAATAACAACTGAGACACGGAATTATTTTAAGGGCCTTTACGGCAGCCCCCCTGGCAAGATGGATAAAAAGGTTCAGAAAAAGGCAATAGGAGATGAAGAGTCCATAACATGCAGGCCTGCAGACCTCCTTGAGCCGGAATTGGATAAACTAACAAGAGAACTTGGCGGCAGGGCAAAGGGTATTGAGGATGTCCTTTCTTATGCGCTCTTTCCCAATGTTGCCTTAGAATATTTTGAGCAAAGGGAGAGCGGCAAGTTTGAACCAGAGCCGCTTGAGGAGGCTCACGAGATACAGCCGCAGCAGATACCGCATATACCGTCCCTTGCGCCGAGCGAATTCATCATAACAATTCACGGTGAATCGTATCGGGTAAAGGTTGCTGGCGCCGGTCATAAGGTTGAAGGTAAGAGGCCGTTCTTTTTAAAGATAGACGACCGTCTGGAAGAGGTCATGCTGGAGTCCCTTACCGAGGTTATTCCTTCTACAGCAGGCGAGATAGAGGCAAAACCGACAACAACATCAGTACGGCCAAAGGCTATGAAAAAAGGGGATGTAACAGCCCCTATACCTGGAAAGGTTACCAGTATAAAGGTTTCTGAAGGGGATAAGGTCTCTGCAGGAGATACACTTTTGACCGTAGAGGCAATGAAGATGGAAAATGAGGTGCATACGCCAATGGATGGCATTGTGAAGAAGATATATGTGAAGGTAGGGGATTCTGTGAATCCTGATGAGACATTGATGGTGGTGGAAAAAGACAGTGGACAGTGATGAGTGGCGAGTGGTCGGTAGCGGAGAAGTATTCCTGACCACTGAACACTGGTCACTGGCCACGAAATAAATAGGAGGCAACTAAATGTCAGAAAGAGTTGTTGGTGTTATTGGAGGAAGTGGGCTTTATGAGATGGAAGGGCTTAAGAATGTTAAGGAAGTAAAGGTTAAAACACCCTTTGGAAATCCGTCAGATGCGTATATCGTTGGTAAACTTGGCGATGTGAAGATGGTATTCCTTCCACGGCACGGGAGGGGCCACAGGATACTTCCCTCGGAATTAAACTTTAGGGCTAATATCTATGGCATGAAAAGACTCGGCGTAGAATGGATCATATCAGTCTCAGCAGTGGGCAGCATGAGGGAGGATATTAAGCCAGGCCATATTGTAGTTGTTGACCAGTTTTTTGACAGGACAAAGGGGAGGGGAGCAACATTTTTTGGAAACGGCATAGTTGGCCATGTGGAATTTGCAGACCCTGTGTGTCCGAATCTCAGCAATGTCCTTTATGATGCCGGACAACATACCGGAGCTACTATTCATAAAGGCGGAACATATATCTGCATTGAAGGCCCGCAGTTCTCCACAAGGGCAGAGTCAAAGATTTACCGGAAATGGGGGGTGGATGTAATAGGCATGACAAATATCCCTGAGGCAAAGCTTGCCAGAGAGGCTGAGATATGTTACGCGACGCTTGCCCTTTCCACTGACTATGACTGCTGGCATGAAACAGAGGAATCAGTTACCGTAGAAATGATACTCGATACGCTCAAGAAAAATGTTGCAACAGCAAAGGCGATTATAAAGGAGGCGGTTCCAAAGATTCCTTATAAAAGAGATTGCAAGTGTGCTACCGCAATGAAATATGCGGTTGTCACAGACAAAAAGAAGATACCTGTGAAGGTGAAGAAAGACTTAAATATCATATTGGGGAAATACGGGATTTAATGAGGTAATTTTTGTCAAATGCTGTAGTTGCTGCTATGATTACTCAAAAATAGACATTGAAAGGTGACAGGCAAAACAAATGCTTACTAACCAGTCCAGAATAGTATTTACACACTATCCCCTTTTGTTAGTCATGCCCGAATTTTTTAATCGGGCATCCAGAGACTAAAAACTACTGGATTCCCGCTAAAGACCCCCGATAGATACATTCGAGGGCAGGCTCTGCGGGAATGACACTGTGTGGAATGTATATTCTATATATGCGCTGATTAACATGTCTATACAATTATGGACTCCCTTATAAATGGTCAATGTCTATTTTTTGGGTGATTACTTTTGTCTTGACAGTATGTATTATTGATGTAAACTCATAAAGGCTGAGAGAGGGTTAAGAATGGCACTTACCTTGCAAAGACAGACAGACAGAC
>Ga0209212_1000834_pt1 | contig 56590 bp, 55 predicted proteins | sample RifGroC2_FD_183996 | JGI IMG/M metagenome (GOLD analysis project Ga0209212, IMG submission 183996) | Groundwater microbial communities from Rifle, Colorado, USA - Groundwater C2 (SPAdes) (version 2) | ecosystem: Environmental > Aquatic > Deep subsurface > Groundwater | place: Rifle, Colorado...
TTGAATCGCCGCTTTCAGTAGTAGATAATGTATATTCTGTTCCCCTTGCAGCACATACAACGGTTCTGGTTTTAACCTCAAATGTCTCTTTCCGTGATAGATGAGGGATTCTTACTTTTACATCACCTTGTGATAGGGAGAGTTTATTTGAAGATAGTTGTCTTAACTCAATTTCAAGATTGCTTGATTCTTTTAACCATACCTTTGATTTGTTTGGAAAGAGTAAAACTGCCGTACCATCAACTCCGGTTTTAACTGCTCCACCCTCAAGAATTTCAACCCTTTCTGTGACAGGAATCCAATCTTTATCTTTGCTTATCTTCACCTCTACATTTCCTGAAAAGGAGATTAACTTTGTTTCATCTGCCAATGCAATAAATGGTGATAGAGCAAGAAACAATAGTAATAGTAAAAATATATATTTTTTCATCACAATTAACCCCCCTCTCTTATATTGAAGATTAGCCCAAAAATATCAAAATAAATTTGGGATGTCAAGAGAAAAAATTAATAAAAAAATGGATAAGAAAAAGTATAAAAATTTCCTTAAATATTAGCTCACAGGTAGGGTTATTTTAACTGTTGTTCCGTATCCCTCTTTGCTTTCTATATTAATGCTGCCATTATGCCCTTCTATTATCTTCTGAACTGTAGAGAGTCCCAAACCTGTCCCTTCTTCTTTCGTGGTAAAAAATGGGTCAAAGACCTTCTGCAAATCTGTCTCCGATATGCCTGCACCTGTATCCTTAATAATAATTTCTACTGCTTCATCATCAGGTTTATAATAAAGCGGATTGCCATTTTTTTTATTGACTGATATTGTCATCGTCCCGCCATTTTCCATCGCCTGAATAGAATTAATGGAAAGGTTCCAGATAACCTGTTTTATCTGCTTCGGGTCTGCATTAATTGTAACCCCGTTATTTTTAAATGATGTTTCAATATTAAGATTAGGAGGATATTCTTTACTATTTTTCAGAAGCGTTATTGTCTCCGTTATAAGTTCTTTTATGCTGCACATCTGCAGGCTCTTTTTAAAAGGTGATGCATAAAGCAGAAATTGGGTTATTATAGAGTTAAGCCTCTCGGTTTCTCTCAGGATAATGTCCATGAGTTTTATGTTTGTGTCCCTCAAAGCCTGTCTTGGCCCTGAATTAGGTTCATTGGTTTCACAGAAAAGCTCATCCTTTAATACCTGAATTGAGCCGCTTATTGATGCAAGTGGATTCCTTATCTCGTGTGCAATGCCTGATGCTATTCTTCCTATTGCTGCTAATTTTTCGCTCTTTATTATCTTTTCCTTCATCTCCTTCATGATTGTCAGGTCCTGAAAAACACCTATGATTCCCCGTATATTATTTTTATCGTCTTTTAAAGGCGATATGTTCATTCCAAGGTGAATTTTTCTTCCATTTTTTCTTATGAAGATATCTTCTGTGCGAATAGGATTATCTGTTAACATGATGAAATTATCCGCAAGTAGAGGAAGATTGAAAAAATCAGAGTAGTGTCTGCCTCTCACTTCATCAAATTTATACCCGGTTATTCCTTCAGCGGCAAGATTAAATGATACTATCCTTCCATTCAAATCAGCTGTTATTAGACCACTTCCCATATTCTTCACCACACTTTCGTGAAATGTCTTCAACTGCAGAAGATCTTCACTCTTCTCTTCCAACTCTTCACCTGTTTTCTTTAATTTCTCTGAGAGATAGCCGCTCAGAAATGCCACTAAATAGAAGGCGGATATATTAAGAAATACTGTGTAAAATACAGCCTCACCGATTGTTGGTATAGTTTTGCTGCTATAAAATGTAAGGGGATGCAATATATTGTAGAACTCCAGATTTACAAGGGTGCCGTATAAGATACTTGATAGCGATGCAATTATATAACTCCCTTTTCTATACAGTATTATGCTGGAGGCTATAATGGAAAGGATGTATAGGAATGGAAACGGACTTTCAATCCCACCGCTTATGTATATAACACTGCTCTCTACTAATAAATCGCCTATGAGCTGAAGGTAGCATAGAAACTTCAGATTTTTTACTAACTTGAGGAGAATGGAGTATATAATGGTTAGGAGATATGTAGTTGCAATGAGAATTGTAACTGGAAGAATAAACGGAAGCTGTCCTGACCTTATTTGTAAGATTATTATAGTGCCAAGGAATACAGAGATGACAACCACCCTGAGAACCATCAGGGATTTTATTTTAAAGAGGAGTTCTCTTTGCATAAGAATTATTGGTCAATAGCCCATTGGTCATTGGTTACTAATGATCAATTTTTATTACCCACCGCCGGCAATGCTTGCAAGTTTAAATATTGGAAGGTACATGGCAACGACTATAAATCCAACTGTAACGCCGAGAAATGCCATCAATGCAGGCTCTAATAGAGCTGTGAGACCCTCTACTGCGGTATCTACTTCTTCATCATAAAAATCTGCAATTTTATTCAGCATTGAATCCAATGCACCTGCCGCCTCGCCTACACCAATCATCTGAACTACCATATTAGGAAATATCTTCTTTTTCTCCAGAGGTTCGGCAATGGTCGTACCCTTTTTTATCTCTTCAATGATAGAGAGAACTGCCCCTTCAATAATTTTATTACCTGCTGTCTTTGCAGTGATATCCAAACCCTGTATAATCGGGACTCCGCTGGCAAGGAGTGTTCCCATCGTTCTTGTGAATTTTGCGACAGCTACCTTCTGAATAAGCGAGCCGAATACAGGAACCTTTAGCATAAGACCGTCAACTACCACTTGTCCCTTTTCAGTTGCATAAAACCTTTTAAACAGGAAGCTGCCTGCAATTGCAAGCGGTATTACATAGACGATATATTTTTTTGTATATGAACTGGCATTTAATACAATTTGAGTCGGAAGGGGCAGGGCAGCACCGGCACCCTCAAACATAGTGGCAAAAGATGGAATGACAAATATCATAAGGAATACAATAACAATAACGGCAATTGATACAATAGCGGCAGGATAGACCATTGCAGATTTAACCTTTCCTTTAAGAGCAAGTGCCTTCTCATTATAGGCAGCAAGCCTCTTAAGGATTGTATCAAGGATACCACCAATTTCACCAGCCTCTACCATATTTGAATATAGGTTATCAAATATCTTTGGATGTTTTCTAAGCGCATCGGCGAAGGTATCGCCTTTTTCAACCCTGTTTTTTATATCGGCTATTGTCTTTGCAAACTTTTTATTCTCTGTTTGTGAAGAAAGGATGCTGAGACATTGAACGAGCGGTAGTCCTGCCTCAATCATTGTTGCAAACTGGCGTGTAAATACAACAACATCTTTCTCTGTAGGACCTCCTCCTCCAAGGCTGAATTCCTTTGGTTTGACTTTTAGCTGGATAACCTGAATTTTCTGCTTTCGGAAGATAGCCTCAATTGCCTCTTTACTTTCAGCTTCTACCTCTCCGCTTTGTTCCCCTGCCTTAGTTTTTATTTTATATACAAATATTGGCATAACCAAAAGGATTGAAGATTGACTATTGAAGATTAAAAATATTTCCTTAAATCGTCAATTTTCAATTATCAATTCTTTACCGTTTCTCCTCTTCCTCTACAGTTTTAACTGATAAAGCATCCATAGTCCTTTTAACCTTTTCAAATTGAATTGCAACCTTTGCTAACTTTTCAGTGGTTATCCTGAGACGGTCTACAAGAGTATTGACTATAAATTTTAGTTCTGCAGGCGTCTTATTTAATAGTTCAGCAAAATATTTTTTATCGATTATTCCAACATTAACATCACCTATAGCTATTACACTGGCTGTCCTTGGGGAATTGCTGAATAATCCCATTTCTCCAAAGACATCACCCTCCTTAAGGATTCCAATTGATACATTCTTTTCGCCAACCTTCTTAGATACCTTGACCTGTCCTGACAGAATAATGTATGCTTTTGTACTTATAATTCCCTCTGTAACTATTGCCTGTCCATCAGCAAATCTTTCTACGATAGATGTATTAATCATAATTCCTCCAATTTATACCTTTCCTGCATCTCTCAAAGATTCTTTGAATACCTTATAAAATTTATCATTATCTGCTACTGATTTCTTTATTATATTTTTTAAATTTGAAAGGTCTTTTATATTAATAACTAAATTTGCACTCTTTACAAACGCCATCATATTGTCAAAGGTTCTAAAATTTTTGCCAAGTAAGGCAAAGAATATCTTTCTCCTTGTAGTCATAGGTATTGGTTGAATATACTTTAATACAGGGTTATTTTCAGGTGAGCTGTTATCAAATTCCTCATTCAGCAATATAATATCGTACATGGTAAATTTCATCCTGTTTACTGCATCTTCTCCTGAATATGCTATACTGATTTTATAATTCAACTCATTCAGAGATGATTTAATGACATCTCTATTTTTATCATCGCATATGAGGGCAGTTTTTTGTCCTTCTTCTGTAAAATCAATCCCTGCCTCATCTTCAGAAGGCTGAATCCGTTCAGAATGGGATAGGTTAGCTGTTTCCACTGATGGTATTTCACCTGATGTGCCAGGAGGTTCTACGCTTATCTTATTTTTACACTGTGGGCATACAACACTAAAAGTCTTTCCCTGAGGCACTTTGTCATCTGGTATATTTATTTTTTTGTTACATGAATTACATGTTATTTCCATTTTACTCTCCCTTAGCCACAGACTTCCACTGACTAATAATAACAACAGATTAACATAGACTAAATTATTTTTAAGAGCTATTTTTTTAGTCTGTGTAAGTCAGTGGCTGAAATTATTTTTTCTTCCCCCTGAATTTTGCAGATTCACTCTCCTTGGTATAATCTTCATCTAATGAAAGTCCTTCAATAGTTGTGGTCTTTTCACCTTTTGCAGCTTTTATCTGGTCTATACCCCTGCCCACAATAGCCTTTCTTGAGGCATAGGCAGTAGCAGTTTCTTCAGTAATTAGCCCATCTTTATAAAGATTCAATATACACCTGTCAAATGTCATCATGCCAAAAGCTTCACTGGCATCTATAATCTCGTAGAATGTTTTTCCCTCCGATTCTCCATTTAGTATTGTATCTTTAACTCTTAAATTTGTCCCCATTACTTCAAGTGCTGCCACCCTTCCACCACCAATCTTTGGAAGAAGCCTCTGGCACACTATCCATCTTACTGTATCAGCCAGTCTTATTCTTATCTGTTTTTCCTCATCTTTATCAAACATACCAAGGATCCTGTTTATTGTCTGTCCTGCATCTACTGTGTGGAGTGTGCTCATAACCAGATGCCCTGTCTCTGCAGCAGATAGTCCTATTTCTACTGTTTCTCTGTCTCTCATCTCACCGACAAGTATAATCTTTGGAGCCTGTCTTAATGCCGCCCTCAATCCTGTAGCAAAAGAATCAAAATCATTGCCAAGTTCTCTTTGATTGAATGTTGCCTTTTTATGAGGATGAACAAACTCTACAGGGTCTTCTAATGTTACAACGTGGACAGATTTTGAATTGTTTACTTTATCAAGCAGTGCAGCGAGAGAAGTAGATTTCCCGCTGCCGGTAGCACCGGTTACCAGAATAATGCCGTTTTTCTCTTCTGCCATCTTATGAAACGCAGAGGGAAGTTTTAAGTCCTCAATGGTCGGGATACGAGTCTCAAGTTTTCTCAGAACAATGGAATAGTGCCCCCTCTGGGAAAATATATTTACCCTGAATCTTGCCTTTCCTGTCAGAAAATAGGATGAGTCGCATGATCCTTCTTTGATAAGGATTTCGCTGAGTCTTCTGTCCTGATTTATTAAATTTAGTGCAAATATCTCAGTTTGAAAGGGGGTAAGCTTTTCAAGAGGAGGCTGAATTGGAACGGGTGTCAATTGCCCTGATGATTCTACCTGAAGTGGTTTATCTACTGTAATATTCAAATCAGACACATTGCCATGAGTCTCAAGCATTGTGGTCAATATATAATCTATCTCAGGCTTTCGCATAAAACACCTCCCTAAAAAGTAAGCAATAGGCAGTAAGGAGTAAGCAGTTAAAACTCCCTATGTCTTCTGCATACTGCATACTGCCTACTTTCTTTTAAAAGTCTTCCGGTGGCTTTTTGAGAAACTGGACAAATCTCTGTTTCTCTATGCATTTATCATAGGCATCTTCTGCACCAATCCATCCCTTGTTTAATAGATCAAGTATAGCATCATCAAGCGATTGCATTCCATATTTTTTACCTGTTTGAATAGCTGAAGGAATCTGAAATGTCTTTTCTTCCCTTATTAAGTTTCCAACTGCAGGTGTGACAACCAATATTTCTAATGCTGCACATCTCCCTTTTTTATCAACCCTCTTAAAGAGATTCTGGGCAACAACACCTTTTAGTGACTCTGATAGAGTTGTCCTTATTTGTGCCTGCTGGCTTGAGGGGAAGACATCTATGACCCTGTCCACAGTTTTTGCGGCACTCTGTGTATGAAGTGTGCCAAATACAAGATGGCCTGTTGATGCCGCCATTAATGCCAGTTCTATAGTCTCTAAATCTCTCATTTCACCTACAAGTACTATATCAGGGTCTTCTCTTAACGCACCCCTTAATGCAGAGGCAAAAGACTTAGTATGTAAACCTATTTCTCTGTGATTTACAATACACCCCTGACTCTTGTGGACAAATTCTATCGGATCCTCAACTGTGATGATATGGTCTTTTCTATTCTTATTGGCAAAATCCATCATTGCAGCCAATGTTGTAGATTTACCACTGCCTGTAGGGCCTGTAACCAATACCAACCCTTTATGAAGCATAGCGAATTTTTTTACAACAGGCGGTAATCCTAACTGGTCAGCAGTTAGAACATCGCTTGGTATCTGTCTGAAGACTGCAGCCACACCATATTTCTGCTGAAAGAAGTTTGCCCTGTATCTTGCTAATCCCGGTATCTCATAGCCAAAGTCTATATCTCCCGTTTCCTCAAATCTTTTTACTTTATCTTCAGGTGCTATTTCATAGAGCATTGCCTTAAGCTCATCATTATCAAGGGTCTTAAATTTTACCCTTTCCATCTCGCCATGGATTCTCAATATGGGCTGTTGTCCGGATACAAGATGCAAATCAGATGCACCTTGTTCAGCCATTAACTTAAAAAAAGCATCAATCTTTGCCATAATAAACCTCCAAATGAGTTGATGAGTTGGTGAGTTAAGGAGTTGAAGAGTTAAGGGCTAAACATATAAACTCATAAACTCATCAATTTACTAACTTTTTAGTTCTTTCATTAGCGTCTTTCTCACAATCTCAACAGGCATTTCATGCCCTGTCCATATTTTGAAAGAGAGGCTCCCCTGATAGATGAGCATACCAAGTCCGTTTAAAATTCTTGCCCCCCTCAATAAAGCCTCTTTTAAAAGATTAGTTTCAATAGGCTTATAAACTATATCACATACCAGATGTTTATTTGTTATGTAATTATACGGAAATAAGGGGTTGTCGTTATCTTTCATTCCTATAGATGTTGTATTTATGATTATATCCGCCTCTCTAAAATATTCAACTAATAAACTATCGTTTAAAGCTATTGCCTTAACTTTAGGCTTTCGGGGCACCCATCCACTGGATGGGTCGTGAACTTTAAGCTTTGTATATTCTGCCAGTTTCTTGCCTCTCCCTACTGTCCTATTGGCTATTATCACACTATTGGCCTTCTCCAGAGCCATTTGAATTGCTATAGCCCTTGCAGAACCGCCAGCACCTAATATTAGTATATTTTTTCCCTTAACATCTTCCTTTGCATCTATCTTGAGAGATTTTAAAAATCCCAAACCATCGGTGTTATATCCTTTAATTTTATCATCCTCAAGTTTGATAGTATTAACAGCACCGATAAATTTGGCATTATCATCCATAGTTTCCAAATAAGGAATTACTGATTCTTTGTGAGGTATTGTTACATTTATTCCTTTTATTCCAAGCCCTTTTAATCCTCCTATTGCAAGGGCTATATTTTCTTTTTTTACCTCAAATGGCAGATAGATATAATCAAGCCCAATATGTTTTATAGCTGTATTGTGAATTAATGGAGAGAGTGTATGTCCGATGGGGTAACCGATTATTCCAAGAATATTTGTCATTAGAAAATTATAAAAGCAACTGCAGATTTCGCAGATTGCCGCAGATTTTTAATAAGTGTTAGTTTTTAGTGTCAGTATCAGTTAAGGAAGTTATTACTAACACTAATCACTGACACTAACACAGTTATTATCTGTGGATTAATTAGATTTTTGTTTTTTTTAATTTTTTTATTATTCCAGCCAAAAGTATATCTAATTTTTTAATATTCTTTTCTGATTCTTTCACGACATTTTTATGAGAGAGATGAACGCCTGCCTTATTTGTAATCAGGGATATCCCAAATACTTTTAAATTGAGAGCCCTTGCCATAATTACCTCAGGGATAGTGGACATACATACTGCATCAGCACCTAACCGTTTTAATATCTTAATTTCTGCAGGTGTTTCATAGATAGGTCCCTGTATTGCTGCAAGAACACCTGTTTTTGCCATTATTCCTGATTTTGATGCAGTTTTTTCTCCTAACGATATATACTGCTTATAGTAGGCATCTTTCATATTTATAAAGGGTTCAAATTCTGAATCAATAAGTCCATTCTGGGCTTGGTTTAGCAATGGATTTGTCCCCATTAAATTTATATGGTCTTTTATAATCATAAAGTCGCCTGTCTTAAATTTTGGATTTATACCTCCTGCTGCATTTGTTACAAACAAGCATTTAATCCCCAGTTGTTTAAGAACCCTTACTGGAAATGTTACAACACTCATTGAGTGTCCTTCGTAGAAGTGAAACCTGCCTTGCATTACTGCCACAGGTAAATTGCTTATCTTGCCTATTACAAGTCTTCCAGTATGTCCTTTTACGCCTGTCTTAACGAAATAAGGTATTTTGTTATACGGAATTGTTCTCTTATTCTCAACATTCTCTGCAAAATCTCCCAATCCCGAACCAAGAATTATCCCAATAATAGGTCTTACATCTGCCTGTTTTTTTATAAAGTTTGCTGCCTTCTTTGCCCTTTCAATTTGGACATTTTTAATCATTGTCTCGTTAGTATATGGTTTTTTAAGACATTGCTTCTTGTTGTCGGGAGTGATATTTTTATCCCATCAAGCATTACATCTGTTCCTGTGGTGTTTCCTGTAGTCAGAGAGAATTTTTCCTTTGCCGTAAAAATCATTTTTTCATTCGGTTGCAATATAGCCTCTCTAGTTTCAGAATCATCAATCACTATGCTGAACCATACTGTTTCCAATGCGGTAAGTGTCAGCTTTAGCGGTTCCTGTTTTTTTTCAACTGACTCATCAGATTTTGCAATATTTTCATTAGGTATCGCTGGTATTGTTTTAACTGTTTCTTCTGTATGCTGGTCTGTAATAGGTTTTTGTTCAATTTCATCTATTGCCTTCTCGGTTTGAACTAAAGGTAATTCTTCTTTGGGTTCACTATTTTCTTTTGGCTGTTCCTCAATAGCTGTTTTTAATTCTGGCAATTCATTTAAAATAGGTTTTGCAATATTTTTTGAACCATTTTTATAGTAGAAGATACCTCCTAAGGTTATTAGTATTAAGGCTATTATGGAAGTTAATGCAATTATAGATGTGTTATTAAATTTAATCGGCGGGCTTATCTCTTTCTTTGTTTCAGGTTTTTCATCTGCCTTTCTAATGTTGGTATATATAGAGATGACCTCGTTTGGGTCAATACCGACGCATTTTGCATATGCCCTCAAAAAACCCTTTACGAAAACTTCTGAAGGGAGATTTTTAAAGTCATCATTTTCTAACGCATGGATGAATCGGCTGCTGATACGGGTGATACTAGCTATCTCCTCAATAGTTACGCCCCTAAGCTCCCTTTCCTTTTTTAAATATTCTCCGAGAGATTTCATTATAATAAAAGGATTCAAGTGGTCAAGGATTCAAGGGTTAAGTATTTTTTACTAATCCCTAATCCCTATCTTTTTACTTATTTCTTGTAGTAAAAGGTTTTTTACATCTGCAATTGTTCCATTAATCCTACATCCGGCTGCCTTTGCATGACCTCCTCCGCCGAATATAGCAGCAATATTATTAACATTTATGTTATTATTTTTTGACCTTAAAGATACCTTAACCCTGCCTTTCTCGGTTTCTTGTAAAAATGCAACGACCTTAATATTTTCAATTGAAAGAGGGTAGTTGACAAACCCCTCAGTATCTACCTTAGAACCATCCTCGCTTTTTAGATATTTATTATCAAAATGGACAAATGCCATCCTGCCATTCATGTTAATATCTAAGGAATCTAATAATATGCCAAGCCCTTTTAGTGTCTCGATTGAATTTGTATGATATAACCACTCGGCAATAAAAGAAATCCTCGCACCTGCCTCTGATAATTTTGCAGCAACCTCAAATGCCCTTGTAGTTGTATTAGAAAATCTGAATCTGCCTGTATCAATAACTAAACCTGTATATATATACTCAGCCACATCTTTATCCAGCGGCATGCCAAATAAGTTTATTAAATCATAGATTATCTCTGTGCATGAACATGCTTTTAAATCTATAAAATTAATATCTCCAAAATTGGAATTGCTCTCATGATGGTCAATATTAATAACCTTTATGTCTTTTGGGAGGAGTTTGTTTACCTTTTCCAGTCGTTCTAAATTTGGGACATCAACTGTAAGGAGGTTTTTAATATTGAAGCCTATTTTAAGATACTCTGAATAAATAGTTATTTTTTCAAAATCAGCAAGATATTTGAATTTTTCTGAAGGTGTGCTGTCAACAACAATTATATATCTTTTATTTAATTTATTTAAAAGCCATTTTATTGCCAGCATACCTCCTATTGCATCACCATCAGGATTTATGTGCGATGATATTAGAAAATCATCCCCTGCTTTAATAATCTTTTTTAATTCTTCAGAAATCATAAAAATAAGTGTTTTGGGGGAATTATATATCAAAATTACTTTTAGTCAAATGATTTTTATCCATGAACTAATTTATTGACAGTATATTTTTCAGTAGTGTAGACTCCTTTTATGACCTTTCAAGAGATAATCTTAACACTGGAAAATTACTGGGCAAAACAGGGTTGTCTTATAATGCAGCCCTATGATACGGAGGTAGGGGCGGGGACATTTCATCCTGCCACATTTTTGAGGGTATTGGGACCAGAGCCGTGGAATGCTTCCTATGTGGAGCCGTCCAGAAGGCCTACAGACGGAAGATATGGGGATAATCCCAACAGACTTCAGCATTATTACCAGTATCAGGTAATAATGAAGCCGTCTCCGGAAGATATTCAAAATATATACTTAAAGAGCCTCTCTGCCATTGGGATTAATCCCAGAGAGCATGATATTCGCTTTGTTGAGGATGACTGGGAGTCCCCGACACTAGGAGCATGGGGTCTGGGATGGGAAGTATGGCTTGACGGTATGGAGATAACTCAGTTTACATATTTTCAGCAGGCTGGCGGCATAGATTTAAAACCAGTCTCTGTAGAATTAACTTACGGTCTTGAAAGGATTGCCATGTATCTTCAGAATGTGGACAATGTCTATGATTTAGTATGGAATAATGGCGTCAAATATAGAGAAGTTCATCACAGGGATGAGGTAGAGTTTTCAAAATACAATTTTGAAATAGCAGATGTTGCAATGTTTTTCAAGTTATTTGAGATGTATGAATCAGAGTGTAAGAGGCTTATTGAAAATAAACTTGTTCTGCCTGCCTACGATTTCTGTCTCAAATGCTCCCATACATTCAATATGCTTGATGCAAGGGGTGCAATAAGTGTAACAGAGAGAACAGGCTATATCGCCCGTGTCCGAAACCTTGCCCGCAGGTGTGCTGAGGGATATCTTATGATGCGTGAGGGAATGGGGTATCCATTGTTAAAAGGAAAATGATGGTGTAATCTTTATTCTGGATTTGTAAGTTCTTCAAGAGAAAAGGCTCTAACAATTTTTTTGTGTACAGTTTTGCTAAAATGACATCTTTCAATGCAGGCAGATATATTACATCATTGAGGGCATAATCAATTACATTTTCAGATACGGGCATGTTCTTCCAATTATGTTTCTGATATTTATAGCGGACCTCAGTACAATTAAACAGCCCTTGTTTAATCTGCAATCAAGATGAATAGGCATAATCGTTGTAAGCCAGCAGTGAAAGGATGGTTGAAATTCTTACGCGTTTGATGAATATTTTCGGCAGTATTTTGAAAATAAATTTTGACCTTTTGAAGTTGCTTGAAAAAAGAAGAGTACAAAGCCTGAAAGCAAACAGCAGCCGGTATTTGAATTTAATGGGGTCTACCTCGTTTGAATGCTTCCAGAAGTCGGTGTCCCAATAATATGTAAGGTTTTTATAAATGGATTCAAACGAATAAACTTCCCTGATCACCCGCTTGTGCCCTTCCAGCAGTTCCTCAGGAGTCATAAGATGAGGAGAAAAAACAACACTTTTTGCATCGTATTTGTCCCAGTTTTTATGGAGAATCCGGCCCTCTTGTTCGAGACGTTTAAAAAGCTTCGTACCTGGAAACGGTGTCAGGATGTTGATCAGAGGCATCAGCAGGTGTGTATCTTCGATAAATGCTATCAGTTCGTCAAATGAAAACTGCGTGTCGAAATCATATCCAAGAATAAATGATCCGTGTACCATTATACCGTGCGACTGGATTTTTTTAATTGCATCATGATAGTCGTGTTTAAGATTGATCCCCTTGTCCATGCTGGACAGATTTTTCCTGGATACTGACTCAAATCCTATTAAAATAGCGCCGCACCCGCTGTATTTCATTAATCTGAGAAGTTCATCATCCTTTGATATATTAATTGATGCCTGACAGGACCAGTTGAGGTTATAATCCTTTAATGCCAGGAATAACTCTCTGGCAAATTTTTTGTTTGCTATTATATTGTCGTCGGCAAAGAATATTGACCTCTTCTTGTATGTGGCGCATGTCCCCACAACGTCTTTTATTTCATTCAATACATGTTCAATTGCCCTGTTCCTGATCTTCTGTCCGTCAAATGCGTGAACTGAACAGAATTCACAATGAAATGGACAGCCTTTTGTAGTTTGAACAATATCTGAAAAATATCTGTCTTTCGATAGAGATGCCCTTCCAGGAATTGGGAAAGCCGTTAAATCAGCCTTTTTCTCCGCTTTATAAATCTTTTTAAGACCGCCATTGCCTGCATCAAGCAAGAGATTTTGCCATACTTCCTCCGCTTCGCCGACCACTATGGAATCACAGTGCTGAAGGGCCTCTTCACTGCACATTGAAGGATGTATTCCTCCCAAAACTGTCTTTACGCCTCTCTGCCGGAACGATTCCGATATCTTGTATGCCCTTTTTGCAAACATGGTCCTTACGCTGATGCCGGCTATATCCGCACCCCAGTTATAGTTGATATCTTCAATGTTTTCATCAAACACCCTTATCTCATGTTCCGGTGGAGTAAGAGAGACTAACATGGGAATAGCCAGAAGGTAGGAAAAATATTTTTTTGAGAGTAAAAATTCAGAGAAGAATTTATAATCGTAAAAACTTTTTTCGGTATCAGAACTGTTTTTGGGAATAATAAAAGCAATTTTCATAATTAATCAAAAAAGTTTAACATATGTTATTAACAAAAAAACGGGAGCAATTGCTCCCTAACACGCCTCTGAATTATACTGTATTCGTTTGTTTATTTACCATATTGTTTATTCAGAAGTCTTTAGCGAGAAGTGTGCCAAAATTAAAACCACAGTGGATTTAATTGAGATGAGTGATAAAATGAGATAAATTGTGGCTAATTATTTTAATCCAGTCTGTAGCTTATATCTACCTCCATCGCCATCTCTTTATCTGCAACATCAACCGGTCTTGGATTGAATGGCGCCGCTTTCATTATTGCCTCACATGCAGCCTTATTTAACACCTCGCAGTGGCATGGCCTTACAACCTTGACATCAGTGACACCTCCGTCAGGCAATAGTGTAAATCGCACTCCGACAACACCTTCAAATCCTCTTTCTCTTGCCCATCGGGGATAGAATTTTGACCTCTCTATCTTTGTCCTCACCATAGCCCTGAACATACTCATTTCTTCACCATTGCCTGTGCCTGTTCCGCCAGAAGCGCCATACTTTGAGCTGACCGGATTTGATGATTGTTCTGCAAAGGCAGAAGGTTTGAGAACTCCAGTATTGTTATCTGATTTTAAAAGCATTTCATTCGGTGCCGCTGCGGCAACCTCATCTGTCTTTATTTTTTCGGTTATTTCATTAATATCTTCTGCCTTGGCAAGGGGTAATTCTTCTTTTGCCTCCTCAATGAGCGGAGGTGCTTCAACAATATTATTTATCTCAGGCTTTACAGATTCAATCTGCGGCGGTATCTCCTCTTTTATTTTCTGGATTGGTTTTTCAGGGAGTGGGGGAGGGGGAGCTTTCATTTTATTTTCAATCTGCTCAGCAGGATTTTTGTCTTCTATGTTTAAAATCTCAATCGGCGTTATGTTCATTACTGTATTTTTTACAGAGGATAAGTGAGATGCAATAAAATATATTACTATGCTATGAAATATAATGGATGTAATAAATGATATTTTTATTGTATCTGTCTTCATACTATTGATTCTTTGGTTTGGTTGCTATTGCAAATCTTGAGATCCCTGCAAGTTTTACCTCATCAATAAGCTCAACTACCTTGCCGTGTGTTGCATCCTCATCTGCATTTAATATTACGAGCATATCAGGATTTACTGCGGCATCTCTTTTCAAAAGGCTTCGCAGTTCATTAATCTGAATCTCCCTTTTATCATAATATAATTTTCCATCCTTTGATACGGTGATTGAGGCATTGTCTTTAATGTCATTTTTGCCTGTTTCCGATTTTGGGAGATTTACAGGGACACCTCTCATGATAGTCATTGAAAGTGTGGCTATCATAAAGAAGACCAATAGAAAAAACATGGTATCAATCATTGGTATGATTTCTATTCGTGCCTTTTTATGCGTCTTTGTAAACGACCTTATTTTCATAGTAAGAAATTATAAGAATTTGCCACAGAGTTCACAGAGAAACGATAGATAAATTAATCTTTGTATTTTTTTTACTCTGTGATCTCTGTGCCCTCTGTGGCTAATCATGTTTTTGCTCTTTCAAAATCATCTCAAATTTTGTTGCATACCTCTCCATATCCTCTGTCACCCTTTCAACATTTGACTGGAAGTAATTATAAGGAATGAGTGTGAATATTGCAACAATTAACCCTGCTGCTGTTGCGATTAATGCTTCGGCAACCCCTCCTGTTACTACATGTGGCTGTCCAAGTCCTGTAAGAGATATGATGTCAAATGATTGTATCATTCCGATTATAGTGCCGAGAAGACCGAGGAGTGGTGCAAGTGTAATAATTGTATCAAGGGCTGGAAGAAATTTTTTCATCTTGTTTATTTCATCCATTGCAGCAGCCTCCATAGCGGCAGAGGCAGATGGATTTCTATTTAATGCACCTGCAATTAAAACCCTTGCAACGGGGTGGTTTACCTTTTGAGCTTCTTTAGCCATATCATCAATGCTCCCTTTACTTGCAATTGATAACAACTGCTCAGGAGTAATGGACTGCTTCTGTTTGAACCGGAATATCATCCTCTCTACAATGATGGTGATAGAAATAACAGAACATGTAAGGATGGGTATCATAATTATCCCACCCTTTATAATCAGTGTAAACATTTTATTCCCTCTCTTTGGCTAAATTTATTGTCCTATAAACAGCCTGAATGCTGTTCTTGTAAACCGTATTTCCTCCTGCGACCATGCTATAAGTATATCGCCTCTTTTATTAACAGATAATACAGGGTCATGAGCCCTCCTGATACCCTGATTTATCTGCTGGGTTTTTTCATCCATCTGCTGAAACATGAGCCTGCTTAAAACAGGCGTTGTCTCTTCCCATGCAATAAGGGGTTTACCGTCTCTATTTAAGGTCATTACCGGATGGTCTGGAAACACCCAGTTTGAAAAGGGGAGCATCTTCTTAGAGAAACTTTTTCCTCCGTCTTTTGAATTTGCAATGTAGATAGCAGGAGACCCTGTTTCACCCTCAGTATACCAGACAACATATAAAATACCATCCTTATCTGACGACATTGAGGGGCCCCTGTGGGGACACCCGGTAATTACCCATTTATCATTACCTACAACCACACTTTCAGAAAAACTCTTCCCTCTGTCAGTTGACTTTGCCATTACAATCTCTCTGATATCACCTTTAAATACCTTCCTCCATGAAACATATACAGTGCCATCATGTGCAACTGTTACTGCGGTCTTACAACATGGGCAGGAATTGCCGTCAACACGGACATTCTTTTCAAATGTCTTTCCGTTGTCAGTAGATTTGGCAATGTATGTTGATGATACACCTTCTTTCTTTTCCCTTCCATCAAGCCATGCGATGTGGATTGAACCATCAGGTGCAACAATCATTGATTCAAAGCCGTGGGATGCAGGTGCCTTATCATCATTTACAGTGATAGTAGGCTCAAAGGTTCTGCCGCCGTCAAGAGAGCGGCTGAATTTTATGTCAGATGAAAAATCGCCGTCGGTTCTACCGGCAGACCATGTAACATATATTTCACCCTTTGCACCAAGTGCCATTGTTGGTGCATGATTGATTCCAGAGGGCATATCGGCATCACCATTGACCCTGACCTTATCTGAAAATGTCTTTCCACCATCAGTGGATGAGGCAATATAAATGCTATTTTTATTTCCCTCTTCCTTTACCCAGCCTATATATATCCTGCCTTCATCGTCAATGATAGCCGATGCATTTGATACCCTCTTGTCAGTGTGGTTTATAGTTAGCTGACTGCCAAATGATACATCACCTGCTATACAGTCTGCATAAGCAAAGAGAGTCCAGAAGCCGATTAAAATACCTGTTAATAACTTTGAACTTTGAACTTTGAACTTTAAACTTCTCATTGCCTATTTCCCCCAATTATAGGTCAACCCTGCATAAAATGTTCGCGGTAAACCCGGGTTATATTGGGCGGAGCCGGTAGATGATTTTGAGGCACTCTCGGCATAGAGTTTATCAGTGACATTTATCGCCCGTGCAAAGAACTCCCACGATTTAGTTGCCTTATACGATGCCCTAACATTAAATAAATCATGGCCGGCATACTTTTCAGAATTTGCATCATCAAGCCAGTATTCGTCAAGCCTTATCCATTCCAGTTCAACTCTGCCGCCATTAAAAGATGATGGGGCATAATGAAGACGGGTATTTACTAACTGCCTTGGTGCTATAGGTATCTCTTTTTCGCTATAGCTTACAGTTGAAGAAACCCTATAGTTTATATATGTTTGCTGTGAGTATGAATAACTCACATCAAGTCCCGCTTCCTTTACGGGTTTCATGCCGACTGCGACTTCAATACCTTTATGTTCAGTCTCGCCTGCATTGCGTTTTTCACTTAAACCTGTAGTTACCGCATAAGATACAATATCATCCTTTTTCTGCATCAGATAAATAGATGCATCAAGGGTTAATTTGTTATCAAGAAAACCTGTCTTTACACCTGTCTCGTAGCTATCAATCTTAATCGGCTGAAGATTTACCGTTGTTGAAGCAGTTCCGTTACTTCCTTTGAACAAATCTCCCGACGACGGAACACGGAAACCGTGGTTATAAGAGATGAAGGCGCTTATATCCTCTGTAAATGCATAGGTTAAGCCTGCCTTTGGGCTTACATGGCTGAATGTCCTTGAAGTGGATGCAGGCCTGTTGGAATTTGCTGCAAGGCGGGTATTATAATCATAGGACATATCATCATAACGGGCACCTATTGTTAATCTTAATTTTTCAACAGGCGATACTTCAGCATGTAGGTAAGGAGAAATCCCTTTAAATGTTGCGTCATAGTCATAGTTGTTGGTCGTAGATGTATCATAGGTATAGGATGTATATTTAAAGGTTGAAGTATCCATGGCTACAACAGTCCTTCTCTCATAATAGTCGCCAGGGCTGTAGTCAAGGTCAAAACCCATTACTAATCTTGTCCTCATTGGCTCAAGATCATAGCGGTATTTTCCAAGGAGCCCGAAAGATTGAAACTTTGTAGTATAATCAGAGCCCCTGTAGTTATTCCCGCCGATGCTGAATATGCCCCATCCCGGATGCAAATCCATCCTGTTTGTCCTGTAATATGGGATAACACTTATGAGGCCCTTACCTTCTGACACCTCTTTTTCAACATCAAAGGATAGTCTGAAAGCTTTAACCTTTCTGAAATTAAAGGTTGTATAACTGTATGATGGCCGGCTTTCAAAATCTGCTTTTGATAATCCTGCTGATTCGCCATGGCCGTCAATATTGGAATAGGCAATTACAGTCTTTACACTCGTTGTTGCATTTGGCGTATAATCGGAACGAATTGTTGCTGCCTGCCTGTCATAGGCTGTGTCATCCTGCCAGCCGTTTGTATGGGTATCATTCAAATCAAGACGAAGACCGAAATTGTCCCATGTATTGCTCCCTGTCGCAAGGAGACGATACCAGCCGTAGGAACCTGCCTCAGGGGTTATTTCAATTTCAGGTGTGAGTGACGGTGTCTTTGTCAGGACATTTATTGCCCCGCCTATTGCATCACTTCCATACAGTGCGGTTCCCGGTCCCTTCATAACTTCTATTCTGTCGGCCGCCGGCATATTTATTTCATAAAGTGCGTTGTGGTTGAAAAATCCTGTAGAGCGGATTGGTATGCCATCCTCAAGAAAGAGATAGAGAGGCTGTGTTGTAAGAGGCTGGCGAATTGCTGTCACATGCCCCTCTCCTGTTGTCTGCCTTATCCAAACACCCGCTACCCTGTTCATAACCTGTGCGGGGTGGGACGGTTTTATGTCATCAATCACTTCACCCTTTACAGTACCGACTGTCTGAGGAACCTCTTTTGTCGGCTCCGCCTCCCTTGTGCCGGTAACAACAACATCTTCAATCTTTGTTACACCATCTTCCTCTCCGAAAACAGAGAAAGGTGAAAGAATCAGAAAAAGAAATAAAAGTGTAAATTTTTTCTTCATTAAAAATAACCTCCTTATGTGGACAAAAACCGAAAATTACAAATTTTTTGCCACGGACTTTTACTGATTAATAAGTGTCAGTGATTAGTGTCAGTGTCAGCAAAAAACATTTTCAACTGACACTGTTCACTGACACTGCCACTGATTTGGGTCTGTGTTTGTCTGTGGCTAATAAAAGATTTTAATCAGGAGATGAATCTTGGAGGGTTGTATGGAGATGCAATGAAGCCCTCTGTAATTTGGGCTTGTACGAAAAAGACAGTTTCTGAATTTTGTGAGTTAAAATTTAATTCTTGAGATTCAATATTTGTAAAAGGATGCTCGCCGCCAGGAAAATATATATCAGATAATGACATATCCATATTACAATCTGCCTTTATCTTATTAATTCCCTGTTTATGCCCAGAATGATGGGTGTCTCCTCTGTGGTCATGGAGCATCTGGTTATCACTATGGTGCGCCATATGGATACCATTATCAGTTATGCAGATATCTCCGCTAATTGATGCATTGCTTATAGGCATGACCAGATTAAGATGAGCTACAATGAAGATAATAAAGATTGATGATATTTTTGGATATTTCACTTGTTTCACCTCAAGACATATTAATGCCTTTTATTTATCAAATTAAATATCCTATGTCAAGGAAAAATCTTAAAAAATCTTGAAAAAATGATTATTCAAAAAGGAAGATAATTTTGATTGAAACAGTTTTTGATATCATGATAATATCTATATATTTATTTGTAGCTATTTTAATTTAATATAAAAATTAAAGGCAGGGGGTTTTCGTTATGAAAAAGAAGTATGTATATTTTTTCGGTTCCGGAGGTGCTGAGGGGCGTACTGACATGAAGGCACTGCTCGGAGGAAAAGGGGCTAATATTGCAGAGATGACAAATCTCGGCATACCTGTTCCCCCAGGCTTTACTATTTCTACGGAAGCATGCAATGAATATTTTAAGAACAATAAAAGATATCCTGAAGGTTTATGGGATGAGGTAGAAAAAAATCTTGCAAGATTAGAAGAGATGATGGGGAGAAAATTTGGCAGTAATTCACAGCCTCTACTTGTGTCAGTGAGGTCAGGGGCAAGGGCATCAATGCCGGGAATGATGGATACTGTATTAAACCTTGGGCTAAATAAAAATACACTTAAAGGCATCATTGAAATGACAGGGAATGAGAGGTTTGCCTATGATGCCTATAGAAGATTCATTACAATGTTCAGTAGTGTGGTGCTTGGCATAAAGAAAAAGAAAAAGAAGACTGAAAACGGCAGTGAAGTAGAGATAAACCAGTTTGAAGAAATCATGGATGAGGTGAAAAAGAAATACAATGCTGAACTTGATACAGATTTGGATGTGGAGGCATTAAAGCTGCTTGTTGAAAAGTATAAAGCGGTGGTAAAAAAGGAGACAGGAAAAGATTTTCCTGAGGAGCCTAAGGAACAGCTCATGATGTCGGTGAATGCAGTGTTTGAATCATGGAATAATCAGAGGGCTATTACATACCGCAAACTTTATAGTATTCCGGATAATTGGGGGACTGCTGTAAATGTCCAGACAATGGTCTTCGGAAATATGGGCGATACATCAGGAACAGGTGTTGCATTTACCCGCAATCCTGCAACAGGAGAGAAAAAGTTTTACGGCGAATTTCTTATGAATGCACAGGGTGAGGATGTGGTTGCAGGTATAAGGACACCTCAGTCTATAGATGAATTAAAGGAGAGGATGCCTGAGGTATATAAATCGCTTGTAGAGATATATCAGAAACTTGAGAATCATTATAAAGACATGCAGGATATTGAGTTTACAATACAGGATAGAAAACTCTACATGCTTCAGACAAGAACAGGGAAGAGGACTGCTGCAGCGGCAGTAAAGATTGCAGTTGAGATGGTCAAGGAAGGTTTGATAGATAAAAGGACTGCAATTTTAAGAGTTGAACCTGAACAGTTAGATCAACTGCTTCATCCAACAGTTGACCCCAAGGCAAAGGTAGAGGTAATAGCAAAGGGGCTTCCAGCCTCACCTGGTGCAGGTATAGGAAAGGTGGTATTTACTGCAGAGTCGGCGCAGGAGATGTCTTCAAAGGGGGAGCGGGTGATATTGGTTAGACAGGAGACATCACCTGAGGATATAGGGGGAATGAATGTTGCACAGGGAATATTGACAGTCAGGGGGGGGATGACATCTCATGCGGCAGTAGTAGCGAGGGGGATGGGTAAATGCTGTGTAGCAGGCTGCAAGGATGTGAATATTGATGAAGAGAAGAGACAATTTAGGGTAAACGGTAATATTGTTAAAGAAGGGGACTGGATAACCCTTGATGGAAGCACAGGAAATATAATGCTTGGGAAGATAAAATTGATTCAGCCGGAGCTTTCTGGAAATTTTGCCCAGCTTATGAAATGGGCTGATGAGATAAGAAAATTAAATGTAAGGACAAACGCAGATACGCCTCATGATGCACAGGTTGCAAGGAATTTTGGTGCGGAGGGGATTGGATTATGCCGCACAGAGCATATGTTTTTTGAGGGAAAGAGGATTGATGCGGTAAGGGAGATGATACTGTCCGATACGGAGAAGGAAAGGAGAAAGGCACTATCAAAGATTCTGCCGATGCAGAAGGGGGATTTTAAAGAGATATTTAAGGTAATGGATGGTTATCCGGTTACCATAAGGCTTCTTGACCCGCCGCTTCATGAATTCCTGCCCCATACAGAGGAAGAGATTGAAGCCCTTGCAAAGGAGATGAATGTATCGATAGAAAAATTAAAGGAGAAATCAAACAGCCTTAAAGAATTTAATCCAATGCTTGGCCACAGGGGGTGCAGGTTAGGGATTACATACCCTGAGATTTATGAGATGCAGGTTCAGGCGATATTTGAGGCAGCCTGTGAATTGGCAAAGAATGGAAAGAAGATTGAGCCTGAGATAATGATTCCATTGGTAGGGCATATAAATGAACTTAAATACACAAAGGAGAGGCTGATTAAGGTTGCAGATGAAGTAATGGAAAAGTTGGGCGTTAAGATTAAATATATGGTTGGGACAATGATTGAGCTACCAAGGGCTGCCATAACTGCAGACAAGATTGCAGCAGAGGCGGAGTTCTTTTCATTCGGGACAAACGACCTCACCCAGACAACATTTGGATTAAGCAGGGATGATGCAGGGAATTTTCTTCCATTTTATATTGAAAATAAGATACTCCCAAAAGACCCATTTGTAGCGATAGATCAGGATGGTGTCGGGGAGTTGATAAAGATGGGTGTTGAGAAGGGAAGGGCAGCAAGGGCAGGGCTTAAAGTTGGTATATGCGGCGAGCATGGTGGTGAACCGAGTTCCGTAGAGTTTTGCCACAAGATAGGGCTGAATTATGTTAGCTGTTCGCCTTTCAGGGTTCCAATAGCCCGTTTAGCCGCAGCCCATGCGGTTTTAAAAGAGGGCAGGGCGGATATAATATCCACTACGGCATAATGGATTAGCCATAGGCTTACATAGACTAAAAGAGAAATTGAACATCAAACAGAAGACTTTAAACTTTTTACTTAATGAATAATGATATATCAGAAGCAATTGAAGGGCTAAAGAGATATTTAGGTTATTTAAAGATAATGGGTATTAATGAAATACCTGTAGAACAGCAGTCAGTAGTCAGTAGTCAGTGGTCAATGGTCAGTGATCAGAAAATTCTACCCCCCAACTCCCGACTCCCAACTCCAAACTCCCAACCCCCAACTCCCAACCCCCAACTCCCGACTCTTTCTTTAGAAGATATTAGAAATGAAATAGGCGATTGTAAAAGATGCAAACTTTGGCATACGAGAAAAAATATTGTCTTTGGTTCAGGGAATCCAAAGGCAGAATTAGTGTTTGTAGGCGAGGGACCCGGAGAAGATGAAGACATACAGGGGCTTCCATTTGTTGGAAGGGCAGGACAGAAATTAACAGAAATCATAGAAAAAGGGATGGGATTAAAGAGGAAGGATGTTTATATATGCAATATTGTAAAATGCAGACCCCCTGAAAACCGTGAACCTGAGCCTGATGAGGTAGCTGCCTGTAAGCCGTTTCTGGAAAAGCAAATTACAGTCATAAAGCCAAAGGTAATTGTAACACTCGGCCGTCCTGCTACAGCAACCTTACTGAATAGTAAAAAGATTACCATCTCAAGAATAAGGGGGGTTTGGCATGAGTATAGTATATCTACAGGGATAATAAAGCTTATGCCAACCTATCACCCTGCATATCTCTTGCGAAATTATACACCTGAGGTTAGAAGGCAGGTTTATGAAGATGTGAAAAAGGTGATGGAAGAGTTAAAAAAACTTTAATTAAAATTAAAATTCAAAAAATATAAATTCAAGACTCTGCATTTTTTGTTGCTGCAACAATAGCCTGGCCGAGGGATATTCCGCCATCATTAGTCGGGACATCCTTATGGATGAATACCTTAAACCCGCTATCTAATCTTTCTATTGTCCTATCTAATAAAAATATATTCTGAAAACAACCTCCGCTCAAAGCCACTCTATTAATACCAGTATTGCTCTTTATTCTCCTGCATACCTCAAATATTATCTCAGCAAGTGCATTGTGAAACTTTGCCGATATTACAGAACGGTCAACACCATTTAATAAATCATTTACAATTTGACGAATTAAGCTTCGTGTATCAATTACTATTGGATATTCTGGCTTCTGGCTTCTGGCTTCTGGCTTCTGAGTCTTGTATGTATCGGTTATCGATTTATCTGCCATCATCTCCAATTTAACAGCAGCCTCACCCTCAAAAGTAACTGTATCAATTTCATTTATGATTGAAGATACAGCATCAAAGAGTCTTCCTGTGCTGGAGGTCATAACAGTATTTATACGGTTGTCTATCATTTTTAAGATAATTTTAGTCTTATCTTTAATTTGTTTTATAAAGGGAATATTTAATTTTAAAAAATCCATCCCGTAGGCATCATATAAATGGCTCAATGCAATACGATAAGGTTCTTTTATTGCCTTATCGCCTCCCGGCAGCGGAACATATCTAAAATGACAAGCCCTCTCAAATCCTTTGTAATCTGATATGAGAAATTCCCCTCCCCATATAGCACCGTCTATTCCATAACCTGTCCCATCCCATGCAATTCCAATAACCTTTTCTTTTATATGATTTTCTGCCATGCAGGATACAATGTGCGCGTGATGATGCTGGACAGGGACAGTGGTGAGTGATGAGTGATGAGTAATGAGTTCCTTTGCTAATTTTGTTGTCCAATAGTTAGGGTGCATGTCGTGGGCAATAATTGTCGGCTCAACCCTGAAACTGTTCTTGAGATTTTTAAGTGTCTCTTTAAAAAACTCTACAGCCTCATAATTTTGCAAATCTCCAATATGCTGGCTTATGATTGCATAATGCCCTTTTGCAAGTGTAAAAGTATTCTTCAATTCTCCACCGCATCCAAGAATTTCTGGCATTTTCATTCCGAGTTCAATAGGGTAGGGGACATATCCCCTTGCTCTTCTGATGACTCTTTTTGTATCTTTATAGTCTCTTACAATAGAATCATCCACCCGCATATAAATGTCCCTGTTATGAAAAAGAAAAAAGTCTGCAATATCTGACAGTTTTTCCATTGCCTCATCATTATTAATAACTATTGGCTCTTCACTCAAGTTTCCACTTGTCATAACTAATGCAATGAAAGAGCTGAGGAGTTGAGGAGTTGAAGAGTTTAAGAGTTCAGAAGTTGAGTGGTTGACTCCATTTTGAAATAGAAGATGATGCAATGGTGTATATGGAAGCATTACAGCAAAATAATTATTGTCTGGTGCAACATACTCTGAGATAGTATTGCCCTTAAGTTTTGGCAGGATGACAATAGGTTTTAACTCATTATTAAGTAAGATTTCACCTGAATTTGATAACTCACAGATTTTTTTTATGGCATTTATATCAGGACACATTATGGCAAATGGTTTATTGCTTTTCCTCTTTTTCTCCCTTAATCTCTTTACAGCTTCATTATTTGTAGCATCACAGGCAATATGAAATCCCCCCAGCCCCTTTATTGCCCCAATCGCACCTCGCCTCAGCAATTCTATAGCAGTTTTTAAAGGTTCTTTTTCATTTTTAACTTCGAACTCCGAACTCCGAACTCTCAACTCCAATTGTGGTCCACATACATGACATGCATTCGGTTGTGCGTGGAATCTCCTGTTAGATGGGTCATGGTATTCGCTTTCACACTCCGGGCACATTTTAAATTTTGACATGGTTGTTTCATGCCTGTCATAGGGAATATCCAGAATAATAGAATATCTTGGTCCACAATTTGTGCAATTTATAAATGGGTACTGATAGCGTCTATCGTCAGGATTTAATAATTCTGAAAGGCAGTTAGGACAGGTTGCTATATCAGGAGATATGAGGGCGAATTTTCCACTTTTTGAGAGGCTCTCTTTTATCTCAAAGGTTGTATAATTACGCAGGCTAAAGCCTTCGGCTACTGTGATATTCTCAATTCGGGATAAGGGAGGAGATTTGGATTTAAGGAGCAGGGTAAATTCATCTATTATTTCAGACTCACCTTCAATGTCTATTATTACACCTTCAGATGAGTTAAGGACATAACCTTTTAGCCCAAGAGATGCTGCCAGATTGTAAACAAACGGTCTGAATCCCACCCCCTGAACTATGCCGCTTATTTTTATTTCTTTTCTGGTTGTTGACAATATATAAGAACTCCCTTGAACTACTCCCCAACATATCCATAGGAATTTTTATCAACCCAAATTATGCAATTTGTCTTTCAGATGTTCAGATTTTATTATACATTCTTATTAACTTCCTTATCTCCTCCCTTGCCTCTTTTCTCAGTTCAGGAGGGGAGATGATTTCGCAATAGGGCGCCCAGTGGTATGTCCACCATTTGATTTCCTTTGTCCCCTGCAGCTTGACCTTGAATATAATAGACCCGTCTCTTCTCTCCTCAATTACCTGATTCGGATGCCATTTGCGCCGCTTAATCCATCGGGCAACATCCTTTGTAAACCTTAAAGCCACCTCAACAGGCTTGCCATACTGTATTATATGCCAGCTCGACTTGAAGTAATCATCCATATTAAAGTCCTTTGATATAACATAAAGCATATTCGTTATCTGAAATTCCTTTATGCAGTCTAAGGCAAAACTTCTTATTTCTTTCCGCAGGTTGCAGTATGCGAGGACATACCACATGCCATTACTGAAAAACAGACCATACGGTTTAATCTGCCTTCTTGTTTCTTTCTGTTCATGCATCCCCTTGTAAACCATCTCAATCTCCCGTTTTCTATCCATCGCCTCTACTATTCCATTGTATTGTTTTTCTATCTTTTCAAAATCATCCATAGGAGCAAGGTCAACCCAGAACCATTGCCTATCTTCAAGTTTTTTGATTTTACTCTTTGTCTTTTCTCCTGTATCCTTATGCGCCTTTTTCAAGAGCGAGTTAAAGGCATTCTCAATGGGTTTGCCGAGAGTATGCCCCAACTTTTTGCCTAATAATAATGCTATTAACTCATTATTATTCAAATCAAGGTCTCTCAATGTAAAATCAGGGTCTGTGAAAGAATAGGTTTTAGTTCCCTTATCATAATATATGGCAAAACCTGCCGAATAAAGGTCATTCATATCTCGGTATATGTTGCGGGGAGTAGTGCCAAAGTCTCTGGCAAGTTTTTCAGGTGTGCATTGTTTGCGATTATCAAGCATGCGAAGGATGGAGATTAGCCTGTGTAATTTCCTTAACTGGTCAGGGGCTCTTTTGGATTTTTGGTTCATGTAAATATATTCTTGATGTTAATTATGTAATTTTTTTAAGCTTATGAATTAAGCTTACCGTGTCTATTTTTTGATTCCAATGTTTTAAAAGAGAAATTTTATTTAATAAAATCCACTTCCTTACAGGATTAAGAATTGTAGAAGATAATTTTCCATTCAATACTTTTGGATTATCTTCTATTGAAACCGAAACTGATTGAGATATATTTGCCTTCCCTTTTTTAGTCATCACTTTAATCCCTGGCAGTTTATGTTTATTTTTTTCTATTTTATCCGATGATTTTTCCTGAACCCAAATAACCACAGGCAATCCTGTATTTTCAGGAAATAAATTTGCCATTTCGCATAATAAAATATCTATCCTATTTTCTATTTTCATAAATCATATCCACCGTCACCACTGAAATCTCCCCCTCATTTTTAATTGCTGTCTCTCAATGATCTCCAGTGTTCATATAGCATCAGCATAGCGAGTGTGTCTAACTCACAATACCTCAGCAAATCGCTGATTATTTCCTTTCGTTCTTCCTCTGGAATATCTGTAAATTGGAGCTTCCCAAAGGCAGTCATTGCACCGCCGCCGTCATTAATAACATCACGGTTATCATCAAAATTCTCTCTCAGCAGTTTATACGGGTCTATTGCCTTGCCCGAAACTGCATCGTTCTTCCACCACACTTTGCCCATGAGGTTTGTCCCGAAGTTTAAAGGTTTGCTGTATTTATCCTTTAAAAACCTGCTTGCAGATAATACGGCAGGCAATATATCCTTTATAGAATTAGAACCGCCCATGTCGGGATGATAATAATACTTCCGAACCATTTCATGCAAATCAACCATGTTTCTACTGCCATTTTTTGTAATTGTATCAATCCAGTCCATGAGACTTTTATAGTCAACAGCCTTCGGTTTTATTTTTTCTAATTGACTGTGAATTTCCCGCAAGACTGTATTTTCATAAATGTGGAAGCGAAAAATAGTGCCATTATCTTTATCCAATACATCCTTCAAAGCCATGATAAACTCAAAGTTTGGGAATTCACCCGACTCTCTTTTAATCCACTCAATATGCTTTATCTCACCGCTTTCATATAGTGTATGGCAGGAAAATTGAAATGCAATCTGCTCATAAGGACTGGTGCCGGCATTAAATGGGATGGCAGCCCTGCTGCCCTCAAAATCTACAAAATGCAGGGGAAATCTCCATTTGTTCATCTCATCAAAAAGCTTCGGCTTCACATCTTCCTTTCCATCCCTTTCAAAACAAGTCTTTCTTACCTGCAATAACTGCCTCTCTATCCTGTCAGAGTTATTTTTGTCTTCCAAATATTTTAATGCGTCTTTCATCTCATATATGCCAGAGTCCAACAACTTATTAGCATCTCTGAAATCCCAGATGTCCATGACAGTGGGTTTATCAGGAGCAAAGTTTGAGAAGGACTTTGCCATGCACTCTTCATAACCGCTCTTTAATCCTTTTTTGAGATTTTCGTCATCTAACTTAAACTCACACTTCTTGCATCTATTTTGTATGGTGATTGGATACTGCCTGTCATTTATATAGTAGTCTGCATATTCATTAGCCAATTCTCCTAATGGTTTAACTCCATCGGGGTTAATCGCAATTCCTTCATTAATCATTTTGTGGACATATTCTCTGACTGGAAACTCTGTCAGAATCTTATTGCCGAGCATATCAGGGGTGAGTTTGTCAAATGTCCTTTGAACTACTATTCTTCCGTTTATTTTCTTAACACGGAACATCTGGTTCAGTCCATTCACAGTTGCAACCTTTGATTTATCAGCCAGCATCAGATAAGGGATAACCTTAAACTCTGGAAATGCCTGTTCCATAACCCATGTCTGAAAGGCTGCATCGTCGATATAAGATTTCAACTTAGAATTACTATGTCCTTCCCCTTTTGCCTTATTCTCAAAACTTTTCTTTTTATCATCAGGGTCAATGGACTTGGTTTTAACCTCAATCAAATGAATTTCATTGCCTTCTTTTTTAAGAATATCAACACGGATAAAAAACCTGTCATACCTGACAGCCGCTTCATAGATAACGGCATTCTCCTGTTTCAGTAATTCATTCGTCTGCCTAACAGCCTCATTATGTTCACGGGTTTTAATTTCCCTTCCTTCGGGATAATAGCATTTAGCCAGTTCACCAACCTGAAATCCGCCTTCCTGCAATGCCTTTTCAAAATCATTTGCTTCTATTACAGCATATTCATTCTTCTTTCCGTGATAATACAACTTGGTAGGGCATTCCAAAGCCTTAACAAAAAGGGTTTTGGTGAGATAGCGGGTATTATTCATAAAATAACTATCTTAATTTGATATGTCTTTTCTCTTTGTTATAAGGAGTGACTTACCTCATACATCAAGACCTTGCCTACTTCTTTTAGTTCTGACTTTGTTTTAATTAATTTCTCTTCAACTTCTTCTAAGAGCTGGACGGTTCGCCTATCATAGTACCGCTCACCGCAAGTTTTACAGACAGGAACTTTTATAGGAACATAGATAATGTCGTTACCAATAGTGAATTCTTCTTTCACATCCGTAATCTTAATTTCATCTCCGTGGCAAATCACACATTTCATATCTTTTTCCTCCTCTTGTAGTCTATCCATAACTCACCTCTCCAGTTCCTTTTCCTCTATCAATTCTATATCACAAAAGGTTTATGCTCAAATCCTTTCAAACTGAAACCTCAACTATCCTCTGAACCATCTCTTGTATTGCCTTTTCTGTTTCTTTTTTCATGTCTATCTCTGGATTACTTCAGTATCGTGTTTCTCTAAATTTTTGCAAATTCTTCAATAGGCACTTTAACTTCTCTCTCCGGCTTTTTGCCTTCCACATATATGTCGGTAAAATCCTTCTCAATCTTTTTTAAAATATCCGCCTTGAAATATTGTTCTCCGCAATATTCGCACTCTTCACACGGCACATTGCTTACAACCAGCATCTGTTCGTTATGCCTGTAAATGTATTGCACATGCTTTTCTCTAAAGTTTTTATTCCCACAAAAGTTACAGACCTTCATCTTTACCCCCTTTCATAAGGCGTTTTAAATTTTGGCGGCTGAGGGATGTAGACAGTTACAACCACCAGCCAGTCTCCCCTTGTTCCGCAAACGATATGCACAGGCTTCCCTGCCTCTGTAAAACCCACAACCAGACAACTTTCTCCCCTTCCTGTATCTTTATACTGCTCTAATATTCTACCTGAGAGGAGGGCTTCTTCAACCTCCGCTATAGTGAGGCCGTCATTCTGCCTTTCCTGGTCGCCATGCCGGGAGAAATAATATTCAATCTGTGTAACTCGTTCATGTATCCAGTTTATATCAAACACTGCCTATTCCTTAAGTATTTCTTTTTTTATAAAATGCGCAACCCCGACACCTATTATTTCATTTGCAGACATGCCTGAATTCTTCCATCTTCAAGTCAGCAGAATTTTAATAGAGCCGTTCCAGTTATTGAAACCGCTCAACTATCCTTTGAGCTATCTCTTGTATTGCCTTTTCTGTTTCTTTTTTCATGTCTATCTCTGGATTACTTTTGTATCGTATCCATAAAATTATGCACTCTGAATTTTATCTAAACATTCCAAATCTTTTTTGTAATATTGTAAAGGAGCTTTGATCTTTGCTCCAGGGCTTCCAGAGTAAAATTAGGAACGGCGGAAAATTGCAGGCCAGAATACTTCATAAATTCAGTCATTGCCGAATTTGACTTGTAAAAATCAGCGACTAAAGTCTGTGCAAGATAGGGCGCACTGCCAGTGTATGTTCTTAGCTTTTCGGCATAGGTTTCTGCACCTGATGACTGGTTATCCTGCCCTTTAAGGAGTAGTAATCCACCAAATCGGTTGCGTTCGTTTTCAAACATCTCCTCATCGATAGCATCATCACCTTTCTTGAAAAGTGCCCGACTTTCGTTATTATGGGCGAGGATATGTTCTATGTGATAGGCGTTCCCCCTGCCCGTTCCGCGAACGTAGTTATAAAGGTTATCCATTAGACCACGCTTTAACCCTTCTGTTATAAACGCCTCAACCCGTGCAAGAAAGTATCGAAGGAAGGTCGGGTTGTAATCTCCATACCCTACTTGCTTAAACTGTCCGTAGGACAGCAAGCTCTCCATATTGGTATTGCGCCGTTCGTTAATCTCCGCAAGCACGCTGGCGTCTATTCGCTTCTCGATTTCTTCGGTAGGGCAATTATTCAACAACGGATTTAGTGTGTACAGCAATTCCTGAAACTGGTTGCTTTCATAGGCCCGATTAAGCTGAAGCATGACATAAGCTCGATCAAATGCCCGGGCTACGGCCTTAATCTTATCATCCTCGCTACCATCATTGACTCCGCATGCTGCAAGTGTCAACATGATATGACCATCCATACGGTTGAGTTGTGAGATGTAGTAGCACTCTGGAATCTTTGACGATATATCATCTCCGAGTTGGCGGAGTCTGAGGAACAACTTTGAATAGTATTGAAAAGGGTCTTTCAAAAAATTCTTGACGCCTATTTTATTAAACTTGAGAGAAAGCATCTTGTTGCAATCATCTTCGAAGATTGTGCGGTGATAAGGACCATCGAAATCTCGGCCATGCTTTCGTGCCTCTGAAAATTTGGAACGCAGATAGGTTCTAAAAAAGTTATCTACTTCGTCTTCCGATCTTGACTCAAGATCACGCAGTGACGTGTCCCATATATCTGCGTATTCTTCAACCTCCGCCTTGTCAATTTCCCCCAGAAGCTTGCCTTTCAGAATTTCATACGACTTCAACCTAATACCCCGGTCATTGATAACTTCAAAGATCATGGGGACGTCAGTCTGCTCCACCTCCAGATTGATGATAACTACCATGCACAGAAAGTAGTAAATAAACGTATCAAGTTTATGCTTTGAGGTAAGTCTGGCTGACAGCTCCTTTTGGAGTAGCCCAAAATTCTCGATCATATGCTTGGCTGTGATCCCATCGCTGATCATATCCTCAGATAAGGTTTTACTTTCTAACAACGCTAGCATCAAAGCTTCACGTTTGTCGTGAGCCATCCAGAATTGCTTCTTTCCACCTGTTCCAATACCAACAAGCTTTGCTTTTATCCAATCACGTAATAATAAGGGCTCGGCATTACACATCCGATACAAGGCAAGTAGCATCAAGGTCAGCGTAGTTAGTCGCTGCTGACCATCAACTACAAAGATTCTCCCATCCGCTTTGTTCTTGTTAGTTATATAGGTGTTCAGGTAATACCACGGATACTTTTCCAACACATTTTGTTCCGATGCGTCCAAGCCTTTGTACTTTGCATAGGACTGCTCGAAGTGGTAAAAGATATCGTCGAGCAGTCTCTTAACCTCATCGCCCGTCCACTTGTATTCCCGCTGGTAAAAATCAATATAGTAGTTTGTTGTCGAAAACAACTTGTTTATATTCTGCTTTTCAGGAATTACTTCCATATGTGATATTCCTCCATATTTGCTCAGGATAATGTAACTTAATTTCCTCTACCACCTTCCCCAACGCCCTTGAATCCGCCTTGGCGAAATAGGGGATAGCGATAATTTTTCTTACTGTCTCCTGCAGTCTCTCAATAATAAATCATTTCAATAAAAAATGGGCTCTGTTATCCTTTTACCTTATCCTTTTCTCCTCTTTCATCAGTTCAGGCAGGGAAAGGATTTATCTATAAACAATAGGGCTCCCCTTCAACTCTCATCTGCTTAAATGAATCTCTATCCCTTTCTTTTTTATCTCCGATGATATAAATTCGCTGTCCTCTTTTGTATAGTCCTCATAAGGAAATACTATCGGTTGAATATCAATTTTAAGCTTGTTTATAAGCATAATTGCCTTGCTCATTACCTCCAGCCTGTTTTTATTGTTGACATTTCGCGAGAAAATTGCAATATCAATATCGCTGTCTTTACCCGCCCTGCCGTGAGCGTAGGAACCGAAAAGAAAAGCCTTGTCCACATGACAGATATTTTCTACTTCTTTAAGGTAACTCTTTAATACCTCTATTACTTTATTTTTTGTCTTAGCCATTTGTAAAACTCCTCTGTCTGCTTCAAAATCTCAGAGCTTTTCTCCTTCTTCACAAGGGTTGATAATTTTTCCTTATATGATGGATATCTGCCTTCAATGTAATAGGTAGTCAATTCGGCAAGGAGCTTGAGCTGCTCATCCGACAAATCCATGTCTAACAAACTTTGGAGGTATATAAGGTTATGGGAAAGGGGTGCTTCTTTGGCATTTTTTTGGAGGTGCATTGCTTTTAACAATTTCTCGACTGCCTGCTGACTCATGAAAACGGTATAAAGATATCTGCCGTTTCTGTGCAATGATTTTGCTGTTTTTATATCGTAATCAGCAATATCTATCCAATACTCTATCTTTTCAGAAAGATTCATAGATTCCTTTCTTACTTAAATTCCAAACCCAGAAAAATAGGGGATAGCGATAATTTTTCTTACTGTCTCCCGCAATCTCCCTCAATTACAAATCATCAGTTCGGGCAGTGAGAGGATTTATCTATAAACTATCCCTTCCTCATTTGCCTGATTTATTATTAGGCGGAAATGCCCATAGCAAAATTTTATCTGATAGCAACATACTCTGCAAAAGAAGTTGACTGAGGGATAAACAGCCCATCCTCCTTCAGTCCTTGCAAGTGCAGTTCAATGGCTTCATGCATATTTTGCTCTGCTTCTTCACGCGTAGCTCCTGTAGCTGCACATCCGGGCAAGTCGGGTGAATATGCAGAATAGTTTCCATCTGCCTTTTCAATTACAACAAGAAAACGATACATTTTATTTTACCTTTCGTATCAACTTGATACCACCCATCGTTTTCTATCATTTTTATAATATCACGAATCTTCATTCTTGTCTTTCTATCAGCATCTTGTCAGATTCCCGCTACCACACTACCTAATCCCCTCTCTCCCCCAACCCCCCTGAATCTGCCTTGCTCCGTCCTTACTGATGCACAGCAAAATCAAAGACCGGCACTTTGATGGTCTTAACTGGTTTGAACTTATTTTTTGCGAATTTCAGCAGTTCGTCGGTAATATCCGGGGAATACATCTTTTCCCCGCACTTTGCACAGACCTCAGCAGGGACATGCTCTACAATCAGGTATTTATCATCATCTTTATATGTGAATGTTACTATCGCCTTTTCTACATGCCCCCCGCAAAATACACACTTTTTCATTTTAACTACCTCCTTATTTTACAATTAAGCCACTCTTTTTGGTCTGGTTCATACGCCGTGATAATCACAACTGATGGCGGGAATGAAACTTGAACATGCAAATCCCTACCACCTTGGGTCTTGCCATAAACAAGACAACTCGGCGAATATTTATCATCAGGATATTCTTCTATAATCTCTCCTTGAAATACGGCTTTCTCAACCTCTGGTCGCAGTATATCTCTTTTAATCATCCTCTTAACAGCATGGTCAGAGAAGCTATAGTCACCACTTTTTATCTTGCTCTGAATGTCTTTCAATGACATATGAAATTTTTAGAAAAGACAAATTTCCTCTACCACCTTCCCCAACGCCCTTGAATCTGCCTTGTCGAAACAGGGGACAGCGATAATTTTTCTTACTGTCTCCTGCAATCTCCCTCAATTACAAATCATCAATTCAGGCAGAGAGAGGATTTATCTATAAACTATCCCTTCCTCATTTACCTGATTTATTATAAGCGAGTTGATTTTTACACACCTACCCACTAAAGTCAATATTTCCAAAATATTTTAGAAAAATAGGGACAGCGACCATTTTTCTTACTGTCTCCTGAAGTCTCCCTCAATACCAAATCAATTTCAATAAATAACGGGCTCTGTTATCCTTTTACCTTATCCTTTTCTCCTCTTCCCTCAATTCAGGCAGGGAGAGGATTTATCTTAAACAATCCCTTCCTCATTTACCTGATTCTCTCCCCCCAACCCCTGAATCTGCCTTGCTCTGACCTTATCACCCATCTCAACTCCACCCACTCACTTAACTTGAAAATCCACGAAAGAGTATAACAAAACATACTTTTAATTGCAAAAAATGACTATTATCCCTCTTTGTTTTTCCTCTTTCCTCAGTTCAGGCGGGGAGAGGATTTAACAGTATGGTATCCAATTAAGCCATCTTTTATGAACCATTCTTTTCCACCATTACCTATTCAACAAAGAGGCTGTTTAAGTCACCTCATTATGCAAGGAGATAATCAAAGTCAGATTTTGATATGGATAAGCCTCTTTTCTTTCCAATAGTATCATCCATAACTGTCTTGTAAAGCTCAAGCTTCTTTTTCTTTAGCTCCATCATCTTTTCCTCAATGGTATGACGCATAAGAATTCTCATGATGGATACTTTGTTCTTCTGCCCTATCCTGTGAGCCCTGTCTGATGCCTGATTTTCAACAGCAGGATTCCACCATGGGTCAAGGTGAAAGACATAGGATGCCCTTGTGAGGTTAAGCCCCTGCCCACCTGCCTTTAAGCTGAGTAAAAATATGGATGCCTCTTTGCAATCCTGAAAACCCTCTACGAGCCCTTTTCTCTTTTTTACCGCTGTTGAGCCGTCAAGTCTGGAAAAAGGCATCTCGCTCTTTTTTAAGACATCCTCAAGGATATTGAGAAATGAGGTAAATTGTGAAAAGACGAGGGCGCTGTGTTTTTCATCAATGAGTTCTCTTAATTTGCTGATTAAAAATTCGATCTTTGGTGAAGGCTCATCCATTGTCGGGTCTAATAATTTAGGATGGACACAGAGCTGTCTTAGCTTGAGTATAGCTGTGAGGGCTATGATTTGTGCCTGTGCCGTAGTTTTAGTATGGTATGCCTCATCTATTGTTGACCTTATCATTTCAACGGTCTTCTTGTAGAGAACTTTTTGTTTATCAGTAAGCTCAAGATAGATATCGGATTCTGTCTTTGGCGGGAGTTCTTTTAATATCTTTTCCTTTGTCCGTCTTAATACAAATGGGCGGGTTCTTCTAAGGATAAGTTCAAGGGATGGTGATGTGTCCAATTTGATGTAGGATTTGAAATTATCATATTCACCAAGAAGACCCGGCAGAGAGAGGTCAAGAATGGAATAGTATTCTCCGAGATGATTTTCAAGGGGTGTTCCGGTCATTGTAAGCTTGAAATACCCATTTAATTGCCTCACAGCACCTGTAACATCAGCATAGATATTTTTGACTGCCTGTGCCTCATCAAAGATAATTACATTGAACTGAATCTTCTTTAGCCTTTCAATATCCCTCCGAATAAGTCCATAGGTGGTTATAAAAACATCGCAGTCTTTAAACTCTGTAGTCCTCTCTAATCCTGTATAAAAATGTATCTTTAAATCAGGATAGAATCTGCCTATCTCATTTTCCCAGTTGAATAAGAGGCTCGGTGGAAGCACGAGCAGGTGGGGTCCTTGCACAGGGCAGACAGGCTTGACCTTCCCCTCTTTTATGCCTGCGAGCAGGGTGATAGCCTGAATGGTTTTCCCAAGCCCCATGTCATCCGCAAGACACGCACCAAATCTATGCTCGTAGAGAAAGGATAGCCAGTAGTAGGCATCCTTCTGATAGTGTCTTAAATTCGCCTTGAGATTCTCTGGAATCGGCCTCTCCTCTATCTTTTCAAATCTGTTCAGCCTCTCTATCAAATCTTCATCCTCTTTTGAAAGCCTGACTTTAACCCCCATGTTTCGCAAATGTATCCAGTCCAATATTTGCAGCCTCGGCACACGGACAATCTCTCTTATTTTTTCCTTTGCATTATTGTTCTCTTTGGCTATACCTGCGATTGTCTTTAAAATCTGCTGTGAATTGGAGTCAAGTATCTGGATAAAATCTTTCTCTTCTACTACACCATCCTGTTTCAACGCCATCTGCCATGATTTGTTATCTACCAATTTTCCACTGCATTGTATCTCAGGCTTAATCTCAAACCAGTCTATGCCGCTCTCTCTGGTGCAATCAAACGAGAATTCCCATTTTATTACATGAACAGGTTTACCTTTAAAAAATAGGGGTATATTGTGCTTCTTTAATTTAAGATACAGAACGGACAAATGTTTATAAAGCTCATCAGCATAGATACGCATTTCATTATGTGCTTTAATACCATTAAATATATCTATGCCGAATATCTCAGATGGGATGGTATAAAGAAGCGACTCCCTTGCTCTATCGTTTCTTACTACATACCATTTGCCATTGTAAAATTGCAGCCGTGATGACTCTGCATTGAGTGAAGATAGGGCATCTGTCAGGCATTGTTTTGCCATGAATCTGATTCTGCGTTTATGAAAAACATCTGTTGAAATGAAATCCTTGATGATTTTATCTGCTTTGCCTCTTTGTTTTGTTGATAGGAGAGTGAGAAATGTTTTTATAAGTATAGCCCGCCTCTTCTTTGCCCTTAGATGACTTGATAGATAAGATTCATCTCCAAAATATTTCAGATAAATAAAAAAGGATTTTGTCGGAGAATCCTTTAATCCTTCAATATTGCACCATGCCCTTAAAATCATCTTTTCCCGCTCCGTCTTATCCTGCTCAATGGTGATGCTATAATGCGGCTCTGCTGTTAAAGGAGACACAAGCTCATCACCAACCTTCAATTGAATATTGGATTTATATTCTTCAGGGATACTGAACTGATATTTCTGAAATGCAGATACAGGGATTTGAATAGGCTCAATAAAATCATTTTCCCTCACAATTCCTGATGAGCTGTAATTAGAATCTATGTCATCTTGTTTCATACGCTGCATAAATAACTTCCACGCTCTCCAGCCCTTTCTATCCTTTATATTGCCCAATCTTTTATTTTCAAGGTCTGCCACAATATCATTACATATAAGATACGGGTTAGGGCAGACCATGTCATCTGAAATACAAAGACGGTTGAGTGTAACAATACCCTTTGCAGCATTTAGGGTCGTGACAGAGGAAAAAGAGAGAGAGGAGTTCCACTCTACAGGGATTTTCTTGTCCTTGATTTTTAAAAATAACGGATGGGTATTCTCATATTGCTGTAAATACTCAAGAAATCGCTTGTCAGAATCATAGTAGTAATTATGGCTTTCCCGAACAATCCAGCGAATCTCCATTGGAATATTGTAAGAAGAATAGGGGGTAATCAGCTTATCTCCCCTTTGAAGGGATAGGGTGAAATGACCGCTAAAATAACCCCTCTCAATGATAATAGAATAATCCCCATAGCCAGCCTCCAAAGTAAGGCTATTGGTGGAAATAGAATTTTTCCACTCCTTATCTACCCTTACAGGAATAGGATTTATGTGTGAGGGTTTTCCCTTTTTGGGAAATTCTTCGGATATTGAGAGAAGGCTTGTTTTAAGAGAATCTTTGTAATCAGACCTATGAGTTCCAATACTAAAATGGGTTGGATTTAGAATATTTTTAATAGTAATAAGAGTGCATATTACATGTTTGCAATTGCCAAAGGACGACCATGCAGGACAACTGCATCTATAATTAAGATTATTGTTTTCTATAAGAATTGATACTGAATAAAGTCTGCTTCCCTGAACCTTTGCCTCTAAAACCTGATGGTCTTCAGACCATTCAAAATAAAGAAGCTTTTCCTTTTTATAATATTCAAAACCCCTCGTTACATACTGACCTGTCGCTAAAGTATATATGGTATTCGCAGGTAATTCTTCTAAATGGGCTATAATCTCATTTTTTATTATATTTTCACTTCCCGCCATAATATCTGCAATCTTCCTAATTTCTTTATCCCCTCTGTCATCTCTCCACCTATAATTCAGGCAGGGATAGGATTTATCTATAAACTATCCTTAACATACTTCAATTAAACTTTATCCCTAAAATATCCATAATTTGCTCTATCACCCATTTCTGTCTTTTTTCAACATCATCTTTATTCCAACTTCCTTTTTCTAATTTATTTATAAGCATTCTTGAAATCTCAAATGAAGTAGTCCCGCCATGTTTTTCATTATAAATTTCTGCCTTTTCGCATGGAGGATCATTTTGCTGAGCAATGTTCTTTTTCCCAGAAAGCAGAGTTAGATTTCCAATCTTGTTTAAGTGATTGTTTGCCTGTTCTTCAGTCCACATTTTTTTCCATTCTTCTTTATTATGCCATTTTTCAGGAAGTATATGGTCAGCATGGATTTTTTTATCCATTTCAATGAAGAAAACTTTTGAATTATCAGTTTGTTTATATTCTATTAATGCTAATAAAGGTTTAAGCCATGACTTTCCATAAGCATCATTTTTTAAATTTTCTTCCACTCGTTTGATTACATTATCTTTTTTCATTTTATCCTCTACTGCTTTACTTATTTCAGCCATAGATTTCTTGCTTTTAATTAAGTCAATTATGTTAAAAGATAATTGCTTTATCTTTGAAGTAGTATAATCAGCAATCCAGTATGAATAGTAGACTTTTCTTAATTCTTTACATAACCCTTCAAAATCGTTAAATTTCTCCTTTTTTGCAGTAGTCAGTATCGCTTTCCAAAAAACTTTATTGGGCAGATACCATAGTGAAAATATTATTTTAGATTCCATTTGATAAATTTTATTAAAAGACTCAACAAATTCACCAAAGTCAAAAATAACTTTTCTTGAATCTTCGTTTTTGAATTTGTCAGTTAGTTCCTTATACAAAGACTCTCCCGGTTTTTGAGCTAATAAGTAGTATGCGTAGTAGGTAAGTAAATCCGTAATAGTTTCATCTACATCTTCAGAACGTCTTTCTACCTCACGCCAATTTGAAATAAATTGCTCCTTTTCTTGTGCGGTTCTTAATTTACTATAGAGATGGCTCTTGATTAAATCTGAAGGGCTTAAATCAAGTCCTCTTGTGTTCAACACCTGAAATAACTTGATAGCATCCGATTGTTTTGCGCATGTGATTGTTATCATCTCTGTTTTGTTCAATATATATTCTGCAAAGTTTTTGATTGCATCTATGCCGCCGTTATTCTTAAGTTCATCAAGTTTTTCCTTGAACTTTAAAGCTGCATTTATGAATTTCCCATCTTCTCTCGGCCTGTTTGTAGGTTCTTCATCTAGGAAGTTAACTCCATTTAATATTTCCTGTTCAAATTTGATTTGGTGATTTGATTGCGTTATTAATTTTAGTCGTGGCCTTTCCTCACGCATACTTTTGACAGAGTCTCGAATTATATTTATTAGTAGTTTATTACCAGACCCTTCTAAATCTTTACCATATAAATCCCTGATGACACAGAATAAAATTGTTAATGTAGTCAGCCTCTGCTGACCATCAATCACTTCTAAGTAGCCGTCTTCTGTTTTTTTTATTAATATTATGGGGCCTAAAAAATAACCCTCATCTTTAGATTCCATTGCAGAATATAAGTCATCCCACAACTCATCTATTTGTTCATCTTCCCAACTGTATGGACGTTGATAATCGGGTATCTGATAATAGCTATCAGCATCTCCGAATATTTCGGCAATGGTTTTTGCCTGTGGTTTGAAAATTTCTGTTTTATGTTCAGACATATTTTTAGCCTCCTTTGTCTTGTTTTATGGTTTCTTCTTTATAGTAAAAGGGGTTATTTTCCCTGCTCCCCTACGCCCCTTCCTCTGTGCCTATCTCCAGCATCTTTATCTCAGGCATGGATGCGCCGATTATTCCCTGCATATCTCCATACATGCCGGCTGTATTCATTATGACCCTCTCTATCTGCTTCTCCCTTTTAGCCCAAATGCTTGTCATCGCCCTTTTCTCTTTATCTAAATCTTCTTTCATTGTCTTAAATGCCTCAACAATTGCCTCAACCTTTTGCTTAAAGCCGGGACCAGACAGGTAATTGTAAATTGCCTCCATCTTTTCATTCTTCCCGACTGCAGATAGTTTTGTCTGGGACACTTGTATCAAACCTGTTCTTAGAATTTCTGCCAGACTACAGGCAAGGATGGGATTGGTAATCCAGACACCTTCTATATTGGTAAAAGCGCTGACCCCCTCTGGAAGAACTTTTGAAACTATTACCGATATCTCCGCCTTTATTTCTCGCTGGTCGTCTTTAAGCTTTGAAATCCAGACATCATTCCATAACTTTGTGCTCTTTGTTTCCCACACTATAGTCCCGCAATATTGTCCGCTATGGTTATACACCTTTTGCAGAATGTCAGCCCCTCTGACTCCTTTTGAGACAGGCACAATTTCATCAACAGGGAATTTTGATTTTAAAAGAGATTCAAGGTCTAACTCCAATACCTCCCCCTGTGTTTGAATTGAGCCTTGCTCACCCTTTCGTTTAAGTTCATCTATGGTTTTAAGCATATCACTCATCTTTTTATCTTTCTCAAGGTCTTTCAGCCTGTGTTCTTCGCTAAAGAGTTCAAGTGCATTTTGTTTGATTTTATTCCTCTCCTCATCAATTTTGCGGGCTACTTCCAGTTCCATGCTCTTTTTCTGCTCTTCCAGCTCTCTTGTCTTCTTTCTCAGCTCAAGTTCAGCCTTCTGGGCTTCTTCAAGTCTTTTATTCTTTTCAGTATTTTGCTCTCTCAGGTCTTTCAACTCAAGAGAGAGGGCGGTCTCAGCCTCTTTTTTGGCATCATGCTTTAACCTTTCCATTTCAATCTTAACCCTTTCTTCTACCTGTTTTTCAATTGCCTCTCCCCGAAGACTCTCTCTAATTTGATTTAGAAGGGTTTTGGTTAGTGGTATCTCACTTCCGCATTTTGGACATATTATTATCTGGTCTTCCATATCGTTTTACCTCCTTAATTGTTAGTAATGCAAGGCATTTGGTTTTAAGATTCTTTGATAATCTTTCAATAATCCTTCCATGTCTCATATCCAATTACAGGAACACCAAGCCTCTCGCATATTCTCATTGTGTGTCCAGTCCCGCCGCCGTTCTTCTTTTTTGTGTTTATATAGAGGAGGGCAAGATGTGTTTTAATTGGCTTCTCCTTCCCAAAAGGAACCCCGGTTACCTTAAAGACATCCCTTATAAGGTATGGCTGCTGCCATCTCTTGATTTTATCCCATGCAGACTTACCGAATTTTTTCCCATCTACAGAAAGGTAATTTTCGCATGAAAGTTTTTTTGCATATTTCCAAAAATCAGGGTTTATATCCGATATTGTTATAACCCTGTTTCCTGTAACGATATTTTTCTTAGGCATATTTTTCTGAGGAACAAATAGTTCAAGTCTTTCCGGGGCAACTGAATTGACACCCCTTGCCCATGCAATGTCAGACCCTTCTGCATTGCCTGAGCGGACTATCAGATTTGGCAGAGCAGTAACCAGTATTTTGGCAATCTTTTCCATCTTCTCTGCTGCCTCATGCGTTATAGTCCTTGAACCTTCCAGTGCCACATAAGGTTTCTTAAACTGACCGAGATATTTGATTACATCATCAATTGTCTTGAAATCATTCATTTCATAAGCCATTCGTTCAGTTCCTCCCATTTTTCTTTAGACGGCGGATTTGCCTCAAAACCCCACTCGCATTTTTGCTTTTTCATCAAAATTACTTTTTACCTCTGCATTACAGGCATTAATCAGGTCTTCCAACACGATTTTATCCCCTCTCCTTGCTGCCCTTGTTGCCGCATTTTGCACGACCACAGATATCTGCCCCCCTGACAGGTCATAATACTCTGCCAAATATGATAAATCCACATCATCTGCTAACGGAACTTTATCAGGTATATGAACCTGCCAGAGCTTAAATCTTTCTTCAGCCTCAGGTCTCCTGAATTCTATCTTATGATGGAATCTTCTTGAAAAGGCGCTATCCATATTTTCCATAAGGTTTGTAGTGGCGATGAGAATACCATCAAACCTCTCCAATTGCTCAAGAAATATATTTTGCATCTGATTATACATATTGTCTGTTGCCCTTTCAGCATTTATCCTTCTATGTAAAAACTGGTCAGCCTCATTAAATAGAAGCACAGGAGGGTTTTTCATGCCCTTTGATATTTCTCTAAATTCATCAAATATTTTTTTCACATTCTTTTCACTGTCACCCACAAATGAATCCAAAATTTTAGAACAATCAAAGGTAATGATATTTCTCTTGAGCTTATATGCAATTGCATTTGCAGCAAGGGTCTTTCCTGTTCCCGGAGGACCGTAGAACAGCATAATTGACGATTGCTTTGCCTTTCTGCTTTTCCCTGTTTTTACATGGAGCTGATGATTTTTAATCCCCCACTCTTGCAGGAGGTTTGATGTATTGCCCTTTACCTTTTCAATTGCAATGTATAATTCTTCCATAGTTTTGGGATGAAGGATAACATTATCAAGGGATACGCATGGTTTTACAAGCTCATAAAGGCTGTCATTTTTGAGTTTTCCTCTTTTCTGCTTCCGCTCTTTTTTATCGCCGAGGAGTTTTGTTTTTAACTTCTCATTCAGCTTTATAGTAACTGCCCTTCTGCTTCTGAATATATGCCTCTCTGATTCTGTTTCTATAATTTTTTTCTTAAATAACTTCGTATCTTCTTTTAAAAGTATCCTGTCAGTTAATTTTTCATAAGGGGTCTGGCTTATGACACTAAGTATATCTTCAATGTCATAAGAATTTTCCCAAACTATATTTTCACCCAGCAGGGCGATTATAATTAACTCCTCTTTCCTTGTTAGATTTTCCTTCTTTTTTAATTTTACGAGAGGGAATGTTTCATCAGTTTTGCTGAGTTTGTCTTCAATTCTTATTTCCAATTCATTCAGTTTTTCAGCTAAATTATTATAGGCAGGCATATCCTTCTTTTTCCTTGAACCTTTTGAATCATTTAATTCTTTCACCTCTTTTAAAATTGTTATCCTTTCAAAGTGGTCGCATAGATATTCAAAGTTATCCCTATATGGTTCTACTGTGTTATGGCTTGTCTCTTTTTTATCATCAAACTTATACAGCCTGTCCAGAAATTTGTCGGAAAGACGAAGATTTGAGTGGATTAATCCTATGCCATCTGTATTCTCAGAACGATTGCCTCCAACTTCCAATATCCCGGATTTAGTTAATCTTGAAAGCCGCTTAATTTCCATTAAGGCAATCTTCTTGTCCTTTTCTACTGACTTTATAATATCAAAGGCTTTCATATCCTCCTTACCATCTAAAAATTTTTTAAACAGAACTGCAATAATTTTGATGTCCTTATCTTCAAGGGTATAATCTTTAAGAAGGGGGCTTGCTGAAAGCTCTGATAGATTTACCTGCAATCTGTTTTGCATAGAAGACCCGTCAGAACGGCTGTTTTTTAAACCCTTATTTGCAATCTCCAGCAAAAGCTCTATCTCATTTTCTTTTGTAATCGTCTGCTCTGGCATAATAATCACCTCCATTATTATTTGGTTTTTCAAAAAGGAAGATAGATTCTAAAATATCCCCTTCAAGTCTTGCGAATATATTATTAAATTATTTATGATTATTTTAGCAAGGGTAGATGACAAAGGTTAGTCAGTTTACTTCTTTTGGGTATAACAGAGGAGTTGATTTTCAGGGGATATCTTTAAAAAGAGATTATTGCATTATATTTCCTTTCACCCGTCAATTAGACAAGCTCACGATGTAATTGCACCATTCGTCAAACCCTTCTCCACTCCTGCATGAGACCTCAAATATATTCAAATCGGGGTTTATCTCAAGAGATTCTTTTTTAATTTTGTCTATACTGCAGTCTGTGTACGGGAGGAGGTCAGTCTTATTTATAATTAAAATCTTTGCTTCTCTGAATATGCCGGGATATTTTTTAGGCTTATCATCACCCTCTGTTACACTTAACACAACAGCCTTTATATCTTCTCCGAGATTGAAGTTTGCAGGGCATACGAGGTTCCCAACATTTTCTATAAAGAGAATATCAAGACCATTCAGAGGAAAATTCTGCAGGGCTGTCCTTACCATATTACTGTCAAGATGGCAGGCGCCATTTGTATTTATCTGGATGACCCTTGCACCTGTCTTCTCAATCCTTTCAGCATCCCTTGTTGTTGCAATATCTCCCTCTATTACTCCTATGGAAATTTTGCTGTTAAGTGTTTTTATTGTTCTTTCCAGTAAGGATGTCTTTCCCGCACCCGGTGAACTAATTAAATTTATGACGAATAACTTATTTTCTTTGAAGAGTTGACGGTTCTTCTCTGCTATGCTGTCATTAGCCTTCAAAATATTTGATACTACCTTGATTTTCATAGTGAGCCTGCCGAACTACTCCACCTCAAGTTCATCTACAAACAGTTCCCTGCCGCTAATTATCTCAATATCAGTATTATTGCAGGTATTGCATTTGAAAATATAATTACTAATCTGGAAATTATTACCGCAGTTTTTACACCTTCCTGTCAGAGGGACATGGTCTATTAATAGTTCTGCGTCTCTGGCAATGGTGTTACTTTTCAATGCCTCAAAACAAAAAGTTATAGAGTCTGCCACCACACCTGACATCTCTCCGATCTTTAGCCATACTTTTATAATCTTGGCGGCATTATTTTTTCTTGCCTCCGACTCTGCTATTTCAAGTATATTCTGAACTATTGATAGTTCGTGCATACTCCCAATCCCGCTTTAGCTGGATTTTACTATTAGCACAGGTTATCAGTTTTATCTACCATTTCTCTCAAGAGTGACAGTGTCTTTTCTGCCTCAGCCTCATCAAGTTTCTGAATGGCTGAACCTGCATGAACAATTACATAATCCCCTAACTTTATATCATCAAGCAGCATGAGGTTTATCTTCCTTTTTACTCCGCCAACCTCTGCTGTTCCAAGATATCCATTTATTTCAATAACCTTCATCGGGACTGCTAAGCACATAAATAAGTTTAGGAGTTATAGAGTTAAGGGGTTGTGGAGTTTTTAACGCTTTGACTCCCTAACTCCTTAACTTCTAAACTCTTTACCTCTTCTATTACCAGATTAATCATATCTGGAATTTTATTCTCAATTTCAGGTGTAAGTTCAGTTCCCCAATTACTGCAATCTTTTGGCTGAATGGCTATTATTGTTGTATCAGGAATTTTGCCAAGCATTTTTTTTAAGGTAAGTGTTTCTAAAATACCTATCTGGTGAGGAGAGAATTTCTTTGAGATGCTTGATGGCATATCTTCAAATTTAAAGCGATATATAGAGCCCGGCTCATCATTCCCTTGAACTGCATCCACTATAATAAGATGTTCTGCGCCTTCTAATAAATCAATCAGTCCAAAGCCTGCGGTTCCGCCATCTATAAGTTCAATATTAGAAGGGAATTTGTAATCCCTCTTTAACCTCTCAATAACCTTAACTCCTACCCCTTCATCTTTTAGGAGAATATTGCCTATACCGAGTATAAGTATCTTTGGAACAGAATTTGTCATTTTGCTTCTTTGTTTTTTGCCACTTCTTTCATTGAGGTCTTGAAAATATCTTCGGCGAGTTTTCTTTTTCTCTCATCCTCTCTCTTTAAATCGTCAAAGTTGGTTGAGAGGATTCTCTCCTTGTCTTTTTTAACCTTTATAAAGGCATCTGTGAACCTATCTCCTGTTGATTGCTCTCCTATCGGTTTGCGTGCCTCAATGACTTTGCCGCTTATCCTGTCAACGACAAGGATTACTCCACAGTCGGGGCATGTAATTTTTAGCTCTTTATCCATGTATAGAAATTATAAATTGTTTCATGGTTTCATTGCTTCATTGTTAGAATCTTTCAGTGAAACAATGGAACAATAAAACAATAGAGCAATTATGATTTTTATTCTGATTGGAGTATAGACTTTGCAGGGAAGGTTGTCAAGTTAGATAGCAGCTCCCTGTCATTAGATATACAAGGGGTATAAACTATTTTACCTGTTTCAACTTATACCCTGTGAAGATAGACAGGAGGGTATTATCTTTGTCTGTCAGTCCCTTTAAAAAGACCATATAAATATGGACCGGCACTGTAATTATAAATATCCACATTATTGCAAAATGAACAAGGCGGGTTATCGGCATACCTCCGAGGAGATTATTGACCCAGCCAAAGGTTTCCTTTGAATCCCAGATGCCGAAGATATTTCCACTATAAATAGCAAAGCCTGTCAGTGTTTCAGTTATCAATAGCAGACCCCAGAAAAAATATGTAAGAGCCTGCAATGGATTGAACTTGCCGTATTCCTCATGTGTATCTTTTAAAAATAGATAATAGGCAAATATATCAGGGATGGATTTAATTTTATTCCAAGTTGGCAGGTATTCCCATATATCTCTGTCAAAATAGAGCTGGGCGATGAAGCTGAGAATAATTATATACATTGAGATAAAGTGAAAGAATCTCATCAGGTTCATCAACTGACTATCTTCTCCACCGCTTATAAATGGCCAGTAGATATAATAGCCTGTGAAAATAAGAGTAAATATGGAAATGGCTCTTACCAAGTGGTTTATTCTGTAAACGAGATTCCACTCGTAAATTTTTTCATAATGTAAATCAGCCATTATCCCACCTCCTTATGAAACCCTGAACTTCCTGATTTCATTCGTTTCAGGGTCAATGATATGGACAGTGCAGGCAATGCACGGGTCAAAGGAATGGACAACTCTCAATACCTCCACAGGACGCTTTGCATCTACAACAGGAGTTCCTACAAGCGCCTCTTCAATTGGTCCTCGGACACCCTTTTCATCCCTTGGTGAGACATTCCATGCAGTTGGTGTGATAATCTGATATCTGTCAACCTTTCCTTCTTTTAATGAATACCAGTGTCCGAGGGCACCACGCGGTGCCTCCCAGAGACCCGTACCTATTCCTGAGTCAGGCGTCTCATGCGGTGTGTATAACTCATTTTTACCTGTCTTTAAGTTCTCTATCAGCTCCATAGTCCATGTGACCATTGCATCGGCTATAAGTTTTGACTCAAGTGCCCTTGCAGCAGCCCTTCCAAGGGGGGACATGAGGAGTTCATGCTTTCCGGCAACTCCCAGTTTATTTAATGTATCATCAATAAGTTTTTTTGCTGTCTCATTCCCTGATACATAGGCTATTAGCATCCTTGATAATGCACCAACCTCCATAGGTTTCTCACTCATTCTTGGCGCCTTTGCCCATGTGTATTTTTTTTCAGTATCGTAATCAGTGAAATCCGGCTCGGTTATTCCATCTGCAGGATTTAGGGCAGGTCCATCCTTATACCAGCTATGTTTTACATGTTCTGCGACATCCTTATGGTTTACCTCGTTACGCTTCAACTGCCAATCGTAAATTGCACCCATCGGGAGTGTTCTTTTATTCGGGTCAAAGCTCTTATCTTCAAATACACCCCATGCGAGGTAATTCCCAACTCCTCTGCCTATTGCTGTGTAGTCTAAATAATAAGGTGCTACGGCTAACACATCAGATATAAATGTGTTATCCACCCATGACTGGATTTTCTTTAATCTAAAAAGAAAATTGCTGATGTCCTCAACTGAAGGGGTGCATGTAACACCGCCAGGAGGGGTAGCCTGAACCATCGGCATCTTGCCGCCAAAGAACGCTGAAAGGTGGGATGCCTCTGACTGCATCTCCAATGCCTCAAGATAATGTGCCACTATGAGGAGATTTAAATCAGGCGGCAATTTATAGGCAGGGTGTCCCCAGTAGGCATTGGCAAATGGCCCAAGCTGTCCGCTGTCAACAAATGTCTTAATCTTTGCCTGAACATTTTTCAAAGATTGTTCAGTCGGTTTTGCAGAGAGGGCGCTGACGACATCCACATAGTCAAGCCCAGTAAGGTGATAGAACCACAGGATGTGGGAATGGAGGAATTGAGAGCCTTCTACAAGATTTCTGATAATCCTGGCATTATCGGGGGGCCTAATCTTATATGAATCTTCTATACACATGGCTGATGTGTGGGCATGAGAGGTCGGGCATACGCCGCATATCCTCTGGGTTAAAAGCCATGCGTCCCTCGGGTCCCTGTCTTTCAATATAATTTCAAAGCCCCTGAAGAGTGAGCCTGAAGTCCATGCATTTTTCACCTTGCCATCTTCCACCTCAATTTCAATTCCAAGATGTCCCTCTATCCTTGGAATAGGGTCAATAACTATTCTCTTACCCATTACCCTCACCCCCCTTTCTTAAAATTCCGCTTTAGCGGAATTTAAAATCGCAGATTCATCCTGAAATACTGCGTTATCGTCAATTTTGCTCCTCACCGTATTGTCATCATATACGGTTGCGTCGCAAAATTGCCTCTCGCCTTGTCTTTCAGGCGACTTTGCGATTTTACCCAAAATCCTAAATCGAATTTTGGGATTTCTCTTTTTCTTCATCTTTTTTGATACGCCCTTTCATTGCAGATGCCGCAAGATGGATTCCGATGCCGGCTGCAGTGGCAACACCAAGTGCCGCCCCTATCTTATCCGCTGTGGTTTCCACTCCCTTAAATACAGGTATTGATATTCCAGGGAGTACAGCCCTCATCGGGCTGAAGGCATCGGGCCAGCCAGGCTCTGTGCATCCTGTACATCCATACCCTGACTGGACACACCAGCTTATCTTGTCATTCCAGCGGATGAGGGGGCAGTTGGCATAGGTATTTGGCCCCTTACAGCCCATCTTATAAAGGCATTCACCTTCCATTGCATCCTCTGACCCAAACTCCTCAACAAACTTTCCGGCATCAAAGGATGCCCTCCTCGGGCAGTTGTCATGGATATTCATGCCATAGATTATCTTTGGTCTCCCATGCTTATCCAATTCAGGCAGCTTCCCAAAGAGCAAGTGATGAACTACTGTAGCTACAAGCCAGTCAGGGTTTACAGGACAGCCTGATAGATTTATAACGGGTCTTTGCAGAAACTCTCCGACACCCTTAATGCCTGCAGGATTTGGTCTTGCGGCCGGGACACCGCCGTATGTAGCACAAGAGCCGAGGGCTATAATTGCAGCAGCCTTGGATGAAGTTTCCTTTAATATATCCATCATATCCCTTCTGCCAATCCTCCCATAGCCCGGCTTTGTAGGCACACCACCTTCAACAATCAGTATGTATCCGCCTTCCTCTATAGATTTTTTTAGGATTTCCTCTGATTGTTCACCTGCAGCAGCCATTATTGTCTCATGGTAATCAATGCTTAATATATCCAATACAATTTCTGATGCAGAAGGGTGGGTAGTTTTTATGACAGACTCTGTGCATCCAGTGTCCGATGCAAAATGAAGCCAGACTATGGATGTCCTCTTTGAAACCTTTTCAATTGCATTTGCTATTTGGGGGATAAAACTTTGAGATAAACCGAGGGCTGCAGCCATCTGGCCGCAGAATTTTAAGAACCTTCTTCTATCAAGATTTTTTAAAGATAAGACCGTATCAAAATCATATTCAGCCATAATAACCTCCTACATTTATTATGCCATTTGATACACAATTTTGCCTCTTACCTCCTTTGAACGATTCCGGTAGTAATATAAGCCCTAATATTTTTTTGTCAATAGCACTTGCAAAAATTATTTTGGAGATGCAGGAAGATAAACATAAAAGGTTGTCCCAAAGTTTTCTTTAGATTCAACAGTAATTCTGCCTTTTTATATTGCCACTTAAGGTTAAATAGTATATAAATATTTTATGGCTGGTATAAAAGTTATAACTAAAAAGATAGATAAAAGGGAATTGAAAAAACTCGTTGATGAAGGTTTTAAAGATATGGCCAAATATGCCGTTGATATAGAGCAAAAGAGAATTGCTATAGGAGGGGAACTCCATGCCGATGGAGAACAATTGCTGCTTGAGAGCGGGAGTGAACAGAAGGATATATGGGGGGCAAATTATTATCCTGGCAGGGGAGAATCAGCTTGTATAGAGTATACTTCTCTGATTAACATTCGTCCATCTCAAGGAAATAACAGCATGGAAATTATAAATAAGGATTTACAAAAAAAGATTAAGGAGATAACCTTTGAATTAATAGGAAAGGGAGAGGGTTTGTAAGTGGTTCAACATTCAGGACTGACACAGGAGAGATGGTCATCTTTTTCCCTATTGCATCAGATATTGATGATAGGAAATGAGATGAACAGGGCAAAAAAATTGTTTTCTCCACTTGATAAAACTGGATTGATATTCTGTTACGAAAGGGTTATCTATTTAACAGACCTCACTGTTAAGTCAAATCCCATGAGGGGACTGAGAAAAGAACTTTTACGCTGGCGTGACCTGGTGGCTGAAGAATATATTAATCTGATGAGTGCGGAGGCTATAATGCCCGATATAAACAGGCATCTGAAGATTTTCAAGTCTCTCCTCCTTCTAAATCCTGAAAGTGCAGGTCAGATACCATATCTTATAAAATCTTAGGTTAAATCTTTTACAAATATAAACCCCATCCCCTTTTTTATATTGCCACTTTAAAACACGCTGGTATAATATAACGAATCTGAAAGACAAATTGCATAATTTGGGTTAAGAATCAAAATGTCTTGCAAAGAATGGAGTTATCGTGATTAGTTTTGACGATATAAAGAAGGCACAGGAAAATATAAAAGATTATATTCATAGGACGCCGCTTGTCTATTCAAATTCCATAAGCAGAATAACGGGATTAGAGGTTTATATAAAGCTTGAAAATTTACAGAAAACAGGCTCTTTTAAAATCAGGGGTGCTACAAATAAGATTTCCCGCCTTTCAGAAGATGAAAGAAAGAGGGGAGTGGTTACTGCATCCGCAGGGAATCATGCACAGGGTGTAGCCCTTGCTGCAAGCAGGCTGGGAATAAAGGCTGCTGTGGTCATGCCTGAGAAGGCATCTATATCAAAACAGCTTGCCACAAAGGGATACGGTGCAGAGGTTATATTATATGGCAATAGTTTTGATGAGGCGTTAGAATATGCAAGGAGAATTGAGAGGGATAGAAATTGCACATTTATACATACCTATGATGACAATGACCTTATAGCAGGGCAGGGGACAATAGGGCTTGAAATCCTTGAGGACCTTCCGGATGTAGATTCTGTTGTTGTTCCCATTGGAGGAGGGAGTCTTATATCAGGCATTTCTATCGCGGTTAAAGGAAAAAAGAGAGATACCCAGATTGTAGGTGTTGAGGCAAAGGCGGCTGCTGCCATGTATCTATCAAGACAGAGTGGTAAGAATACGCCTGTCACATCACTTCATACTATTGCAGACGGGATAGCAATAAAAAAGATAGGTGATATAACATTTCCAATAATCCAGCAAAAGGTAGATGAAATTGTTACTGTGGAGGAAGAAGAGATAGCAGCTGCAATACTCCTTCTGATGGAAAGAAAAAAGGTTGTTGTTGAAGGTGCAGGTGCGGTTCCACTTGCTGCAATTATGGATAGTAAGACAAGGATAAAAGGCAAAAAGGTTGCCCTTGTCTTGAGCGGAGGGAATATTGACATGAATATACTTGACAGGGTGATAGAAAAGGGGCTTGTAAAGTCAGGAAGGGTATTGAGGATTGAGGTTGAGCTTGCTGATACACCTGATTCATTTGCAAGGCTCACATCAATTATTGCAGGGAAAAAGGCAAACATACTTCATATCGTTCATGACAGGCTTTCACATAAGCTTCCAATTACAAAGACTATAGTGAGGTTGAATCTTGAAACAAAGGGATTTGAACACAATGAGGAGATTAAGGGGGAGTTGATAAATATGGGTTATAATGCGGAGGTGGTATGAAAAAGAAACCGTGGTCGGGGAGATTTGAAAAGGAGACTAATAGGCTGGTAGAGGAATTTACTGCCTCCATCTCATTTGATAAGAGGCTTTATAAATACGATATTGAGGGGAGTATTGCCCACTGCATGATGCTTGCTAAGTGTAAGATTATTAAAAGTGGAGAGGCAGATAAAATCATCAAAGGATTAAGTGATATAAAAAAGGAGATAGATGGCGGCAGATTTAAGTTTGACATATCACTTGAAGATATTCACATGAATATTGAGAAAAGGCTTATTGATAAAATAGGCGTTGTTGGAGGAAAACTGCATACTGCAAGGAGCAGGAATGATCAGGTGGCACTTGATATAAGGCTATATTTGAGGGATGAGATTGGGGAGATTGTCAGTCTGATAAGAGGTTTGAAGAAGGCCATTGTAAAAAAGGCAAAGGGAAATATTGATGTGATTATGCCGGGATATACACATTTACAAATGGCACAGCCTGTCCTCTTCAGCCATCATTTGCTTGCCTATTATGATATGTTTGTAAGGGATGAAGATAGATTTTTGGATATGTTAAAGAGGGTAAATGTTATGCCACTCGGCTCTGCTGCTATGGCAGGGACTAATTATCCGATTGATAGAAAATATGTGGCGAAACTGCTGGGATTTACAGATATTACTACAAATAGTATGGATGCAGTAGGTGACAGGGATTTTTCTATTGAGTTTCTCTCCGCTTCTGCTATTTTAATGATGCACTTAAGCAGACTCAGTGAAGAACTCATAATATGGTCGACATCTGAGTTTGGTTTTATTGAGATTGATGACTCCTTTTGCACAGGGAGCAGTATCATGCCGCAGAAGAAAAACCCTGATGTCCCTGAACTCGTAAGGGGAAAGACTGGCAGGGTATACGGGAATCTCATGTCATTACTCACTACAATGAAATCGCTTCCACTTGCATACAATAAAGATATGCAGGAGGATAAAGAGCCTGTGTTTGATACTGTTGATACGGTCAAGGCTTCCTTATCAATATATTCAAAAATGATTGGCACAATTAAGCTTAATAGGGATAGGCTTAGAGAAGCAGTGTTTCAGGGTTTTATGACAGCCACTGATATGGCAGATTATCTCGTTATGAAAGGGCTTCCATTCAGGGATGCCCACGAGGTTGTTGGAAGGGTGGTTTCATTTTACATAAAGAGCCATAAAGTATTATCAGATTTGAACCTGCATGAATTACAGAGATTCTCTAATGGTTTCAAAAAAGATATATTCAATTTTATAAAAGTAGAAAAATCTGTTGATAGAAAGGATGTCATTGGAGGTACATCAAAAAAGCAGGTATTAAAGAGGTTAACAGAGATTGAAAAAACAATAAAGGATTAAATGAAAAAGAAGTTACAGTTAATTTTCTTTATATTTATGATTATGGCAATAGTCATCGGAGGCTGCGGCAAAAAGGCACCTCCGATACCACCAAAAGAAACAGTAAGCAGTAAGGAGTAAGCAGTAAAAAAACCTACTGCCCACTATTTATAATAGGGAGGTTTTAGATGAACGATTTTCAGTATAAAGGTAGTGATCTCTACTGTGAAGATGTTTCAGTAAAGGATATTGCAAAGTTTATCGGCACGCCATTTTACCTTTACAGCTATAATACATTAAAAAATCATTTCAGGGTGTTTAATTCTGCATTTGAAGGTATTCCTCACCTTGTATGCTTTGCAATAAAGGCAAATTCAAATATTGCCATTCTGAAGATATTTGCCGGTGAGGGCGGGGGATTTGATGTCGTATCAGGAGGGGAGTTATACAGGGCACTTGCTGCAGGTGCCGACCCTCAAAAGATTGTATATGCAGGGGTTGGAAAGACTAAAGAGGAGATAAGGTTTGCCATTAAGTCAAATATACTCATGTTCAATGTTGAGTCTTCTCAGGAGCTTTTTGCCATTGATGAGGTTGCCGATGAGCTGGGTGTGAAGGCGTGGGTATCATTAAGGGTGAATCCTGATATTGATGCCAAGACCCATCCATATATTTCTACCGGACTGAAGTCCCATAAATTCGGCATAAGTATGAGTGAGGCATTGGAGGGATACAAGCTTGCAAATAGTCTTGGAAATATAGAGGTGGTAGGGATACATAAACATATTGGCTCTCAGATAACACAGGTGCGTCCCTTTGTAGATGCACTGGAAAAGATAGTTGCCTTGATTGACCAGCTCAGGGTTGAGGGATTGAATATAAGATACCTTGATATCGGAGGCGGGCTTGGAATTACCTATAAGGATGAATCGCCTCCAAATCCGAAGGAACTGGCGGCAGAGCTGTCACCAATTTTAAAGGGGACGAACTGTACTATAATATTTGAGCCTGGAAGGGTTATTGTAGGAAATGCAGGTGCACTTGTAACAAAGGTTCTGTATACAAAACAGAGTGAAGGGAAGAACTTTGTGATTGTGGATGCAGGTATGAACGATTTGGTAAGACCGAGTTTCTACGGTTCTTATCATTCAATACTGCCCGTAAATAAAAATTCAGATTCTCATAAGATAGTGGCAGATGTCGTAGGGCCAATCTGCGAGAGTGGTGATTTTCTGGCAAAGGACAGGGTTCTGCCTGATTTAAAAAAGGATGCTATTGCGGCGGTTATGAGTGCAGGTGCCTATGGTTTTACAATGTCATCAAATTATAATTCAAGACCGAGAGTTCCTGAAATATTGGTAAAAGGCGATGAATTTTTTGTAATCAGAAAGAGAGAGAATTACGAGGATTTGGTCAAAGGCGAGGAGATACCAGCCTTTTTAAAATAAAAAATAATCAAATTTCAAACACCAAATAATAATCAAGCACCAATGACCAATTATTATTTGATTATTGGGATTTACTCTATTTGGGTTTATCATATTACATTCCCTTGCTTGATTCCTTTACATATCTTATCTTAAGTTCGTAAAGGGTATTCTCCACAAGGGCCTCTTCATCTTTTGTGAGATTGCCCTTTGTCTTTTCCCTGAGCATATCAATCATATCTATGGTTTGTTTTGCTATTGTTAGATTTCTTTCTTTCTTGCCTGATACGGGGTCTTCTATATCGCCAAAGTGCAACATAGCCGAACTGCTTAAAGATAGGATAAAAGTAGCAAAATTTATTTCTGGAATAGGGATATCTCTCTTTTTTGAGCTGCTGCCATTTTTTTCTTCTGACTTATGCCTCTTTATGTCAGAATCCTGCATCTTCTCTTCTTCTGAGATTGCAGAGAATCTCTTGTCTTTAATTGTATATCCTTTTTCCTCGTTATTCAAAGGCGCTCACCTTATTTTGATTTGCGAGATGACTTCTTACGCTTAACTTCAATTGCTTCAGGTTCATTTATGACTAACTTTTCTTCAATAATCTCCTTCAATGCAATATCTGCATCTGAAATTGAGTTTCCCTCCTCCATCTGAACAAGCGGCTCGCTCCCTTTCTGAAGCTGCCTCATACGTCTGGAAAGAATATTTACAAGTAAATATCTTTTAGGAATCTTTTTAAGTGCTAAACTATAGTAATTCGGATTAAACATTTTTTTACCCCTTTCGTCAAATGTTAATATATTACCATACTTTCAAGTCTTTTAATCCTTTCCTCAATAGGGGGGTGGGTGCTAAAAAGTGTTAAAAACCCTCCACCGCTTAATGGACTTACTATAAACATATGTGCCGTTGCTGGATTTGCATTCATAGGCATCATCTGGACACCCTTATGGAGTTTTCCAAGTGCTTTAGCCAATGAGAGGGGGTTCCCTGCTATCTTTGCTCCGCCTTCATCTGCAAGATATTCTTTTGACCTTGATATTGCCATCTGGATAAGCATTGCTGCAATAGGTGCAAGAATCATCATTATGATAGCTACTACAGGATGCCCGCCTTCTCTATCATCCCTTCTTCCGCCAAAATACATTGACCACTG
>Ga0209212_1000837_pt1 | contig 56559 bp, 55 predicted proteins | sample RifGroC2_FD_183996 | JGI IMG/M metagenome (GOLD analysis project Ga0209212, IMG submission 183996) | Groundwater microbial communities from Rifle, Colorado, USA - Groundwater C2 (SPAdes) (version 2) | ecosystem: Environmental > Aquatic > Deep subsurface > Groundwater | place: Rifle, Colorado...
TTGGAATCGCAGTAAAGCTGGCTTATGCGTTTGCACTTTCATCCCGATTTCCATCCGGGACAAGCCAACCTTTGTAAACGCCTCCGTTACATTTTAGGAGGCAACCGCCCCAGTTAAACTACCCACCAGATACTGTCTCCTCCCCGGATAACGGGAAAGGATTAGAATTAAAAATACACAAGGGTGGTATCTCACTGACGCTTCCGCTTGCGCGGAAACTCCCACCTATCCTGAACATGTGTATCCCTAATCCAATATCAAGCTATAGTAAAGCTTCACGGGGTCTTTTCGTCCAGCTGCGGGTAACCGGCATCTTCACCGGTCTTGCAATTTCGCCGAGCCCCTTGTTAAGACAGTCATCATATCGTTACGCCATTCGTGCAGGTCGGAACTCACCCGACAAGGAATTTCGCTACCTTAGGACCGTTATAGTTACGGCCGGCGTTCATCCGCGCTTCAGTTCAGAGCTTACACCCCTCACTTTAACGTTCGGACACTGGCCAGGCGTCAGCCCCTATACATCGCCTTACGGCTTAGCAGAGACCTGTGTTTTAGGTAAACAGTCGCATGATGTCTTTTGTTGCAGCCCCACCGAAATGGGGCAGGCCTTATCCCGAAGTTACGGCCGCTTAATTGCCGAGTTCCTGAACAAGGGTTATCTCGTCCACCTGAGGATACTCTCCTCACCTACCTGTGTCGGTTTACGGTACGAATACTGTTAGCTTAGCCCTAGAGTGATTTCTTGGTGGTTGGATTTCTTAGATTAGTCCAGTCGAAACTGAACCTGCCCCCGTTTTTGAAGAGTATCGTCCCGGATTTGCCTAGGACTACTTCTCGAACAGGGACGAGCATAACCGAATCTCGTCTAAAATCACCAGCCACGTATACCCATTGGAAACTAACAATAGCGCAGGAATATTAACCTGCTCTTCCGTCGACTACGCCTCTCGGCCTCGCCTTAGGATCGTCTAACCCTGGGATGACAATCATTGCCCAGGAAACCTTAGGTTTACGGTGGTTTGGATTCTCACCAAACTTTCTGCTACTCATGCCAACATTCTCGCTTCCATAAACTCCACCGCCCCTCACGGATACGGCTTCGCTGCTTATGGAATGTTCTTCTACCGCTCTGTCTTGCGACAAAGCCCGCATCTTCGGTGCTAGATTTGAGCCCCGTTAAATTTTTAGCGCAGGATAACTTGACCAGTGAGCTATTACGCTTTCTTTAAAGGATGGCTGCTTCTAAGCCAACCTCCTAGTTGTATAAGTCATCCCACAACCTTTAACACTTAATCTAGACTTAGGGACCTTAGATTGCGATCTGGGCTTTTCCCCTTTTGACTGATGGAGCTTAGCCCCCATAGTCTGACTCCTTGGCTATTAATTTCCGGTATTCGGAGTTTGACTGGGAGAGGTAGGTTTCCCATCCACCCCCAACCAGTGCTCTACCCCCGGAAGGAACGCCAAAGGCTAGCCCTAAAGCTATTTCGAAGAAAACCAGCTATTACCGAGTTCGATTGGAATTTCTCCGCTAGACCCAACTCATCCCCTAGTGTTGCACGGCTAGTGGGTTCGGGCTTCCATCAAGCTTTCGCTTAACTTCACCCTGGTCAGGCCTAGATCACCCGGTTTCGGGTCTTGTACCTACTGCTAAACGGGCTATTAACCCTCGCTTTCACTGCGCCTTCGTCCTTCACGGACTTAAACTTGCAATAGACACAAACTCGTTGGCTCATTCTTCAATAGGAACGCTGTCATCCTGATAAATCAGGACTCCAACGCCTTGTAAGCATATGGTTTCAGATACTATTTCATCCCCCTTACCGGGGTGCTTTTCACCTTTCCCTCGCGGTACTTGTTCACTATCGATCATCAAAAGTATTTAGCCTTACCAAATAGTCTTGGCAGATTCCTACAAGATTTCACGGGTCCTGCAGTACTTGGGAATGACCGCACAGCGAATACATAACTTTTCATCTACGGGACTATCACCCTCTTTGGTTAGGTTTCCCAACCTATTTGATTAAATTTGTATTTCAGCTGTCTGAGCCTTTCAGAGCTCAAACGCGATCACCCCGCAACCCCTAATAAACATGTAGACTGAAATCCTTAAGTGGCCCGCTTGAATTCATCCGAAGATAATTTCGCACGAAACCACAAGGTTTACTAGGTTTGGGCTTTTCCCTTTTCGCTCGCCACTACTAAGGGAATCATTATTATTTTCTTGTCCTCTAGGTACTGAGATGTTTCACTTCCCTAGGTCTTCTTCAACTACCCTATGTATTCAGGTAGAGATGCTCCGCCAAAGGCGGAACGGGTTGCCCCATTCGGAAATCTCCGGATCACAGGTTGCTTATCACCTCCCCGAAGCTTATCGCAGATTGCTACGTCCTTCATCGTCTTTTGATGTCAAGGCATCCACCATATGCTCTTATGCTTGTATAACCACTACAATACCAACATTGTTGTATTGTAGTTATTGAACCGCTGTACGCTGACAGCGTTATTTGTTTGTTTGGTTCGAATACTAATATTGAAATTGCATTCAATATACATATATCTATATTGTCAAAGTACTTTCGTGCGCCCAGAATGGATGCACGTAATAACATACAGAGAAGCAGATCAATATAATAAAATAAAATCTGCGGAATCTGTATGCTAATACATACATCTATTTAGACAAATAAAAAAAGTTACCGAACTTGATTTCTGTCCCGATCAGAGGTCAAACTCGAAAACTTGTTTAGTGGGAAAATTTATAGTACAAATTGTGCCTTAAATTATACATCATTTTATCAGACTGTCAAGAGCCTAGTTATCCCCTCTAATTAGTTTAAAATTAGCTAATATTGAAACATTTGATAAGCATTGACAAAAAGAATAAAATGAAGTAAATTGCAACGTTGACTGATGAGAGAAGAAAAACGAAACTGAAACTTTCGTTCAACGCGCCGGTGACGCTGGGTCTTGGACTCCTTTCGTTGTTCGTTCTGATATTGAACACCATCATCCCAGGACAAGCCCTGAATGCCATGCTCTCCGCGCCAACAAGTCTGGACTTTGGCTCGTTGCTGTTCTATCCCCGCCTGTTCACCCACATCCTGGGCGGAATCTGCGGATCCATCTTTGGCTTCTTTATCACACGCAAACAACGGAAACTTCCGTAAGCAACAACTCCTCGGCAGAACAATACTGAGGAGATTTTTTATTGATCAAAATTATAAAAAAAACCTATAAACGATAAACAAAAAAATCCTTTTACGGATTTTTTATGTTGGTTACTTAAAAACTATTAAGCCGCCCTTGCAATTAATCCACGTTCTGCTTGTTCTAATATCTTTCTAGCCTCTACCATTGACTTGCCAGCACAACTCCTTATTGCATCAGGATAATGCTCTATAAGAGAAGCCACTCTTTGTTTAGCCTCTTGAACTTCGTCACCAGCCACCCTTGGAACTTCATCCAAAAAAGCAAGATACAACGGAGCTCCACCTGCTAGCATTATCGTTTCTAACCTTCCGGATAAATCTCTTTCATCTGCTTGTGGACCGACGACTGGTTCTTCGACTTTTCTCCTGCCACCAAGAAAATTGAACATACTTTTATAAAATTAATCGTTATTATTAAATCATTTTTATTATATCATGCCCTCTTTTGTGAATCAACGTATCGTTCTAGCTCATAAAAACTGTTACCGAAAACCTAGTGGATAGCTCATAAATGGGTTACCGTAGTCGTATATGACTATGGAAACAAGAAATAACATCTTTAGAGAGTACCTAGGCGAATATCTGAAAGCAAATAAGCAGAAGAAAGGAAAAATCCTCAAACATGTTTGTTTTGTCGCAAAAATGCATAAAAAGTCAGCCGTTCGTAAATTCAAAGCATTGCAAATGAGGGATAAGACCAAGACAGACAAGCGTGGTCGGACAGAATACTACACGGCTGATGTAACCTGCGCCCTTAAGTATGTTTGGGAGGCTGGGAATGAAGTCTGCGGAGAATTGCTCCACCCTATGATCGTGGAATATGTTGAAATATTCAAAAGAGATAAAATGTGGAAATATGGAGATATTGTAACGGGAAAATTGTTGGTTATGAGTCTGTCTACGGTCAAGAGAAGAATTGGGAAATTCCTTAAACCAAAAAGACGGAATGGAATCTCGGCTACCAGACCATCGCAGTTGAAGCAGATTATCCCAACCTTTAATGGTCCGTGGAAAGAATTGCCTCCTGGGCATGGTCAAATAGATACAGTACTTCACAATAACACTTTATTGGGAGATGCTGTTTATACGCTAAATTACAGCGATTCAGCCACTTGTCTGGATGTCCCTAGGGCTCAATGGAACAAAGGACAAAGAGCGACAATTGAAAGTATGAAAGCAATTAAGTCGAAACTGCCTTTCCCCTGGATCTTAGCTCATCCGGATACTGGTTCAGAATTCATCAATTGGCACATGAAAGATTGGTGCGAACAAAACAAAATTGACTTCAGTAGATCAAGACCCGGCAGGAAGAATGACAATATGTATGTGGAAGAAAGAAATGGTCATGTGGTTAGGAAAATGGTGGGATACATCAATCTGACTTGCATTGAGACCGTAGAGGCGTTGAATGAATATTATGATGTTTTAACTCCCTACCTGATGCATTTCATCGCTGTCCGAAGAATGATAGGAAAAGAGCGTAATGGCTCTAAATACCAAAGAGTTTATGAAAAGAAAGCCAAGACTCCATACCTGAGGATACTAGAACATTCTGGGGTTTCTGAAGAGAATAGAGAAAAACTAAGGATTGAACACGAAAAACTCAACCCCCTCACATTGAAAGAAGAAATGGAAAAAAGACTTAAAAAAGTATATGATATCCAACGACAATCCGGTACACTCAGAGCATGACTTTTCGGTAACCGTTTATTATGAGCTATTGCGTAGCAAGTTACGAATAGCTACATAAAAATAATGTTGCGAATTACTGTTTATCAATGAAAAGCAATAATTCGTAACATCAATATAAATGTGTTATTTGTAAAATTACTTGCTTTTTGTGACAAATATGGTTAAATAGAATCATATGACGTATGCGAAAATTAGCGAAATAATCAAAGAAAAACAACCACAATCCACTTTTAATTTTTTAGAAAAAACATACGACTTATTAAAGGACGGCACTCACCAGCTGTCCTTTATTGATCGCAACCGTGTTTATAATGCTGCGATTAATAGAGGCTACGAAGCGGCCAAGCAAGGCGCCAGAACCGAGTTTGTCTGTGCTGTGATGCTCTTTGACTTAGCTGAAAAAGATGCTGCTTTCATCCTCAAAATTCTTTCCGCTGTTAGCGACAATGTCGCTAATTTTACTCATTGCTATGTGTTGGCTAAACAACGCCTCACTGAGGTTTCGCAGCTTGAACATAGTTACCGCACAGCATTACGACTTGCCACCATCAAAATCAACTTCCCTGCCATTTGTGCTGCTATGCTGCATGAATTACCAGTTCACTCCGAAACTTCAGTTGAGGAAATAACTAGACTTTTTGATGAAGAAATTGGCACACTCGTCGGCAAATTTTTGAATATCCGTATCATTAGAACCGCAAATAGCAGCCAATACATCAATCACCTCCGCGAGATGGTCGTGGCTATGGCTAAAGATTTGCGCGTGATTATTATTAAAATGTGTTCCAATATTGATAGGCTGGAACAATACGGAGTATCCTATTCAGCCGCTAAACTCCACGAAGTGGCCACCGAGTCCATGGAAATTTTAGCCCCGCTCGCAAATGTGCTTGGTATCTGGGAATTACGCTGGCGTTTAGAAGATTTGGCTTTCAAAGTTTTACAGCCAGAAGAATATAAAAAGATCAATCAACGATTCAATGAGGATGAACAAAAAAACCGCACCAAATACATTCAAAAGATGATTACAATCATTGAGAAAGAAGCCAAAAACGCCAACATCAAATGTCAGATTGAAGGGCGCTTCAAACATTTCTATAGCATCTATCAAAAAATGCGCAACAAAAAGAAAGGCTTCAATGAAATCTGTGATGTTTTTGCTTTGCGCGTAATTGTGCCAGACATCGACTCTTGTTACCGCATGCTCGGGATTGTACACCAACTCTGGCGACCCAAAAAGCGCCGCATGAAAGATTATATCGCAGCACCGAAAAGCAACAACTACCGCAGTTTACACACCACTGTTTTTGGATTTAATGGAAGACCTACCGAATTTCAAATCCGCACCAAAGAAATGGATGATATTGCTAACTATGGGATTGCCGCTCACTGGTTTTATAAAAATCCAAAAACAAAAACTCCCAACTGGATGCAGGATCTACTCGTGCAACAACAACAATATAAAAATGATGAAGAATTTTTGGATGCTTTTTCTTCAACTCTTTTGCAAGATAGAATTTATGTTTATACACCCAAGGGCGACGTTATTGCCTTGCCTTCAAAGTCCACCCCAGTAGATTTTGCCTATGCTATTCACAGCGAAATCGGTCATAAATGTTCAGCCGCATCAGTTAACGACACGCCCGTGCCACTCGATACAATCCTCTCAACAAATGATGTAGTAGAAATAACTTTGAACCGCGATCAGGCCGGCCCCAAAGCAGAATGGTTAAATTTTGTGGAAACTAATAATGCAAAAAAACACATTCAAGAATATTTAAATCAGTTCCCAGTAGAACGTTCCTTCAGACTCTGATATAATAGAGTCACCCAGCACCACTCGCTTCTCTCGGGTTCTGGGTAAACCAGTACTCCTGCACCACAAACTGCCTTTGGGTGCGGGGCAAGCCCAAAACACTTATGATTAGCCTACGACAACTAATTGATGAAATTCAAAAAAACGATCCACAAGCCGACACAACGCTAGTGGAGACTGCTTATAATTTTGCAAATGAAGCTCATGCTGGTCAAAAACGAGCCAGCGGCGAAGATTATATTCAACATTGTTTATTAACAGCTAAGACTTTAGCCGAACTTCGCTTACCGATTCCAATTATTATTGCTGGGTTACTTCATGATGTACCAGAAGATACCACCAAAACATTAGATGAAATCAGAAAAATATTTGGTACTGATATTGCCAAGATGGTTGAAGGTATTACCAAATTGGGCAAGATTAAATATCGCGGCATGGATCGCTACATCGAAAACTTGCGCAAAATGTTCGTGGCTATGGCGCAAGACATTCGTGTTATTTTAATTAAATTTGCTGACCGACTCCACAACCTAAAAACTCTTTATGCTTTACCAGAAGCGAAACAAAAAAGGATTGCTTTGGAGACTTTAGAGATATATTCACCGATTGCGAACCGACTCGGTATCGGAGAACTCCAAGCACAACTCGAAGATGCTGCTTTTAAATACGCGTACCCCGAAGAATTTATCAACATTGAACAAGTAGTAAAAAAGAATTTCCCCTTAAAGAAAAAAACTTTAGTTAACATGATTCGCAAAATAAAAATGCGACTCGAAAAAGATAATATTAAGTTTTTAGATGTTTACGGACGCGCCAAACATTATTACAGTTATTATCGAAAATATTTAAAATACAACTGCGACCCCAAGCAGATTTACGATTTAGTCGCTGTGCGAATTATTGTTGAAAACATCGCTGACTGTTATACTGTTATGGGCGCAGTGCACAGTATTTGGCGTCCTATTCGCGGCCGCATTAAAGATTATATTGCGCAACCAAAACCAAATGGTTATCAATCGCTACACACCGCAGTGTTTGGCGATGAACAAGAAATTGTAGAGATTCAAATTCGCACCAAAGCTATGAATGAACAGGCTGAGTATGGTATTGCAGCACATTGGAATTATAAAGAAGGTAATAAAAACGCACGCGAATTAGCCTGGGTACAAGATTTGGCTAATTGGCTCAAAAACATTAATGATAATGATAAGTTTTTAGAAGGCGCCAAGATTGATGTTTTCCAAAATAGAATTTTCGTTTTTACTCCGCAAGGCGATGTTATCGACTTACCAGACGGAGCGACGCCAGTTGATTTTGCCTATCACATTCACACTGATATTGGTGACAAATGTTCTGGAGCTCGTATCAACAATGAAATTGTTTCACTTGATTATAGGATTCGTAATGGCGACGTGGTACAAATTATTACTGACAAAAACCGTAAAGGGCCGAATCCAGATTGGCTAGCCTTTGTAAAAACAAGAACTGCCATTCAACATATTGAAGCCTACAAAAACAAAAGTTGGAAAAAATTCTTACCTATATTTTCAAAATAAAATTTATGCAAAAAAGAAACTTTCCCAATTTATTTATTTTATTGGGAGTAGTCAGCCTCTTATTAATCTTTAACATCAAAATCGAAACTGCAAAAGCTTTTTTTGAATTTGATGATAATAAAGTTCCGACTTGCTGCGTTACTGATTTTTTTGACGCAACACTCTGTAAAGATGCAAAAGCAAAAATATTTGGCTATCCAAATTACGCAGCTATTAAGGCGGACCTTAACACTAGCGTTTTAGCAAAAATAGACCCCTTTTGTTATGCGCAAGCCGGTTGTTTTGTGAAATCAGGACCAATCTGCATCACACCTGTCTGTACTTCTTGGACATACAGCGCATGGAGCGTATGCTATCAAAGTAACCAAACAAGATCAGTAGCAACATCGTCACCAGCAGGTTGCACAGGAAATCCACCTGCACCAACATTAACCCAAACTTGCGCAACCAGTTCCTGTTCTTTTGACGATGATTGCACTAATGGATATTGTAATACTTCACTTGATCCAGATACTTGCTCAACCAAACAAACTGATGGCGCAGCCTGCACTCGCCCAACCCAATGCACTGGGAATGTTTGTACTAGCGGCAAGTGTGCTTCTTCCTGTATGTTCGACAACAACTGTCTCAGTAATCAATATTGTAAAACTTCCGTAAGTCCAGCCACTTGTACAGTCAAACAAGCAAACAATGCAGATTGCACTGCAGCAAATCAATGTTCAGGAAAATTTTGTAATAGTGGGAAATGCGCATCTTCTCCCGCAGTTGTGTGTAGTCCTGCCTGCGATCCATTACACTACTACTGCGATACTTCCTCTGGTATGGAAAGCTGCAAAGTAAAACTCGGAAATGGGGCAACCTGCGCCGTGTCTAATCAATGTGACAGTGGCTACTGCAGTGGCACTAAGTGTGCTCCAACACCAGCAAACTGTTCCCCCGCTTGCAGTGCGACACAATATTGTGTCGGCACAACCTGCAAACCTAAACAACTCGAAGGTCAAGTTTGCTCTAATAGCATTGAATGTGTCACCAACTTGTGCCATATCGGTGCTTGTATGACTGCTTGCACAGAAGATGCAAATTGCAACATTGCTACACAATTCTGCAATTTCACTGCCAGTCCAAAAACATGTAATACAAAAAAAAGTGAGACTCAGCCTTGCACAGCAGCCAACCAATGTACTGGTGGTGCCTGCACTGACAACAAATGTAGAACAAAATGCAACCCCGGAATATGTAATGCCACACAATATTGTAATGCCACTTCTACTCCAAATGGTTGTGTCCCTAAAAAAGCCGATGGCCTAGTCTGCGCAACTGCAGTCGAGTGCACCGCCGGTTTCTGTGTTAATTTAAAATGTGCTTCTGCTGCAACAGCTCCGGCATGTAGTCCTGCTTGCGCTGCGGACAAATACTGTGTTGGTACAACCTGTAATGACAAAAAAGCCGACGGCCAGGCTTGTTCAGATCCTAGTCAATGTACAGGTGGCGCATGTAACGACAGTCTCTGCGCATCCGTAGCAACTGCGATCAGCTGCCCTTCTTATACAAAAGCAGAAGATTGCGCTACCCAACCTCTTCAATGCGAATGGGTCAGTAACGCTTGCTCTGCAAAACCTGGTTACGGACAATCATGTACAGGCTCACCAGATAATTGTAAAGAAGGCCTGTGCATTACATATGAAGGCAAATTTCTTTGTAGAAAACATTGTACTGGAACAGACTGCCCTGAAGGAAATTTTTGTTTCGCAGCAGGTGAATTTTGTATGGCAAAACTGGCCGATGGTGGCGACTGCACTGACGGAAACGCGTGTATCTCTGGCGTATGCGAAGCTAGTAAATGTAAAGGCGGCACAGCCCCAGCCGGTGCTGGAGTTGAAGGCGGTGGCACACCAGTAGCACCATCAGGATATCCCATACCAAATTTTCTTGGCGTAGATGATCCGAACCTTGTAATCGGCCGTATCATAAAATATATTATTGGTTTTGTCGGAACTATCGCATTAGTCACCTTTATGTATGGTGGAGCTCTCTGGCTCATCTCTGCTGGACGTATGGATTATGTCACTAAAGGAAAAAATTACATGATCTGGGCAGCGGTTGGTTTAGCCATTGTTTTCGGCTCATATATCATTGTAGGACAGATTTTCGCCATATTTGGACAATAATAGAATCAATTTTTAGCTAAATTTAGGTCAACTCCACTGTACGTGGGGTTGACTTTTTTATAGTTTGTGCTATAATGTAAGGTCGTAAATTACGCGACAAAACAACCGTCATAGGAGGACCCCATGTTGACGTTCATTGGAATCGGAATCGTTGTGCTCGTCTTGCTGGGGTGGTACCTCAGCAAGTGCTTGGTCGTCACCGAGGCCGCGACCTACACAGTCGTCGGTCTCTTGGGAAAGAGCCCCACGAAAAGCCTGACCCCACCCTTGAACCTCATTTGCTACCCGATCACACAGGTTATGGGCGTGATCACCACTGAAGTGCAACGGTACAACATGACCAACTGCACCCTCTCCTGCAAGATGACGGACCCGAGTGGCGGTCAAGGCATCGGCAAACTCTCGACCAAGGAAGTATCGCTGGCCTACCAGTTCTACTTCTGGACGCAGGCCGAGATCCGCGACAAGGACGCCACGGTCGTCCTCCCCCCGGGATTCGGCATGGCGCTCCAGCTACAAAAGTTCTTCGAGTTCGTGGGGTTCCACGAGGCGAAGATCGACATTGCCAGCATGGAGGAGACCCTCAAAGACTCCCTCCAAGGAGCTTTCACACAGCACAGCAAGAGCTTGGAACTGGAGGCAGCCATCAACTTCCCCAAAGCCTCGCTCACGGAGATCAAAGACGCCCTCCAGAGGGAGTTCTGGGAAGATGGTCTGCCGGTGAAGGTGATCGTTCTGCAACGGAATGCCCCATTCGAAGCCCTCGACACACTTGGGAGAGCCATCGCTTCTCGGGCTGAGTCGCTGGCATTGCTGCCAGCCGAAGTGGCCAAGGCTGAGAATGCCCGCCGCCTGGCGGTCATCAAAGCCACCACCGACAGGGAAGTTGCAGGCATCAAAGTTGAGACAACTCGACTCGAAGGAGAAGCCGAAGGTGCCAAGGTCAAGGTCCGAGTGGCCGCGATCATGGACGCCTACGGGCTCACTGTCATGCCCCCAGCTGAACGGATGGCTAATTACCTAAGCCTCGAAAGTCTCGAGGTATACAAAGTGATGGCCGCCAGCCCGAGCAGCAAAATGATCCTTGTGCCGACCGAACTGCTCTCAAGCATCGGTGGCGCACTGTCACACCTCACTGGAGTCAAACCATGAAGCGAAGCACTGCACTCATTCTCTCGCTGATGCTCTTCGGAGTGGGTCTCGTCCTCGCGGACAACCTGCTCGACTGGAGTATGGGGTGGAAGATTGCAGTTGCGGTAGCGCTGGCACTCGTGCCGTTCTACTTCATCGGACGAGGTTCCGCTCCCACCCCCGGCACTACTACGACCCCCGCCGCAGCCATCACCTACCCAGGGCTAGACAAAGCCTGGATCTGGATCCTGACCATCCTCCTCGGAGGTCTGGTCCTCTACGGTGCTGTGTTCTGGGTCAGCGTCCCCATTCGCGACTTGGTCAGGGAAGCAGTTGCTACCCCGGACACACATATCGTGGAGAACGGCTTCCCGCGACACGATGCTCCGCGCCAGGAGCAGGACATCATTCCGCCGTTCAACAAGATCTTGTCTGCCGGCAAGACCTACCAGGTCTTCAAGCTGAAGCGGGGGGACATCTTCAACGTCACCCAGCTCTCGGCGCCGATCAGGTACAAGATCGAAAACCCTGTCGTGACAGGGTTCGCCCCGATCGACAACCCGATAAAAATTCGCGTGAACTACGATGGCAACCTACTGGTCGTCTCTACGGCCGGCAGGAACACCGTCATGATCGCGCGAGAATGACAAACCGCCCCGTTGCACATGCGACGGGGCGGTACTTTTTAAAATTACGAATTTCCTGCCTGCCGGCAGGCAGGCGTATCTGCTACGAATCTACAAATAATCAGTAACTATTTCATTTCGGCTGGAGAAGCGTTTGGGTAAAAAATTATTGAATTAAGAATTATTTTTATATCATCCCAATATTCTTTCTCTTGAATTTCGATTTCGAGAATGCGATCACCAAGATCAATGGCCACAATATCAACCAAAAGTTCTGGCTTTTCGATATTTCTATTGCGCACATCTTTAAACCAAACTCCTTCTGTCCCGCCAATAGTAATTTTTTCTTGTTGATAATTCCCTAAAAATAAATTTTCTGTTTGTGCTCGGTAAAAATCCTCGAGCGTATATTTGGTCTGCCAATTTGAATGGGCTAAAATAACAATTGAACCATAATAGGTTTTGTTCTGGTTCTTAAGTTCCTCACCATGAGCTACTTGATAAAAAGCAGCTTGTTTACCATCTTCACCAGAATCAAAAACAGTCCAATCTTTAGGAAAACGTAATTCATAGCGATAAGCCGGATTAGTATATAATTTCCAATCATATACTTTTTTAGCAACCTCACTTGAATCCATTTTTAAACCTGAATCAACTTTTTTAGCACAGCCAGAAAAAGAAAAACCACACACAATAACGAGTAAAACAATTAAAAATCTTTTCATACTAATTTACAATTTGATTAATAATCGAAGCTAATTCCTCCTCTGAATAAAACTCTATCACAATTTCTCCTTGTCCTCCTTTTTTCTTAATATCGACCTTAGTATTTAATTTTTCTCTTAAAATATTTTCTTTGTCTTCTACTTCTGGGTCACGCTTAGCTTGAGCTCGTGGACGAGATGTCTGAGTACTTTGACGAGCACGTTCCGCATCACGCACAGTGAAATTATATTGCAGTATTTTTTTCAAAAAGTCTAGTTGTTCTTTCTCTCCAGATAAACCAGCAATAACCTTGGCATGACCTTCAGTGATTTCTTCTCGCGCTAAGGAGCGTTGAATTTCTGCTGGTAAATCGAGAAACCGCAATGTATTAGCCAATGATGATCGACTAACACCCAACTTATCGGCCGCTTCTTCTTGTGAAAGATTGTATTCATCAACCAGCTTTTGATAAGCGACTGCTTTTTCAATTGGGTTAAGATTACGTCGTTGAATATTTTCTATTAAAGCTAATTCTAATTTTTCTTGTTCACCAGCTTCACGCACAATAACTGGGACTGTAGCTAACCCAAGAATTTTTGATGCGCGTAAACGTCTTTCACCAGCAATAAGTTCGTATCCCTCTTTTGATTTTGTAACAACCAATGGTTGGATAATACCATGCAGACGAATTGATTCAATCAACGATTCTAAATCCTCATGGTCAAAAACAGTCCGAGGTTGATAGGGATTGGCTGTAATCTCATCTACCGGAACATTTAGAATTTGATTGATGTTATCGTTTAATAAAAAATCTCTATGCGGTTCGGCAATTGCATCTTTAATAACTTTTCTGGGGATGAGAGAATCTAAACCTCTGCCTAAACCAGTAATCTTCGCCATAATATTTTGTTTTTATAATATTTCGAGTAATTCACGCGCTAATTTTTCGTAAGCCTTGGCTCCCTTAGAAGCCGGGTCATAATGTAAGATGGATTTCCCATGACTTGGAGCTTCTGTTAAACGAACATTACGCGGAATAACTGTTCTAAAAATTTTATCTGGAAAATGTTTATACAATTCTTGCATAACTTGATCCGAAAGTCGCAAACGTTTATCGTGCATAGTAATAAGTGCGCCCAATATCGCCAATTCTGGTTTGATGTTTTCGCGAATCAAAGAAATGGTATTCATAAGTTGACCTAAACCTTCTAAAGCATAATACTCAGCTTGGACAGGAATTAAAACCATGTCACCAGCTACAAGCCCATTAACAGTTAAAAGCCCAAGTGAAGGTGGACAATCAATTAAAATAACATCATAATCACCACGGACTTCTAATAAGGCGTCTGCTAAACGGAACTCACGACGATCAACTCCAACAAGTTCAACAGAAGCGCCGGCTAAACTAGGCGTGGCTGGAGCAATTCTAAAGCCAACATGACCAGTGGGTTGTAAAACTTCTCGAACCAAGCACGATCCACAGATAGCCTCATAAATGCCTTTGGGTAAATTTTGATAATCAATACCCAAACCAGAACTGGCATTGGCTTGAGGGTCTAAATCAACCAATAAAACATATTTGCCTAGATGCGCTAAGTAGGCCGCCAGGTTAACTGCGGTCGTTGTTTTGCCTACTCCACCCTTCTGATTAACAACTGTAATGACTTTCGCCATAAATTATAAATACTTAGTAAATTATACTATAATTCTAGAGCTTTGACAACTCAAAATTATTGCATTATAATTGGGCATAGCTTGTAATTTTATTATAAAAGACAATCTACTCTAATCTTTTGTTGAGTCTGGGCTTACCCCCGTGGCATTGCGCCACAGGGCAAGCCAGAACTCAAGCGTAGCTTGTACTTCAACTTCGTTCGACACTGGGCTTGCCCAGAAGTCAGACGGAGTCTGTACTTCTGGGCGGGTGGCGAAATTGGTAGACGCGCACGACTCAAAATCGTGTGGGGTAACTCATGAGAGTTCGATTCTCTCCCCGCCCACCATACAGTACACGCCTGGCGTGACTGTATGGTGAACCATCCATTAGTAGTAGTGCACGATTCTCGTGGTTGTATGGTGCACCATCCATTGGCAAACGATTTAAAAGAGTTAAAACTCTTTTTTTGTTTTATTCGTAAATAAAAAATAGCGACCGCAGGAATGTTCCTTTGGTCGCAAGAGGGCTTAGGACTGACGTACGGGCTTGAAGTTGTCGAGGATGCTCGCACGCGCCCAGAGACGGATGTACTTTTCGGTCTTCTCGGACCGGATGGACTGCTTGAGCAAGTTCTGTGCCACGACCAGCTCCGGGAAGATCATATGATCCAAATCAAGCCGCAAGAAGCGGTAGAGATCCGGTCCGACCTTGAAGGAGGTCCTCTGGACCAAAAGCTTCTCCGTCAGCTCGAAGAGCATCTGAACTGCGGGATCCGTGTTCGCGGGATCAGGACGCACACGCGCCTTGAAGATGTCGATCTGCTCGAGGGCGTGCATCGCCAGTTCGTGATCTACGATCGTGATCGTGTTCACGCGCGCCATCACTCGACGCCGTCCATCGGTACTGGTGAAAGTCACCTGCGTACGCAAACGACCCTTGGCATCGAACAAATGCGGGAAAACGTGCGCCGTAACGTAATTTTCACGCGCACCACTGGCTTGCACCAACGCTGCATTCAACGCGAAAACCTGGTTCACGATCTCGTCGTTCAAAGCACAGCGCGCCTTCTCGGCGTCCATGACACGATCGAGCTCGCTCTTCAGGGCATCGCGATTCCGCTGTTCCTCGGCCAGCTGTTCACGCAGTTCATCACGACGACGCGTCAGCTCCGGATCCTTCTCATCGAAGGTGTCGATGACAGCATGAAGCTCTTTCTCTCGCTTGGTACCGTGCCGAGTAAGGTGACGCAGATCATGCACTGCCTTCTTGTACCGCCGGTGCCACGTTGTCCAAGAACCACGCGCTTGGGCTTCGAGCTTCTTCAGCTGCTCGAGCTTCTTGTCCAGTACCGCCAGACCTTCTTGCAGCGTTCCGATCACGGTTTTCTTGCCTTGTCCCATGAGTAACCTCCATAACTCTACAGTGGAACGCACTCGAACTAGCTAGATTAATTTAAATTTAGCTCCTTGTCAAACGAGGGGCTTGCAGAAACACTAAATTTACCCTATAATGTGGTCACAACTTAATTATAGTCATTGTCGCGGGATAGAGCAGTTGGCAGCTCGCCAGGCCCATAACCTGGAGGCCGCAGGTTCGAGTCCTGCTCCCGCTACCAAAATCAAGTTCTTATATATTCTATTTTCCCCAATTCTAAATTCTCTCTTCTTAATTCTTACTATACCAGGGTAGCTCAGTCGGTTAGAGCGAGGGAATCATAACCCCTAGGCCGGCGGTTCGATCCCGCCCCCTGGTACCATAAAGTACACGCTACGCGTGACTTTATGGTAAACCACATAATCTAGTTTAAAGTACACGCTATGCGTGACTTTATGGCAAGCCATTCATTGATTGTGGTAAACCACAATTTACTATGAGATTCATTTTCGACTTCATTATAATTTTAATTCTTCTTCTGTGCGCTTATTGGATGTATGTTATTATACGTTCTTTTTTAAATAAAAAAAATAAAAAAGTTAAAACAAAATTGTGGCGCGTTCTTATTCTGATAGTCCTGATAATAATCTTTGCTTCTGTGTTTTTTGGTAGTTTTATTGAACCACAACTAATTCACATAAAAACAACTTCAATCAATCTAAACAAAACGCCAGAAACTGAAAACATTAAAATAATTTTTATAACTGATCTCCACGTTGGTCCATACAAACAAGACGCTTACCTAGAAAAAATTGTTAAAAAAACAATCACCGAAAAACCTGATTTAATTTTACTGGGAGGCGATTTCCTTTCTAACAAAGAACAAGAAGCACAATATTTAGCTCCTCTGCAAAAATTAGCAGAGAACTTCCCTGTTTTTGCTGTAACTGGCAATCACGAATTTAACACCGGTAAGTATGGAGATAAAAACCTAGTCGACAGAACAAAATTACTAAGACAGCTTTTTGCTGATTGGGAAATACAGATTTTGGATAATCAAATGATCCCCTTAACTATTCAAAACCAGGAAATCGATCTATATGGTGTTGAAGATCTATGGACCGGACGAGCCGATTTAAAAGAATTAATTGACTATGTGACTCCCAATAGACCAAACATACTACTATCCCACAATCCAGACATTATTTTAGATCCACTACATGCTCAATTTGATTTGATTGTCTCCGGCCATACCCACGCGGGACAAATACGATTGCCATACATTGGATCTCTACTCGGTGTTCCAACTGCCCTGGGGCGGAAATATGATCATGGGTTATTCAAGTTTGATAATAATTATCTGTATATCTCGGCTGGCCTTGGTGAATCTGGCGTACGCGCACGCTTCTTTAATCCGCCGGAACTTTCGATTATTAATTTGGATTTATAAAAAAATGTACGGACGGACCGAATGGCCCGTAGGGAACAAAAATTTTTGTTCCCTACAACGCGGACGCGTTGCAACGTACATTTTTTTATTTGATCAACGTCTGGAATTTTTTAATTGTTATTTCCCAAGTAAATTGACGTGCCCGCTGTTCGCCCCGCAAAATCAGTCTCTGACGAACAAGCTTATCTTCTAAAACAGTTTTTATGGCATGACGAATATCATTTATATCTTCAGAATCAACAAGCAAGGCTTCACCATCGCTAGCGATTTCTTTAAGCGATGAATTATTTCCTGCGATAACAGGAACCTTTAGCGCCATCGCCTCTAGCATCGGGAAGCCAAACCCCTCGTAACGCGAAGGGAAAACAAAGGCTTGAGCATTTTTAAGCAATATATTTCTTTCTCGATTACTAACTTTGCCTATATATTTAACTTGAGCTTTTGGAAAACGATGGTTAATGTTAGTTAAATATTGAAAAATAGGTTGGAATTTCCAGCCACGGTTCCCGGCCAAAATTAAATTGATATTACTTTCTTCATTCTCAAATAGAAAATTTGTAAAAGCTTTAATTAAGTTAAGAATATTTTTGCGCGGTTCTATTGTTCCCAAGTAAAGAACATAATCATTGTGAATATCAAATTTTTCTAAGACTTTTTTATTTTCCTCCACAATATAGTTATCCTTAATAATAACTCCAGGATAAATCACTCTAATTTTATCTGAATTTACTTTAAATAGACTAAGAATGTCGTCACGTGTACTTTGTGAAACAGTCACGATTATTTTGGCTTTGCGTAAACTTAGCGGCACTAAAATTTTAGTCGAAAACCACTGACGGTCTGGAAACCATTCCGGATGTAAGTAGATGGCAAGATCATGAACAATCAGAATAGACTTTTTGCGATAGAACAAAGGAATTATATTGGCTGGAAATATTGTTAAGTCTAGCTTTTCTTTTTTTAGGGAACGAGAAAATCGGAAATGATTATCGTAAAGTGGAATTTTTGATTCATGACGAAATAATTTAACGATACGAACACGATCATTGCTGCCGCGGACCTTATGAATCGTTTCCGGGCTAATATCACTATGAAAAAAAAGGACAAAGTCATTATGCTCGTCCATAGCTAGAAGATTTTTTACAAAATGATAAACGTAACGTTCTACTCCAGCGCCGCGGTTGGCATGAACATCGTAAAAATTTCGACAATCAATGCCGATACGCATATGTTTATTCCCAAGAATAATTATTGAAGACCCAATCGGCAATTACTTTCACATCTTGAAAGCGATTTTCGATGTTGTTGCTATTCAATACTGTAATTATCACCGAATGTTTTTCCTTCTCGATTTCGACCGTCAAGCAATATCCAGCCTCTGGTATATAACCGGTTTTACCACCGACAAGCTGATAACCATATTGTTTGCGATTCAAAAAACTATCTAAAAGAATATCAGTACTAGTGACAGTACGAGTCTTTGAGTTGTTGAGAACTTTAAAAGTATATTTATTTTTCGTAACTGTTGATTGAATTTTAGCTTGATTCAAGGCTGTATACAAAAGACGAGAAATGTCGAGTGCAGTTGATTGATTTTCGACTGACAAACCTGTTGGATCAGAAAAACTGGTGTTATACATTTGCAACTCTTTGGCTTTAATATTCATTTTAGTCACAAATTCTTCTTGAGAAAATCCTAACGCTCGAATCATGGCCATAATGGAATTATTATCTGAGCTGATTAAAGCTGCATTCCACAAATCCTCGAAGCTAACCTCTTCGCCACGATAAATATGAGCAAAGGCTCCATAAGTTTCATCAACCCGGTTCATCTCTACTGTCTTGTCCCAATCTTTTACATTATCTAAAACAACTAACGCAGTCATGAGTTTTGTGATACTAGCAATAGGTTGAACAGAATCTACATTTTTCTGAATTAAAATTTTACCACTAATAACATCAATAGCCACATATTTTTCAGCAGTGGCTTCGAGCCCCACGTTCTCAGGGTTGATCCTACTTGGAGCTGATACGCTCGAAACTTGAGCGACATTAAAAAAATCACGATCAGTAGGATAGGCGCTACTGAACGGATTTAAAAATAATAAAACTAATAATAAATTTGTTAACATTTCTAATTTTGAGCCAAATATGTTTCTAAATTTACAGCTTGATGCAAACGTTCATAGTCTGGCAGTTCTTTGACGCTCGTAATCCCTAAATACTTCAAGAAATCTGTCGTGGCTTCGTAGACTGTACGCATCTTATCCTTTTCTTCAATGACATTTATTAAACCACGTATTAAAAGATTTCTGATAATTAAACTGCAATTAACACCACGAATTTGTTCCAGTTCAGCTTTTGTAATTGGACCGCGATAAGCAATAACCGTCAACGCTTCAAGTGAAGCTGGAGTTAATTCCCCTGTCATATCTTCCTTTAAAAATTGCTTAACAAGTCCACTCGCCTCGGCATTACTAACGAATTGAACAGAGTCACCAGCTTGGATTAACTGCAAACCGCTTTCAGGATTATTATATTTTGATTTTAATTCTTCGATAACTGCAGTAACTTCTTCGAGCGTTGTTTTTTCACTTTGTTTTTTTAAAAAATTAACCAGACTCCCAATAGTCATGGGCTTAGGCGAGACAAAAAGCAAACTTTCTATTTTTGTTTTAAGCATATCTATATTTTTTCGATTAATATATCGTTGAAAGATCCATGTTGCTTGACTGTCAGGTGTCGTTGTTTCAAAAGTTCCAAAATAGCTAAAAAATTTATGATGATTTCTGTTCGATTCTGAGCGTTACCGATCAAGTTATGGAACTTTATATTTTTTTGATTTGAAAAAATTTCTTTAAGCTCCAATATTTTTTGTTGAAGACTAATTGTTTTCTCCACCATTTGTCGTGGCAACTTAACAAGTGGATCTAAGCGCTTTAAAACAACCAAAAAACAATCTTTGAGTGATTCAACATTAATATTTGGTGGTGGCGAAAATTCAATTTCTGTTTTAGCTGGCGGTCGTGTGCGAGAAAAAGAGAATCTTCCCTGTTTAATCATCTCGTCAATCTTTTTTGAGGCTTCAATAAACTCTTTATAAAGTTTCAACTGCGTTTCCAAACTTTCTTCCTCAACTTCTGTCTCTAGATATGGCAGTAATGCTCGCGACTTGAGCAATAACAATCGTCCCGCGATGACCAAAAAGTCAGCTAATTCCTCCGGTTCTATTTCAACTAACTTTTCCAAGTATTCGATGTACTGTTCTGTCACCTGCGCCAAAGAAATCTCAGTAATATTCAGATCTTCTTTTTCGATAAGTTGGAGCAACAGATCTAACGGTCCATTAAATTTTTCTGATGTTACTTTGTATGCCATTTTATTTTTTGAGTGGGAGCACTAGTTGTTCCCCTAATAATTTTTTTGTTTTTTTCAAACCGACTTCAGTCAATTTAATTTCTGTAATAAACCATTTATGCGGTGTACGTAATCCGTAACCGACAAGAAGTTCGCGATCTATGAGGCTCTCGATACTTTGAGTAATTATTTTAGCGCGTAATTCTTTTTTTGATTTGGCCGTTAAATCATAAAAACCCAAAAGCACCTCTCTGTTCAGTCGATATCCTTTGGCATTAAAACAGGCCCGCAGGATGTATTTTTGCAAATTGGAGAGCCTCATAAATCTGATCGAATTATGAACGGCTATTTTTAGGCCTTATTCAAAGTTTCATCAATTCTAGTACGGTCGCGTGGGAAAAGTGTTGCTTTCTTAATATTATCAAGTCCAAGTAATTGCCAAGTCATTCTCTCGAGACCGATAGCAATTCCACCCTCTGGTGGCATGCCGTATTTAAACGCTTGGAGATAATAAGCATAACCTTCGGGCTTTAAACCAAACTTGATCATGTTATTAACCAGCTTGTCATATTCATGAATACGTTGGCCCCCAGTAATAATTTCTGTACCACGGAATAAAACGTCAAAACTTCCAGTGAATCCTGGATCAGCTGGATCTTCGTAAGTGTACATAGGGCGTTTTGAAACTGGATAGTGCGTAACCACTAGAAAATCTGAATCCCATTTTTTCTTGGCATACTCGCAAATTTGTCGCTCTTGATGTGGTTCTAAATCTGGTTCGTTGATACATCCTTTTTCATTATATTCATCTTCGAGAATTTTTTGTGCTTCTTTTAATTTCATTTGTGGAACTGGATTGATGAACTCTGGAAGCTTAACATCTAAAAGCTTTATTTCTTCAGGGCAAGTCTCTTTAACATTAGCAACCATTGTCTGCAAAGTGGCATAAACCATATCCATTACATCTTTATAATCATTGATGTAACCCATTTCAAAATCTAAACTTGTGTATTCATTAATGTGACGATTAGTATCATGCTCTTCTGCGCGATAAACATTGCCAGTGGTAAAAACACGTTCGTATATACCAACCATGGTTTGCTTATAGAACTGAGGGCTTTGAGCTAAAAAAGCTTTTTTACCAAAATAATCAACAGTAAAAACATTCGCTCCACCTTCAGTGGCACCGGCAACGATTTTTGGACATTGAAATTCAGTAAAATCATTCGCTTCTAAATGTTTTCTAAAGCCTTGTATCAAAGCTGTTTGAATTTTAAAGATGGCACGCTGTTTATTAGCGCGTAAATTAAAAGGCATGTTGTCGAGATAAGCGTCCATATTCAATTCAGCATCCAAATCATAAGGAAGAGTTTCCGCCGCTGCTAATATCTTAACTTCTTTGGCTAAAACTTCGACCGTGCCAGTTATTTGCTCAAGGTTCTTCTGTTTTTCGCCACGTTCGTTGACGATACCGCGGATCTCGAGGACATATTCTGGACGTAATTCTCCGACAATTGCTTGTGAAGCTTCATCTAATTCTAAAGGAACTAAAACAACTTGAACAATGCCGCTGCGATCGCGCATATCAAGAAAAACAATCTTGCCCATATTGCGCCTGGCGTTAATCCAACCTTTAATTGTAACTTCCTGCCCTATTTTTTTTGTCGTTTCACTATTTAATATTCTTTCCATACTATTTTTGTAACCAGTAACCTGTAACCAGTCACCAGTTTATTAAGAGTTAAGGATAAATGCGATTGATCATTCTTGGAAAAGGAATCGTTTCGCGGACATGTTGAACTCCACACATCCAACCGACTAAACGTTCTAAGCCGACACCGAAGCCCGAATGAGGCACTGACCCGAATTTGCGTAGTTCTAGGTACCACGTAAACGCCTCTTCGGGCAGCTTATCATCGACGATACGTTTGTGCATGATCTCAAAACTATCTTCACGTTGCGAACCACCAATAACTTCGCCATGGCCTTCGGGCGCAATCATGTCATCGCACAAAGCGAGGTCACCATCGCGCTTCATATAAAAAGCTTTTATTTCTGCTGGCCATTTTTCAATAAATAAAGGCTTATCAAATTTTTGCATGATTAATGTTTCATCATCATTACCTAAATCTTCGCCATCTTTAATGTCAGAACCAAGTTCTTGCAACATTTTAATGGCTTCAGCATAAGTTAAACGGTTGAATGGTGCTTTAATTTTTTCGAGCACAGTTTTATCTCGTTCTAAAATATCTAATTCTTTTTGATTAATCTCTAAAACTTTTTTGGCAACATGCGCAATCAAGTTTTCTTGAAGTTCTAAACTTTTAACATGATCATAAAATGCCATTTCTGCATCCATCATCCAAAATTCAGTTAAATGTCTTTTGGTTTTTGATTTTTCGGCGCGGAAAACTGGGCCAAAGTCAAAAACTTTCCCGAAGGAAGAAATAGCAGCTTCGATATAGAGTTGACCACTTTGAGAAAGATAAGCTTTACCTTCATCAAAATATTTCATTTCGAACAATTCAGTGGTGCCTTCGCAAGCAGCTGGAGTTAAAATCGGAGAATCAATTTTAATAAAGCCATCATTATTTAAGAATTCATAAATCGCATTAATGACGGTGTTGCGCACTCGTTGTATGGCCCATTGTTTTGGTGCGCGCAACCATAAGTGACGATTTTCTAATAAAAAATCGGGACCATGTTCTTTTTTCCCGATTGGATATTCTTCGGCGCGTTGGAAAAATTTTAATGTTTTGACTTGGACTTCGTACTCATCTAATTTTGGATGTTTAGAAACAGTACCAATAATTTCAACAGAACTTTCGATGGTCATTTCTTCCATGACTTTCCACGTTTGCTCATCAACACTAGTTTGACTGACGATACACTGCGCAAAGCCAGAACCATCGCGTAACTGTATAAACCCTATTTTGCCAGATGAACGGAAATTATAAACCCAGCCTTTGAGAACCACTTCTTTGTCTAAATTTGCTTTGAGATCTTTGATGTATGTTTGTTCCATAAAAAATGTTTAAACTGTATATATTTTAGCCTAAATTTACGAATAGTACAAATTATTTGGATGTTACGAATTACTGCTTACCAATAACCTAAATTTCTATTTAACAATCAAATCCAGATAGTAATTCGTAAGTTCAACTTCATGTAGCTATTCGTAAATTTAGCGAAGACGTTGACAAAAAACGCGAAAAATAATAAGGTTTTGTCATGAGCGGAGAAAGTAAAAACCACGTTGAGGCAAAACATGTTCTTCATCCTCTTTTTGCTAGCATTAGTCGGAGTTGTGTTGTTCATCGTCGGAGTAACCGAACACAAGGAACAAGTCGGCACTCTTGGCTTAGCCCTGGTTCTTATCTGTGCAATCCTCGCTCTGATCTTGCCGAAAGAGGCACAGGCTCAGACTGCCACCTGCACCGGCGACAGCTGGATCGGCAACGTCTGCCAGAGTGGTGGAGTGAACCAATCCAAAGAACCTTCAATCTCCTCCCACCAAGTCAGCTACAACACCGGCGAGTACTCGGTTATCGCACAGCCAGGAAGCTGCAACGACAAGACCTGCTGGTACACGATCATCGTGTATGCTAAAAGCGGGATCATCACAGCCATGTTCGAGAACAACTACACGCTCATCGAAGCAATTTCTCCTGGTTGTTGGAAGTTGCAACAGACGGACGAGTTCATAGGTCTCGCGGGCTTGCCAAATGACGCCGGACCGTTCATGCCGCTCGTCATCTGCAAACGCGAGGGTCTTTACTACGACGGCACGGATAAAGAACTTGCACCGTTCCTCAAAGAACGCCTCGACAAGATCCTCTGTGCCACGCGCGACTGCCGAGATGCAAGAACCTGCGTGAACGATGTGAAGATGAAAGCGCTCATCGTCGAGCTGCACATCATCCAGATGATCTTGTGGAAAGCTGGTTGGAAAATTGCCTTGCCCGAAGGTTGGCATGGTGGCTTGAACCAAGGTGAGATAAACCGTTTGACGCATGACGTCGAGCGCATCATCAACATCCGTTTCCAAGGTCACCTGCCTTCGACCTCTCGATGAAGGAGAAAACCATGGACGACAACAACGCTCCGATCACCGGCTGGAGCATCCTGAAGTTCATCGGCTTGCTCATCTTCTGTGCATGGCTGTTCAAGTGCTTTTGCCAGCTCATCGCTGGCTAGACCCTCGCCCCCACAATCGACATCGGTTGTTGGGGGTATTTATTTACTATGATTACCCTGATTACGAGGTGATTACTATGATTAGTTTGGGAAATAAAAAAATGTTTGTTTGCTTGTTTCTTTTCCCGCCGCTCGCGAGCAGCGGGATTTGTTTATTTTAATATGAGGAATGATTAACAGTTCGATTTGATGTCGGGCTCGCTTAGACCGCGAAGTGAGGCAGGCGAATTAATATTTAGTAGTGGCTTAGAACAATTCCGTACGTGCAGGTCGCGACCTGCACGTACGAGACCAATTTCGAGTTAATTAATGTAATTTTAGACAAAAAGTACTGACAACGATTGACAAAACATTTTATTTGTGCTATCATGTGAGTAACAAACCTGCCTGAGGGCACACCATGCGGAAGATCATCGAAGCCACCGTCCTCGCCCTGTGCGCCATCGCCGCGATCCTGGTCATGGCCACCCCGGCCAAGTGCCAGACCAACACCTGCCCCTGCGCCATCGCCGACTGCCCGCCCTGCGACGAGTCGTCGCCCTACAACGCGACCCGCGCCGCCGAATCCGAAGAGGGCATCCAGACCTACACCAGCAACAGGTTCCAGGTCAAAGCAACACCCCTCTGCGGAGGCTCCGGTTGCACCTACGCCATCGAAGTCTCGCGACTCGATGGAAAACACGAAGTCCTGTTCCGGTTCCTCAACCTGCTGTCAGGGATCACTGTCCTGAACGAAACCTGTGTGCTCATCCAGAGCACCAAGGACTTCAACGGCATCGACATGTTGCCCGAGCTCTACGGACCGTCGATCGGGATAGTTCTCTGCAAGGAAGGAAAAAACTTCGTCGAGAAGACCGCCTCGTTCATGGGCAATTTCTTGCGTGATCAAATCTCCGGACTGGAAGCCTGGCACGACACGTTGGTCGACAACCCCAGGGTGCTGAAGTCGCTCATCATCAAAGCTATGGCCATCAAGGAGCTGTTCTACCGCGAAGGACTTCAGCCTCCCAAGATGCCAAAGATGGACGCCGACATCGCCAAGCTCGACAGCAAGACCTACAAGAGAATCGAGCTCGAAATCATCAAGCGCTGCAACCAGCGCATGCTTTACCGGGGTCTCGCGAACTAGTCGCGCCCCGCGTGCTACACAGCTGCTACCTTCTTCCCGGGGGGTAGCAGTTTTTCTATACTACGAATTACTAATCGTCTACAAATCTACTAATAGCTACGAATAGCTTCATAAATAAGAAATTTTATCTAAGATTAAACAAAAAAACATCATAACCATTGACAAAACAATATGTTAGTGCTAAGTTTTAATCAATTCATTTCCCTAAGGGGAAGATCATGCCGATCGCTCGTCCCTTCGACAAATCCTTCTGGCTGGCAGTCATCCTGTTCTCCATCGCTCTCGCCTGTGTGATCTTCTCGTTCACTCCACGTGACGCCAACGCCCAGACCGTGACGATTCGCGTATCCTACACCAGCAACGGTTACATCGTGAAGGCCTCGCCTTCATGCGTCAACTCCAACTGCGTGTACGTCATCAGCATCACGCAGAAGAACAACGACACGATCATGACCTTGCAGAACGACAGCCCGTTCGTGGAAGTGCTGGACGACAAGTGCATCCGCATCAATTCGACGAACGACTTCATGGGCATCGGCGACGCCGAACACGAGTTCGGTCGCTGGATCCCGCAAGTCGTGTGTGTGGAAGGTAGGATCTACGCCGACCGCACCGCTTCGCGCCTCGAGAAAGAGCTCCGGCTCCGAGTGGCGGACATCGAGTCTACACTCGCGCTCGATGACATCATGGGCAGCTACTGCGACGAGCCGTGGCGGTCAAATGCCACCTTCGCCAAGATCGTGGAGTTGAAGGCCATCCAGCACATGTTCATTCGCGAGAACCTAACGCCCCCAGCCATGCCAATCCTCGGTCTCCTCGATAAAATGTTCTCCGAAGATCTCGACACCATCATGCGTCAGCTCTTAGAGGAACGCCTGACCTATCGAGGGCTCGGGTCGTGATCAACTTCTGGAACAAGTACCGTTCACCAACACCGAACCGGAGGTTTACATGTTTCCTTCGTGGAAAGAGATCGCCATTAGCTTATTCCTCGTCTCGCTAATGCTGTCCATCCTTGTCGGCCTTCACTCTATTAGCCGGGAAAAGGAGTCGACCGACACTCCCCTCTCCGCAGAAGCCTGCGAGACCGCTCTGGTCTACATGGACTTGCACCTCGACCTCGAAGCCAATCCGCCAGGTGTGAACCACTCGATCCAGAAGGACTTCGATGGTGTCCTTCTGCTGCGCAAGCAGTGTCAAGAGAGCAGCGACCGCCTGGCGCTGGTCAAGACCTACGTGACCAATGAACGGCTCGCGAAGTTGCTCGAAAATTCCTGGGACGCTACTCGAGAACTCCACCAAGTCGTAACGACTGGAGAAGCACTCATGAAGCAGCTTCCGCCCCAAGGGAAAAACTTCAAGGAGTGGCACTGCGAACAGTGCAACCAGCCCTGAGACTAGCAACCGACAGACAGGAGGCCACCATGTTCATCGTCAGCTCCGTCCCCCAGGTTTCCCAGGCTGGCGGCGTGGTCATCATCATCCTGCTGCTGCTCCTCATCTTAGCTTCCAGTCAGAGCAAGCGCTGGCAAGCCTAACTCTCGCCCCCACAATCGACATCGGTTGTGGGGGTATTTTTTTACCATGATTACTACTATGATTACCCTGATTACGAGGTGATTACTATGATTAGTTTGGGAAATAAAAAATGTTTGTTTGCTTGTTTATTTTAATATGATTAACAACTCGATTTGATGTCGGGCTCGCTTCGACCGCGAAGTGAGGCAGGCGAATTAATATTTAGAAGGGGCTTAGAACAATTCCGTACGTGCAGGTCACGACCTGCACGTACGAGACCAATTTCGAGTTAATTAATGTAATTTTAAACAAAAAGTGCTGACAACGATTGACAAAACATTTTATTTGTGCTATCATGTGAGTAACAAACCTGCCTACTGGGGAACACCATGAAGTCCGAGACCCAGAAAGAAATCGTGTTCTGGAGCGGTGTTTTCGCGGGCCTGGCCGTGATCCTGTGCCTGACCCTCCTCCCCTCCAAATGCACCCGCCAGACCTTCCCCAACCCGCCCAGCAGCGAACGTGCGGAAGAGACGGGCGGAGCCTATGCTGTCCGCGACCAGCTGAACAAGAAGTTCTTAGTCAGCTGGGATCCGAGCTACGGCATGAGCAGCTACAGCTACACCCTACGGATCGTCCGCAACAACGGCTCGCACGAGATGGTGGTCGCGTTCTACAACAACGACTACACCGTCCGAGTGAAGAACAACGGGCGCTGCATCGAACTGCCGATCACGCGCGACTACTGCGCGATCGGTGACGTACCCATGTCCGACTGCCCCATCGTCCCCATGGTCTTCTGCCGCGAAGGTGACAACTGGGTGGACGTGACCGCACAGCTCATGGGCAAAACCCTGCACGAGCGACTGCTCAACCTGGAACGGCTCACGGCCGTCTGGGAGGAGACCTCCGACACGCAGCGCAAAGCCATGATCGTCGAGAGCATGGCTCTCCGTGAGCTGTACTACCGTCGCGGCCTCGTCCCGCCCACCACCACGCTCATGACCAACCTTCTGACCTACTTCGGGGAAAAGTACTACAACGAAGTAGAGACGGGGGTCATGGAGGCAACGAGCAATCGCCTGCTCTACCGGGATCTCGCGAAATAGTCGCTGACCCATGCTACACAGCTGCTACCTTCTTCACAGGGGGTAGCAGTTTTCTATACTACGAATTACGAATCGGCTACGAATCTACTAATAGTTACGAATAGCTTCATAAAATTGATGGTTACGAATTAGAATTTCTAAGTAGGGGTTCAAAATTTTGAACCCCTACCAAAAAGACGTTTAAAAATCGACAACGATGACCGATTGACAAAACCACCCAAAAACAGTAAGCTCTTTTGATGCCTCTGGCATCGCAAACAACTGGAGGTTCCCATGTCCACGCCCCAAGTGTTCGTAAAAACACCTGCGATCCGTATCGTCGAAACGCTCTTTGGCGGTCGCGCGTACTTGGTCGAACTGCCCGTCGATGCCCACACAGTCGTGGTCGAGGGCACCAGCTTCCCGCCCGAACTGAACGTTACCGAGTTCTCGCCCCGCGTCTACTCCATCGTCGGCAAAAAGCTGAGCGGTTCGCACGCACACCGCGCTGGCACCGAAGACGAGATCATGCTCGTGGTCGCCGGCGAAGCGACGGTGCACCTCTGGGACGAGAGTGGCAAGCACGAAGAAGTCACCCTCCGCCCCGCGACCGACGGCCAGAAGTTCTGGGCGCTGTTCATCCGCTCCGGTATCTGGCACACCGTACGCTACAAGCCCCACACGGCGCTGAACGTCGTCGCCTCGGTCCACTACGACCGCGAGTACTACGTCGTAGATCCAGCCGACTACTTCACCGCCGAAGGCCACGCGCTGTACCTGCACGACATCATTTCCCTTAACGGAAACTGAGCAACTCCCCACGTCTGCGACTAGATCGCAGTGGGCTTACCCCGCACACAGTCATCTGTGGTGCGGGGGTTTCATTTTTGCTTTTTAGGCTCAATTTAGATATAATCCTAATATAAACTGTTAAGCACTCAATCAAAAAAATAAGAAAGCAAAAAAGAAAAGAGAAACAGTCAACTTGCACACCTACAACAAGCGAAGCGATACAACCCAGCACTATTAAGTGTTCCCTTAAAATGCTGGGTAAACAACTTGAACAATTAGTAGCATATGAAACATTTCATCATAGACGAAAAAAATCAGAAAGTCCGTTTGGATAAATTTTTGGTTGCCAAAACTGGTAAAACCAGAAGCCAAATTCAAAAAAACATTTTAAGTGAATCTGTTTTAGTTAATGATAAACCGGCCAAAGTTCATCAATTTTTATGTTTTAAAGATAAAGTGACTGTTTTGGACGCGGACCCGAATCGACAAAAGCAAGAGCCCAAAGAACCATTGCGCCCAGATACAGAAGCTGGCAAAAAAGCCCTTAAACTTGTGGCTCGCGCTGCTCGGGCATTAAAGGTGCCGGTTCCAAAAGTTGTTAAAAAAACAAAGGATTATTTAATTATCGAAAAACCATCTGGTCTTTTGGTTCATGCCACCTCAAAAGATGAACCGAGTACCTTGGTGACTTGGTTGGTTAAAAAATATCCGCAAATTAAAAAAATCGCTGACCCTGAATCATTAAAAAAACGCGATAAAATTTATCGTCCCGGTATTGTGCATCGCCTCGACAAAGATGTTTCTGGTTTAATGATTATTCCGCTCAATCAAGATGCTTTCGAATATTACAAAGAACAATTCAAACAAAAATTAATTAAAAAACAATACACTGCCCTTGTCTTTGGTCAGTTGCCACAACCGCACGGTTTAATTGAATTTGAAATCAGCCGTAAATCAACTGGCGGCAAAATGGCCTCGCACCCCAAAGGTTCTGGTAAAGGCAAATATGCGCAAACAGAATATAATGTTGTCCAACAATTTAGTAAATTCTCGTTAGTGGAAATTAATTTACATACTGGCCGAACCAATCAGATCCGCGTGCATTTTATGGCTTTAAAAAATCCTGTTGCTGGCGATGAACTTTATAATCTTAAAAGCTTCACCTCAAAAGTTTACATCCCGCGCATTCTTTTGCACGCGAACAGATTGGAATTTGTGGATCAAAACAATAAACCTCAACTATTTACTTCCGACCTACCGAAGGAATTTGATGATGTGGAGAAGCAACTTAAGTAACTGCTTATAATTGTTCAAGTTGTTCAATCACTACGTTTGTTCAAAATGTTCACTTGATCCATGGTCTATGTCCCATGACAAATCCTAATCATTTTGCTTTCTTGTTTTTCCTGCCCGGCACTTAAAGTGAATACTTTATAGTACTGGGTTGCTTTCTTGATTAGACGCAAAACTACTATGCCTCAAAACAACCTCAACAAACGACTCACCTACAAGCTCAAAAACGAGCCTTGTCTTAGTTTTATTAAAACACTTTTTGATACCTTTCCTGACCTCGAACTTTATCTAGTCGGCGGCATGGTACGAGATATTATTTTAAATGTAACAAATTCTAAAGATTTTGATTTTGTGGCTCGCAACGTTGATGTTAAGGACTTAACAACTGAACTCAACAAACTTGGTTGGTGCGATTTAACTGGTCGCGACTTTGGCGTCATAAAATTTAAACCAGCCGAAAGCAATCAATTTATTGACATTGCACTCCCCCGCACCGAACAAGGCAAAATGACTGGCGGCTATCGTGATTTCACTCTTCAAGTCGACAAAAAGTTGTCGCTCGAAAAAGATTTGGCGCGTCGCGACCTCACCATCAATGCCATGGCCTGGGATATTAAAAATCGAACTTTAATTGACCCCTTTAAAGGCCAAGAAGATATTGAAGCCAAACTTATTAGATCTGTTGGCAGTCCAGAAAAACGTTTTCAAGAAGATTATTCTAGGATTTTACGCGCTTTGCGTTTTGCCTGCCAATTTAATTTAAAAATTGAATCCAAAACTTGGACAGCACTCAAAAAACTCGTCCCCCATATAGTAGAGAAACGCCAAATAACTCAGCAAGAACATATACAACGTCGACTGGCTCAAGAAATTATCGAAGAAAATCGAGAAAAATATCTGACCCAATTAAATTCCTTAACTCCGGAAGAAAAGATTGCTTTAGTCGAGGAAGATATTGTGCCATCAGAAACTTTGACGCGCGAATTATTTAAAGCGCTAACAGTCAACCCGCTAGGTGCTGTGAAACTTTATGATGACTGCGGTGCCTTGGAATTATTGATGCCAGAGATTCATGATTTGAAGGGTTGCACTCAATCAGCTAAATTCCATTCTGAAGGTGATGTTTGGACACATACACTCATGACGCTCAAACAAATTTCAGAACCGGAATTTGCGGAACACTTTCCTGACTTCAAAATAACCGGTGTTTTTGTATTAGCTTGTCTCTTGCATGACATAGGCAAACCAGCCATGCGTACAGTTGATGATTCTATCTCTCCGGCAAAAATAAGTTTCAGTGGACACGCAGAAGAAGGGGTTAGTATTGCCAAAAAAATTTGCGCTCGCTTAAAATTAAGTCACGATTCTCAAGAAAAAATTTCGTTCATGATAAAACACCACATGCTAGTTATGAGTTCGACTGCCATCAACAAATTCCGTGCTCATAAACTAGCCGAATGTTTTATTGATAATCAACATAGCTTAGATTTACTTGCGCTACTTTATCTTGATATTATGGGCGCTTTGAAAGCTGATGGCACAACCGACAAAGAACTTTTTGATAACACTCTACAAAGAATTGAAGAAATTAAAGAGACTAGATCACATCAACCAAAAAAAATAATTGATGGTGCGAAAGTAATTGAGCTACTCGAAATAGATGCAGGTCCTTTTGTGGCCTGTATTCTTGATTTGATCGATGAGTTAAAAAATCAGGGCAAGATTAATCGTGCCGGTGACGCTGAGAAGTTTTTGCGTGAACATGCTGTACATCTTAAAAATTTTGCCAAAGAAATTTCTGGGCATAATTCAGCCGAGTTGGCAGAAAAAATATTAAATTCACTCCAATTATGAAGCACCTAATTGTTATCGCCGGTCCAACTGGCTGTGGCGAAAGCTCAGTCACGCGCGGAATACTTGAACGGCTCAAAAATTCAGAAAGATTTATTACGACAACATCACGTACACCACGAGGATCAGAGAAAAATGGCGTTGATTACAATTTTATTTCACAAGACGACTTTAAAAAGAAAATTGCTGAAAATTATTTTTTAGAATATTCCTATATAAAAAACCGCGACGATTATTATGGCACCCCCAAGCATCAAATAGATCAAAAAATAAAAGAAAATAAAATATTAATCTTTAATTACGACCTAGTCGGCGCCAAAGCCATTAAAGAAAACTATCCAGGAGAAACGCTCAGCATTTTCATCGTACCGGAAAGCTTAGATCAAATCCGCAAGCAATTATTGGCCCGTAATCCCAAAATGCCCCTTGAAGATTTAGCCAAAAGACTTAAAAACGCCGAAGAAGAGCTAAAAGATCAAACTGAGTACGAGCACATTCTTGTTAACAAATACCAGCGACTGGGAGAAACCATCAAAAACTGCTACCAATTGATAAAACAGTCCCTTGGATAAAGGCCTTGACTAAGTCCGCTTTTTGATATATACTAAGCTTTGATATTTAGTGTTAAATAAAAGTTACCAGTCACCAGTAACCTGTAACCAATACTATTTTTCTGGTCACTGGTCTCTGGGTACAGGTCACTAACATACACTAGTAACTATTCGCAAATTAGTAATAAAATTAGTAATAATATGGCAGAAGCAAAAAAACAAGCTCCAGAAGTCAAGGAAACAAAGGTTGAAGCTCCAGTCGACCGCAATTTCCCAGATGTAGTACCGGGTGTAACCGTAAAAGTACACCAAGAAATTACTGATATTACCCCTAAAGGTGAAGAAAAAAAGCGTATTCAAATTTTTGAAGGCGTGGTTCTTCAACGAAAGCATGGTAATAAAGCTGACGCAACCATCACTGTACGTAAAGAATCTGATGGCTTTGGTGTCGAAAAGATTCTTCCACTACGTTTAAAAACTATCAAGAAAATTGAAGTCGTGAAAAAATTCCGTGTCCGACGTGCCAAGATTGGTTATATCCGTGGCAGACATAAAAAAATGCAAGAGGTCAAATAAAAAAATGTGTGGACCGGTCCAAATGGACCGTAGGGAACAAAAATTTTTGTTCCCTACCAACGCGAATGCGTTGAGCCACACATTTTTTATTTCAGAATTTTTTTAATATATTGACCTGTTAACGATTCCTTAACTTTGGCGACCGTGGCAGGCGTCCCCTCAGCCACGAGATTCCCGCCCTTCTCACCACCAGCTGGACCCAAATCAATAATCCAGTCACAATTTTTTATGACATCAAGATTATGTTCGATAATAATAATGGAATTGCCTTTATCAACTAATTTATTAAGAATTAGTAATAATCTTTTAATGTCATCAAAATGCAAACCAGCTGTCGGTTCATCCAAAATATAAAGTGTTTTACCAGTCGCATAACGTGCGAGTTCCGTGGCGAGTTTAATGCGTTGAGCTTCGCCACCAGATAAAGTTGTTGCTGATTGTCCCAAGGTTAAATAGCCTAAACCCACTTCTTCCAAAACCATTAACTTTTCTTTCAAAATCGGTGTGTCATGGAAAAAATCTTTGGCCTCTGAAGCTGTTAAGCTAAGAACATCAGCGATATTTTTACCTCGATAATGAATTTCTAAGGTTTGCTTATTATAACGACGGCCCTTACATTCAGAACATTCGACATACACATCTGGCAAAAATTGCATTTCTATTTTTATTAAACCATCACCGCCGCAAGCTTCGCAACGACCACCTTTAACATTGAAACTGAAACGGCCAGCATCATAACCTTTTATTTTGGCTTCTGGAACTTGAGTGAACAAATCACGGATATAAGTGAAGATGCCAGTATAAGTCGCGGGGTTAGAACGTGGCGTTCTACCAATCGGAGTTTGATCAATCGTAATAACCTTATCTAAATTTTCAAGACCCTTAATCGCTTTATGTTCTGCTGGTAAATCTTTGGAACGATAGAAATAACGCGCTAATGATTTTGACAAAATATCTGTAATTAATGACGATTTACCGGAGCCAGAAACTCCCGTGATCGCAACTAACTTATTAAGCGGAATTTTAACATCAATATTTTTTAGGTTAAAAGCTTTAGCACCTAAAATTTCAATAAACTTTCCATTACCCCGAGAAGTGCGTCTAATAACATCAATTTTTTCTTTACCTGAAAGATATTTACCGGTTAAAGAATGTGGATTTTTCATGATTGAAGCAATCGGTCCGGCGGCCACAACTTCTCCCCCGTAAATACCAGCACCAGGGCCAATATCAATAATATAATCAGCCGCTTTCATCATAGCTTCGTCATGTTCAACAACAATAACTGAGTTGCCCTTATCGCGCAGTTCTTGCAAAGTTTTAATTAAGCAAGCATTGTCTGATGGATGCAAACCGATTGATGGTTCATCCAATACATAAATCACTTCTGACAAAGCTGAACCAAGTTGAGTGGCCAAACGAATACGTTGCGCTTCGCCACCAGAAAGTGTTGTTACAGTTCTGTCCAGTGAAAGATAGCCGAGTCCAACATCCTCTAAAAATCCAACCCTATTTTGAACTTCTTTGATAATAGCTGAAGCAATTTTAAAATCTATTTCACTAATTGATTCTTTTAAATATACAAATTCTTTTGAAGATAATTTTTTCTCTGGTTTGACTGCTTTGACTAATTCAGCGACTATTTCTTTCAAGCGAGAAACCGGCGCTTCGGTGTATTTAATGATCGAAAGACCGGCCACTGTTACAGCTAAACTTTCTTTTTTCAGTCTCTGTCCATTACAAGACAAACACAAACGCATGCGCATGTATTTTTCAATCTCTTTATGGATATATTCAGAATCAGTTTCTTTATATTTCTTTTCTAGTCCAGGAATGACACCTTCATACGTCAATGACTTGCTGCCAACTGTATAGACTTCGTCCCCCGTGCCAAAAAGAACTGTTTTCAAAGCTTTCTTGCTTAATTTTTCCACTGGCACATCAATAGAGAAGCGATGTTTCTTGGCGACTGCGGCTAAAAGCTGCCAAATCGCCACCTGATTGGAAAAAATCTTGGTCCAAGGTTTAATGGCGCCTTGAGCTAAAGTTAAACGCTCGTTACTGATGACAAGTTCTGGTTCAACTTCCTGTCTGTTTCCCAAACCACTGCAATCTGGGCAAGCACCGTAAGGAGAGTTAAAAGAAAAACTGCGTAATTCAATTTCTGGTAAATCAATATCGCATTTGGGACAAGTATAATATTGGCTAAATAAAATATCTTCGTTTTTATCTGAACGTAGCGCCACGACCAAACCATTACCTAAGTCTGAAGCTAATTTCACTGCATCACGCAATTGCTCTTTGGTTTCTTTGTCGCCATCGAGTAAAATGCGGTCGACAATAACTTCGAGCGTATGCTTTTTTTGTTTATCAATTAAAAGACGATCTAATTCTTCAATATTATAAGTAATGCCATCAAAACGTACTTGGTAATAATTGGCTTTGCGTACTTCTTCGATGACTTTTTTATGTGTACCTTTTAAATCACGGATAACCGGAGCTAAAATTGTGACGTTGACTTTATGTTCTATCTTCCAAATTTTATCAACAATTTCATCAACTGTTTGACGTGAAACTTCTAAACCGCAACTAGGACAGTGCGGACGACCGATACGACTAAAAAGTAAACGCAAAAGATCATAGATTTCTGTAATAGTCCCAACCGTGGAACGCGGATTTTGAGCTGAATAACGTTGATCAATCGCAATGGCGGGTGAAAGGCCAGTGATTTTGTCGACATCTGGTTTTTCTTTAACTTCCAAAAATTGTCGAGCATATGAAGAAAGACTTTCCACGTAGCGTCGTTGACCTTCGGCGTAAATCGTATCAAAAGCGAGAGAAGATTTTCCTGAACCAGAAAGTCCAGTAATAACAACTAATTTATTGCGTGGAATATCCACATCAATATTTTTTAAATTATTAACTTTGGCGCCCTTGATCGAAATGTAGTTCGACATAATATTTACTAATTACTAATACTATTACTAATTTACTAATGATTACTAATTATTAGTTACGATTTGTAAATTAGTAGCAAATTCGTAATTAGTAATTAAAGAAACATGCTGTCTGCGATTATAACAATATTATTTAATCTTGTAAAGAGTTAAGTTGCGAATAGGGCATTTTTATTAGGATATTACGAATTATTACTTAGCAATTGAAACTTAACAGTAATTCGTAACATCAACTTTATGACGCTATTCGTAACAAAAAACGAGCCCTGATATGTGAATCAGAGCCCGTTAGAATTACTTACGGAGGTCGCCCAGCTTTTGTAGCTCTACGAGACGGCTATAGAGACCATTCTGAGCCAAGAGCTTTTCGTGGCTGCCAGACTCCGCAACCTGACCACCATCAATAACATAGATCATATCTGCTTTGCGGATAGTGGACAGTCGGTGAGCAATGGCCACGATGGAAACATCCAGCTTCTTCCGGATGGAATTGAGCATGGATTGGATTGCCAGCTCTGTTTCTGAATCAAGGCTAGAGGTTGCCTCGTCCAGAACTAGGAATTTTGCACCATTCAACAGCGCAATGTACGCTCGTGCAATGCCGACGCGCTGACGTTCACCGCCAGAAAGTCTGATGCCACGTTCGCCGACTTGAGTTGCGAGGCCGTCGGGGAAACGATCTTGCTTCTCCATCATCGTATGAATGTGAGCAGCACGAATTGCTTCATCAACTTGCGCTGGAGTTGCATCGCGACAGGCATAAGTGATATTTTCGAGCAAAGTTGCATCAAAAACATCTACGTCTTGTTGCACGATAGCAAAGAGACGACGGTACCAATCACGATCGAGCTGACGAATATCAATACCGTCCAGCGTGATTCGTCCATGATTAACGTCATAGACTCGACACAACAACTTTGCGACCGTAGTTTTCCCTTCGCCGCTTCGACCGACCAGAGCGATCATTTGCCGTGGCGCAATTTGCAGATCAAAAAATTCCAGAACCGCCTGATCCTTCCCAGGATAATTGAAAGAAATTTTGTCGAAGCGGATATCGCCAATTGTCGTCGTCGGAACAAAAGCAGTTGAAGAGTTCGTGATCTCTGTGTCATCATTCATAATCTCAGTCAAACGATTAACCGAGACCAAGTTCCGCAAGATCTTAGAATAATTATTAAAGATCTCGCCCAACCCCTCAATCGTCACATTCCCTGTTGTGATGATAAATACCACTGTGCCGACTTTTGTCTGCCCCATCAAAACGAAATACACTCCGAGTGCAATCGTCGCAAGGAAAAACACATTTAAAACAATGCGAATCCCCATAATGTAGTATCGCTCAGTCATGTTAATATCAGTATCCAAATCACGCATACATTCACGTACTGTTTGCAATCGTTCTTTTTCGCGTCGCTCTTGGACAAAGTCCTGAACTGTTCTGATGTTCAGCAAAGATTGAGTAAAGTAACCGCTTGATTCTTCCTTTTTCTTTTCCCACTTTTCCCAATCACCGGACATACGTTCGTAATAGCGTTTATTGATCCAATACGCTGGAGCGAATGGCAGGAAAAACAACAAACCGAGTCTCCAATCTAAGATCATCATGCAAGTGAGGTTCGCCACGAGATAGATGAACTGAGGTAAAATGTCCCAAGAAAGTTTAACGCAGATTTCGACCATCCGCTCAATTCCCTTCTCGATTTTCGAAATCTTTTTCCCGGTGTTTTCTCGTTCATGATAACCGAGAGAAAGTGCCAGCAACTTCGATTGCGCCAACACCGGCCACCACGCTTCCAGTCTGATCACCCCTTTGATGAAGATTGTCTCTTTGACAAAGAGCGTTACGAGGATTGCACTAATTTTGACTGCGAACATGATGATGATAAAGCAGATCAGTCGAGTAGAAATTGTCCCGGACTTAAGAACTTCGGGCAGGTCGTCAAAGATCAGTTTCAAGAAATACGGAAATGCGAGCGCCAGCAGTTGCGTAACTATTAACCAATAGAAGCCCAGCTTCATCGCTCGTTGCTCAGGACCAACCAATTTCCAAAAGTTCTTGATGCCAGTCAAGAAAAAACTCAGACCTTTGTCTTCGTAACGGAATCCATCTTCCCAGTTTGCCATAACCGCCTCCATTGTTGTTGTTAAAGACCAAAAACACCCGGCTTAGGACCGGGTGCTTGGCAATCTTATGAAGTTAATTAGTTAAATAACGTAATTTGTTATCAAACAATTTATTATAAACCCCAAGATTAACAAGTGACCCAGCCCCAAGATGTGAGTTAAATGCCGGAACTTTTCCAACAAAAACCCAGACCCCTAGTCGGCCAAGACCAAGTTTCATCAGATTCATTAAAATTGTTAGATCGATATTCATATTTTAGCAAGCTTATTAGCTAGTTAGCGAGATAAACGAGTCAAGTCAAAGCATACTCTGTTATACTTAGAACTTAACTTGCTTATCACTTTATCTCGCTAACTAGCTTATCTCGCTTTCTTGCTCTGTTATGGCAGGAATATAGTCAAGAATGAAGTGTACAATATTTATTAACTACTGTCAAGTGGGCTGATTGAGATTGTTTTCTCCTCTCTGCTACGAAAACGATTTATTTAAAAAATAAAACCACCATAATTTGGCAGTTTTATCTTGTTTATTGCAAAGTGTTAACTTCTGAAGGCACATCTTAACTGAGATGAATCTCCCTTTTCGACATTGTTTTTCCAATGTAGTGGCTGCAGATTGGATAACTCATCGCCTCCGCCATGTGCTTCTGGTTTTCTGTGATCTATTTCCCAGCCACGAACCGCATCCCTATCCCCATGTTTGTCAAACTCCATCCATGCTCCACATGCGTCCCTTCTGTATTTATTAGAATCATATCCGCTTACAGGTTGCACTTTTTCCCAAACGGCTAAAATCGTTTGATTCGACCATCGTTCTTTTGTGTACATAAGTTTCTAAATTTAATGCTAAAATTTCCCCAAAACTTGAAAATGTGCTATCCTTTAATTATTAAAGTGATTTGTGTGGATAATCGACTACATATTTACAAGCGGGGTTTACGAGACCCCGTTTTATTTTTGGAGTTTATAGCTTCATTTTAGCAAAACAACAAATACCTGTCAACATTTTGACGCTTTTAAAAATATTTGACAAAAGAAATTTTAAAAGTTATACTGGATATATAATGAAACGCAAAAATATGCACCAAATTCAACAAAAAATATTAAATTTTGCCGATAAACTAAATCTAAAACGAGACGGACTTAGACAGATTGGCAGATTGGTTGGTGAACCACACCCTTTTACAGTTTCTTATCACTTAAAAAAACTTGAAGAAAAAGGTTTTATTAAAATTGATAAAAAAACTGGCGAAATAAAAAAAATAAAAAACGATGGACCACAAAAAGGTTTATTTTTGGCGATTCCCGTTCTTGGATCTGCAAACTGCGGAGATGCAAACATATTTGCCGAAGAAAATTTAGAGGGCTATATCAAGGTGTCAAAAAATATTATTAAGGCTGGCGAGGGTTTGCTTGCAATTAAAGCCTCTGGTAATTCAATGAATAAAGCCGATGTTAATGGTCAAAATATTGAAGACGGAGATTATGTTATTGTTAATTCAAAAAAACAACCTCAGCCGAATGATTATGTTTTAGCAATTATTGATAATTGTGCAAATATAAAAAAGCTATTATTGGATTCTAAAAATAAAGTTATTTCTTTAATGTCAGAATCAACAGAAAATCATCCAATTATTTTTATTCATGAAACAGATAAATTTTTAATAAATGGGGTAGTCAAATATATAATTAAAAAACCGATTGTTAATTGATCATAAATTTTCTTTTTTGGCGTTTTTTAGCTATAATATAATTATAAAATACCACATATGAACGAAAGAAAAACTGAAATAATCACGAGAGATCACTTTTCTAAATTTTTGGATACTGTTTATATTGAAGAGCAACGCTCGGATAATCCAAAAATTGATAAGTTGTTAAAATCTGCCTCAAAAAAAGGTGGTGGGAAAGGTTACCCTGAATTTATTATTAGTTACAAAACTAATCCTGATTTATTGATTGTTATTGAATGCAAAGCCGATGTAATTAAACACGAAAGCAAAGATCGTGATAAATATGCGGATTTTTCGGTTGATGGTGCATTGCTTTACGCTTCTTATTTATCTAAAGGTTTTGATGTTTTAGCAGTCGCAGTTAGCGGAGAAACAAAACAGGCATTAAAAGTTTCTCACTTTTTACATTTGAAAGACGAGAAAAAAGCTACTCAAATTTTTGGAGATAAATTCTTATCCGTTGATGATTATTTGAACGGATATTTAAAAAGTCCTGAAAAATTTAGACAAGATTATAATTCACTTTTAGATTTTACAAAACAACTTAACGAAAAATTGCATACTTACAAAATTCTTGAAAGTCAAAGAAGCTTACTCATTAGCTCAATTCTAATTGCTTTAGAAAACACTGCTTTCAAAAGATCTTATGCTTCGCACAAGAAAGCTGAAAATCTCGCAGTTTCTCTGATTCAAACAGTTTCCGATGAATTAGAAAGTGCAAATATCACAGGGGAAAAATTAGAGAATCTAAATACTCAATTTAGTTTTATTAAAACCGATACTTCTTTGTCAAAAAAAGAAAATGTTTTGAAAGAAATTATTGACGAAATTGACGAAAATATAAATGCCTTTATCAAAACTCACAGATATTTTGATGTTTTAGGTCAGCTTTATATTGAATTTTTGAGATACGCAAACAGCGATAAAGGTTTAGGGATTGTTTTAACGCCCCCACACATTACAGAGCTTTTTGCAGACTTGGCACAAGTAAATAAAAATTCTATTGCTTATGATAACTGTACTGGAACGGGCGGATTTTTGATTAGTGCGATGAAGAAAATGATTGCAGACGCAAAAGGCGATGAAACAAAAATCAAAGAAATAAAATCAAAACAACTTATCGGAACTGAATACCAATCGCATATTTTTGCTTTAGCAGTTTCAAATATGTATATCCACCAAGACGGAAAGACAAATATCATAAATGGCAGTTGTTTTGATGAAGAAGTTATTGAAGAAGTAAAAACGAAGAAACCAACTGTTGGCTTTTTAAATCCGCCTTACAAAGACAAAAAAGGAGATACTGAAGAGTTAAAATTTGTGTTAAATAATTTAGAATGTTTAGTTGATGGTGGGATATGTGTGGCTATAATTCCACTAAGTTCTGTCATAGCGAAAAATGGCATTAAGCTTCAGTTGAAAGAACAATTGCTGCAAAATCATACATTAGAAGCCATCTTGTCAATGCCAGAGGATCTTTTCCATAATTCAAAGGTTTCACCTGTTTCTGTCGTTGTTGTCTTTACCGCCCACAAACCACATCCCGCAGGTAAAAAAACATGGTTAGGCTATTTTAGAAATGATAATTTTGTGAAGACTAAAGACAAAGGACGTATAGACCTATTGGGGACATGGGAAGAAACAAAAAAAGAGTGGCTTACATTATATTTCAATAGAGAAACAAAAAAAGATATAAGTCTAACGAGAGAATTAAAACCACAAGATGAGTGGTGCATAGAGGCATATTTAACATATGATTACAATGAAATTACTGCGTATAAACTTAAAGATAAAATACAAAAATATTTAGCATTTCGATTACTCCATGATTTGCTTGATTTCAAAATTGATAAACCAAATAAACTTAAATATGTTAACAAATTAATTCCATTACATGAGATTTTTGATGTAACGAATGGATTGGCGTCTTCAAATGTAGAAGTATTAGAGTCTCCTGAAAATCCTACTGATATTAGATATATTAGACCATCTCAAACTTATGAAGGAAGTATAGCTGGATATGTAGATAAAACCTTCATAGACGATAAATACATTTATCCTGACAATACACTGTATGTTTCTACGGATGGACAAGGAAGTCACACTTATTCTTATGTCTCATCTTTTGAGTTTATCCCAAATAGCAATATTTCTGTCTTAATGCCAAAGAGAAAAATGTCCGTACAAGAAAAAATTTATTATGCACTTTGTGTTTCAAGTAATAGATATAAGTTTTCTTATGGCAGAAAGCCTAAAGGCGATAGATTAAAGGATATATTGTTACCTTTGTATCCTCCTGAATATGTTTACGGTGATATTTTTAATGAAATCTTTGATAATTGGAAAAAAATAGTAAAATAAGGAATTTTAAATTTTGGGCATTTCCCTCTAATCCTTCTACCCAAAATCAAAACAAAAAAACTTATTTATCATTTAGAATAAAAAACAAATTTAAAAAAAGAAAGAATTTTACATCACATAACAAGGCATATCCGGTTCAAAAATTTTGCACTTTATAATAAATTAAGGAAAGCAAAATTTTCTCTCCCAAATTTTTCTTACGCTATGCTTCAGAAAAACTTCGGATATGCCTAACGTTAGTCAAAACAAAAACACACCGCACCATAACGATGCCGTGTGTTTTAAATTCTAGAAAATCTACAAATTATACTTCTTAACATTAGCATCAGCCAGCGCCTGAATCCTTGCTATCTCCTCTTTATTCTCCTCTGGCTTAAATAGATGCTTATACCTACCCTGCAATGATAGATATTCTTGAACTTTTGGACGTGGATTAGGTGTTTTAGCTGCGCTGACGAGCTGGCCATTAACATATTCAACGACCGGGTAGATTCCAGTTTGCTGAGCTAAACGCGCAACTTTAATAGTATCCTTTGATTCGGTGTACCACCCCGGAACGCAGGTGACGAGAATCTGTAAATATTTTGGTCCAGTTAAACTCAAAGCTTTTTTAACTTTATTTTCTATATCCATAACATTTCCCACAGTCGCAGTCGCCGCATATACGCATCCATGAGCGAGCGCAATACCAATCATATCTTTCTTCTTCAAATAATTTCCATTCGAAGCTGAGCCTGGTGGTGAGGTTGTAGTATTTGCATCAAGTGGAGTTGAACCGCTCGCCTGCACACCAGTATTCATGTAGGCTTCATTATCAAAACAAACATACAAAATATTTTCTTGTCTTTCCCATGATCCAGAAATTTGCCCCATACCAATATCAATCGTAGCGCCGTCCCCACCCCAAGCAATGATGTTAACTTCTTTTTCCTTGCCTTGTTGTTTAAGCGCATAATAAGCACCGGCCGCCAAACAAATTGCATTTTCAAAGTTGGCGTGGATCCAAGGCACTTTAAAAGATGAAAAAGGATAACGCGAAGTTGTCACCTCGCTACAACCAGTGGCATTAGCGATAATTGTTTTTTCGCCAGCTGCTTGCAACACATGGCGCATGGCTAAAAGTTCGCCACAACCAGCACAAGCTGAGTGACCAGGATTAAGTAAATATTTAAACGGCATTTTATATGGCATAAATATATTTTTAATGACTACATGTACGACATTGATCAAATTCATCACCTACCTTCTGTTGAATACACTTGGAGGTAACACATCTTTCAGGCTTGCTAGCATCACATAAACCAAATTCGTCTGTGTGTTCAGGATCATTAAGTGGGTTATAAGCACTCGGCACAGGTGATACAAAATGTTGTGGTGCTGTGCAATAATTCCAACCGCAATTGCTTTGCACTTCCATACACCATTTCCCCTTTCCACAAGATTGTTCCACTGTTCCTTCGCTCGAAGGATCACATTGGCATCTTTTTTCTTTTGTACCAAGTCCATACCAAGAACTTTCATGACAATCACCGCTCAGACAATCCTCATCCGCGGTACAAAGATCTCCGTCTGGAATAGCATTTTTACAATAACCCGTAGCACCAGTGTTAATACAAACTGTATTTGCTGGACAATCAGTAGATAACTTACACTTACATATTCCACTGCTATCGCGGAAATTACTACAACACTCAGCATCAGTTGCAGCTGCTTGTTCTATACCCTTACATGTTCGACATTGATTAAAAGTTCCCCAAGCGGTTTGGCACATCTCACCAGTACCACAATCCGCATCAACAGAACAAGTACACTTAGCCAATTCTACATCTGGTCCAGGAGGATTTGGAACATCTTGTGTTTCACAATGATCCGATGCACATTCAGCATCTTTACCGCAAGGCTCTCCAATAGGAAGTTTTGCTCCGCTAGGATTTAAATTATCGATAATTTCACAACGTAATGGTTCATCTTCTCTGAAAACTTTATTATCAATATCAATTCTCATCCCACTAGCTAACATTCTATTTACATTAAAATAACCACAAGCTGTATCATAGACCCACTTATCGCCCTCGGCGCCAGCTTCTGCAGGGTGTGCCGCGCCGCAAACTGAACAAGTTGGATTAATCCAAACCCCCTTATAAACATTACTACTCTCTGGCACTTTTGGATCTCGGCCTACATAATATTCATCATCCATGGAAACTGTCCCGCTATCATCATTCAATTCAATTTTTAAAACTGCATACTGAATTTTTCCAAGTGATTTCAATTGTAAATCAGTCAGATTTTGTTGATAAATGTAATATGTTTGTTGGCCCTTTCCATCAACTGGGTTATAAAAAGCCATTGCCCCTAATTTACTCCCTTGAATTGGATAGAGCCAAATTTTATCTAAATACCTATCATTAGGATCACTAATAGAACCCCAAATTAAAACGTTTCGACAAGCAAAGTTCTCGCTATCAGTTGGGCTGGCTGGTACACAGGTCTTAGTACCCGGACAAACCCAACCAAAACACTCCCCCCTATCAGAAACACTTGTGTCTCTGGCCTTATAAGTCATTTTTTTGCCACAAGCACTATCTCCTTCAACAATATATTTGTCAGCAGGCAATTCATTACAAAATTTAACATCAGTGATAATTGCTTCTTTCACAACTTCCACTTTTATCGGCTGCAAATTAACTAAATTTGGATTAATGGTATTAAGTAAAACATATGAACCCAAAAGTAAAACTAAACCGGTGACAGCTCCGGTAATAAGTTCTTTCCCATGCTTTATCATGTTTGGATTCAACCCACCGATTAAATACATCACTCCACCAATCATAATCATCAACACAGCCAAAATTGAACCAATGACTACGCCATAGCGATACATATTACCAATATATTTGGCGAGCCATGGAATATGCCAACATTGTTCCTCAGAAGGATTTCCATCTTTATCTATGAAACAAGGCGCCATAGTTGCTTCGCCAATATCATTATAATCACCCAATGGTACAACTATTTGATCACGAATATCGATAGCACCCACGTCTTTAGCTGATCGAGTTGTAGCATTTGCAACTGGAACAAAAATCAAAAAACTTAAACTAACAAATTGTGCTGAAATAATAAAACACACCATTATAATAAATATTTTGACTGATTTGCTCATATTCTATAGTTAGCTAGTTAGCCCTGCACCACAAACTGCCTTTGGGTGCAGGATAAACGAGATAAGTTATAAGCGAGATCAGCCAGCTGATAATCTGGTAGAAACGTGCTAACCAGCTTATCTTGCTAACTCGCTTGTCTCGCTTATTTTATAAACGTAACTTTATTTCCGCTTGATTGAACTTTTTTATAAATACCGGCAATCATGTCCTTGGTAATATCACGACCACCTAAACCCAAAATGAATGATTGAACTTTTGCTTTAATATTTTTATGTGACACCGCCTTTATCTCGATGGCGATGATGCCTTCCTGCCCTAAGGAAATTGATTTATCGATCACGGCCACAAATTTTGCTCCACTCAACTTTTTAATAACTTCTTCTGTTGGAAATGGACGGAATGTTTTTAGCTTGACGACAGCAACTTTCTTCCCGGCCTTATTTAATTCATCCACAGTATCTTTGATTGTGCCAACAACTGATCCCATGGCCACAAAAACAACGTTAGCTTTTTTGTCTCCATAATATTCAACTAAATCACGCGTACCGCGACCAAACATAGTTTTAAATTGACCAAACTCCTGGCGCAAAACAGCTTTCGAAGCAATTAGATCTTTAAATAAATCTTCACGTATCGGCATATAATCTTCTGGTGTAGCAAAAGCACCCAAACTGCGTGGATTATTCACGTCGAGAAATTGGCCTTTGAGTGGTTTATAATCTGGCAAATATTTTTTTACTTGAGTCAGCTCTGGCATCTCAATAGTTTCAAAAGTATGGGTTAAAACAAAGCCATCCATATTCACCATGACAGGAATTGATAATTTTTCTGCAACTTTGTAAGCCACCAAATGCATATCAAGCGCTTCTTGATTGTTCTCGGCATAAAGCATAATCCAACCACTGTCGCGGATAGTCATCGCATCTTGTTGATCATTCCAAATATTAATCGGGGCAGAAATCGCGCGGTTCGCACAAGTTAAAACAACTGGCAACCTCATACCAGAAATCGTAAAAAGAACTTCGAGCATCAATAAAAGCCCTTGCGAACTTGAAGCTGTATATGTTCGTACGCCCGAGGCACTCGCGCCCAAAACAATAGAAGCAGCCGAAAATTCACTTTCGGTTCTAACAAAATCATAAGTTGCTTCGCCATCAGCTTTAAATTTCGCTAAATCTTCCACAATATGTGTTTGTGGTGTAATGGGGTAAGCGGCAATAACTGCTGGTCGGCAGAGTTTAACAATCTCTGCGACTGCATGGGAACCTTCTATGCATTTTTTCATATCATTTAATAGCTTATAGGAACTAGCTTCTAGCTTTTAGGTGCTTAGGATTCAATTACTATATACCTAGAAGCTATAAGCTTATTTAAGCTAAAAGCTTTATTTCTTCATTTTATAAAGCATCACATTCAACATTTTCATAACTTCCGTCAACTTGCTCTGGATATTAGCTAACTCCACATCACTAACCACTTTTAATCGTTCTGCGATCGTTAATTGAGTTTCCAACTCTGCTCCAGAGGCAAAGGCAATCTGCAAAAATCGAGTGAAATCTTTACTTGTTCCTCGGTGCCGCCCCTCAGCAATATTTGAAGGGATTGAGATCGCACTTCTTCTTGTTTCACGAGTTAAAATATACTTTTCTTCATTTGGATATTTTTCTGTAAGCTTATAAACCTCTATCACAACACCCACTGCTTTTTGCCAAACGATTAAATCTTTATACGAATTTATAGTCATACTTAGCATGCTAGAAGCTAAAAGCTAGAAGCTAGAATCCTATTTCTCTTCCAATTCCATTTTTATACATTTAACCGGGCACTCCTCTGCGCAAATTCCACAACCTTTACAATAATCTAAATCTTTTTCATAAAAAATCTTACCTTGCAGGGCAGTGTCACCCACAGGGAAAACGCAACCTTCAGGACAAACACGAGCACAAGTACCACAAGCAATGCAGCGCTCATGATTAATCACTGGAACATAAGTGCGCCAGTTGCCTGTTTTAACTTTTTTTGTGGAACCAGGATCTGTTGTAATATCTATTTTCATAATTTTTGTTCTAATTGTTCAAAGTGTTCTAAATGTTCTATCGCTTCGCTTGTTGAAATTGTTTATTTGATACATGATCCCTGCTCCATGATCTATGATCTATGTTCCATGACAAATCCCAAACATTTTGCTTTCTTGTTTTCTTGCTTTTTTGATTATAGTTATCTATTCTTTATAAAATTATACGCTGTCTCCAGCGCCGCGATATTCAGTTTAGCCAAAGCTTCTGGAAAGCGTTCGTTAACAGCACGTCGCAGTGAATCAAGAGATGCCAAACCAGTCATGGCCGCAAAAGCACCTAGGATAGCAGTATTTATAAATGGCTTACCAATTTTTTCTAAAGCAATTTTCGTAGCCGGAATACAAACGGAATTTTTGATACTAGGCCAAGTTGGTTTATCGGTGTTAATTAAAATCCCTAAAGTTTTTTCTGTGCCTTCAAGAACATCTGAATTCTCGCCAAGTAAGGTTGGATCTTGAACTATCAAATAATCTGGCTTAGTGATTTGCTCGCGTAAACGAATTTCTGAATCAGAGATACGCAAAAATGCTTGCACTGGCGCACCACGACGTTCAACCCCAAAACTGGGAAAGGCTTGCGCATATTTCCCATCATAGAAAGCTGCCACAGCAAATAATTCAGCAGCTGTTACGCTCCCCTGACCGCCACGGCCATGAAATCTAACTTGAACAATTTTTCCCATATTTGTCCCGCTGTTAGCCCCGCTTCTCGCGAGAGGCGGGGGGAGAGAACAGCGGTGATTATTTAATCAAGGTTGCAATTATTTCTTCCCAATTAGCGAGCGGAATGGCACCTTCCAATTTGTGACCATTAATAAAGAATGTCGGCGTCCCTCGAACTAAACCATCTTGCGAAGCAAAATAATCTTTTCTAATTTGCGACATAGTCAAAGAAAGATTCATACAAGTTTTGTATTTCTCGACGTCCACACCTATTTCTTTCATTATCCCTTCCAAATCACCGATACTGATTGTACCTTGTCGCACAAACATAATATCATGATATTCCCAAAACTTACCTTGTCTTTCGGCGCAGACCCCAGCCAAGGCAAATTCAACTGAATTTTCTTTAACAACTGGATAGTTACGCCAGTAAAATTTTATCTTATCAGAATATTTAGCTTTTATAATGTTAATGGGTTCAAAGGCCTGCAGACAACGGGGGCAATTAAAATCAGCAAACTCGACAATAGTGATGGGTGCTCCATCATTACCCCAAGAAGGGCTTAAACTATCTGTAAACAATTTCATGTCAAACTCATTCTTATTGGTCAAATAAGTGCCGGCACGCATTTGCTGATAAATAAAATATGCCTTGTAAGCAATATATCCAGAACAAACAAAACAGAATAAGAGGATAACTAAAATCAAAATACCCCACCAGCGGCGGTACCAAGACGGTTTTTTCTTTAAAAGTTGAACTTCCTCCATAGATTTCGTTTAAATTATACCACATATGGTTGTTTTTCCAAAAATCGCATTCGATTTACGAGTCCCCCCATCCGATTTGCGAGACATGCATAATCAACTTATTGATTCATGTCGAAGCAATCTCTAATTCATCGCTCGTTAGCGTCATTGCGAGCGCGCTATGGGCAGCGCGAAGCAATCCCCCATATCATAATTATCCTGAACTGCTAACCACCTCAGTCTTTGTGGACTCGATTAAGAGATTGCTTCGTCGCGAAATACCTAAGACATAGCTCCTCGCAAATCAAATTTGATAGCCTAAGATTGACAAACTCCCCGCCTTTTGCTATACTACTAATGATCTTGAAAAAGCTTTTAGCTTCTAGCAAGTTAGCTTCTAGGTATTTGAGACTCAAATGTCAGCACCTAAAAGCTATAAGCTAGCTCCTAATAAGCTATAAAAAATATGAACAAAATCATCACAATCATCCAAATAGTTAGCGCACTAGTCTTAATTGTGCTAATTTTACTGCAAAACAAAGAGGGCGGCCTATCCGGTGTTTTTGGTGGCAGCGACTCTAGCAACGTTTTTCGTACCAAACGCGGTATGGAAAAAAAGCTTTTTATACTTACTATCGTCTTCACTATATTCTTCCTAGCCTTATCTCTAGCCTCTCTCTTCACCTACTAATAATCTTCCTAAATAATCTTCTACTGTGTCTTTTTTTAGAAAAATCGGAATTCAAATTCAGTCTTTTAAATTTTTCATCAGAAACAAATTGCATGATCGCCAAAGAAAAAATTTTCTGGCGCATGATGAAAAGTTAGTCCAAAAACTCTCTGCCAACAAAAGAATACCTAGTTGGCAACAATTTAAATATATTTCAGAATACTTAAATAAAACAGAACGCGTTTTGGTTCGCATTTTAACTGGCGTTGTTATCGTCAGCGTAGCTTGTCTTTTAATTAATATTTATTGGACTCACTCTGCTGTTCTCCCCAAGGCTGGTGGCACTTATACCGAAGGTTTAGTCGGTGCTCCACGCTTTATCAATCCTTTATTTTCATCTTCAAGTGATGTTGATTTAGATCTTTCCGCTTTGATTTATTCAGGACTTTTAAAATATACTAACGCTGGTTTAGTCAAAGACTTGGCTAGTGATTATCAAATCAGTAGTGACCAAAAAATTTACACTTTTCAATTACGTCAAAATGTTAAGTGGCATGATGCCGAAAACTTTACAGCTAATGATGTTATTTTTACTTTCAACCGTATTAACGATCAAAAGTCTAAAACACCACTATACTTTACTTTCCGTGGAGTTTCAGTTGAGAAGGTTGATGATTTCACTGTTCGCTTCATTCTAGCTGAACCATTTGCGCCATTTTTAGAAAGCTTGACTGTAGGAATTTTACCAGAACATATTTGGAACAATATCCAGCCAGAAAACATGACCATGGCCGAATATAATTTAAAACCGGTCGGTACTGGAGCGTATAAATTCAAATCCCTTATTAAAAATAAAAATGGCAACATTAAATCTTTCAATTTAGCCAGAAATGATGCTTATTACGAAACACCTGGATACATTGATGAACTCACCTTCAAATTTAATCAAACTTTTGAACAAGCTGTTGAAGCTTTAAACAATAAAAGCGTTGAAGGCATTAGCTATTTACCCAAAGAAATCCGCGGACGCATTATTAATAACCGCAATCTTAATTTCAATCTTTTACAATTGCCACAATATACCGCTGCTTTCTTTAATTACCGCAATAATCCTGTTTTGAAAGATGTGGCCATCAGAAAGCTTTTGAGTCATGGCGTCAACAAGGAAAAAATAGTCAACGAAATTTTAAATGCTGAAGCTAAAATTATTGATAGCCCAGTACTCGAAGGTTCGCTTGGCTTTACACAAGATTTCACTAAATTCCCTTTCAATCCAGAATATGCCAAAGCTGAATTAGAAAAAGCTGGCTGGGTTTTAAGCGATTATAAAAAAACCACAAAGGTAGCCGAAGGTTCAGAAGCAACTACGACAGAAGAATATCCCTACCAAGTCAGAAAGAAAAAAGATAATTATTTAGAATTTAATTTAACAACTGTTAACCAACCAGAAAACGTGGCGATAGCCAAAGAACTACAAAAAGATTGGCAGCAAATTGGCGCTAAAATAAATTTAGTTGTTGTTGATACAAACAAAATTCAAGACACACTCAAAAATCGTGACTATGAAATTTTGCTCTACGGACAAATTTTGGGTTTTGATCCTGACCCATACCCATTCTGGCATTCAAATCAAGAATCATATCCTGGTTTAAACTTAACCTCACTCAATAACCCAACAATTGATACTTTGTTGGACGATGCCCGCAAAACTGCCGACGAAGGCAAACGCGCCGCTAAATATAGCGAATTCCAAAAGCTTTTAGCTGAATCCGCACCAGCCATTTTCCTTTTCAACCCAACTTATACCTACCCTCAAAATAAAAAAATTAAGGGCTTCAATACTGAACGTTTGATTTTGCCAGCCAATCGTTTTAACCAAATTACTTCCTGGTACATTAAGACCCAGAGAGATTGGCAAAAATAAACTCACAAAAATTGGGATATGCATTAAGGGTTATGGGGTAAGCGAAGCCCATACCCCTTATCCCTTTTCCCATAATACAAATTACTAAATTATGATTACAAGAACAACAAACACAAGCGCTCGGCGCTCAACAACGCGTCGTTCTTTTGCGCATCCTCGCCATCCGGCAACTACGGAGCGACCAAGAACCATGCAACCCAAAGCAAGCAGCGAAAAACCGCGTACCTTTGAGAAACCGCGCCCTTTTTCGACTGCTAGCAAACAAAACTTCTCTTCGCCTGTTGTGAAAGCAACTTTCGAAGCTCATTTTTCACCTAACAAACCCACACAAAAATTGCGTATTATGTGTTTAGGTGGTTTAGAAGAAGTCGGTCGCAACATGACCCTACTCGAATATGGCGATGACATTGTTATCGTTGACATGGGTCTACAATTCCCGGAAGAAAACATGCCTGGTATTGATTACATTATTCCAGACATCACTTATTTGAAGGATAAAATCAAAAAAATCCGTGGCGTGATTATTACCCACGGACACTACGACCATATCGGTGCTATTTCTCATTTAATTCCTGCACTCGGAAGTCCGACTATTTATACAGCGGCTTTGACTGCGGAAATTATCAAACGCCGACACGAAGAATATAAATTACCCATGTTGAATATTCAAAAAATTGATCCGGATGTAGATAAAATCACGTTGGGCAGTTTCAATATTGAATTTTTCCGTGTAAACCACAACATTCCAGACAGTTTTGGTGTTGTCTTTAACACTCCAGTGGGAACAGTTGTACATACTGGTGATTTTAAAATCGACTTTAACCCTATCAACGACAAACCAATGGATTTGAACAATGTCGCGATGATTGGTAGTCGTGGAGTACTGGCCCTACTTTCTGACAGTACCGACGCACCACATTCTGGTTATCAATTATCAGAAACAGAAATTACACATGATCTTGAAAAGATTTTTCAACAAGCCAAGGGCCGCATTATTGTTGGAACTTTTGCTTCTTTGATTAACCGTGTACAACAATTGATACAACTCGGCGAAAAATATGGTCGCAAAGTTTTACTTGAAGGTCGCAGTATGAATGCCAATATCGAGATTGCGCAAAATCTTGGCTACATGCATATTAAACCAGGAACTTTGATTGAAGATGGTGAATTTAAAAAATTACCAGACGAAAAATTAATGGTTATTGGTACTGGCGCACAAGGCGAAGAAAATGCCGTGCTTATGCGTATTGCCAATAATGAACATCGTTTCATTTCAATTAAACCAGGCGACTCAATTGTTTTCTCTTCTTCTGTTATTCCCGGCAATGAACGCACCATCCAAACTTTGAAAGATACTTTTTACCGCTTAGGCGCAAAAGTTTATCATTATCAAAATATGGATATCCATGCTGGTGGTCATGCTAAGGCTGAAGATTTGAAATTGATTATCAAATTATTTAAACCAAAATACTTTGTACCGATCGAAGCTAATCACTTCATGTTAAATATCCATGCTGACATTGCCGAAGGAATCGGAATTCCTAAAGCCAACATCTTTATCGCCGATAATGGCCAAGTAATGGAATTTTCTAAGGCCACTCCGCAAAGTGAAACAATCGGGGTCCTCACCAAAGAAAAAGTTCCGACTGAATATATTATGGTTGATGGTTTAGGCGTGGGAGACGTCAGTAATATCGTGTTGCGCGATCGTCAACTCATGGCTGAAGATGGCATGTTCGTGATTATTGCGACTGTTAAACGCAATACCGGCGAACTCGTCGGCAGTCCAGATATTATTTCTCGTGGTTTTGTTTATATGAAAGAAAGCCGAGAATTAATTGAGGAAGCACGCGGTTTAGTGCGCACAGTTTGTAAAGATAAAGGACCAGAGCACACGGTTGATCCAATGGAAATCAAGAATAAACTCCGCGAAACGATTGGTAAGTTCCTCTATAAACAAACCAAGCGTCGTCCCATGGTTTTGCCAGTGGTTATTGAAGTTTAATAATTCTTAAAATATGCAAAAAGTTACTCTTACATTTAAACCCTGGAAAATCTTGAGCTTACTGGTAATATTCGTCTACGGTTTATCTCAAATGCGCGGTCCTCTTTGTCTAGGTAGTAGCACCTGCACGACGTCTTTTATTGAAAAGGCACTCACCTATTTGAGTTCTGTGATCCTCCCTGGAATAACACAATTAATGCGCGATAATGGATTTTTTGTCGGCTATAAAACAAATGGACTCTGGGACGCGATTCCACAATTCATTGTTCATGTGGGGATCGATATACTTTATTGGTATTTGATCATCTGTTTTATCAGTTTTATTGTCAGATCGATAAAAAAATTGAAACATTAAGAACACTAATTCAGATCAAACATCTTTTTCAAAAGTGGCTAGAAATAGCCATTTTTGTTATACTTATATTATAAAGAATCACCTAGAATTGACTTATTCTCCTGTCTTTGACAGTATTATATTAATAAATAATGATACTCATATGCGTAAAATAGCTCTACAAAACGTTGTTTGGAAAGAAGGCAAAAACTTTGTAGCTTGGAACTTAAACACTTCAGTCTCAAGTTTTGGCAAAACAAAGAAAGAAGCTCTTGATTGTTTGCAAGAAGCTCTCGAATTGCATTTGGAAGATGTTCCTATATCAAAAATCACTAAGGTTGAACGGCCAAACTTAGTATCCCTCGTCTTGAACTATGCCTAAACCAGTTTCTTTAAAACTGATACTAAAAATCCTTCGTGCAGAAGGATTTTTGTTTATTCGTCAAAAAAGTTCTCATGCTCGATATCGCAAAAACGGACATCCCGTCAAAAATGTCACCATCAAAATTTCAAAGAAAGAAATTCCTTATGGAACATTTCAGTCTATTTTGCTTCAATCAGGTTTAGACGAAAATGATTTTCTAAAGAAAAAATAAAGTGGCTAAAAAATAGCCATTTTTGTTTTGCAAATTCAGCTCGCAAATGCTAGACTAAAAGTGAACGACATTTCGCATATCATACCAATCTAGGGGTATTATACGAAGTGTTTTCGCATAATAACCAGTTGCACAAAATTGCTCCTTACAGTCGCAACTCTGCACTTCGTTTGCCTCGCTGCGCTCTCGCTAGCGCTCGGGTCGTGCAACTGAAGTATATCTGATTCGTGGCTCGGCTCGCCACTCATCCAAATCCCGCTATCGCGGAACTTCAGATATACTCCATGCGTTATATGAAATAACAATATATTTTTTCACCCCGTATAACTCGGGGTGAATAGAACCAGAACAATTTTATTTTTTTATTTACTAACCCAAAAACATATGCAAACCATACTTTTGCTGTTAATCGTATTTCTAGCGTTAACATTTATCTTTCATGTTGCTATTTTACAAGCATGCTTGAAGATCTTTAAGATTCAAAATCGTAATGTTAAAGGCACAATCCGCATAGCTGCTATTTTGATGCTGTGGACGGCTATTTTTGCTGTGCCAAATCTATACTACGGAAAGGGTCCTCTCGTAGTTTTCGCCAGCTTAATATCATTGGTCGGAATATTTTTTATACTGCGATATTTTCTTAGAAAAAACAATCAGATAAGCACCAAAAAAGTATTTGGTTTATTCATTGCATATTATATTTCCTCCTTTATTGTGATGGCTCTTGGGGTAGCTCTAATCAGAGCAACACTTTTTATGCCTTTCTATACAGCTGGCGCTGCCATGGAACCAAATTTCAAAGCGGGTGATTACATGCTGATCAAAAGAATCAACATTGAAATTGATAGAGGTGATGCCATTGTTTTTATAGACCCTAGTAATGATACAAAAACACAATATTTCTTGAAAAGAGTTGTTGGACTGCCTGGCGAAAAAATTGTCATTAAAGATGGAAACCTGCTAATCAATGGGGAAATACTGTCAGAATCAGCTTATTTGCCAACAGGAGAAAAAACGCCCGGAGAAATAGACACTCTATTGAAAGACGATGAATACTTTGTGCTTGGCGACAACAGAGATCAAAGTTACGATTCTAGAAAATTTGGTTCTATAACAAAAGAAGGTATTATTGGAAAAGTTTGGGTTCGACCTGGAATAACAATCAACTTGCCAGAGAGATAAAAAAATAAAATTGTTCTGGTTCTATATTCCTCCCTTTGGTCGGAATAAAAAATATATTGTTACATCATATAACAGCGTGTATGCGGTTCCGCTCCCTGCTGATGCAGTGTTCGCTTCACCCATATCGCTAAGGCGACATCGCATACACGCGTACGTTATATGAAATAGCCAGAATTTCTTTATCTTTTTCGATTTTGGCAATTTATTTCAGGTCGAATATAGCTTGTGATATAATTTAGTCAGTTTTAATCATTTAACCATAATAACTATGCCAGAAAAA
>Ga0209212_1000841_pt1 | contig 56213 bp, 53 predicted proteins | sample RifGroC2_FD_183996 | JGI IMG/M metagenome (GOLD analysis project Ga0209212, IMG submission 183996) | Groundwater microbial communities from Rifle, Colorado, USA - Groundwater C2 (SPAdes) (version 2) | ecosystem: Environmental > Aquatic > Deep subsurface > Groundwater | place: Rifle, Colorado...
CGCCTGCATCGACGAGGCGCTGCGCTGCAAGGAAAGCGGCGAAAAGAAAACGCTGTTCTTCAACCTTTCCGGCCACGGGCATTTCGACATGGGCGCCTATGACAGTTATTTCAGCGGCAAGCTGGAGGATTTCACTTATCCGGAAGAGGCCATCAATGCCGCGTTGGCGCGGTTGCCCAAGGTCGGATAGGATAATTCAGTGAGGTAAACCTTCCGCTCAAACTATTGTTTTGGAGCAGGCTGGTCTATATACCGGTCTGCACGAAATATATTGCAGGAGAAAATCATGAAGATCGAAATTGGCTCGTATGAGGCGAAAACAAAACTCCCTGAATTGCTGCGGCAGGTGAAGACCGGCAATAGCTTCACCATCACCAATCGCGGTGAAGCCATTGCGGATTTGGTGCCCAGCCTGGGCGCAATGGCGAAGGACAAAGTGGCGGCAGCAGAAAAACTCAAGACATTCATGCTGGCCGATCCGGTGCACGGGGTGAATATCAAGGCACTCATCGAGGAGGGGCGCGCGTGAGCTTTATCCTGGATAACTCGGTGACCATGCGCTGGTTCTTTGGAGACGGCAAGCCATAGGAGCTTGCTTATGCCGGAAAGTGCTGGATGCGATGAAGGAGACCAGCGCCCTCGTGCCCGCCACATGGGGTCTTGAAGTGGCAAATGTTATTGCCAGGGCGGAAGCAAAAGCCCTGGTGACGGAAGCGCGAAGCGGAGTATTTCTCGAAATGCTGGAAGGTGTGGATATTGAAGTGGACGCAGCCACATTTTCACACGCGCTGTCCGGCACCCTGCAACTGGCGCGTCGTTACAAGTTATCTGCTTACGATGCTTCCTATCTTGAACTGGCCTTAAGGTTAGGCATACCACTGGCCACACTCGACGAAAATTTGCAGAAGGCGGCAAAGAAAGCGGGCGTGAAAAAATTTGGTTGAAATCCATAAACCGGCCATTCCAGGGTAGGCGAGAAGCTATGCCCAAGTGGTGATTCAGTTTAGGAACCTCTGTTTCCCCTGTGCACTACGGGGTAACCGTGGACCCAATACTGCGTAATATGCAAGCCTGGATTTTGAATTCGACCACGGCCCCTTTAACCTTCCAAGTGGCTTTCATCGAATCCATAGTTCGGCCAATGGAGGCGGACAATGAATAATGAGCAGGCGCTAGCGGTTTTTGAAGACTACAAAATCCGCCGGGTTTACGATGAAAAGTCCGAGACATGGTATTTCTCTGTGGTGGACATTATCGCGGCGCTAGTTCAGCAGCCGGATTATCAGACTGCCAGGAAGTATTGGAACAAGCTGAAGGAACGTCTCACAAAGGAAGGCAGTCAGTCGGTGACAAATTGTCACCGACTGAAGCTGGAAGCGGCGGACGGGAAAAAATACCTGACCGATGTGGCCAACCCGGAAACCATCCTGCGCCTCATCCAGTCCGTTCCCAGCCCCAAGGCGGAGCCGATCAAGCTATGGCTGGCTAAGGTGGGTTATGAACGCATCCAGGACATGAGCGACCCGGCCCGCTCCCTTGATCGGGCGCGGGAATACTGGAAACAGTACGGCAGAAGCGAAAAGTGGATTCAGCAGCGGATGATGGGGCAGGAGACCCGCAACAAGCTCACCGATTACTGGAAAGGTCACGAAATCAAGGGCGAAAGCGAATATGCAATTTTGACCAATATCATTCATCAGGAATGGAGCGGCGTTTCGGTCAAGCAGCACAAGGAGATCAAGGCGCTTAAAACCCAGAATCTGCGCGACCACATGAGCGAGGCGGAGCTTGTTTTCACCGCGCTTGCTGAGCTTTCCACACGCCAAATAGCCGAGAGTGTTGACGCAACCGGCATGGCGGAAAACACCGAAGCTGGTAAAAAAGGCGGAAAGATCGCCAAAAATGCACGCCTCGAACTGGAACAGAAAACCGGCAAGAGCGTGGTGACCGGTGAAAATTTCCTGCCTCTGGCACAACCAAAAAAGAAAATCCGGTGAGGTCAAAATGAAATGAGCAAATTTTGTTTACAGTGCGATGACGGCACCAAATTAAAGTTGCAAACCAAAGATGTCACCGTCAAAGCGCGCGGTGAATCGTGCGTTGTTCCCAAAGTAACCGGTTGGCATTGCCCTGTGTGCGGCTAAAGCGCGTGATGCAGCGCTGTTGGCTCATGCCAGAAAGCGTTTGAAGCTAACCCAAAAGCAAGCGGCAGAATTGACCGGCGGCGGACATAATGCGTTTAGCCGCTATGAGCGCGGCGAAGCGGTGCCCATGCGTGCCGTCGTTAATTTATTCAAGATATTGGACAAGCACCCGGAGCTGGTTAAGGAGTTGGTTTGAGTCGTCTGCACATCGCGCAAACATACAGGAAGGGGAGAGAAATGACACGAGGCCAATATCTAATCCTGTGCGCAACGGGAAACCGTGGTTCCCAATACTGCATAATATGTAAGCTTGGATTTTGAATTCGACCACGACACCTTTAACCTTCTTTCCAATCAGCACGCTACACCAAGAGGTTGTTGTACAATCACCGCCTATCGTGAGTCAGTATCAAAGGAGGTACGCCCATGTTGGCTCTTGAAACGACCGCATCCATTGCCGACCATCGCCTTGTCATACAGGATGCTGCGCTGCCTGCCCATGCCGAGCGCGCCCGCGTCATCGTAATGTGGGAATCAACCAAACCAGCCGGACGTCGCTCGCCACCGCTAGCACTGGCAGGCATGGGCGAAGAAAAAGGCGACATACTCAGTGGCTTGCCGGAAGGCGACTGGGAAGTTTTGTCCTGATGGTCATCCTCGACACTCACGCCCTCTACTGGTGGGTCAATCGCACACCCGACAAGCTTGGACAACGGCAAACAGATGCCATCGAAACGGCTGATTCGCTGGCGGTTTCGGCAATGACCTGTTGGGAAATGGCGTGGCTTGTGCAGCACTGCCGGATTATTCTCCAATTGTCTGTCTCAGATTGGCTCGATCAGGTAGAGGCAAATGGTGTGGTGATTATTCCAGTATCGAGGGCAATCGCCGAGCGCGCAGTCTCGCTGCCCGAACATCACAAAGACCCGGTTGATCGCATCATCATCGCCACGACTGTTGAACACCAAGCGCAACTGATTAGTCTTGATGGGCGGTTCCCGGATTATCAGGAATTGATTGGGCTGCTGGTGCAGGGATGATTACTGCGTCCATGATTGCTCCCAGAAAAGTATGCGACCCTGACACCCTTTACCTATGAAAGTAACCGGTTGGCATTGCCCGGTGTGCGGTGACATTGAATTTACGGATAACGACAGTTCGGATCGCGTATGTAAGGGTATCGAAGCGATGGGGGAAAAGCTAAAGCGCGTGATGCCGCGCTGTTGGCTCATGCCAGAAAGCGTTTGAAGCTAACTCAAAAGCAAGCGGCAGAATTGACCGGCGGCGGACATAATGCGTTTAGCCGCTATGAGCGCGGTGAAGCAGTGCCCATGCGCGCCGTTGTTAATTTATTCAAGATATTGGACAAGCACCCGGAGCTGGTTAAGGAGTTGGCTTGAGTCGTCTGCACATCGCGTATCCTTTGAGTAAGTTTGAAAACGTCATGTGGATTGATAATATACTTACAGCATTGATGGGAAACCGTGGTTTCCAATACTGCGTAATATGTAAGCTTGGATTTTGAATTCGACCACGGCACCTTTAACCTTTACCATTATGACCGCATCGAGCAACACAACCGCCGCATTGATCGACCACCATTTGAAGATGGTGGGTACGCTGGTCAACAATGCCGCGATTTGTGACTTGATATTATTTTCTGCCTTCAAGATCGTTTCTGGGTGTGAAGATAAAATTGCCAGCGCCATCTATTTCTCCTCAGAAACGATTCAAGCAAAAAAGAACATTATTGGGCGGATACTTAAAGTCGCTTGCGATCAAACAGAAACAAAAATTATCCAGCGCATCATTTCTGCAACTGAAAAATCTCAAAACCAACGGAACGAGTTGAGCCATGCGCTATTGCAAGTTAGTGGTGAGGGGAATCAACTTCTTCGATTCAACGCTCGCCATCAAGACCAACCAGGAAAACCAGTAACCGGCCCTTATCTTGATGGCCTGCTAAAGCAATCGACTCAGGCGCACTTGGAGGTTCATCGGGCATTTCAAGAGCTATGCCGGAATCGCGGAATGCATCCGTCAGTAAATCTAGATTAGCCCAGCCATGAAAAATAACACGCTCGTGCCTCAAGTCAGTGCAATTTTCCACGTTAGCCGCAAAAGGAGCATCTGCTCATGGGATTAGCGTCACCAGTAACACCGCATTCAATCCTCGAGAAATTCGAGTTCTACTTCTTGGGACTGACATTCACGCTCCTTGGCGCAGCCATACAAACTGCCACTTTTGCCGGCCACAGTCATGCAAGCGTACCATGAAGCTCACACAGTCGCCAATCTGATCGGTGCTCCAGTCGGATATAAAGACAACGACCAAGGCGGCGCACTATCCGAGGGGCTTAGACGCAATGCCAATAGCGTGGTGTTGCTCGATGAAATTGAGAAGGCACACCCGGATGTGATGAACATTTTTCTGAGCGTGTTCGATGAGGGGCGGATCACCGACAACCGTGGGCGACTGGTTGATTGCTCGAATGCGATTTTCGTCCTGACCTCGAACATTGGGGCGGGCGAAGTGGACTTCCGTACTGCCGGGTCAGATGAGCTGCGCACACTGGCCGAACGCTTCATGCGCCGCGAATTGGTGAACCGCATCTCCGGCGTCATTGGCTTTCAGCCGCTCGGAGAAGAGCAACTCGCGAAAATCCTCGACCAAATTATCGCGGAGAAATCGCGAATGTTTGAGGCTGAAAAAGGCTTGAGAATCGAAGTCGATCAGTTAGCCAGAAAGGTTTTGCTTGATCGTGGTTACAACCCAGACCTGGGTGCGCGACCGCTTGAGCGCGCAGTGGATGAGCTGATTGTGCAGCCACTGGTTGATGCATGGTTCGGCAATCGGCTCAAGACTGGTACAGTTAAATTCTCGGTTTCGGGCACGAACGCGATTACATTTTCGCAAGACTAATCAGACGGGGATTTGCATGATGGAACAGTCATTGACGTTGACATTTATGAGCGGCTCGCGTGACGGCGAGGTAGTACAACTCGCCGCAGCGGGTTCGCCTCCGTCAGTTTTGCTAGGGCGGAATGCGCCTTGCGAGTTGGTGATATCCGATGATCCCGATATGTCGCGCCGCCATGCGCGACTTGTCTGGAGTGGATCATCGTGGACGCTTGAAGATATGGGTAGCAGTAATGGAACTTTCTTTGGCGAATTTCAAGCCGAACGCAAATTGACTTCAGCGACTGCAATAAAGGACGGTGACATTTTTCGAGTGGGGCTGACGCGATTGCGCTTGGGCGGAGCCAAGAATGAACGTGTTGCGATTGCTGGGGCTGCTGCGGTGGCGAAGAGGAAATGATCCTGCCACGAGCCGCTGAATATAATTGGAAATTTAGTCCATTCAAGCCAATTGCCCCTTTTCCTTTGCCAAAGCTTCGCTCGCTACGTTGTGGAGAGTTTTTTACCGGACCAACTTTTTTATGAAAATCATCTTTGCCGGTACGCCGCATTTCGCGGCCAGCGCGTTGGTCGCGCTGCTCAAGGAGCATCAGGTCGTCGCGGTGCTGACCCAGCCGGATCGGCCATCCGGGCGCGGCATGCAGTTGATACCCAGCCCGGTGAAACAGCTCGCGTTGCAACATGGTTTGCCGGTATTGCAGCCAACCACATTAAAGAATGAAGAGGCGCAGCACGCGATTGCCGCGCTGGATGCCGACCTGATGGTGGTCGCCGCTTATGGGTTGATCCTGCCGCAGGCCGTGTTGCAGCTGCCGCGCTGCGGTTGCCTGAACATCCACGCCTCGTTGTTGCCGCGCTGGCGCGGCGCGGCACCGATCCAGCGCGCAATCCTGGCGGGCGATGCCGAGACTGGCATCACCATCATGCAGATGGATGAAGGGCTGGATACCGGCGATATGCTGCTGCGTCACACCTGTCCGATTGCGGCAACAGATACCGGTCATACCCTGCATGACAAGCTGGCCGTGATCGGTGCAGACAGCATTCTCGAAGCGTTGCGCCTGTTGCAGGAGCATCACCTGACGCCGGTCAAGCAGGACAATGCGGCGGCGACTTACGCCGCCAAGCTGCTCAAGAGCGAAGCGCAGGTCGACTGGCGACAGGATGCGCGGCAAATCGAACGGGCGGTGCGCGCATTTAACCCCTTTCCGGTGTGTCATGCCGATTTCAACGGGGTAACGATAAAAATCTGGCAGGCTGGGCTTTGCGCCGGCGAACAGGGCGTGCCGGGCAGGGTGCTGGCGGCGGACAAACAGGGCATCACCGTCGCCTGCGGCAAGGATGCGTTGCGCCTGGAAGTGTTGCAACGTCCCGGCGGCAAGGCACAGCCTGCCGCACAGTTGTTACAAGCCGTGCCGGTCAAGGCTGGCGATAACTTCTCGGTAAGCTAAATGCACAACATACAACTCGCCGCCAGCCAAATCGTTCAGCAGGTGCTGGCGGACGGGCGCAACCTCAATCAGGTGCTGGACGAGTCGCTGCGCAAAAAAGCGGTATGGACGCCGGCGCAGCGTGCCGCCCTGCAGGATCTGAGCTATGGCACGTTGCGTTTTTACGGCCAGTTGCGCGCGCTGTTGGGCCTGTTGCTGCACAAGCCGATGCTGGATCAGCGTATCTACTATGTGCTGCTGGTGGCGCTGTACCAACTGCAATACAGCAAAGCCGCGCAGCATGCCGTGGTCGATCATGCTGTGCGCTCCGCCCAATTGCTGAACGTGAAAGTGAGCGGTCTGGTGAACGCGATCCTGCGCAATTTTCTGCGCGGCCGGGACGCCTTGCTGGAGCAGGCGGCACTGCGCGCGGAAGGAAAATATAGCTATCCGCAATGGTGGATCGATGAGCTGCGGGCGCAGTATGGCGAGCGCAGCGTGGCGATACTCGAAGCGGGCAATCTGCACCCGCCGATGACGTTGCGCGTCAACCGGCGGCGCGGTACGACAGCGGATTATCTGGCGCTGCTGTCTCAACAGGAGGGTGAGCAACAAAATTCTCCCGCCCGCCTGATCGAAGCGCGACTGATTGAACCGGATGCGCTGCAACTGGACAAGCCGGTGCCGGTGGACAGGCTGCCGGGGTTTTTCGACGGGCTGGTTTCGGTGCAGGATGCCGGCGCGCAATACGCCGCCGCCCTGCTGGACGTGCATGACGGGATGCGCGTGCTGGATGCCTGCGCTGCACCGGGCGGCAAGACCGCACATATTCTGGAATGCGCACAGGTCGAAATGGTCGCGGTGGACAAGGACGAGAAACGCCTGCAGCGCGTCGCGGAAAATTTGCAGCGTCTGGAATTGTCCGCGCAACTGCTGGTCGGGGATGCCGCCGAGCCGGATAAGTGGTGGGATGGCCGGACGTTCGACCGGATTCTCGCCGACGTGCCCTGTTCGGCTTCCGGCGTGGTGCGCCGCCACCCCGACATCAAATGGCTGCGCCGCCGCACGGATATCGACGGCTTCGCCGCGCAACAGCTCGATATTCTGCGCGCGTTGTGGCGGCTGCTGGCGCCAGGGGGTAAATTGCTCTACGCCACCTGCTCGGTGTTCCGGCAGGAGAATGAACAGGTGGTCGCGGCGTTTCTGGCGCAACAGCCGGATGCGCGCCGTTTGCCGGTAGCATTGAATGGAAGCAGCGATGGACAGATATTGCCCGATGATCAGCACGACGGATTCTTTTATGCATTGCTGCAAAAAATTTAACTGGCTTGGTTTGTTGCAGCGCAGCGCGGGCTTGTGGTTGCGCGGTGCGCTGCTGGTCGGGCTGTTCATCGCAACGGCTTATGCCGAGGGCATTTCCGTCAACAAGGCGGAAGTGCGCCTGGACGAGGGCGGCTACCAGCTTTCCGCCAGCTATGACATCAATCTGACTTTCGTGGCACAGCAGGCCTTGACGCGCGGCATCCCGCTGTATTTTGTGGGTGAGTTTTTACTGACGCGCTCGCGCTGGTATTGGCTGGACGAAGAAATTTTTCAGGGCGGACAGACCGTCAAGCTTTCCTACAATATGCTGACGCGGCAGTACCGCATTTCGCGCGGCTCGCTGTTTCAGAATTTTGCCAGCTTTGAAGACGCATTAAACATCCTGGCCAGACAAAGCTCGGCAACCGTTCCCGCCGAACTGATGAAAAAAGACGGCAACTATATGGCGGCGGCGCGCCTCCGCCTGGATATCGCACAACTGCCGCTGCCGCTCCAGGTAAACGCATTGACCGGCAAGGATTGGGCGCTCAACTCGGGCTGGTATCGCTGGGTAATCCGTCCGGTGGAAACAGCCGAGCGCGGCGAAGGCAAGGCGGAGTGAGTACACGGTGAAATACCTTAATTCAATCAGCATCGTCGTTGGCGGCGCGTTGCTGTATTTGTTATCCGGCAGCAGCACCAATACCAGTGTGTTTTCCATTAACTACTACGTGTTGCTCGGGTTAACCGGTCTGTTCGCATTGAGCCTGGCGGGATTGGTCGGCTATCAGCTCATGCGCTTGCGCCGCAAGATCAAGGACAAGGTTTTTGGCGCCAGGCTCACCTTGCGCCTGCTGGTTTTTTTCACCCTGATCGCTGTGCTGCCCGGCCTGCTGGTCTATGTGGTATCGGTAAATTTTCTGGGCAAAAGTATCGAGTCGTGGTTCGATGTGCGCGTCGAAAAAGCGCTGGAGGGCGGACTCAACCTCGGCAGGAGCGGCCTCGATAACAGCCTGAAGGAGCTGACCAAAAAGACCCAATTCATCGCATTATTGGTGGCGGAAAAACCACCGGGGCAATACCAGCGCGCATTGGATCAGTTGATCGATGTCAAGATGGGGCAGGAGGCGGCATTGTTTAGCGCCAAGGGGAACGTGCTCGCCTTTTCCTCCAGCAGCGATGCGTTATTGCCGGAAATGCCCGACGGTGATGTATTGCGCCTGGCTCTGGACAAGGGCGAGTATGCGGTGATCGACGCCCTGCCGAAGAAAGGATTGACGCTGCGTTCGCTGGTGAGGGTGAATTCCAATACGCAGTCAGGCGCGCAATATGTGCTGCAATTCACCCAGCCAGTGCCGAAGCAGGTCGAGGCGGACGCGGAAATGGTGCAGGCGGTGTACCGCGATTATCAGGAATTGACGCTGTCGCGTCTCGGCTTGAAGCGGCTGTATGCGGTCACCCTGACGCTGTCGCTGCTGGTGGTGCTGTTGACGGCGGTATCGGCGGCATTTTTTATCAGCGAGCGGCTGGGCTCGTCGCTGGAAGCGCTCGCGGAAGGCACGCGCGCGGTGGCGCAAGGCGATTTTACCGGACAATACCCGATACGGAGCAGCGATGAACTGGGTGCGCTGACCGGCTTGTTTAACCAGATGACGCAGCAGTTGCATGAGGCGAGGCAGGCCAGCGAACAGCAACGGCGCGAAGTGGAAAGCGCCAAAGGCCATCTGGAAAGCGTGCTGACCCACTTGTCTTCCGGCGTGCTGGCGCTGGACGATGAATTGCGCCTGCGCTCGGTGAACACCAGCGCGGCGCAAATTCTTGCCGCGCCGTTGCAGGAAATGCAGCGCATGTCGCTGGGCCAGATCGCCGAAAAATACAGTTTGCTGAGACCGTTCTGCCACACCATCATGGAGGCCTTCGGCGATGCAACCAATTGCGAATGGCAGCGGCAGATCGAGCGTCTGAGCAAAAACGGCAACCAGATTTTACTGATGCGCGGCACGCGCTTGCCGCAGGGCGGAGACGCGGGTTACGTGGTGGTGTTTGACGATATCAGCCACCTGCTGCGGGCGGAGCGGCAGGCGGCATGGGGCGAGGTGGCGCGCCGCCTCGCGCACGAAATCAAAAACCCGCTCACGCCGATCCAGCTTTCGGCGGAGCGCCTGCAGCACAAACTCGGCGGCAAACTCGATGCGGAGGATGCGCAACTGCTGCAGCGCGCCACACAAACCATCGTCAGCCAGGTCGGCGCGATGAAAAACATGGTGAGCGATTTTGCCGATTATGCGCGCGGCCCGGCGTTGAAGCTGGCGCGCCTGGATATGCACCAACTGATCGGGGAAGTGCTGGGTTTATACGAAGCGAATGCTGTCCCCATCGTGTTGAAATTGGAAGCGTCGCGCAGTGAAGTCAACGGCGACGCAACCCGCTTGCGCCAGGTCATTCACAATCTGCTGCAGAACGCACAGGATGCGCTACCGGGTGTGGCGCAGCCCAAAATAACGCTGGGTACCGCGTTGCATCGGGGGGAGATTCATCTGTGCGTCGAGGATAACGGCGCGGGCTTTCCTGAGAGTGTGCTGGCGCGCGCCTTCGAGCCGTACATGACGACCAAGACCAAAGGTACCGGGCTGGGGCTGGCGATCGTGAAAAAAATCGTGGAAGAGCATGGCGGGCGCATCACCCTTGAAAATAACGTGAACGGCGGGGCGCGTGTCAATGTACACCTGCCGCTGGTCGAGGAGCCATAATGGCAACCTCTATAAATCTGTTTTACGGGCGAATCCACCCGCAAGGAGTAGGCCGTCGGGTTCCCCGCTGCTGCGCAGCGACCCTCTCGCTCGCAGCGTCGCGTGTTGGTTACGGCCACCGCTTCGCAGTTTCACATCGGCTTTGCCGATATGAGCCTTCACCGCAACTCCGTTGTCGCTCATTCCTCGCCTATCAATTTGATATGTGGCTACGACATAACCTGAAGGTTAGTCTGCGCCGAAACTCGCTTTGCTCGTTTTCTCGTCGTTCGCTGTGCGGCTCCTTGCGCTTCATCCCGTAAAACAAATTTCTAGAGGTTACCAAATGGCAAGCAAACAAATTCTGGTAGTGGATGATGAAATCGGCATCCGCGAACTGTTGTCGGAAATCCTGTTTGACGAGGGTTATCAGGTGCATCTGGCGGAAAATGCCGCGCAGGCACGCGACTTTCGCAACGAGTGCGAGCCGGATATGGTGCTGCTCGATATCTGGATGCCGGATACCGACGGCGTGACTTTGCTCAAGGAATGGGTCGAACAGGATTTGCTGACCATGCCCGTCGTGATGATGTCAGGCCACGGCACCATCGAAACAGCGGTCGAGGCAACGCGTATCGGTGCGGTGGATTTTCTGGAAAAACCCATCGCGCTGCAAAAGCTGCTCAGCACCATCGCCAAGGCGATCAAGGAGGGCGCACCCAAGCCGCAGACCCGGCACGCTGAAGTGCAAAGCCAGAAAATCACCCTGGATATCGATGGGCAGATGCAGCATTTTTCCTTGCCGCTGGATTTGCCGTTGCGTGAAGCGCGCGAGCATTTCGATGCGCTCTACTTCGATTACCATTTGCGGAAAGAGGCGGGCAACGTCATGCGGGTCGCCGAAAGGGTCGGCCTGGAGCGCACCCATCTTTACCGCAAACTCAAGCAATTGGGCATTAAATTCCTCAAAAAGGGTGGTGAAAACGAATCACAGTAGGAGGCTGTATCTGCGCTGCGGTATAATTATCGTCTTGAACAGATTTCCATAACCAACCCGTAGAATCTTCTGGAGACAACGACAATGGCTGCAACACGCAACATCACCCCACCCAAGTTTAATGACATTACCGGCGCGATCCGGATGCTGGCAGTGGATGCCGTGCAAAAGGCCAACTCCGGCCATCCGGGCGCGCCGATGGGCATGGCGGAAATCGCCGAGGTGTTGTGGAACCGCCACCTGCGCCACAATCCGGCCAACCCCAAGTGGCCAGACCGCGACCGCTTCATCCTGTCCAACGGCCACGGTTCGATGCTGGTTTACGCGTTGCTGCATTTGTCCGGCTACGATCTGCCGATGGATGAGCTGAAGCGTTTTCGCCAGATGCATTCCAAGACTCCGGGGCATCCGGAATATGGTTACACGCCGGGCGTGGAAACCACCGGCGGTCCGCTCGGTCAGGGCATCGCCAATGCGGTGGGCATGGCGATGGCGGAAAAATTGCTGGCCGCGGAATTCAACAAACCCGACCATGAGATCGTCAATCACCGCACTTACGTGTTCATGGGCGACGGCTGCATGATGGAAGGACTCTCACACGAAGCCTGCGCGCTGGCCGGTACCTGGGGCCTGGGCAAGCTGACCGCGTTCTGGGACGACAACGATATTTCGATTGACGGCCATGTGGAGGGCTGGTTTACCGACGATACGCCGAAGCGTTTCGAGGCCTACGGCTGGCACGTCATCGCCGGTGTGCAGGGCCATGACCCTGCCGCGATTGACGCTGCGATCAACGCCGCCAAGGCGGTTACCGACAAGCCCACGCTGATCTGCTGCAAGACCATTATCGGCGCGGGTTCTCCGAACAAGTCGGGCACGCACGATGTGCATGGCGCCGCGCTGGGCGATGCCGAAGTGGCCGCGACGCGCGAACACATCGGCTGGAAATATCCGCCGTTCGAAATTCCCGCGCATGTGTATGAAGCCTGGGATGCGCGCACCAAGGGCGAGGGTCTGGAGAAACTGTGGAACAACAAGTTTGTCGAGTACCGCACAGCATTCCCCAAAGAAGCTGCCGAACTCTTGCGCCGTATCAAGGGAGATTTGCCTTTCAACTGGCCGATTCATGCTGCCGAGGTAATCGAAACCATTAACCGGAAAGCCGAAACCATCGCCACCCGCAAGGCTTCGCAAAACGCCATCAACGCGCTGGTGCCGGTGTTGCCGGAATTCCTCGGCGGTTCGGCCGATCTGACCGGTTCAAACCTGACCAACTGGACGGGCTGCAAGCATGTGCGCGGCAACAGCACCGGCAACTACATCAGTTACGGCGTGCGCGAGTTCGGCATGTCGCACATCATGAACGGTATGGCTTTGCACGGCGGTTTCCTGCCGTTCGGCGGCACGTTCCTGATGTTCTCGGAATATGCGCGCAATGCGCTGCGCATGTCGGCCCTGATGAAGCAGCGCGTGATTTACGTGTTTACCCACGACTCGATCGGATTGGGTGAAGACGGCCCGACGCACCAGCCGGTCGAGCAAACTGCCACCTTGCGTTACATCCCCAATATGGAAGTGTGGCGTCCGTGCGACACGGTGGAATCCGCCGCCGCGTGGATTGCCGCCGTCGAGCGCAAGGACGGGCCAAGCTGCCTGGTTTTCAGCCGCCAGAACCTGGCCTTCCAGAAACGCGATGAAATGCAGCTCACCAATATCCGCAGAGGCGCTTACGTGTTATCCGAAGCCTCAAATAACAAGTTGCAGGCCATCATTATTGCCACCGGCTCGGAAGTATCGCTGGCCTTGGAAGCGAAAAAGACACTGGCCGCCGAAGGCATCAGCGTGCGTGTGGTATCCATGCCCTCCACCAATATGTTCGACAAGCAGGATCAGGCATACCGGGACAGCGTATTGCCCGAGGGCGTGAAGCGCGTGGCGGTCGAGGCGGGCGTGACCGGCGGCTGGTACAAATATGTCGGGCTGGACGGCGCGGTGGTCGGTATGGATTGCTTCGGCGAATCCGCGCCGGCGCCGGAGCTGTTCAAACACTTCGGTATTACCACCGATAACGTGGTGGCGGCGGTGAAAAAAGTTATAGGCGCGTGAAATGGTGTGAGCCTATTGCGACGGAAAAAATTTTTAACTATTTAAACAGGAGAAAAAAATGACAATTCGTGTCGGTATTAACGGATTTGGTCGCATCGGGCGCATGGTGTTCCGCGCGGCGGTGCAAGACTTTGCTGACATCGAGATTGTCGGCATCAACGATCTGCTCGAGCCGGATTATCTGGCTTACATGCTGAGCTATGATTCCGTGCATGGCCGCTTCAAGGGCAAGGTTTCCGTCGAGGGCAATACGCTGGTGGTTAACGGCAAGAAAATTCGCCTGACCGCTATCAAGGATCCCGCCGAGCTGAAATGGAACGAAGTGGGCGCCGATATCGTGGTCGAGTCCACCGGCCTGTTCCTCACCAGGGAAACCGCTGAAAAGCACATTGCCGCAGGCGCGAAAAAAGTCATTTTGTCGGCGCCGAGCAAGGATGACACGCCGATGTTCGTGTACGGCGTGAATGACAAGACCTACGCCGGCCAGACCATTATTTCCAACGCTTCCTGCACCACCAACTGCCTGGCGCCCGTCGCCAAGGTGTTGAACGACAACTGGGGCATCAAGCGCGGCCTGATGACCACGGTGCATGCCGCCACCGCCACCCAGAAGACCGTCGACGGGCCGTCCAGCAAGGATTGGCGCGGCGGCCGCGGCATTCTCGAAAATATCATCCCGTCCTCGACCGGCGCCGCCAAGGCCGTGGGCAAGGTGATTCCCGAACTGAACAAGAAACTCACCGGCATGGCTTTCCGTGTGCCGACTTCGGATGTATCCGTGGTCGATCTCACCGTGGAGCTGAACAAGGAAGCCACCTACGCCGACATCTGCGCCGCGATGCAGGCCGCATCCCAGGGTGCGATGAAGGGCGTGCTCGGTTACACCACCGATAAGGTGGTATCCACCGATTTTCGCGGCGAGAGCTGCACCTCGGTATTCGATGCCGATGCAGGCATGGCGCTGGACGGCACTTTCGTCAAGATCGTGTCCTGGTACGACAACGAATGGGGCTACTCCAGCAAGGTGCTGGAAATGGTTCGCGTCATCGCTAAATAACAGGAAGTGGGGAGTGGGAAGTGGAAAGTGGGTTTCACGCTTCCCACTGAGGCACGAAGTGCCGTTCCACTTCCCACTCACCACTTCCCGCTTTTCATGGAGTAAAAATGTCCATAATCAAAATGACCAATATGGCCCTTTTTGGCAAGCGCGTCCTGATCCGTTCGGATCTCAATGTGCCCGTCAAGGACGGCAAGGTCACCTCCGATGCGCGCATCACCGCGTCGATGGCGACGATCAATTTTGCGTTGAAGGCTGGCGCGCGCGTGATGGTGACCTCACATCTGGGACGCCCGGAAGAAGGTGTTTATTCCGAAGAGAACTCGCTCAAGCCGGTTGCCAATATCATCGCCAACAAGCTGGGCAAGCCGGTGCGCCTGATCAAGGATTGGGTGGACGGCGGCTTCGATGTTGCCGAGGGCGAACTGGTGCTGCTGGAAAACTGCCGCTTCAACAAGGGCGAAAAAAAGAATGCCGAAGAGACGGCGAGGAAATACGCCGCCCTGTGCGACGTGTTCGTGATGGATGCGTTCGGCACCGCGCATCGCGCCGAAGCGTCGACCCACGGCGTGGCGAAGTACGCGCCGGTCGCGGCGGCCGGCATCCTGCTGACCGAAGAACTTGACGCGTTGTCCAAGGCGCTGCTCAACCCGGCGCGCCCGATGGTGGCCATCGTCGGCGGCAGCAAGGTATCGACAAAACTAACGGTGCTGGAATCGCTGTCGGACAAGTGTGAACAACTGGTGGTCGGCGGCGGCATCGCCAACACCTTCCTCAAGGCTGCGGGCAGGAACGTCGGCAAATCGCTGTGCGAAGATGATCTGGTGCCGACCGCACAAGCGCTGATGAGCAAGATGCAGGCGCGTGGTGCTTCTATTCCGATCGCGGTGGATGTGGTGGTCGGCAAGAAGTTTGACGCCAATGAACCTGCCGTGCTGAAGGATGCGGGCGATGTAGTTGACGATGACATGATCTTCGACATCGGCCCGAAATCGGCGCAGGAGATAGCCGACATCATCATGAAGGCAGGCACGGTGGTATGGAACGGTCCGGTCGGCGTGTTCGAGTTCGACCAGTTCGGCGAAGGCACCAAGAAGATCGCCATGGCGATCGCGGAAACCCAGGCCTTCACGCTGGCGGGCGGCGGCGACACCATCGCCGCGATCCAGAAGTATGGCATCTATGACAAGGTGTCTTATATCTCTACTGCGGGCGGCGCTTTTCTGGAATTTCTCGAAGGCAAGAAATTGCCGGCGGTGGAGATACTGGAACAGCGCGCGCAGAAAGAAACCGAGGGTTGCGGCGGCGGTTGCAGCTGCAAATGACCATTATGCTGCGTAGAACCAAAATAGTCGCAACGCTGGGGCCCGCTTCCAGCGACCAGAAAGTGCTGGAGCAGATGATTCGCGCCGGCGTCGACCTGGTACGGATGAATTTCTCGCATGGCACGGTGCAGGATCATGTGAAGCGTGCCGAAACGGTACGTGCGGCTGCGGCGGTAGTGGGGCGCACTGTCGGCATCCTGGCCGACCTGCAGGGCCCGAAGATCCGTGTGCGAAAATTCGAGAACGACAAGATCGTCCTGAACAAGGGTGACATTTTCATCCTCGATGCCGCGCTGGACGGACTGGGTAACCAGGAACGCGTCGGGCTGGATTACAAAGACTTGCCCGGGGATGTCAGCAAGGGTTCGGTGCTGTTGCTCAATGACGGCATGCTCGAATTCGATGTCATCGAAGTCAAAGGCCATGAGATCATTTGCCGGGTGGTGCGCGGCGGCGTGCTGTCGAACAACAAGGGGCTCAACCGCAAGGGCGGCGGCCTGACCGCGCCGGCGCTGACCGACAAGGACAAGGAAGACATCAAGACCGCCGCGCTGATCAAGGCGGACTACTTGGCGGTATCGTTCCCGCGCAGCGGCGATGACATGCACCTGGCGCGCGAGCTGATGCATGCGGCGGGCGGCAAGAGCCTGCTGATGGCCAAGATCGAGCGCGCCGAGGCGATTCCGGCGCTGGGCGACATCATCGAGGCGTCCGATGCCATCATGGTGGCGCGCGGCGACCTGAGCGTCGAAGTCGGCGATGCGGCCGTGCCCGGTTTGCAAAAGCGCATGATCAAGATGGCGCGCGCGAAAAATCGCCTGGTAATTACCGCCACGCAAATGATGGAGTCGATGATCACAGCGCCTATCCCAACAAGGGCGGAAGTGTCCGACGTGGCCAATGCCGTGCTGGACGGCACGGATGCGGTGATGCTCTCGGCGGAAACGGCGGTCGGCGATTACCCGGTGGAAACCATCGAAGCGATGGCGCGCATCTGCCTCAAGGCCGAGCAAGAGGTGGAAGAGAGTGTGTTCGACCGCCGCATCGTGCAGCAAAAATTTGCGCGCATCGACCAATCCATCGCGATGTCCGCGCTGTTTGCCGCGTCGCATTTCAAGGTCAAGGCCATCATCGCATTGACCCAATCCGGCTCGACGCCGCTGTGGATGTCGCGCCTGAATGCCGGTGTGCCGATTTTCGCGCTGACCCCGTTGCCGGAAACGTTGAGCAAGGTGACTTTGTTCAGCGGCGTGCATCCCATCGCCTTCCATTCCAAGGCGAGGGGGCAGTTGGAAGAATGGCACCAGATTGAGGAAACGCTTCTTGGGCTGGGTTTGGTGAAAGACGGCGATATGGTGGTGATGACCATCGGTGAAGCGATGGGTAAAACCGGACATACCAACACGATGAAGATCATGCGCGTCGGCGATCATAAAAGATAAATGCAGTAGTTAGTCGATAGTCGTTAGTTGGTAGTTAAAACAAAACCCGCGCAGCGGACAACGCCAACTCACAACTAATGACTACCGACTCACAACTGATTCTAAAAAGGAGAAACAAATGGCACTCGTATCTTTACGTCAACTTCTCGATCACGCGGCAGAACACAGCTACGGCTTGCCCGCCTTCAACGTGAACAACCTTGAACAGGTCAAGGCGATCATGGAAGCGGCCGACGAAACCAACAGCCCGGTGATCATGCAAGGCTCCGCCGGCGCGCGCAAGTATGCCGGCGAGGCGTTTTTGCGCCACCTCATCGAGGCTGCCGTGGAAGCCTATCCGCATATCCCGGTGGTGATGCATCAGGATCACGGCGCGTCGCCCGCGATCTGCATCCAGGCCATCAAGTCCGGCTTCTCCAGCGTGATGATGGACGGTTCGCTGAAGGAAGATGCCAAGACCCCTTCATCGTTTGAATACAATGCGGACGTCACCCGCCGCGTAGTCGAAATGTCCCACGCGGTCGGCGTATCCGTCGAAGGCGAACTGGGCTGCCTCGGCTCGCTGGAATCTGGCCAGGGCGAAAAGGAAGACGGCCACGGTGCGGAAGGCGTGCTGAGCCATGACCAACTGCTGACCGATCCGGAAGAAGCGGCGCAGTTTGTGCGCCAAACCGGCGTGGACGCACTGGCGATCGCGATCGGCACTTCGCACGGCGCCTACAAGTTCACCAAGCCTCCCACCGGTGCGGTGCTGCGCATCGATCGCATCAAGGAAATTCATGCGCGCATTCCCAACACTCACCTGGTGATGCACGGCTCTTCTTCCGTGCCGCAGGAATGGCTGAGAATCATCAACGAATTCGGCGGCGCGATGGGCGAAACCTACGGCGTGCCCGTTGAAGAGATTGTGGAAGGCATCAAGCACGGCGTGCGCAAGGTCAACATCGACACCGACCTGCGCATGGCCTCGACCGGCGCGACTCGCCGCTATCTCGCGCAAAACCCAAAGGACTTTGACCCGCGCAAGTTCCTCGCCGCCACCACCAAGGCGATGAAGGAAATCTGCAAGGCGCGCTACGAAGCCTTCGGCTGCGCCGGACAGGCCGCGAAGATCAAGCCGATCTCGCTGGACGCGATGGTGGCACGCTATGCCAAGGGCGAACTGAACGCGATCATCAAGTAGGAGCCTTTCCGGCAATAAGCAAGAAGCGGCCTTCGGGCCGCAGAGCGTCCACGGGGCGTTCACACTATGGTCGTGGGAACGATCAAGTCGATGTCAAACCACACTGCCGAGCAATGCTTTTAAATATGCCCTTATTTCTTGACGAGAGTATTAATTTTCGGCATGATGCGACAAAATGCCGCAGGAGCGCGAGCCGCACATTAGGGCAGTTTTGAATTAACAGTGTCCCGTATGCACGAGGCGAGACGTGAGCAGAAAATTAATAAGTAGTGGTTGGGTTATGTTTTGATTTTGTAATAAGTTGATTGTAAGGCAATAAAACAGTTTCATAAGAGTGGGCATGGTGCATGTTAAGTTAAGTGCAACAGTGGTGGTATCTAAGTAAGTGGGTCGAGGGTCGGCGGAAACATTACGCTATCCTATTAATTAAGCAGTTGCGAACAAGGGGGAGTAATAATGCAAAGCAAAATTAAATTTTTAATGGCGGGCACTCTTTCAATGAGTTGCCTGATGTTGGGTGCAGCTAATGCTGCAGATAAACCAGAAGTCATTCCAGGATGGCATAACGCGGTTCCGGATGGCAAAGATACACCACTCCATGACCCGATGATCTTGTACGCGTCCGGCGGTGTGGACGGCAAGATGGCGATCATAGGTATTCCAAGTTTCAAGACTTATCGCCACGTTGATTGCGGTGTTGATACGCACGAAATTTCATTCGGCGGAAGCAACAAAGGTAACAAGAACGGTACGCCGGATGGCAAATATGTCTATCTGAACGACAAGGGCGCGAACACGATTTGCGAGTTTGATCTTCAGACGGGCTATTTGGCCAGAGTCATCGCGCTGCCTTTCCCGTTCGGGGTTCACCATATTGCGATAAGCACCGATGGCAAGACCTTGTTTGGGACGGGCGAGTATAGCGGCAAGATGTCCAAGACCGACATCAAGTCGGGCAAAACAGAAGTCATCGACTGGGGTCCTGCCCCGAGCGCCCCGGACTATATCGACGCCAGCCGCGACGGCAAGTATGTTTTTGCGGGTAACTATTACCATTCCACCGTGGGCGTGTTTTCCACCAGCCCGTTCAAGCTGATCAAGGAAATACCGGTAGGCAAGAACCCGCATGGCACGGACGTTATTCCGGAAAGCACGCTGGTGCTGGTGAGCGATAAGCTCTCGGCGACCATGACCATCATCGATACTGAAAAATTGGCGGTCAAGAAGGTGTTGCCGACTTGCGCGGGCCCTCTGCATTCGGTCATGGACGTGTATAACAAGGATGGTGGTTCCTACCGGGCTGGCATTGATAGCCCAAATGGACTGACTTCCAAGTACGCCTACGAGAGTTGCTTCGTGGCGGACGCCAACGTGAAGGTGGATCTGAAAAAGCTCGAAGTGGTTGACGAAATTCCAACCCACTACCGGACGGGCCATATTTCCATCAGCCCGGATAACTCCTACGTGATGGCTTTGAACAAGTTCTCTACCGGCCTGTTCAGTCCAACGGGCGTCATATTCCCGGTTAACTTCGAGATGTGGGATGCGCGGGAAAAGAGCCCGACCTACGGCAAGACCTTGAGGATCATGCCGGTGGACGGCGAGCCGCATAACGCCAAGGGTCTGATGGCTTATTTGATCAAGGATTGGACCAAGGGTCAGGCAGAGCAGGGCGGGTTGATCGACAAGAGAACTGAAGTGCTTGATCCTTTGCACAGGTCGCTTTCAAGGAGATACTTTATCCCCAAGGAAACCACCCCGCCGGGCGTCAAGGTTGTTGATGGCGTCAAGGAAATTCACATGAAGGCCTTCAGCTACGGTTACATTCCTCGGCAGGTTCGGGTGAACAAGGGCGACAAGGTGCGGTTATTTGCCACCAATATCGACAAGGCGGCAGGTATCACCAAGAATCCTGACGTCACGATGGGTCTGACCATCTATGGCCCTTATGGTGCGAGATCCAATATGGATCTGCCACGTGGCGTAACTGCCGTGCACGAGTTTACGGCGGATATTGCCGGTGAATATGAAATCTTCTGTACGCACTTCTGCGGACCGTTGCATCTGGAAATGAGAGCAGCGTTCTTTGTTGACGATCCCAAGAAGGGGCCTTCCAACCTTGCTGTGGGTGACTATGACAAGGCGCAACATCTGCCAGGCTTGCTGGAAGAAGGTCAGCTTACTGTTGCGGAACGTGTGAAGGGGCTGTAATTCACTCCTTGTGCACAGATACGGACGAATAACCGGCCATCCCCATTGCGGGGGTGGTCCAAAAAGGGAGAAATCGAAAATGAAGAATGCCAAGTTGAAAATAGGCCTAATCGCAATAACAAGTTTAGGCATGATGTGGGGGAGCGCATCCGCTTCTGCTGCACCCGAGAAGCGTTGTACTGCCGGAGGGCAGAAGGTGGAGTGCCCTACCATAACTGAAGCGGAAGCGAAGGCGGCCTCGGACAGGTTTACCAAAGAAGCCGAGTCTATGGGGACAGGTGAAGGCGGAAGCACCTATGGTATCGCACCGTTTGATTATCTGACGGGTGTAGGCAAGCGAACCGCAGCCTCTGATGCCGGCGCCAAGGCCGGGACTTACAAAGGCGATAGTGGTTATGCTCTTAAAGCTAACGCCGGCCAGGTTAAGACGGAGTTGTGGGATCGGGTAAAGGCTCCCTCGTCGGATGGCGTGACCGATAAAAGCGTGTACGATCAATGGACCAACAACTGGTCGCCAAAATTTGGCGAAACGCTGGTTGCAGGCGCCGATGCCAATCAGGGGAAAAGCTATTATTACTCCTACTGTATTGCCTGCCACGGCTGGTTGATGCACGGTGATGGACCCAGCGCCTCTGAACTGAACCCTCGGCCAAGAACGTTGACCCGTGGCGACTATATGCAAAAAAAGACCAACCTTGAGTTGTTTGCGATAATCAAGGGCGGTGGTGAGGCAGCAGCGCTCTCTTCGTCGATGCCCAACTGGGGCAACGTTCTGCAGGATCAGGATATCTGGAATATTGTCGCCTTTATCCGGGCGATGCAGGATGTCCCGCCACCGAAGAGCGTGACGGAGTATCTCAACCCCAAGTCTACCTTTAAGCCAATCAAGGGTGATGTAGATGCCCTCAATGCGGCACAAAATAAAGACTTCCAGGAAATGCAGGAACTCATTGAATCGGAGATGACTGGACGTGCCCCGGGTTCCGAGCTGGTCGGCGGTGGTTATGTCAAGGGTGGTAACCGGATCAATGCGGCTGACGTTACACTGAAAGTTAAAAAATAAGGAGTTTGTCATGGCGAAAGTTCACCTGAATGTTGAGGTGTGCGAGTAGACTTGATCGTTGAACCTGCAGTAGATGGTTTGAGAGAGGTATGTCCGACGGATGAAAGTCTCAGGATATGCCTCTCTCATTTTTTGGACGCTAAAATATTTTTTCAAAACTTATGGCGTCTGAATTTGCCTTATAATCTTAAGGGTTGCAGTTAAAACCTGCTATCGCGCGATAGCACCATGAATCAATCGCGCTCCTGCAGCAATGGTTTCACCCCGAAGATGAGTTACGGCAAAGCCGCAAGAATCAATTACCACGTGGGATTACGTGAAATCACAGGCAACCAGCAGCCGTTTTAAAGATAATTCGCGGATATTCGTATCAATATTTTCCAAGATTAAAGTAAAGAGGTACATCACATGTCGTCCCAAGCTTCTCTGACCGTTGCCGAAGAGCTATCCCCAACGCCTGACATCTGTTTATATCAACGTATCCTGGTTGCGCTGGATTCCTCCGATCATGCCAATGCCGCCATGCGGAGTGCAACGGAATTGGCGGAACTGGTTGAAGACCCCGTGATCACCGGTTCCCATGTTTATGCCGCCAAGTTGCATGACATGCGCTTCCGCCAGATGGAAGGCGGCTTGCCCGAACAGTTCCGGCAGGAACAGGAGCTGGAGCGCCAGCGGGATGTGCACGATGACCTGATTACCCGTGGCTTGTCGATCATTACCGATTCCTATCTCGATCAGGCGGCCAACGAATGCGACCTGCTTGGCATCGATTTCAAGCGCAGCTCGCTGGAAGGAAAAAATTACCGGGCGCTCACGCAGGAAACAAATTCGGGCGTTTATGATCTGCTCGTCATGGGCGCATTGGGTCTCGGCGCCATCAAAGGAAGCCGTCTGGGCACCGTGTGCAGGCGGGTGGCGCGACGTTCTGCTATCGATACGCTGGTTATCAAGGAACCTGGCCGCTCTATTAAAGAAGGCCCGATTGTCGTCGCGGTGGACGGCTCGCCCAAGGCCTACGGGGGATTGCTCACCGCCCTGGGATTGGCCAGACACTGGCAAGTGCCCGTCAAGGTGATTGCCGCCTTCGACCCCTATTATCATTATGTTGCGTTTAACCGCATTGCCGGGGTGCTGTCCGAAGCGGCAGGCAAGGTATTCAAATTCAAGGAGCAGGAAAAACTGCACGAAGAAATCATCGATTCGGGATTGGCCAAAATATATGACGGCCACCTGGCTGTCGCCCGCTCTATCGCCGGAGATTTTGGCGTCGAGATAGAAACCGAGCTGCTGGACGGCAAGCCCCATGATGCCATCGAAAAGTATGTCAGGAAAACCAAACCGTCGCTGCTGATCGTCGGTAAATTGGGCATTCATGCCGACGATGCGCTCGATATTGGCGGCAATAGCGAACATCTGCTGGAAAACGTGGACTGCGCCATTCTGCTCAGCATGCGCGAGTACCAACCGGAGGTAGATGTCGTGTCCGGAGTCACCACCTCCTGGACTCATGAAGCAGAAACCAGAATGGAGCGGGTGCCCTCCTTTGTCCGCAACATGGCGCGCATGGCCATCATGCGCTATGCGCAGGAACATGGGCACACCGTTATCACCCAGAAAATTGTGGATGAAGCGACCGCGCAGCTCATGCCGAATCATGCGGAGCAGGCCATGGGGGAAATTGTCGAGGCATACGATGCGGGAGAATTGAAGCGTAAATCCGTGGCGGAAGAGGCGATGCGCTGGTCCGATGAAGCAGTCGCGCTGTTGCGCACCGTCGAAGACCTTTCGGTGCGCGGCAATCTCAGCATGCGTGCCGAGAAAAAAGCGCGTCAGGAAAAGTGTGCTGCGGTGGAAGCGAAGCATATTAAATCGTTTCTTGACGCCGAAACGCCCGATAGCATGCAGTCCTCGACACCAGTGGAATTTCATTGGCAGGCCGCCGCACTGGCGCGGCTGATGCGCGTACCCGAAGGCTTCATGCGCGACAACTGCAAGCAGAGCATCGAGAATTTTGCCCAACAAAACGGCCACGCTGAAATCAGCCTGGAAGTGGCGGAAAGCGGCCTCAAGCTGGCGCGCGGTGAAATGGAAAAAACCATGAAAAAACAAACCGCGCCAGATTCCAAACCGGCACAAGGCGGTTGTCCATTTGGCTTCGGCAAAAAAGCAGAGAATCCCCAGGATCCAGACAGGTAATCGAACGAGAATGAATATGCCACATACAGGCGATACCGATGCGAACGGGTTATTTCTGCTCGCCATCAACCTGACCAAACGTTGCAACCTCGCCTGTGCCCATTGCTACATGGATGCGGAAACCATGAAGCATGGCGATAAAAACGAGCTTACCACGGAAGAAGTATGCGGCCTGCTGGATGACATCGCGGGTCGCAGCACTGAAACCATGATCGTGCTCACCGGCGGTGAGCCGTTGATGCGCGGCGATCTGGAAGATCTGGTGGCGCATGGCACAGGACGCGGCCTTGCCATGGTGGTGGGAACCAATGGTGTGGCGCTCACCGATAAACGCGTGCAGTCGCTGAAGGCCGCCGGCGCAATGGGCGCCGGTATCAGTGTCGATTCGCTCGATCCCGAAAAGCATGACGCTTTCCGCGGGCTTTCCGGCGCGTGGGAAAAAACCATGCTTGGCATCGAAGCCTGCAAGCGCCATGACTTGCCTTTTCAGATCCATTTTTCCGTCACAGAATCCAATGCCGGCGAAGTTCAATCCATGATCGACTTCGCTCGTGCCGCAGGCGCGCGGGTGCTGAACGTATTTTTCCTGGTGTGTACCGGTCGCGGCGAATCCATGTCTGACATCAGCCCCGTCACCTACGAACGGGTGCTCAACCAGCTGGTGGCGGCGCAGGAGCAAAGCCCGGACATGCTCATCCGCGCCCGCTGCGCGCCCCATTACAAGCGCGTCGCCTATCAGCGCAACCCTGCCTCAACACTCACCCGGGCCGCCGGTTATGAAGGCGGCGGTTGCCTGGCTGGTATCCATTATTGCCGCATCACGCCTGAAGGCGGTGTGACGGCCTGCCCGTATATTCCCGAGGAAGAAGGCAGTATCCGCGACAAAAAATTCTGGGACATCTGGAATCAATCGCCCACCTTTCAGTCCTTGCGCAACCCTCAACTGCAAGGCAAGTGCGGTAGCTGCGAATTCCAGAAATTGTGCGGCGGTTGCCGGGCGCGGCCCCTCGCCCTGGGCGGGAGCCTGATGGATACCGATCCCTGGTGCGTCTATGTGCCTGATGGGGCTGCCGTCATCGAACCCTTGGTCGAGCAGCCGAAAACGTTGTCCTGGAGCGCGGAGGCGGAGAAACGCCTGTCGCGCGTTCCCTCCTTTTTGCGAAAAATGGTCAAGAATCGTGCCGAAAATTATGTGCATGAACTGGGTTTGCAGAGGGTGACAGAAGAACATCTGGCCACCCTGTCCGCAAAACGTTTCGGCAGCAATGGGCCGCCCCGGCCAAACATACCCGGAGCCGAGGCGGCAACTCAACCAACCGCGCCAGCGGCAGGGCAAGTACATGGCGGCACGCTGCCCTGGAGCGAGCAGGCCGGGGAGCGTCTGGCCTCCATGCCCGCCTTTTTACAGGAAGGGGTGCGCGCGATTGCCGAAGATGTCGCCCGTTCCGAGGGCCGGCTGGAAGTCAACATCAAGCTTCTGGACAGGCTGGAATCAGAACAACAGCCCGGCCGCAGCTTTCCATGGACAGATGAATCGGACCGGTTGCTCGCGGCGTTTCTCGCGGATAAAGCCCCCCAGGTGCGCATGTTCGTCGCACCCGCGCTGGAAAGCGCTGCCGAACACTTCACCAAAAAACGGCGCGCCGCAACCGTGGAACGGGCCGACGTCGAGGCAGCCATCGCCCAGCTCACCGGCGGGGTGGAATGGGATGAAGATGCTCTGGCGCGCGTGTTGTCCGCGCCCGACTTCAACCGGGCAGGCATCAAGAAGGCCGCCGAATTCAATGCGCGCAAGGAAGGCCTGGCGCGCATAACTTCCGGCGATCTGACGCGCTTCCGCAACAGCGCCATGATGCGTGCGGTGCAGCGCATGAAGGGGTTCGGGATGCAGGAATTGAGCTTCGATGCATACGAAATTGCGCGTGATCGTGTGCCGCGCCTCAAGGACAATCCTGAAGCCGACAAGCGTTTTGACACTATCCGGAATTTTGTTGCGGCGCGAGAAAATCCCGGTGATTTGCTGGGACAGGATTTGCTTGAAAAGATGAAGGCGCAACTCAAGGCAAACAAGCAGAACGGCAATGGATAAAATTGATGTCCTGATTATTGGCGGCGGCATTTCCGGGCTGGCCTCCGCGTGGTGGTTGGCGCGCAGCGGCCTGTCCGTCGAGGTATGGGAAGCCAGCGAACGGCCGGGCGGCAAGATCGTGAGCACCCGGCAGGACGGCTATCTCACCGAACGCGCCGCGTCCATGGTGTTGAATTTTCGCCCCGAGGTCGCGGAGCTGGTACGCGAGGCTGGACTGGAATCGGCAAAGGCCGCCCGCTTGCCTGGCGCCGAGGCGCGCCGTTATCTGCTGCACCGGGGATGCCTGAAAGCGTTGCCCATGCGTTTGGGACCCATGATCGTTTCGCCGTTATGGAGCCTGCGCGGCAAATTGCGCCTGCTGGCCGAACCGTTCATTTTTTCCAGCGGGCGGGCCGACGAGTCGGTCAGCGAATTTATTACCCGCCGTCTTGGCCGCGAAGTGCTGGAAAAAGCCATGGAGCCTTTCGTTGCCGGAACGCTGGCGGCGGATGCGGACCAGGCCAGCGCCGCCGCCGTCCTGCCGCGTCTTATGGCATTGGAACAGCGTTATGGCAGCATCGGCGTTGGAGTGCTGGCTAACCGTGTATTGCGCCGGCGCACGGCCAGCACGACCGAAACTTTTTCTTTCCGCGACGGCATGGGTACGCTGGTGGAAACCCTGGCCAACACTCCCGGAGTCAATCTGCGCACCGGCCATGCTGCGGGGGAATTGGTGCGCGAGCGGGACGGCTGGCAGGCCACGGCGGCAACGCCGCACGGGCAGCGCACCGTATCCGCGTGCCATGTGATTGTGGCAACCCCCGCGCCCGCTGCAGCGGCGCTGGTTAACCTGTTGGATAAGGAGTTGGCGGAATTGCTGCGTGGCATCGGCTACAACGGTGTGACTGTCGTGCATGCGGGGATGGCCCGCGATGCCGTGGGGCATCCGCTGGATGGCAGCGGATTTCTGGCGCCGAAGGGCGAAAGCGCAGCCCTGACGGGTAACTTGTGGATGAGCGCGCTGTTCCCGGACCGGGCGCCTCCGGGGAAAGTCCTGCTGACTTCCTATCTGGGTGGCGCGCGCGCTCCCCAGGTGGCGGATTGGGACGACGCGCGTCTCGTGGACGAAGCACTCGGTACATTGCGCCCGCTCATGGATTTAACAGCCGATCCGGAGATGGTGCGCATCGACCGGCACTGCGAGGCACTGCCCGCCTATCACGGCGCCTATCAGGCACGAATGCAAGCCATCACGGCGCGCCTGCAACATATTCCCGGGCTTCACCTCGAAGCCAACTACCGGGGCGGGGTGTCGGTGCGCGACCGCCTTGCCTGCGGCCATGCGGTGGCGGATCGCATTCTTGGGGCGCAGCGATGGCCGTCCGTTGAGCGGAAGAGATGCGAAGAAACAGCAAAATCGGGTGCGAAGGCCGCGTACTCTCTGGAATCCATGAATGCCGCAATGGAATAAAAATCGCTCAAAATAGTTCTGGCAGCCCGACAGGCCGCCAGAACCCAGCCCGAATATTTCATAACCGGAAATAAGGAGTGCAGCATGAAAAGGTATCAAGTGAGATCGGTCTCTATGGTCCTATGTTTGAGCCTGATGGTCTTTGCCAACACGGGATTCGCCAAAGAAACATCGGTGAAAGAAAGAAGCCGCTCTCACATAGAGCTTGATCCCAATAATACTGGAACCTACACCGGGGAAGCGGGCAAGGATAACTTCATCGGGAATTGTTCTCCTTGCCACGGCGAAACCGGAAAAGGGGATGGCCCTCTGGCAGAAGCTCTCGGAGAAGGGGTGAAGCCCCGTAATTTGGGCGATGCCAAATTTTTATCCATGCGCACAGACGAGTTTCTTTTCAAGGTGACCAAGTCTGGCGGGGTTGCGGTGGGGCTTTCCGAGTCCATGCCGAGCTGGCAGGAAACGTTTACCGATGCTGAGATCAGGCAAATTATTCAATATGTCAGGAACAGTATCTGCCATTGCAAATACCAGGATAAATAGCTGCTCGGGTGGATCTGAATAGCGTCAAAATAGCATGGTTATTTTTATTTGACCGATCACGGTTTCCTTACCCGATGAGTGTTGAGCGCGCTGAATGGTATTATGATGCCGCCTCAAAACCCACCTTGGTACCGGAACAAATCATAGCGCAACAACTCAGGAGGTTGGAATGCAGAACATAGAACAGGCACGCTTCAACATGATAGAACAGCAAATCCGCCCATGCGAAGTGCAGGAGGAGCGAATTCTGGAGTTGCTCAAGCAGGTTCGCCGCGAACATTTCGTGCCGGCGGAGATGAAGGCGTTGGCGTTTGCCGACATGGAAATCCCGCTGGGCTATGGGGCGGCGATGTGGCAGCCCAAGCTGGAGGCGCGCATCGTGCAGGAACTGCATCTCACCCGCGATGACCGGGTACTGGAGGTGGGCACCGGCAGCGGCTATCTGACCGCACTGCTGTCCGCGCTGGCGGGACAGGTCACCTCGGTCGAAATCGTGCCGGAACTGGGCGCTATGGCCAAACAAAATCTGGCCGCTTATCACCGCGACAACGTTACGCTTGAGACCGGCGATGCGGCACATGGCTGGGGCAACGGCACTTACGATGTCATCGTGCTGACCGGCTCAACGCCGGTATTGCCGATGGCGTTCCAGAACAGCCTGAACGTCGGCGGGCGGTTGTTCGCCATCGTGGGAGATGCGCCGGCAATGGAAGCGAAACTGGTTACCCGCATCGCACCCGACACGTTCGAGACGGTCAACATCCTGGAAACTTGCGTCACCCCGCTGCAGAATGCCGAGCAACCCGAGCGATTCGTCTTCTGAGCTTTCAGTTGGGTATTGCGCAACACGGCGCTAAGTTATAGTATTAGTAAAACCTAATATAACAACTGCGCAAAAAACTGATGAAACTAAAACCATTCCTCTTGGCAACGCTGCTCTGCGCGAGTAACGGAGCGCTGGCTGCCGACTTGCTGGAAACCTTCAGTGCCGCGCAGGCGAACGACCCGGTATTTGCCGCCGCGCGCGCCACGCTGCAAGCCGGGCAGGAAAAGCTGCCGCAAGGCCGCTCGCTGCTGATGCCCAGCATCAGCCTCAACGCGAACAGCACGTTTAACGACAGCACCATCCAATATCGCGGTGCGACCTTCCTGCCTGGCGGCAACAATCGCTACAACAGCCACGGCTATGGCGTGAACCTGACGCAGCCGTTGTTCCGCCAGCAAAATTGGCTAACCTACAGCGAAGCCGAATTGCAGGTCGCGCAAACCGAGGCGCAATTCAAGATCGCCGAACAGGATTTGATCTTGCGCGTCGCGCAGGCCTACTTCGACGTGCTGATCGCACAGGACAGCGTGCAGCTCGCCGAGGCGCAGAAGACCGCCATTGCCGAACAGCTGGAACAGGCCAAACGCAACTTCGAGGTGGGCAGTGCCACCATTACCGATACCCACGAAGCGCAGGCGCGTTACGACCTGACCAGCGCGCAGGAAATTGCCGCGCAGAACAGCCTGGAAATCAAACGCCGCAGCCTGCAGCAACTCATCAACACCATGCCGCAAGAACTCAGGCCTCTCGGCAAGGCATTCAAGCTGGAAGCCCCGCAACCCGCCGATATGGAAAAATGGGTGAACGATGCCCAGTTGAACAGCCTGCAACTTGCCATCGCGCAAGCGGGCGCGGAAATCGCCGAGAAGGAAGTGGCGCGCAACCGCGGCGGTCACTACCCGACGGTTGATCTGGTGGCGAATTATTCCAACAACCAGTCCAACGGCGGCAGCTTCGGCGTGGGCAGCGACAACACCAGCAAGAGTGTCGGCGTGCAACTGAACATGCCGCTGTTTCAGGGCGGTGCGGTGAATTCAAAATGGCGCGAAGCGGAAGCCAACCGTGAGCGCGCCATACAAGAACTGGAAAACACCCGCCGCACCGTCGTGCTGCAAACCCGCCAGGCCTATCTCGGCGTAGTCAGCGGCATCGCCCAGGTCAAGGCATTGCAGCAGGCGCTCACTTCCAGCGAAAGTGTCCTGGAAGCCAGCAAGCTGGGGCAGGAAGTCGGCGTGCGCACCAACCTCGACGTGCTGAATGCGCAGCAACAGCTCTATGCCACCCGCCGCGACTTGTACCAGGCCGAATACGACTACCTCATCAGCCAGCTGCGCCTGAAAGCGGCGGTGAATTCGTTGGGTGAAGCAGACCTGGGTAAGGTCAATCAGGCGCTCTATTAATCTCCGGCTGGCAGCTTGAAGGCTGCTGTCAAGATAAATACCCCCCTTGTATATCTGGGAATATCTGGTTTTGTATCTTTCCAAATGAGAGCAAAAGTCAGAATCGGCCTCTCCACCTGTAATAAAAAATCCTCATCAGCCGAGAAAACTCAGTTCAAGCCAGGCATGACTGGAACGCGGGCGTCACGCCCGCAGCGGACATCCTGCCCGCGTTTCCCTAATGGACAAAGCTGGTTTTTAGCTATGCCATCAGAAAATCAATCAATTGCATGCGCGTGTGGTGCGGGTTGACGATGTTAAAAGGAATCGTTAACATAACGTTCACAGTAAACGTTTTTAATGGGGCGGTGGATAATCATGATCAGTTTGACTGGATTGAGGCAGTTTCTCGACAATTTGGAAGAGGGGATTCTTTTTCTTGACCAGCAGCGTCACGTTGTGGCAATCAATGAAGCGGCCAGCCGCATGCTGGGGCAGAACCACGACAATATTCTGGATAAACTCTGCCCCAGTCTTTTTCAGGGCACGGCTTGCGCGCGGAGCTGCGAAAAGAGAGGGCATTGCACGCTCATGAAGAGCGCAATCCAGGGGAAAAAAATTCAGAACCTTGTCGTGCAGCGCCCGGATGGCACACTGATCCCCTTGCGCATGTGGGCCATGGTGCTGCCCTCGGAGGAACAGTTGGCCTATTGCGCCGTGGTGTTGCGCGATCGCACCCATGAGATGCAACTGGAAGAAGCCGCCCGAGACAGGCTGCGCCTGGGCGGGTTGGTCGGGCACAGCGGTGTCATGCAGGAATTGTTCCGTCAAATCCTGCGGGCGGCGGCCAGCGAGGCCAGCATCCTCCTTACCGGCGAGAGCGGCAGCGGCAAGGAGCTGGTTGCGCGCGCGCTGCATGAAAACTCGAGCCGCGCCAAAGAACCCTACGTGCGGGTACACTGCGCCGCATTTCCCGAACATCTGCTCGAAGATGAACTGTTCGGTCATGCGCGCGGCGCATTCACCGGCGCGACCGTAGCACGCGAAGGCCGCTTCGAGGCGGCGCACGGCGGGACGCTGCTGCTGGACGAAATTGGCGAGATTCCCTTGAGTGTTCAGGTAAAGCTGCTGCGCGTCCTGCAGGAACATGAAATCGAACGGCTCGGCGAAAATCAGACGCGCAAGGTGGACGTGCGGATTATCGCGGCGACGCACCGGGACCTGCCGGCCATGGTGAGTCGTGGCGAGTTCCGTGCGGATCTTTATTACCGGCTGCGGGTGCTTCCGCTGCATGTTCCCGCGTTGCGCGAACGCAAGGAAGATATTCCGCTGCTGGTCAGTTCCATGCTTGCCGATATGCTTGCCCGCCATCCGGGGCGCGACATCCAGCTTTCCAACGAGGCGCTTGATGCGCTTGGCGCTTATAGCTGGCCGGGCAATGTCAGGGAGCTGGTCAATGCGCTGGAATATGCGATGGTGCATGTGGACGGCACGACCATCCTGCCGCGTCACCTGCCGCCGGAAATTCAGGAAGCCGTGCATCAGGTTGCCGCTCCACCGGCCATGACTGCTCCTGCCCCGGCGCTGGTGCAACGTTACTATCGCGCTCCCGCGCAGCAGGCTGGGCAGGAAAAGGAGACGCTCATGCTTGCATTAAAAGAAAGCGGGGGGAACAAGGCGGCGGCGGCCGAAAAACTCGGTATGTCGCGCACCACGCTGTGGAAGAGACTGAAACAGTATGGTATCGACTAAGCCGCCATCGGTTGGAATAGACAAATGGTTTAATGATTGGGTTGCGGCTCATCCAGATAATTCGCCACTTTTGTAAATTCCGCCACGGACAGGTTCTCCGCGCGCAGTTGGGCATCGATACCCAGCTTTTCAAAATCCATCTCATTTAAATAACTGCGCAGGGTATTGCGCAGCGTCTTGCGGCGTTGTCCGAATGCCGCGCCGACCACGGCGGCGAACAGTTTTTCGTTGCGCACCCTGATTTCAGCGGCGGGCAGCGGGATCATGCGCACGATGGCGGAATCCACCTTGGGCGCGGGGCGGAAAGACTGCGGCGGCACATCGAGCAGCTTTTCCATCTGGAAGCGGTATTGCAGCATCACCGACAGCCGCCCGTATTCCGGCGTGGAGTGCCCGGCAACCATGCGCTCGACCACTTCATTTTGCAGCATGAAGTGCATGTCTTGGATGCGCTCGGTGTAGGCGGCGAAGTGGAACAGCAGCGGCGAGGAGATGTTGTACGGCAGGTTGCCGACGATGCGCAGCGGGGCGGGCAGCGTCGCGAAATCGAATTCCAGCGCGTCTCCGGCATGGATGATCAATTTCGATCCCGAATTATTCTGCGGGTAGTCGTGCTCCAGCCGCGCGATGATGTCGCGGTCGATTTCCACCACATGCAGATGATTCAATCGCTTCAGCAGCGGACGGGTCAGCGCGCCCAGGCCGGGGCCGATCTCGACCATATTGTCGGCTGGTTCCGGGCGAATCGCGCCGATGATATCGGCGATGATTTGCTCATCGACCAGAAAATTCTGGCCGAAACGTTTCTTTGCGCGATGATTCATGCTGCCGCCCTTCATTCCAATGGTCAAATAATCAGGTAGGGGCGCGATTCATCGCGCCCTTCTTCTGGCGCGCGAATAGGTCAGGGCGCGATGAATCGCGCCCCTACGGTCGATACGCTTGCTCGTAGCGCGCCATCTGCGCCGCGGCTCTGATCGCTTCGAACAGGCTGCCGCTGTCGGCCTTGCCGGTTCCCGCCAGATCCAGCGCCGTGCCATGATCCACCGAAGTGCGGATGATCGGCAGGCCGAGCGTGATGTTCACGCCCTGGCCGAAGCTGGCGTGCTTGAGCACCGGCAGCCCCTGATCGTGATACATCGCCAGCACGCAGTCGCATTGCGCGAGCTTTTGCGGCGTAAACAAGGTATCGGCAGGCAGCGGCGCGCTGACATTGAAGCCCTCGGCGCGCAGCCTGTCCAGCACCGGAATCATCACCTCGATTTCCTCGCGCCCCAGATAGCCGCCTTCGCCCGCGTGCGGGTTCAACCCGGCCACCAGAATACGCGGCTGCGCGATGCCGAAGCGGGATTGCAAATCGCGCCGGATGATGCGCAGCGTGTTTTCCAGCAGCGGTGCGGTAATTGCGGCGGGCACGTCTTTCAACGGAAGATGGGTGGTGGCCAGCGCCACGCGCATCCCGCCGCCCACCAGCATCATCACGACCAGCGGGGTATGCGTTTGCTCTGCCAGAAATTCGGTATGGCCGGTGAACGGCATCCCGGCATCGTTGATGATGCCTTTATGCACCGGTGCGGTGACCATGCCGGAAAATTCGCCCGTTTGGCAGCCTTGCGCGGTGCGGCACAGCGTCGCCAGCACATAGCCGCTGTTGGCGCTATTCAGTATGCCGGCATGGCATGGTGCGGCGAGCGGGACATGGATGACTCTTAGGGAGTGGTGAGTAGATAGTGGTGAGTGGGAAAACCCCTGTGAATCTCCACTCACTACTACCCGCTTACCACTTACCATCTCATGCACTTGCAGCGCAATGCCGAGTCGCGCTGCGCGCTGTTGCAACAGGTTTTTGTCGGCAATGACTACAAACGGAATATCGGGCGGCGTGACGGCAAGCTGCACGCATAAATCGGGGCCGATGCCGGCCGGTTCGCCGGCGGTGATCGCCAATGGCGCGAAAGGCGTTGCGTCGTTCACCGGCTAGTTGTTCTCTTCGAGACGGTATTCGACAAACGCGCGGTCGCGCAGTTGGCGCAGCCATTCCTGATATTGTTCATCGGACTTGAACGTGCCGATGGCCAGACGCGCCTGCTGGCGCTGTTGCTGTTCGCTGACATCGGTGTTCCTTCGCTCCAGCACCTGGATCAGATGCCAGCCGAATTGCGTCTGCACCGCGCCGATTGTGCCGGGTTGCAGCTTGTTCATCGTCTCTTCAAATTCCGCGACGGTCTGCCCGGGGGACAGCCAATCCAGGTCGCCGCCCTGTTGCGCGCTGCCGTCCTGGGAGAAGTGTCTGGCCTGCTCGGCGAAATCCGCCCCGCCTTCAATGCGCCGTTTGATTTCCATCAGGCGTTTTTTGGCTTCACTTTCGGAAACGATTTCGCTGGTCTTGATCAGGATATGCCGCGCATGGGTTTGCGTGATGACCACCGGCGCGCTGCCGCTGCGCCGCTCGACCAGTTTGAGGATGTGAAAACCGTTCGGGCTGCGCAATACGGCGGTAGTTTGCCCGGGTTGCAGTTTTTGCAGCTCGGCGGTAAACAGCGGCGGCAGGCGGTCGCTTGGCCGCCAGCCGAGATCGCCGCCTTTCAGCGCATCTTTGGCATCGGAGTAGCCTGCCGCCACTTGCGCAAAATCCGCACCGTCCTTCAATTGGCTGGACGCCTGCTCCGCCCTGTCGAGCGCGGCACGGATTTTTTCCGCGCTGGCCTGCTCGGGTATCACCACCAGAATATGCGCGAGGTGGAGTTCCTCTTCAGCCCCGCCCATATTCTTCTTGTTGGCCAGATAACTGTCCACCTCGGTATCGCTGATAACCAGTTTGCTTTCCACCTCGCGCTCGCGCAAACGCGTGGAGATAATTTCGCTGCGTATCTCCTCGCGGAATTTTTTGAAATCCACGCCGTCCGTTTCCAGCTGGGCGCGGAACCCGGCCAGTGACGGGAAGTTGTTTTGCTGCGCGATGCGCGTAATCGCCAGATCCAGTTGCGTATCGTCCACGCGCACACCGCTTTCCTTGGCAAATTGCGCCTGCAGCATATCGGTGATCATGCGTTCGAGCATTTGCCTTTCCAATACCTCTGGCGCGGGCAGCGGCGTACCCTGTTTCTGCAACTGGCGCATCACCACGCGTAGCCGCTCATCCAGTTCCTGGCGGGTGATCACATCATCGTTGACCACCGCAACCACGGAGTCGATCACCGCGACTTGTTTCTGCGGATCGGGTTTGTGCGCTTCGGCCATAGCGGGTGCGGCCTGTGCGGGCTTCGCCCTTGCGGGTTCGGCGGCGAAAGCAGGAGGCGTTGCAACGAATAGGGCGCAGCAAATCAGCGCGGTGGCTGCCGTTCTAAACATCATTATTCCTTCACATGGTTCAACGCAAGGCTGAACCGGGTTGGTTGGCAGGCTTCTCATTTAATTTGGTATAGCTGGGCACGTTTTGCCTCAAGGCATTGATGGGATCCAGACCGACGCTGATAAAGTCGTTCAGCTCAAGTTGCAGGAAAATGCCCGTATTGGCCTGCTGTGCCGCGACAGTAATGCGCTGCGTCACAAAGCGAAGCGTCCAGCAGCTTTGATTATACTCAAGCCCGGCAATCGATTCCAAAGTTTTGCCGTCCTGCAAGGAATAATTCAAACGCCCCACCGCGTGCCAGCGGCCGGATAACGGCCATTGCCCGGAAAGATCAATCTGGCGCAGGGTATTGCGGGCGAAACGGTAACCGAGATCGAGGGATTTGCCCAGCTCGGGGCGATAACGCGTGGCGATGTTGTAGCGCTGGCTGTGTGACTGGCTTGGGTCATACTGAAATTCGCTGTCGAAAGACCAGGCTTTGGTCACTTGCCCCGAAGCGGCGAGCAAAATATCGGATTTATTGGTGGTCGTGGTGGGCGCGACAAAATTGACCAAGGGTGTTTTGAAACTGAAACGCTCGCCTATCATCAGCTTCAACCGTTCCATGCCGCTCTCCTGTTCCAGCAAACGCGAGGTCATGGCCAGCGTAATGTGATTGGCGTCGCCGATCCGGTCGCTGCCGAAAAAGCGGTTTTCGGTGAACATCTGGGTAAAGCTGAAATCCGCCTGCGCCGAGTCGAAGTTGGGCAGCAGACTCTGGTCCTTATATGGCACGTACACATAAAAGGCGCGCGGTTCCAGCGTATGCACGTAATCGCCGCCGAATAAATTCCAGTCGCGTTCGAAGGCGGCGCCGCCGTCCACGCTCAGAATCGGCAAGGTGCGCGATGAACTGGAATAAGCCCGGGTGTTATTTGCCAACATTGAATAATAGGTGCTGTGCAGCGCTACTTTGGGGGTGAGATAGAACGCCGGGTCGCTGATCAGCGGATAGCTCACGCTGGGATTCAGCACCAGCCGCTGTGCATTCTCCAGAGCAGGGTGGGCGAAATCCACGAACTCGCCGGCGAACACCGCATTTGCGCCGGAATAATTCTGTTGCGCATTGACGGTCAATTGCGGCAAACGCTTATACGGCACCCCGATCGGCGCAGCCGGATCCTGCAAAGTCTGGTAACGCTGCATGCGCGCGGCCGCGTTCCACCAACCCGCGCTATAACTCAAGACGCCCTCTTGCAACAGGTTGGCCTGCGAAGTGACATTCACCGTGCTTCCCAAATCGCGAAAATAGGCATCGTCCGAGACGCTGTTTAAATTGACATAACCATTCAATGCCCCGGCAATGGCCTGGTTGTGCGTGAGAGCAATACGTGTGCGGCTGCGTTTTGCCAGCGCGTCGTCGGGCAGCACGTCCGCTTGCAGTTCGCCGCTATAGCGGGGTTCCAGATAGCGAAATTCATTGCTGAGCAATACCCCGCGCATGGTCATCACGCGCGGGGCAATCGTCGCATCGCGGTTCGGCGCGATGTTCCAGTAATAGGGCAAGGTGAATTCCCTGCCGCTATTGGTGGTGTTGCCGAATACCGGCGACAAAAAACCCGATTTGCGCTGATCGTTGAGCGGAAAATCCATCCACGGCGAATACAGGATCGGCAGGCCCATGAACTCGACCCAGGCGTGATGAGCAGTGCCGATCTGCCGGTCGCGGTCAATCTCCAGGCCGTGCATTTTCAGCAGCCAGTCCTGGTTGTCCGCCGGGCAGGTGGTATAGGTTGCGTTATCCAGCGTGTAATGCTGCTTATCGTGAATGTGCAGCATGTCCGCAGAGCCGCGCCCATCGTTCTCCGCGAGGTAAAACACCGGTTGCTCCATGGCGCCGATGTCGGTGTCCAGGTTCAGTTTGAGATGCGGCCCGCTTATCGTATTGCGGTCCTGCTCCAGCACCACCGAACCCTGCGCATCGAGATCCCGGGTATCCTGAAAATACAACAGACGGTCCGCGCGGATGGACTGCCCGCGCTTGCGCAATATCGCGTTGCCCGTCGCCTCGATCCGGCTTTCCTTCTTGCCTGTCAACTGGTCTGCCTCGATGAAGACAGGCGCTTCCTGCGCAGGCGTCGCCATCGCCCTGAAAGTCTTGTCCATACGCAGCGCGAGCAACTCCGCATTCGCGCTGGCAGGGTGCGCAAATGTGCAGAGCAAAGTGAAGGCGATGGGCTTGAGACGAAACCGCATGACAATAGTAAGGTGGTAAACTTTCGCAAGTTTACCATTAACCCTATTTGAAAAGCCCGATATGCAACGCCAGCAACAACTTGCCGCATGGCTGCACAGCCAGTTCCCTGATGAGACCTTCGATCTTGCCCCGGCCTCGGCTGATGCCAGCTTCCGCCGCTATTTTCGCGCCACGTTTGCCGGCGGGCGCACGCGGGTGGTGATGGACGCCCCGCCGCAGCACGAGGACTGCCGCCCGTTCCTGCATATCGCCCAACTGTTCGAGACTGCCGGGGTACACGTGCCGCATGTGTATGCGCAGGACTTGCAGCAGGGTTTTTTGTTGCTGTCCGACCTCGGCAATAGCACTTATTTGCAGGCATTGAATGCCGACAACGCCACCCAACTCTACGACGCGGCCACCGATGCGCTGATCAAAATCCAGCTCGCCTCGCGCGATAATGAGCTGCCCCTTTATGACGAAGCCCTGCTGTTGCGCGAGATGCGCCTGTTTCCCGAGTGGTATATCGCCAAACATCTCAACGTCACACTTAGCGACAAACAGCACGCCAAACTGGAAGAAGCCTTCGCGCGCATCATCGCCAACAACCTCGCGCAGCCGCGCGTGTATGTACACCGCGACTATCATTCGCGCAATTTGATGTATATCAAATCCCCTCTCCTCAATCCTTCCCCGCTTGCGGGGGGGGAGGCAAACGAGAAGTGGGGTAAGCAGGCAATCCGCGAAGCGGATGCTCGCAAAAGCAATTTTCTGACCTCGCCCGGCATCCTCGATTTTCAGGACGCGGTGTATGGTCCGATCACCTACGATCTCGCCTCGCTGTTCAAGGATGCCTACATCCAATGGGAAGAGGCGGAAATAATCGACTGGCTGATCCGTTACTGGGAAAAGGCGCGCAAGGCCGGGCTGCCGGTACACACAGACTTCGGCGAGTTCTACCGCGATTACGAATGGATGGGCGCGCAGCGCCATCTCAAGGTGCTGGGCATCTTCGCGCGCCTGTCTCACCGCGACGGCAAGGACGGCTACCTGAAAGACCTGCCGCTGGTGATGGCGTATCTGCGCGCCGCCTGCGCGCGCTATGTCGACCTCAAGCCGCTGCTGAACCTGCTGGACGAACTGGAACCACGCGACAACCAGGCGGGGTACACCTTTTGAGCATGCCGAGCATGCTCTCAGCACGGGCGATTGGTGAAACAACTAGCCATTCGACTAGGCAGACAAACAACGCCAGCCAAGTCGCTGGTTATCATGAATCGCCCCTACCATCGAGGGGGAAGGAAAACGTGAAAGGCGTAAAACCATGATCGCCATGTTGTTAGCCGCAGGTCGCGGCGAGCGCATGCGCCCGCTCACCGACCATACCCCCAAGCCGCTGCTGGAAGCCGCCGGCAAACCGCTGATCGTCTGGCATATCGAAAACCTGGTGTGTGCCGGCATCACCGAACTGGTCATCAACCACGCCCATCTCGGCGCGCTGATCGAAGCGGCGTTGGGCGACGGCAGCCGGTTCGGCGCGCGCATCCGATACTCGCCCGAAGCGCGCGCGCTGGAAACTGCGGGCGGCATCGCCAACGCCCTGCCGCTGCTCGGCGATGAGCCTTTCGCCGTGATCAACAGTGACATCTACTGCGATTACGCTTTCGCACTTTTGCCCGAACGCGCCGCCGCGCTGCAAGCCAGCGGCGATGCCGCGCATCTGGTGCTGGTTGACAACCCACCACACCACCCGAACGGCGATTTCGCCTTATCCGGAAGTCGCCTTTACCCGCTTCCCACTTCCCACTTCCCACTTCCCACTCTCCTGACCTTCAGCGGCATCGGCATCTACCAGCCCTCGCTGTTCAGCCATATCACGCGCGGCAGCAGCGCGCCGCTTGCCCCGCTGCTGCGCGAACAAATCGCCCTCGGCAAAGTCAGCGGCGAATATTATCGGGGTTTGTGGGTGGATGTTGGCACACCGCAACGCCTCGCCGAACTCGACAGCCAGCTTTATTCATTGCAGCAAACGCCCCGTTCGCAGCACAATACGCCATGACTATTGAACCAACCCTCTACGCACAACGCCGCGCCCGACTGCTGGAAAAGATGCAGCGCGGCATTGCGGTCATTCCCACCGCAGAGGAAGTGGCGCGCAACGGCGACACGCATTACGCCTATCGCCACGACAGCAGCTTCTATTACCTCACCGGCTTCGCCGAACCGGAAGCGGTGCTGGTGCTCATCGCGGGTCAGGATAAAAACAGCGAGCCGCAAGCCATCCTGTTCTGCCGCGAGAAAAATCTTGAGCGCGAAATCTGGGACGGCTATCGCGTCGGCCCCGAGGCCGCGCAGCAACAATTCGGCTTCGATGCCGCTTATCCGATCGCGCAACTCGATGAAAAACTGACCGGGCTGATGGCCAACCAGCCCGTGCTGTTCTGCCCGCTGGGCAACGATGCGGCATGGGACCAGCGCCTGCTCAGGCTGCGCGCCGCCGTGCAGGCCAAAGTGCGCAGCGGCATCCGCGCGCCGGACGAAATCCGCGACGTGCGCGTCCTGCTCCACGAGATGCGCCTGCTCAAGGATACGGTCGAGCTCGACATCATGCGCCGCGCCGCCGCCATTTCCGCCCGGGCGCACCGGCGCGCCATGCAATTCACCCGCCCCGGCTTGTTCGAATACCAGGTCGAAGCGGAACTGCTGCACGAGTTCTGCCGCCACGGCGCGCGCCACGCCGCTTACCCCTCCATCGTCGCGGGCGGCGCCCATGCCTGCGTGCTGCATTACGTCGAGAACCATGCACGGCTCAACGACGGCGACCTGCTGCTGATCGACGCCGGCTGCGAGGTGGAAGGCTATGCGGCCGACATCACGCGCACCTTTCCGGCCAACGGCAAATTTGGTGCCGCGCAAAAAGACGTGTATGAAATCGTGCTGGCCGCGCAAGCCGCCGCGATCGCCGACGCCCGCCCCGGCAACACCTGGGATGCGCCGCATGATGCCGCGTTGCGCGTATTGGCGCAGGGTTTCATTGACCTGAAACTATGCCAGGGCAGCGTCGACGGCGTGCTGGAAAGCGAAAGCTACAAGAAGTTTTACATGCACCGCACCGGGCACTGGCTGGGCATGGACGTGCACGATGCCGGCGATTACAAAGTCGGCGACCATTGGCGCAAACTGCAACCCGGCATGGTGTTCACCGTCGAGCCGGGCTGCTACATCCGCCCCGCCGATGACGTGCCGCAGGCGCTGTGGAACATCGGCATCCGCATCGAAGACGATGTGGCGATCACCGCGCAAGGCAACGAAGTGCTGACTGTAGCCGCGCCGAAAACGGTCGCGGAAATCGAGGAATTGATGCGAGCCTGAGAAGTTGCGGGAAGTCGCCGCCGTTACTTCTTCTAGCTGCCCCAGCCTTGCCAATGCCCGTCCAAATCCTTGATATTTTTGTAGCCTTTTTCGACGAGAATATCCTCCGCGCCCCGGGCGCGTTTTCCGCTCCGGCAGTACACGACTATTTCGCTGGTTTTGTTTCCCGGTATTTCGCCCAGCCTGTGCGCCAATTCACCGTGAGGCAGGTTCAATGCGCCATCAATGTGCCCCTCTGAATATTCATCGCGGGTGCGGACATCAATAATGACCGGGGGATTGGGCGCTTTCAGCCTTTGGGAAAGCTCGGCAGGGGTGATTGTTCCAACCGCTGAGGTTTCCGCATGGCAAACCATGCCGGATAACAGCAACAGGGCGGCCAGCAATGTTCGTGAAGAGAAGAACAAATTGTGGGTCATGGTGGTTCTCCAGTGTAAAGTTAAAAAGTGCGCCGCTTTTGGCTTGGAATCTTCCCCCAATAAAATTGACACCCGATTAAGCGAACTGATTTTCATAAGTTGCTGGTGATACGTAATTTAGCGACGAGTGCATTCTACTGCTGTTGTAAAAGGAATATAGCTGCGCAGGACAGTAAGCAATTGGCCGCCCTCGTTAAATGTATTGCCGTGAACCACCTCCGACTTCATCGAACGAAAGAAGGATTCCATGAACGCATTGTCAGTCACCCTGCCGATCGTGGCCTTGCTTGTTGGAAGCGCGGGCTGGCTCGCAGGATGGGCTATCGGCAGGGCTTTGTCGCGGATGCTAGGTGCTGTTCTTGCTATCGCCATTGCCAATTTTGTTAAACAGTTTCTCTGAAACATTAGCAATAACAATAGGGGTCAGACCCCATTGATTCCTCAATGATTGATGATTCCAATGATTGATGATTCGTCGTTCCCGCGCAGGCGGGAACGACGAAAACGAATTAACCCGCATTCACTTAATCTGATTGATCCTTGATCCCGGTTAAGTGGCGGCCAGCGTGGCGTGCATTTTGCTCAATGCTTTTTGCTCGATTTGGCGGATGCGTTCGGCGGAAACGTTGAATACGGCGGCCAATTCATGCAGCGTTGCCGCATTTTCTTCGCACAGCCAGCGCGCCTCGACGATATGGCGGCTGCGCTCGTCCAGGACGGATAAGGCATTTGCCAAACCGGCTGTTTGCAGGCGCTCATGCTCTGTCGTTTCCAGAATGCGCGACGGCTCGTATTCCTCGCCGTCGGCCAGATAGTGAATCGGCGCATAGCTTTCATCGTCATCGCCGCCGCCCGGTTCCAGCGCGATTTCGTGCCCGGCGAAACGCGATTCCATCTCCACCACATCGCGTTCGCTGACGTTGAGCTGCCGCGCAATTTCGCTGATCTGCTGCGGCTTGAGCGGCGCTAACCCCTTCTTCATGCTGCGCAGATTGAAGAACAACTTGCGCTGCGCCTTGGTGGTGGCGATCTTCACCAGCCGCCAGTTGCGCACCACGAATTCCTGAATTTCGGCGCGTATCCAGTGCAGCGCGAACGATACCAGGCGCACCTTGCGCTCCGGGTCGTAGCGTTTCACCGCCTTCATCAGGCCGATATTGCCTTCCTGAATCAGGTCGGCCTGCGGCAGCCCGTAACCGGCATAGCCGCGCGCCACGCTGACCACCACCCGCAGATGCGAAAGCACCAACTCGCGCGCGGCATCCAGGTCATTTTCGGTTTTGAAACGCGTCGCCAACGCGTACTCCTGCTCTTCCGACAACAGCGGAAAGCGGTTCACACTCTGTACATAACTTTCCAGACTGCCAACGGCGGACGGCATAGGCAAACTCATCAGGGTATTCATGGTGTTCCCTCCTTATCTTTTTATGTTAGCACTCCTGACTTGAGAGTGCCAAGAGGAAAAAATCCTAAGCCCAGGGCTAATTTGTTCTCAAAGAAATTATGTTTAAAATCAAAGAATGTAAGGTGGGCACGTTTTTGTGCCCACGCGGATGCCAAACCGCGTGGGCAGACGATAAAGCCGTCTGCCCACCCTACGGGTGTCATTGAATCTGAAAAACTGTCAGCATTATCAATGGGTTGAATGATTGTAAGCTCTATCAGATTTGTAGCCCGGATGCGGCGATAGCGGAATCCGGGGGGCATCGTATCCATCCCCGGATTACACTGCGTTTCATCCGGGCTACTTCTTTGGTTCCGGCTCGTCCGGCTTAGGGATGCTAAAACAGCTCCGCCTCGGCGAGCGTCTTGCCCTGTGCATCTTTGCCGGAAAGGGCGGGGGCGGCCTGAAGCCGCCAATCGATCGCCAAAGCCGGGTCATCCCAGCGGAGGCAGCGCTCGTGCTCCGGATGCCAGTAATCGGTGGTCTTGTAGAGAAACTCCGCCGTGTCCGAGAGCACGGCAAAGCCGTGCGCGAAGCCTTCCGGTATCCACAGCATGAGTTTATTTTCGGCGGACAGTTCCAGCGCGACGTGCCGCCCGAAAGTCGGCGAGCCGCGGCGGATGTCCACCGCGACATCGAGTACCGCGCCTTGCACCACGCGCACCAGTTTCGCCTGCGGGCGTTGTATCTGGTAGTGCAGGCCGCGCAGCACGTTTCTGGCCGAGCGCGAATGGTTGTCCTGCACAAAGTCCGCATCGCGACCGGTCAGTTCGGCAAATTTGCGCCGGTTGAAGCTTTCAAAGAAAAAGCCGCGCTCGTCGCCGAATACTTTGGGCTCGATGATCAGCACATCGGGAATGGCAGTCCGGGTCGCTTTCATCTGGACAAGTTCTTTTCTTTGAGCACCTGCATCAGGTAGTCGCCATAGCCGCTTTTCAGCAACGGGGTGGCGAGCCTTTCCAGTTGCGCGGCATCGATAAATCTCTGGCGATAGGCAATCTCTTCCGGGCAGGCGATCTTCAATCCCTGGCGGTGTTCGATGGTCTGGATGAACTGGCTGGCTTCGAGCAGCGATTCGTGTGTGCCGGTATCCAGCCACGCGTAGCCGCGCCCCATGATTTCAACGGACAACTTGCCGCGCTCCAGGTAGGTGCGGTTGAGATCGGTGATTTCCAACTCGCCGCGTGCGGAGGGCTTGAGATCGGCGGCAATATCTACCACTTCGTTGTCGTAAAAATACAGGCCGGTGACGGCATAGTTGGATTTTGGTTTTGATGGTTTTTCTTCCAGCGAAACGGCGCGCCCGCCGTCATCGAACTCCACCACGCCGTAACGCTCCGGGTCGCGCACATGGTAGGCGAACACCGATGCGCCGTTGCTTTGCAGTGCCGCTCTTTTTAGCTGATCGTGGAAAGAATGCCCGTAGAAAATATTGTCGCCCAGCACCAGCGCGGAAGGGTGGCTGCCGATAAACTCCCGCCCGATGATGAAAGCCTGCGCCAGGCCGTCCGGCGAGGGTTGCACGGCATATTGCAGGTTCAGTCCCCACGCGCTGCCGTCACCCAGCAATTGTTCGAAACGCGGCGTGTCCTGCGGTGTGGAGATGATCAGAATGTCGCGTATTCCCGCCAGCATCAGGGTGGACAGCGGATAGTAAATCATCGGCTTGTCATAGATCGGCAGAAGCTGTTTGGACACCGCCAAGGTGACGGGATGCAGGCGAGTGCCGGAGCCGCCTGCGAGGATGATGCCCTTTCTGGGGAGTGGGGAGTGGGTCATTGGGTGCTCCATTTTTTGTGCCAATCAATCAGTAGTTTGCCGGTGCAATCAGCCGAGTCAAATGCACCCTTGCCATTTTTGCCTTGCGGAGCTTCAACCGGGAAGGCGGCCGCTTCCTCGTAGGTTGGGTTAGCGGTTTCATCGCGTAACCCAACAGTTTTTCCATTCATGTTGGGTTACGCTGCGCTAACCCAACCTACGCGTTGGTTCATGGTTGTTTGTCCAGCACTTCAGCAAGCATGCGAGTTACGCCAGTTTGCCACACGGGCAAGGTCAAGCCAAAGGCGTTTCTCAGCTTTGCAGTATCCAGGCGCGAGTTAAGCGGGCGCATGGCCGGTGTGGGGAAGGCGCTGCTGGGCACGGGTTGGATGGCGTCTGGCGCGACTTTGAGCGGGATGCCGGCGCGCCGCACGTGGTCAAGCACGAAGCTGGCGTAGCCGTGCCACGAGGTTTCGCCGGCGGCAACCAGGTGGTACAGGCCGGACAGTTCCGGTTGTTGCCGTGCGGTGCGGAGGGCGTGGGCGGTAACATCGGCCAGCAGGTCCGCGCCGGTAGGCGCGCCGATCTGGTCGTCGATGACGGTGAGACGGTCGCGCTCCTGCGCCAGCCGCAGCATGGTCTTGGCGAAGTTGCCGCCGCGCGCGCCATACACCCAGCTGGTGCGGAAAATCAGGTGCCGGCAAGCCGCTTGCTGGATGAGCTGCTCGCCTTCCAGCTTGGTCGCGCCATATACGCTGAGCGGCGCGGTGGCGTCTGTTTCCCGCCACGGCCGGTCGCCGCTGCCGTCAAACACATAGTCGGTGGAGTAATGGATCAGCCAGGCGTTGCAACGTTGGGCTTCCTGCGCCAGCACTGCGGGCGCCAGCGCGTTGAGGGTGCGCACGAGTTCCGGCTCGCTCTCGGCCTTGTCCACCGCCGTATGGGCGGCGGCGTTGACGATCACGTCCGGCGCGACGGCGCGAACCGTCCGAACCAATCCATCCAGATCGGTGAAATCGCCGCACAGCTCCCGGCTGTCGGCATCCAGCGCGACCAGTTCGCCCAGCGGCGCGAGGCTGCGTTGCAGTTCCCAGCCGACCTGGCCGTTTTTGCCGAACAGGAGGATTTTCATCAATCCCGCCCCGCGTAGTTCTTTTCGACCCATTGCCGGTAGCTGCCGGACTGCACGTTGCTCACCCAGCCCTGATTGTCCAGATACCACTGCACGGTCTTGCGGATGCCGCTCTCGAAAGTCTCGGCGGGCTTCCAGCCCAGCTCGCGCTCGAGCTTGCGCGCGTCGATCGCATAGCGGCGGTCGTGGCCGGGGCGGTCGGCAACAAAGGTGATTAAAGAGCGGTAAGTGGTAAGCGGGGGTTTCCCACTTCCCACTTCCCACTTCCCACTTCCCGGTTTCAAAGGGCGCAGTTCATCCAAGAGGTCACAAACGGTATGGACGATTTCGAGGTTGGCTTTTTCGTTCCAGCCGCCGATGTTGTAGACCTCGCCGACTTTACCCGCTTCGAGCACACGGCGGATCGCGGCGCAGTGATCACTGACGTAAAGCCAGTCACGGATTTGCTGCCCGTCGCCATACACCGGCAGCGCTTCGCCCGCGAGCGCGTTGACGATCATCAGCGGGATGAGTTTTTCCGGGAAGTGGTAAGGGCCGTAGTTGTTGGAGCAATTGGTGGTCAGTACCGGCAGGCCGTAAGTGTGATGGTAGGCGCGCACCAGATGGTCGCTGGCGGCCTTGCTGGCGGAGTACGGGCTGTTCGGCTCGTAGCGGCGCGTCTCGCTGAACGCGGGGTCGCCCTTGGCGAGCGAGCCGTACACCTCGTCGGTGGAAACATGCAGGAAGCGGAAGCCGGTTTTTTCCTCATCCGCCAGGCCTGACCAGTAGGCGCGCACCGCTTCGAGCAAGTGAAAAGTGCCGACGATGTTGGTCTGGATGAAATCTTCCGGGCCGTGGATGGAGCGGTCCACATGGCTTTCCGCCGCGAAGTTAACGACGGCGCGCGGGCGGTATTGCTTCAGCAACTGGCCCACCAGTTCTGCGTCGCCGATGTCGCCGCGCACAAAAATGTGGCGCGGGTCATTTTCGAGAGAGGCCAGGTTTTCCAGGTTGCCCGCGTAAGTCAGTTTGTCCAGGCCGATAACTGTCTCATCGTGCTGCGCCAGCCAGTCCAGAACGAAGTTCGCGCCGATGAAGCCCGCGCTACCGGTTACCAGGATCATGTTTTTTCACTGCGCCGAACGAGGCGCGTATGTTTAAAAAGTGGCGCGATTATATTCGACATGCCTGGACGTTCATATATTTGCACCCAGCAAACTTGACGTCTTTTATTTATGTGCATACAATAAATGCGTGAAAATCACATTCGACCCAACCAAAAACTCCGCCAATATCGCCAAGCATGGGGTATCGCTCACCATCGCGGCTGACCTGGAATGGGATAGCGCGATGACTTGGGCGGATGGGCGTCGAGACTACGGCGAAGCGCGGCTGATTGGACTCATCTTGATTGAAGCGCGGCTCTACTGCGTGATTTTCACAGATCGCGGCAATACGCGCCGCATCATCAGCCTGCGCAAGGCCAACGAACGAGAGGTGAGACGCTATGTTTCTGAAAACTAAGTCCGGTCGCCGGATCGAGTTGCCGACACAGGAAGAGGATGTCGCCATCACGGCAGCTGCGATGTCCGATCCTGACGCCATTCCGCTGACCGATGCCGAATGGGAGGCGGTCAAGCCCTTTGTGCGGCGTGGCCGTCCGCCTGCCACCGTCACCAAGGAGCGCATTACTATTCGCCTATCGCGTGAGGTTGTGGAGCAGTTCCGGGCTAGCGGCGATGGCTGGCAAACCCGCGTGGATGTAGCGCTGAAGGACTGGCTCAAGACGCATTCGCCTACTTGATCCGGTTGCTGGTATTTGCAGTGAAGCCCCGCATCACCCTGCCCTCACATCAGGATGACGTCGTATTGTTCCTGGCTGTAAAGGGATTCGACCAGCATGGAGATCGGCTTGGCGATGAAGTCGGAAAGCTCTGCCAGCGCCTGTGATTCCTCTTCGAGAAACAGGTCGATCACCTGTTGCGAGGCCAGGATGCGGTATTCGCGCGCGTTGAACTGGCGCGCTTCGCGCAGGATTTCGCGCAGGATTTCGTAGCACACGGTCTGCGCGGTCTTCACCTCGCCGCGCCCCTGACAAGTCGGGCAAGACTCGCACAATATATGCGCCAGGCTCTCGCGGGTGCGCTTGCGCGTCATTTCCACCAGCCCCAGCGACGAAAAGCCGTTCACGCTGATGCGCGTGTGGTCGTGCGACAGGGCTTTTTTGAATTCTTCCAGCACCGCGTCGCGGTGCTCCTGCGTATCCATGTCGATGAAATCGCAGATGATGATACCGCCCAGATTGCGCAAACGCAGTTGCCGCGCGATGGCTTGCGTGGCTTCCAGGTTGGTCTTGAAGATGGTGTCATCGAAATTGCGCAACCCGACAAAGCCGCCGGTGTTCACATCGATGGTGGTCAGCGCCTCGGTCTGGTCGATGATGAGATAACCGCCGGACTTGAGGTTGACGCGCTTGGACAAGGCGCGCTCGATCTCTTCTTCCACGCCGTGCAGGTCGAACAGCGGCCGCTCGCCGGGGTAGTGCTCCAGCTTGTCCGCCGCGGCGGTGTTGTAGTCCTGCACGAACTCCAGCATCTTTTGGTAAGTGCTGCGCGAATCCACCAGGATGCGGGTCGTGTCGCCGCTCACGAAATCGCGCAATACCCGCAGGCTGATATTGAGCTCATGATAGAGCAATTGCGGCGCGCTGGCGGTTTTTGCCGCGCTTTGCAGGCTGTTCCACAGCTTGCCGAGGTAGGTGATGTCCGCCAGGAAATCCGGGTCATCCTCCGCTTCCGCAGCAGTGCGGATAATGTATCCGCCCTGATGTTCCGGCGGCAACGCGGCTTGCAGTTTGGTGCGCAAGGCATCGCGCTGCGCCGCGCTTTCGATGCGTTGCGACACGCCGATATGGGTTTCCTGCGGCAGAAAGACCAGCAGGCGGCCGGCGATGCTGAGCTGCGTGGACAGCCGCGCGCCTTTGCTGCCGATGGGTTCCTTGATCACTTGCACCAGCAGCGTCTGGCCCTCGAACAGGATTTTTTCGATCGGCTTGGCGGCCTCGCCGCTGTTGCTGTTTTCCCAGATGTCCGCCACATGCAGGAACGCCGAGCGTTCCAGGCCGATGTCGACAAAGGCGGATTGCATGCCCGGCAATACGCGATTGACCCTGCCGAGATAGACGTTGCTGACGATACCGCAGCCGCTGCTGCGCTCGATGTGCAGGTCCTGCACCACGCCGAATTGCATCACCGCGACGCGGGTTTCCTGCGGGGTGACGTTGATCAGAATTTCTTCACTCATGGGATGGTATTAGTGGTTGGCTAAGCAAAACGTTGTAACAAAGTGCGGGCGATTCGTGAATCGCCCCTACCGCATGATCTCATGGCGTCGGGTAATCAAAGGGCCGCAACAACTGCACGGTCTCGAACAGCGGCAGACCCATCACGCCGGAATAACTGCCGGAAATGTGTTCGACGAAGGCGCCGGCATGTCCCTGTATCGCATAGCCGCCGGCTTTGTCCGCATATTCGCGGGTGAGCAGATAGCGCTGGATGCGCGCTTCATCGAGCGCCGCGAAGCGCACCGTGGAAGTGGAAAGCGCGACTTCGACATGCTCGTCCAGCGCGATGGCGACCGCGCTGAGCACCTGATGTTCGCAGCCGGAAAGCTGGCGCAGCATTGCGGCGGCCTGCGCGGCATTGTCCGGCTTGCCGAAAATTTTGCCGTCCAGCGCGACTGCGGTATCGGCGGCCAGCACCGGGAACGGCGGCAGGCTGCGCAACCGCAGCGCGCTGTAACCTGCTTCGGCCTTGGCCCGGCAAACCCGCAGCACATAATCTTCCGGCACTTCACCGGCATGGGGCGTCTCATCCACGTCCCTATCGCGGCGCGGGTCGGAGCGCAACAGCAGCAACTCGAAGTTGATGCCGATCTGCTTGAGCAATTCGCGGCGGCGCGGGCTCTGCGAGGCCAGGTAGACGCGTGGCTGGATGATGCGCATAAATTAATTTTCTCGGTAGTGGTTTATCTCTTTGGGTCTAATTTCCCGCCGCTTGCGGCGCAGTATTTCGTAGGTTGGCGCCAAGGCCGAAGGCCGATGCCCAACGTATGCGGCCGGATGACGTTGGGCTTCACTGCGTTCAGCACCAACCTACCCAAAGCGCCAACCTGCGGGCGAATACCCCGTGCCGAGCGTCTCTTGACGAAATGATGGGGGATGTTGTGGCAATGCGCAAGCGGGAGTTGGCGCATTGCGGCCGGTATCGATGCGGGTTCGGCGAGCCGCTATGGGGCGATTTCGCCGGATCAAGGGCATCTCAAGGCGATGAGCCTGTCAAACCAATGCAGCAATTCCCGATGCCCCGTTCCCACTAATGTGTAAAATTGCCGCCTCACAGGAGGCATCCGTTGGAAAATCCATACAATATTCTTGGCGTCTCTCCGGCCGCTTCAGCCGAAGAAATCAGGAAAGCATACCGCGCTCTAGCCATGCGCCATCACCCGGACAGGAACACGCAACCCGGCGCTGCACGCCGGTTCAATGCGATCAAGACGGCATACGAGTTGCTGTCCGATCCCAAAAAAAGGGCTGACTATCACCAGAGCCTCAATCACCGCATCATCATCGATCCGGAAAAAGAGGCGCAGGTTTTGTGGCAATCGCTGTTCGAGCGTTGCGGAATTATTCTCCGGCACAGTTCATCACCCTAAACCGGACGAACCGGAACCAAATGTAGGTCGGGCTCCGCCCACCCTGCGGACGCCGCATTAACCTGTTTCAGCTTCACTTGGAAAGCTGCGCCAGAGCTTGATTTACGATACATTCCTGCCACAAATTGCGATGTCTTAACCGATAGAGGCTAAATACGAAACCCCATGAAAAAAACCCATGAAAAATAAAATCCATCACGAATTTGCCTACCAATCGCGCGAACTGGGCGCCCAGATCGAAGACACCCTGGGCGAGCCGCCCGACCGGAAGAACTATGCGCGGGTCATTCAATCGTTGATCGGCGAATATGCGAAGGGCGCGGAGATCGACGATGTGAATCTGTTGAGCTTTGCGCTTGCAGACCACCTGCGTTTCGACGATCCCGCCGGGCTGCTGGCGCAATGCAGGCAATACGACAAAGGCGATGCCGCGAAAGCGGTGGCGATGGTGTCGTGCGCCGACGCCGAGGCGGGCAAGGCGTTGGCGACCGTTTTCGCCGGCAACCCGGAGCTGGCGCGCAAGGCGATCCTCACGGCTTTCCTGTTCAAGAACACCAAGCGCTGGACCGAGGCGGACGACTCGCTCGAAGCCCTGCAAGAGGAAGAGGACGACGATGTGGATGAGGGCGAAGACGATGAGCGGGGCGTGCCGGGGCAGGATGTGATTGATTTGTTCGATACACGCGAGGACGGGAATGGCTGACAACAAAAATTTACCGGCGATCAGCCTGCAGGTCACCGAACTGGTTCTGGCCGGCTCGACCGAACATGCGGAAGAGGCGTTCAACGACGCGGCGGAAAAATTCGGCGATCTTGCCGTCGTGCAAGTGCTGGATTCGTTGGAGCCGCAGGTGGCCGCCATGCACCTGTCCGCCTTCGATGGCGGCAAATTGTCGCTGGCCACGCTGCTGGTCTCGCCCCAAGCCTGGGCGCAAAGTCTGGCCTTCTTTGCCGCCGCCTGGAGCGAGGAGAGGATCGAGGATGAGCCGGAAGTGCTGGCCGAATCCCTGTTCGCGCATATCCACGGCGTCCTGTTCGCCAGCGACGATGCGGAACGGCGCGCGGCGCTCGTCCACCAGGCGTTATCGACCGACTGGGGAACGACGGCTTTTGCCGTGCTGTTCTCGACCGCCACCGGGGAGATCATCGAGCTCGCCAATGAAATCCACACTCGCGGCGCGCACAACAGCGGCCCGACGACTTCCGACCACGACGTGATTCCGCTCGCGCTGGAAATCGCCAGAACCGATACGGAAGCCTGGGAACGGGTGTTGTTTGAACTCTTCCCCGACTGGCAGCCCGGCGAAGATCCATTGCACGCAAAGCCTGATGACGATGAAGAGCACGAAGCGGCTCCGGGCCGAACCACCCAAGAGTTGCTGTTGCGCCTGCGCAAACAAGTGCCCGGCAAACCGGTCGGCGCGCCGAAAGCCGGCGGACGCCCGAGCCTGGGCGAGGATATTTTTGCGTGATGTTTAATCCGAATGATCTCTTGGCTTCGTTATTCCCTGTCACTCTCGCGAAAGCGGGTGGGTGACAGGGAATGTCGCAGATTCGTAGCCTGGATGCAGCGATAGCGGAATCCGGGGGGTATCATATCCACCCCCGGATTACACTGCGTTTCATCCGGGCTACTTGCTGCGTTTCATCCGGGCTACTTGCTACTTGCTGAATTTAACCATCATGCCTAGACAGAAACATCATCCATGAAACTCGCCCACCTCACCGCGCGCCCCCCCCATTTGGTGCAAGCGCTCGAAGCGCTCGCGCAGCGCGCGGATCACCGGGAGGCGGCGCAGACCCTCATCAACGAGCTCGGCGGCATCACCGTGCTCGTCGCCAGGAAATTCACCAATGACAGAATGGCGGATGGGCTGCTCGAAGCGTTTTACCTGACGATCGGTTGTATCTCGCTGGGAATCAGCCGGGCCAATCTTCCGGAAAACAACGAGTCCAGATTAACTTTTCTGCTGCACCACGGCGCCGAATATGTCTTCCAGATGGGATTCCGGCATATCAAGGAATTATCCGGCCTGCCCTATCACGCCTTCGTTTCGGATTTCGATAGCGACCCGTTCGTCAAGCAGCTCAATCTCAAAACGCTCTTCTCGGAGATATGCCGCGCCGATCCCGGCTCGGCATGGGCGGGCGACGACATCTATCAAAAGGAATGGCTGGATCGGAAGAACAATCAAAGCATTGTCGAATGCGCCAAATGGCTGCGCACGAAACATTACGCCGGCCCGGTTAAAGACACCGACCTCGATGCCCAGGCGGTGATCGCGATCGCGGTTATTTTCGCGATCGCCGGTGACGGGCCCATCGTCGCGCGGGTCAGGCAAAAAGATATCGAAACCCTGATCCGGGGTGTCCGGCAAACACCGTGGGATATCGAAGCGGGCTGGAACGCATGGCTGAAAAAAGTCCCGGCCGAATATCACTCCCTCCTGCGTGAACGCATGGACGAATACCGGGACACCATCGCCAAGAAAATCCTGTCGAAAGCCAGCGTTAAAACGGTCATCACCGAGATACAAAATTACTACGCGGGCGATGAACTGGATATCGACTACCCGTGATCCTGGAAAAAGCGGTTGTCCGCAGCCGCATACTGAACGCAGGTTGGCGCTGAATGCAGGTTGGTGCTAAACGTAGGTTGGTGCTGAACGTAGGTTGGTGCTGAACGCAGTGATGCCCAACACCACCCCGACCGCACCCGTTGGGCATCGGCCTTCGGCCTCGGCGCCAACCTACAAAAACGCTTAACACCAACCCGCGACCGCTCGGCGCGAGCGGCGGGATATTTTGCAGGTTGGCGCTGAACGCAGGTTGGTGCTGAACGCAGTGATGCCCAACACCACCCCGACCGCACCCGTTGGGCATCGGCCTTCGGCCTCGGCGCCAACCTGCAAAAACGCTTAACATCAACCCGCGACCGCTCGGCGCGAGCGGATCGCCCCGTTTGAATCGCGCTACTTTGAAAGCGCGTTGGCGAGATCGCGTTTGTGCTCTTCTTCCTGGATCAGGATGTCTTCCAGCACGCGCCGCAGCCCGTATTCCTTGAGCGCCTCGGCCTGGCCGATGCGCTCCTTGTAGCGCTTGATGGCGTTCTCTTCGCCCCATAAATCCTGCTTGAGCATTTCCACGCTGTCCTTGGAAATCGCGCGTTTCTCCACGTCCACGGTGGGGACGCCGCCGAGAAAATCGATCTGCTCGGACAGCATCACGGCATGCTGCATCTCCTCTGTTGCGTGGATCAGCAGCTCCTTCTGGATGGAATCGAACTCCGCGCCGCTGATCGTGGAGGCGTGCTGCACATACTGGATGGCCGCCGAGTATTCCCATTCCAAATCCTTGTTGAGTTCGGCCAACAGCTTCTTCATGGTGGTTTTCATCTGGCATCTCCTGTGGTTATGCAAAAAGGTGTCGTTTAACAAAAATGACGGCTTCATCTTATCACACGCCATCCGGTGCGCCAGCTACGTCCAAGCAGCACTGAATAGCCCCTCTCCCGCGCGCGGGAGAGGGGTTGGGGAGAGGGAAGTCGAGCATGCAAATACCCCCCAAATATCCCTAATTTCTGCGCGATGAGTTAAGCTATGCCCCTTTCGTAAACACTCCTACAGCAAAGCAAAATGGCCCAATATGTAATGTCGATGCTCCGCGTGAGCAAAATCGTCCCGCCCAAGCGTCAGATCATCAAGGACATCTCCCTCAGCTTCTTCCCCGGCGCGAAGATCGGCCTGCTCGGCCTGAACGGCTCGGGCAAATCCACCGTGCTGCGCATCATGGCGGGCGTGGACAAGGAATACGACGGCGAGGTGCAGCACGAGCCGAACATCCGCATCGGCTACCTGGAGCAGGAGCCGAAGCTGAACCCCGACAGCACGGTGCGCGAAGAAGTGGAATCCGCGCTCGGCGAAGTGATGCAGGCGCAGAAAAAGCTCGACGAGGTGTACGCCGCCTACGCCGAAGAAGATGCCGACTTCGACGCGCTCGCCGCCGAGCAGGCGCGCCTCGAAGCGATCCTCGCCACCAGCGGCTCGGACTCAGAACACCAGATGGAGATCGCCGCCGATGCGCTGCGCCTGCCGCCGTGGGACGCGGTGATCAAGAACCTGTCCGGCGGCGAGAAGCGCCGCGTCGCACTGTGCAAGCTGTTGCTGGAAAAACCCGACATGCTGCTGCTCGACGAGCCGACCAACCACCTCGACGCCGAATCGGTGGAATGGCTGGAGCAATTCCTGGTGCGCTTCCCCGGCACCGTTGTCGCCGTCACCCACGACCGCTACTTCCTCGACAACGCCGCCGAATGGATATTGGAGCTGGACCGCGGCCACGGCATCCCGTGGAAGGGCAACTACTCGAGCTGGCTGGAGCAGAAGGGCGCGCGGCTGGAGACCGAGCAGAAGCAGCTCGACGCTCACGCCAAGTCGATGAAGCAGGAGCTGGAATGGGTGCGGCAAAACCCGAAAGGACGCCAGGCGAAATCCAAGGCGCGTATCGCGCGCTTCGAGGAACTCAATTCGCAGGAACACCAGAAGCGCAACGAGACCCAGGAAATCTTCATTCCCGTCGGCGAACGCCTCGGCAACGAAGTCATCGAATTCGACGGCGTGAGCAAAGCCTACGGCGACCGCCTGCTGATCGATAACTTCAGCTTCAAGATTCCGCCCGGCGCGATCGTCGGCATCATCGGCCCGAACGGTGCGGGTAAATCCACCTTGTTCCGCATGATTACCGGCAAGGAGCAGCCGGACAGCGGCACGGTGAAGATCGGCAGTACCGTGAAAATCGCGCACGTCGACCAGGCGCGCGACTCGCTGGACAACGGCAAGACCGTGTTCGATGCAATCTCCGGCGGCAACGAAATCCTCACCGTCGGCAAATATGAAACCCTGGCGCGCGCCTACATCGGGCGCTTCAACTTCAAGGGCGCTGACCAGGGCAAGATCGTCGGCCAGCTCTCCGGTGGCGAACGCGGACGCCTGCACCTCGCGCAGACCCTGATCTCCGGCGGCAATGTGTTATTGCTCGACGAACCCTCCAACGACCTCGACGTGGAAACCCTGCGCGCCCTCGAAGACGCGCTGCTCGAATTCGCCGGCTGCGTGGTGGTCATCTCCCACGACCGCTGGTTCCTCGACCGCATCGCCACCCACATCATCGCGGCGGAAGGCGATTCCAAGTGGACGTTCTTCGACGGCAACTACCAGGAATACGAGGCGGACAAGAAGAAGCGGCTCGGTGAAGAAGGCGCGAAGCCGAAGCGGATTCGGTATAAGCCGATTAGCAGGTAACCGCACTCGTCCCCTCTCCCTCCGGGGGAGGGCTAGTGTCGCGTCACGTATAAAACGACGGATGCAATGTTTTACTATACCAAAACCGAAAACCGCCCCATCCCCTGGATGAAACAACTAGCCATTCGACTAAGCTGCAAAAGACCGCAGCCAAGTCGCTGGTTAACCCCAACGAGTAAGGTTAGATTGTGATCGCGAAGCGAGCCACAATCTGAACCGTTTGTTGGACAAGCCCGGTCTGGATGCGAGTTTTCATATAGAAATATCTTTTTGACCTGCACGGTTTTCCGGGGGCTGTTTTCCTTCATTCGCCCCCGTTCCAACCTTCATCGTCGCCGTTGCAGCGACGCCCCATCCAAAACCGAATTTCCGGACGAGTTTTCCT